>Ga0351908_1034_pt1 | contig 47233 bp, 52 predicted proteins | sample TotcelHT113001L3_FD_206867 | JGI IMG/M metagenome (GOLD analysis project Ga0351908, IMG submission 206867) | Enriched cells from coal bed in the Powder River Basin, Montana, United States - Total cells T11 rep1 HSBNCT.T11.300.1.L3 ... | reverse complement strand
CAAAAGCCCGCCAAGGGTTGGGAAAAATGCCGGGATGTTTGCAAGCGCAAAGGGCGGGGCGCCCGTTGCTAGCGAGGCGAGGGTGTTGATTGTGAGAGTCATTAAAATGGCTATGGCACTTAACGAAGATCCGGTCGATGCCGTAGTAATCGTTGCCAATGCAAAGACCAGAAGTGGCAACAGGAAGAGCGGTAGCGATGTCTTGATCAAGAGTGCGATATAAAGGCCTGTTTTAAGTCCGTGATTAAGGATGTCTCCAAAGGTGAAGGCCAATACCAGTACAAAAATCGAATTTTTCATGAGCATGAGCCCACTCGATGCCGCACGGAAAAGATTGGCAAATAAAAAACGTCCTTCACGCCACAAAAGCCCATTAAGAGCAATAAGTGAACAGAGGCTAGCGTATAAAAGGCATTTTGTGATGTCGGCCGCTTTGAGTGTCTCAATCAAGCCATTGTGGTACCCAAGCAGCATGCTGCTTCCATCGTACAGCCCAAAAAGTATCAGTGTGACCAAGAATGTGCCCATGGGAAGAATAAAGTGGGCCATTGAACCACCATCTGACGCTACACTTTCAAACCGTGCAGGTGGCGTTGTGCCACCAAAGAGATTGCCGGTTTTTTGGGCGATCTGCTCGTGTTTGCGCATGAGTCCAAAGGAGATAGGCTTGAGAATAACAAGCCAGGCAGAAAAAATGATAAAAATAGGGTAGAAAATAAACGGTATAAGCGAAAGATAGGTGACAAACGGGTCTGCTGCAACTACTTGCCCTGAGCAAGAAATCTCAGTGATCCCAGCGCCTTGCAAGAGTCCCAAAATAACCGCAATCCAGGTGCTCGCAGGTACAAGTATGCAGAGCGATGAGCTCATGCAGTTAAGCAAAAACGCGAGTTTGATGCGCGGAATCTTGAACGAATCTGTCAGTGGTCGCATAATCGAAGCGGTGACGAGACTGTTTAAGTAGTCATCCAAAAAAAACGCATTTGAGAGGGTGAGTGATGTTGCTTGTGCCGCGCGTTCGGTTTTAATGAACCGGCGCAGAAATCTGGTGCAGGCTGCAATGCCGCCGGAGTGTGTCATAAGTTCGATGAGTGTACCTATGGCAATGAGAAAGGCAAAAAGGTAGATTTTGTTTGGATTACTCAGAACGGTATAAAATGTCTCCCCGATGTGCCCAAGCATGGCGACGGGCGAGTACTCACAGAAGATTGCCGACGCGGCAATGATTCCCAGGGCGAGCGAGGTGAGCACGCGATGCGTGATTATGGCACAGGCGAGCACCAAAAGTGGTGGAACGATAACGATTGCTCCGGGGATTGTTTCAGAGAACATGACTTTTTGGTCCTTTTAGATAGGCATACTTTTTATGCATTATGCCTCTTGGTTGCGCCACAAGAGCCCAGCTGCCGTAATAGCGATTCCCGCGCTGAGCGCGCAGACCAGCGTAAGCCCGGGGTGCCAGGTGTAGGTCAAGCCACTTATTAAGAGTGCGATGCATGCGCCGATTATGGCGGGTATCGAATAGCTAATTTGTGATCGTACGTGTTCAAGATGATTTGCACGTGCGCTCATGGCTGCCACGACCGTTGCATCAGTGATGGGCGAAATATGAGCCCCGGCAACCGAGCCGGCAAGTAGGCCACCAAGAGTTGGGAAGAATGCGGGAACAGCGAAAAGCGCAAATGGCGGCATGCCCGTTGCCAGTGAGGCCAATGTGCTTAGCGTTACGGGCATCAAAATAGAGAGAGCGCCCCAGGATGATCCTGTCGAAGCCGTTGTAATGGTGGCTAAAGCGAATACCAAGAGTGGCAATAAGAATAGTGGGAGCGAGGCTTTGATTAAGAGCGCTATATAAACGCCCGTTCGCAATTGCTCGAGAATCTCGCCCAAGGTGAACGCAAGTGTAAGCACAAGAATCGAATTCTTCATGAGCATAAGGCCCTTGAGGGCTGCATGAAAAAGATTGGTAACCGAAAAACGTCCTTCACGCCACAAGAGTGCATTGAGTGCGCCCAGCGAGAAGAGACTCGCACATAAAAGGCTTTTTAAAATAAGATTGGGATCGGCATTAAGGGTTGCGATAAATCCATTAGCGCCCCCTAATAATACGCTGTTACCCAGGAATAGGATGGCGAGAACGAGGGTAATTAAAAAAGTCCCCATGGGGAGGATAAAATGGGCCATGGACCCTCCATGTGTCTCGATGGTTTCAAAGCCGGTTGGCGGGGTTGCGCCACCAAAAAGATTGCCGGTTTTTTGGGCGATTTGTTCGTGTTTACGCATAAGGCCGAAGGAGATAGGCTTGAGAATAATTAACCAGACGGAGAAAATAGTAAAAATAGGATAGAAGATAAACGGGATGACTGAAAGAAATGTGATAAATTGGTCGGCTGCAAATACTTGCCCTGGCCCTGAAATCTCAGTGATGCCGGCTGTTTGGAAGAGGCCCAAGATGAGGGCGGTCCAGGTTGTGGCGGGGACGAGTATGCCAAGGGGCGAGCACATGCTGTTGAGCAGGTACGCAAGCTTGATGCGCGGGATCTTGAACGAGTCGGTTAGCGGGCGCATAATCGAGCCCGTAACCAAGCCATTTAAATAGTCGTCCAGAAAAAGCGTGTTTGAGAGAACAACTGACGTTGCTTGGGCCGTGCGTTCGGTTTTGATAAACCGGCGCAAAAACTTGGTATAGGCGGTAATGCCGCCCGAGTGTGTCATAAGCTCAATGAGCGTTCCCATGGCGGCAAGAAAAGAAAAAAGATAGATCTTGCTTGGGCTGCTCAGGATCGCATAGAGTGTCTCGCCGATATGCCCGGCCATGGCGATGGGCGAATAGCTACAAAAAATTGCCGATGCGGCGACGATGCCCAGGACAAGCGAAGCAAGTACGCGGCGCGTAATAATGGCGCAGGTAAGAACTAACAGCGGCGGAACGATAACAATTGCTCCAGGGATTGTCTCAGTTAACATGATTTTGGTGACTTTCTGGTATTTGTGGGTTTATGCTAGTGATGGCGAATACTCTTTATCATAATCATAGTGTTGCAAAAATAGTGTTGCAAATATCCCGACTATTAAAGTATATGTGTAAAGCATACGTGACAACTTCTTAATTGTGCCTTAAAATTAGCTTGTTTGGCAAGTTTTGAGTTAACTTGTCTCGGGCTTTTTTGCTCCGGGACGGTTGACTGGTTGCGGTTTGTGCGCGCTTTTTATGAGGCTTGCCCGATGATTTTCGGGCTAATTCCGGACCGAGGGTGATGGGTAACATTTGACCAAAGTTGGCCACTCCCGTATAATTTATAAAAAGGGCGCGAGTCTATTTGATTTTTAGTTTTTTTTACGTACGTAAAGCAGGGTGTTGTAACATGGATATGAATAAAGCGTTTTTTCTTAAAAAAGAACAAGTCAAGCCGCGCTGGATTCTGATTGATGGAGCCGGCAAAGTGGTCGGTCGTCTCGCGACTGAAATTGCTGACTTTTTGAGCGGCAAACGAGAGGTAACCTTTACCCCTCATGCGGCACAGGAAAGCTATGTCGTGGTTATTAATGCCGAGAAGATTGAGTTCACCGGCAAAAAATTCGAAGAAAAAGAGTACGTCTGGTATACCGGTTGGCGTGGCGGGCAAAAGCGTGCTACCCCTAAGGAAAAGATGGCTCGCGGACATGAGTTTGTTTTGCGCCATGCTGTCAAAGGCATGTTGCGTCGCAATAAGCTTGGCAATGCCGAAATCCGTCATCTGAAGATTTACGCTGGTGCTGAACATCCACACCAAGCACAAATTGGCGTGGTTGCTCGAGCAGCTGTTTAAAAAACAGTGTAGTTATCCTGTGCGGGCGTGTGAAAGCGCTAGACATGCATGTAGGGTAACAGCTAAAGTTATGTGGGCTCTCCGGAGCCCACTTTTTTTGGTCTGTTATACCAATCCTGCAAAGCAAGGCCAAATCCGTAAATTAATCTTGCATGCCCCCCCCACCGCTCATCCTGTTCCCCGCTCATCCTGAGCTTGTCGAAGGATCGAAGGGTGCTAAGAAAGATGCGCTCAGACCTTGAGAGCGCAGGCCTGGGATTGGTAGCCAGGCTTATGGCTTTTGCCGTTGCTGACGGAAAAATTCCTGCAACAGTTTTTCGGCCTGGTCTCGGCAGGGCCCAATGGTGACATTTTTGATGGCGCCATCGTATAAGCGACAAATATCTTCGCGCCGTCCCTGATAACCATATATTGGCGATTCTGTAGCGTACACGAGCCGCTCAACACGGCTGAGCGCAATGCAACCAATGCACATGATGCACGGCTCGAGCGTTACGTAGAGTGTGCAGCCATCCAGCCGCCAGCTGCCAGTGTGTGTGCAGGCGGCGCGAATGGCGTTAATCTCGGCATGCTGGTCCTGGCAGCCCCGCTGTTCAATCTGATTATATCCCCGGCCAATAATTGTGCCGTCAGGCGCAACAATTATGGCGCCAATGGGAACCTCGCCTGCGTCAAACGCCTTTCGGGCAAGCACGAGTGCTGCTTGCATGTGCGCGATATCGAGAGAACTGTTTTTCTTAAAATTCATAAATTTTTATTTTATTTGAAAAATATTTGACGCTTTTCTCCCTATTAGTATACTAAATAAATATAATAAGCTGTAGATTTTGTATTTTTTTGGTTTAAATCTTATGCACAAAAAGCGCCAGGCTCAGCTGGCATTTCCCTTTTAGAAGAAGTTTTTTATGAAGTGTCTGATGCGAAACGCCCTGTGGGTCTTGTTAAGTTGTTTTCTAGTTGGTCAGGGTGCTCGTGCCATGCAGCAACAGGGTAATCAACAAAAATCATACAATCTTGTAGATTTATATGCGACCGGTATTTCTTATTCTAGGGGGCCTGGGCAAAAGCTGAAATACCGTTACTTTGAAAATGGCGGGGAGTCATATAGGTTCTGTGAGTGTTGCTTGCGTGAGAGAGAAGGGTTTGTAGGGAAGGCAGCCTTGGACAGATTACTGGCGGTCCGTAGCGTCTCGGAAACAAAGCCAGAAAGCAAGTCTGTCAACCCACCAGACAAAAAGCCCGAGAGTCAGTCGGTAGATAATCCGGTGCAGCCAAGCATTGGGCAGCGCTTGCTCCCATGGGCTCAATCGCTCTGGCCTGTTTCTATTTTTGCGCCGCTACTTATTTTACGCATTATTCAAAACAATGGCGTTAATAAAGATTTTATGGGTAGACGATTATCGTTGCTTGAATCTCTTACCCTTTTATTGACGCCCGGACAGTCTCAGAAGGGAATTTTTGTGACATTTGTAGTGGCTACTCTGCTTGCATGTACTGTTCATGTCGATCCTCTGATTTTTTGGGGCATAGAATCGGGTGTCTGGCTGCGCGGCAAGTTCCCCGTATTGGTCGATCAATATCCAACATATCCAGAGGTTTGTGAATGCCAGAGCGCGGCCATCAAAAAGAAAATGAAGTTGTTGGGGTACCCAGAGGCTGATGTGATGAAGATCAAGTATATACCTGGGATTCATCCTGATGCCAGCAGACGGGCCAATAATGCTCTTGCTTATGATAGTGTTGAGAGCCCTCCGATCATAGCTCTGGGACCTTCTTATCGTAAGCATACATATCGTAATCCCCTTAACGCAAGTCTGCTACCGGTGGCATGGCATGAGGCGGGACATCTATGGCACCAAGCAAGAAAGAAAAAAATGATCTTCAAATTTCTTCTTCTAGCAAGTGATCTGCTGGTGCGGGGGGTGTTGATGTGGTTTGGAAGATCAACGAACATGCCACAAAAATTTCAGTGGCTTGCGCCCTTTTTGGCTGTACTGGGGGTGCGCTTTCCCGAAAATAATCGTGAGGCGCTCTGCTTGTTGGGTGGTGCCTGTGTGAGTGGGGTGTTGGAGCTATGCAATCCAGAAGCCAATTTTTTTAATCCATTGACCATAGTTGCAGGGAATGCCTATGCCCGGTATCATGAGCGGCTTGCCGACGATTTTGCGCTACAGTATACGCCATCCGCACGTGGACTGTTGAAATTTGTTCAAGAGTTGTTCGAGGTTGATGCCGAATATGATAAAGCGGAAAACACGTGGTATGGTCGAGCTTGGCATTGGTTTAGTTATTATCTTTTTGCGACTCATCCAACGGCTAGTGCGCGTGCAGAGGTCTTCCGAGAGGCGTATAGAAAACGCTTGCTGTGCGAAAAACGCGAGAAGTTTTTAACGCTGGTGTTTAATCGTCCTATACGGAAATAAGGTAGGAAAATTGTTAATCGTGTATCTCTGCGTGGGCCATTCAACATGTAGTTCACGTGCAGAGTCCTTCCAGAAGGCGTGAAAAAACGCTTGTTGATGGTAAAGTGTGAGCAGGTTATTTGCCCTCAGACAGGCAGAGATCGTTTGCGGCGGGAAAAAATAACACCAACCCCGGAATATAAATTACGTTCGCGTAGGAGAAGTTTTTCATGAAGCGTTTGATGTCAATTGCCCTGGGTGGCTTATTAAGTTGTTTTCTTGCTGGCCAGAGTGCTCGTGCCATGCAGCAACAGGTTTATCAAAAAAAATCATATAATCTTGTAGATTTATGTGCGCCTGGTATTTCTTATTCCAAAGTGCCTGGCCAAAAACTGAAATTCCGTTGCTACACTAAAAAAGACGGGAGCCCAGAGAGGTTCTGTGAGTGTCGCCTGCGTGAGAGGGACACGTTTGTGGGAAGGGCGAGTTTGGAGAAACTCCTGGCGGCTCGCAGTGTCTCGGAAACAAAGCCAGAAAGCAAGCCTGTCAACCTGCTAGATAAAGATTCCGAGAGCCAGCCGGTAGATGAACCGGTGCAGCCAAGTGTTGGTCAGCGCTTGCTCCCATGGGCCAAGTCTCTTTGGCCGGGGCTTATTCTTGTACTGCCCCCTCTTCTTCGTGTTATTACAAGCAGGCTTGCTGATAAAAATTTTTTGGAGCAACCCTTGTCTCTTAGCTCTTCGCTACCTGAAAGGTTGGCGCAAGGGGATACTTTTGTGACATTTGTGTTACTCCGGGCTTTTGCCCTGGCCTTTGATTTTTTGCCTCTGCTAGATGAGAGTGAGAAGGCAATTTGGTGGTTGCGCGGCAAGGGGCCGGTTTTGCGGGATGCTTATTCCTCCTGCCCAGAAGTTTGCCAATGTGGCAGCGATGCTGTTTGCAGCAAATTAAAGCAGTTAGGGTACAAAGAGGCTGATTTGGTAAAGGTCAAATATATGCCCGTTCATCATCCCGATGCCGCTGAGTGGGTAGACAATGCTTGTGCCTCTAATGGGTTGGATACGTATCCGACGATAGTGTTAGGGCCAGTGGTGGTACGGCCAGACCGCCGGGACCGTACGGTGTCGATCCTGTTTCATGAGGCTGGCCATCTTTGGCACCAGTTTGCGAAGAAAGAGGTCTTCTTTAAGTCTCTTGCGCTTGCAAGTGGTCTGCTTATGCGCGGGGTGTGTATGTGGTCTGGTATTTCTACAAACGTTCCACAAAAGTTGCAGTGGCTCAAAATGTATTTAGCGATATTGGGGGTACATTGTCCTGAAAATAATGGCGAGGCACTATGCCTCCTTGGTGGCTCTATTATGCGTCTTGTGCTGTGGAAGAGCTTGGGGCCAAAAGCCAATTATTTGACTCCGGTGTCCATGGTTGCTTTAAATGCCTATGCTCGTCGTCATGAGCGCCTTGCGGATAGCTTTGCTGTGCAGCACGCGCCGTTGTCGGCTCAAGGCCTATTGGCTAGCGCTCAACGATACAGGGAGTTGGCGGCTTCTGAGAGTCTTGAATATGGGAAGCGCGCGTGGTATGGCCGAGCTTGGCATTGGCTTAGCTACTATCTTTTTGAGGATCATCCAACACATAGTTCGCGTGCAGAGTTCTTCCAAAAGGCGTATATAAAACGCTTGTGGATGGTAAAGTGTGAGCAGGTTATTTCCCCGCAGACAGACAAAAATCGTTTGCTACAGAAAGCGTTTGCGGCGGTTGGAAAAAATAACACCAATCCCCCCGGAATATAAATTACGTTCGCGTAGTAGGAGAAGTTTTTCATGAAGCGTTTGATGCCAATTGCCCTGTGGGTCTTGTTAAGTTGTTTTCTGGCTGGCCAGGGTGCTTGTGCCATGCAGCAACAGGGTAATCAACAAAAATCATACAATCTTGTAGATTTACATGCGCCCTGGATTTCTTATTCTACGGGTCCTGGGCAAAATCTGAAATTCCGTCATTATTTTGGAAGCGGCGGGAAGCCAGATAGCTTTTGTGAGTGCTGCTTGCCTGAGAGAGAATGGTTTGTAGGGAAGGCAGCCTTGGAGAAACTTCTGGAGGCTCGTCATGTCTCGGAAATAAAGCCAGGAAGCAAGCCTGTCAACCTGCCAGAAACAAATCCCGAGAGCCAGCCGGTAGATGAACCGGTGCGGCCAAGCATTGGGCAGCGCTTGCTCCCGTGGGTCAAAGCTCTGTGGCCGGGGTTTATTCTTGCACTGCCCCCCGTTCTTCATGTTATCAAAAGTAGCCTTGCCGATAAAAATTTTTTTGAGGAGCAGGTATCTTTTAGTTCTCCGCTACCTGAGAGGCTCGCCCGAGGGGATATTTTTTTGCTGTTCGTATTGTATCGATTTTTTGCCCTGACTTTCGATTTTTTGTCTCTGCTGCCCTCGTGCAAGGAGACAGTTGGGTGGTGGCGTGGCAATAGGTTAGTGCTATGGGATGATTCTCCCGACTATCCAGAGTTTTGCCAATGTAAAAGCGATCCGGTTTGCAGTAAGTTAAAGCAGTTGGGGTACCAAGAGGCTGATTTGGTAAAGGTCAAATATATACCTCCTGATAACCCTGATGCCGGCAAGTGGGCAAACAATGCCTTTACCTCTAATAGATTTGATACGTATCCAATGATAGTGTTAGGGCCATTTAGTGGCAAGGCATCTTGGGACCGTATGGTGTTGATCATGTTTCATGAAGTGGGCCACCTTTGGCACCAGACTGTGAAGAGACAGGCCTTCTTTAAGCCTCTTGCGCTTGTAAGTGATCTGCTTGTGCGGGGGTTGTTCATGTGGTTTGGTATTTCTATAAGTATTCCACAAAAATTGCAGTGGCTTAAGGCGTATTTAGCGATAGCTGGGGTACATTATCCTGAAAATAATTTCGAGGCGCTCTGTTTGGTGGGTGGCTCTATTATGCGTTGTGTGTTGGAACTATGCAAGCCGAAAACTAAATGTTTTACTCCTATTGCTATGATTGCTTCAAATGCCCATAGTCGGTACCATGAGCGCCTTGCGGATAGCTTTGCTGCGCAGCATGCGCCGTTATTGGCTCAAGGCCTATTGGCGAGTGCTCAACGGTACGAGGAGTTGGCGGCTTCTGATAGTCTTGAAAATGGGAAGCGCGCATGGTATGGCAGAGCTTGGCATTGGTTTAGCTACTATCTTTTTGAGGATCATCCAACACATAGTTCGCGTGCAGAGTTCTTCCGGAAGGCGTATATAAAACGCTTGTGGTTGGAAAGGCGCGAACAGGTTATTCCCCTCCAGACAGACAGAGATCGCTTGTTACAGAAAGCGTTTGCGGTAGGAAAAAATAACAAAATTTAAGAAGCGCATGCTGTGCGTGATGTGCTGGCGAGCGCGGTTTTCTTGCGGGGCTTGTGGTTTGCAAGCCCCTTTTTAGCATATGCAGGTTTGCTTAGACCGTAGCCCCATGAATGGCCGCTTCGACCATTTGCGATAATTGTCGGTACGACATCGTGTCATGCATGCGTGCGACGACGGCGCCGTCGTGGATTATCACCACGGTTGGGGCGTGTTCGATGAGCATTTTTTTAGCTAATTCCGGAATTTTTGCCACGTTTACTTTGTAGGTATCAAGTTCGGTTCCGTACTGCGCTGACACGCGTTCGACGCCGATCAAAACTTGTGCACAGGTTGGGCACAGGTCCGTGTAGAAATCGATCAAGATCGGTTTTTCTTGTGCGCTTGCCCGTTCAAAATCTTGCATGCTGGTGAGTTCGCGTACGGCGACGCGTCCGACGCCGCCTTCAGGGACAAAAAGTGTGCTCTCTTCCAGTGCTGCCGGTTCGATAGTGTGTTCTTGTAAGAATTTTAATACATCGAGCGCGGCTCGAATACCGGCTCCGGCAGCAACTCCTGCCTGTTTGTAGGTAAAGTCGGTGACGTCCCCGGCGGCGAAAATGCCCGGGACTGACGTTTTTTGTGAGCCTTCTTGAAGTACTATATAGCCGTTATTAAGGGTCAGTTTGTTTTCAAATACACTGCTGTTTGGGGTGGAGCCGGTTGCCAAAAAGACTCCCGTGACTGCCATTGATTCCGGCGCGCCATTATTGAGAAGATTGACGCCGGTGACATGGTTGCTATCGCCGGTGATTGCGGTGACAATGGTGTTGTATTTAATGGAGATATTTGTGTGGGCCTTGAGGCGTTCATGCGTTGTTGCAGATACCTTCATAGCAGGCTTGCGTACAACCATGGTGACGTGTTGGGCGTAACCAGAAAGCTGGATGGCATCTTCGGCTGCTACTTCACCACCGCCAACAACAATGACCTGTGCCTTCTTATAGAATGGCGCATCGCAGGTAGCGCAGACGGCAACGCCCTTGCCCCAATATTCTTGTTCCCCGGGAACTTTTTTGTCCCCCTCTTGTAGCCCTCTAGGCTTTGATCCTGTTGCGACAATCAAAGTAAGGGCATACATTTTACCCCCCTGGGCAGTGGTGATTTCAAACGGCCACGTGCTCGTATCGACGGCTGTGACGGTGTCGTTGACAAACAGTGCTCCAAATTCTTGTGCCTGCGTGCGTAGTGATTTAATAAGGTCAGGCCCCAGTGTTTTTGGCCGTCCTGGCCAGTTTTCGACCCATGAAGTTCCCATAAGTTGTCCCCCGGGCGTTACCCCATCGAACACGACCGTGTGCATGCCGCCGCGGGCACAGTAGAGCGCGGCCGAGAGCCCCGCAGGGCCAGAGCCCATGATGGCGACCGGAATAATACGTTCTTTTGTTCTGAGCTGCTCGGGGCTGTATGTTGTGTCGGCCTTTGATGCGAACCAGCCGGCGGCACGCGTGAGCATGGCGGGAATAGTTTTGTGTAACAGCTCTTGGCGGTAGATAATACCAAGACCAACCATTCCAATGGCAAGGGAGATTAGGGTGTATAAGACTATTTTTTTACTGCGAGCTTGCATAAGAAACTCCCGTGATATGCAGGTGTGTGATTCTGGAAAAATCTATTTTCGTGCGCCGTTTAATGCGCTACGGTTTTAGTGTACTTAATTAGTCTACAATAAATAATAAGAATCTTCACCCGCAATTAAAATGGTTGTTGGTATGGCTCTTGCAGAGGGCTTGTGCGCAAAGCCAGAGACTGCATTGATTGACTTTTTTGTGAACAAAAACTATTATGTTTGTCATCTGTTGCTGCCGTCGTAAATGGGGTGCAGATGAAGCAAAGGCGAGTGTTGAGTATATGAAGCATAGTGGATGTAATGCTAATTAGATATAACACAAAATAATCGCCGGAGTTTATATGAGTCTTAGATTTAATCGAACTATTGCTTTTTGTTTGATAGTGTTTGCGGGCATGCTTGACCTGTTCGGTTCAAATACCGTTATGACGCTCAATATAACGCCTGATGTTGCCGCGAGTTTGTTGCCCAATTCAAAAGATGTGATGCGGGTTGTGGCTGAAGGCCAGTCTGGGCCTCAAGGGGTTGCTTCGACTGTGGTCGCCGAGCTATCACCAGTAGAAATGGACCTGCTAAAGCGGTGCTTTTCCGAGTTTCAAAGTCTTGCCACGCGCATCATTGCAGTTTTACAGCAATCGGCTGATCTTATTAATAAGAAAAAAATTAGTACCGGTGTATGGGAATCGGCAGATATACGCGAGTGGTTGGTTAAGGCGCAGTCGATTATTAATCAATTTAGTGCCCAATCCTGCGTTCCTTTTGACGCGACCAATGTTATGAAGCGCTTGCGTGCGGTCAAGCTTGTTGCGGATATGGTCCTTGCGGCGTTTAAGAGTAATTTTGCTCAAAAAGACGATCTTACGTATAGCATTTTGAATGCATATGCGCCGCTTCGGCAGCCGAGCTGCAAGGTTGTAGTGATCATGTATGAAAAAGCTGGGAAGAGTGTGGTGCAGCTTGAGCGCTATGTTGAGTCTCAGGGTCGTAGTTGGTTGCGCGAGGCGTATATTGGTTCGGTTGAATGGGCTCGGCGTTATAGTATTGTGCCCCTTGCCATCGGGGCGGTATCGTCGGCGGCATTAGTTGGTGCGGGGCTGTATACGGTTAATTTAGATCCCAATTCGCGTTTTTCTAAACTACAACACGATATGCGTGAACGGCTTGGTGGATTTCCCGATTGGGATAAGCTCGATCGCGGCCTTCGGATTATGGCAAACTTGAATACGGTTATTGGTCTGGTGGGGACCATTGGGGGCTTCTTGCTCAAGCCAGTAGTCGAGGGGCTGAAGTCATTTGATGCAAACATGCGAGATGAGCAATATCGACCACCGAACCAGATGGAGCAGGTTGATGAGACCATCACTATGAATGATCCTCGCATTCAGGTTATTAAGGGTCAATTGGCGCCATTCTTCCAGATATTAGATCTTTTAGAAAATCCTGAGACCTCGGCGCATGTGCCTATTCCTAAGAGTATTTTAATCACGGGCCCATCAGGGTGTAGTAAAACATTCTCTGTGAACGCATTTTGTGGGAGCCTGAGCGAAATTCTTCGTAAACTGGGAATTCCGTTCCGTGCGGGCTTTAGGACCATTGATTTGACAGAATTGGCGAAAGCAACCGATCCATGTAGCAAGTTGGAAGAAATCTTCAAAGAGTGTTCGAGCCAAGGCATTTATGTGGTGCTCTGGTGGGATGAGTTGCACTCTGCACAGTTGCAGGTGAGTGGGAATAGCCATATTCTTACCAAGCTGTTAACTATTTTGCAGGATAAGGCGCTTCGTCGTAGTTCAGACAAGTGTATTTTTATTGCGGCGACCAATAGGTTTGAACTTCTGGACGTGGCTCTTAAGCGGCGCTGGGACCGTATTATTTATATGTCCTTGCCTGATTTGCGTCAACGAGCTGGTGCCATTAGTGCTATTGCACAGACGAAAGCAATCGCACTGCAGGAACAAGAGATTATGCGTCTTGCCTGCGCAACCAACGAAGTATCTTTTGGTGGTCTCGACAAAATGTTTGAGGAGGCTACGCGTCTTGCTAGTAAGGCTGGTTCTGCTGTGACTTTTGAGTATCTGTATAAGGCTATTAATCAGGCAGTACGGCAACTTGAGGAGCGAATTATGCTGTCAGTAGATGAGGAGCACTTGCTTGCGGTGGGACTTGCGGCACAAGCGCTTTTTTATCTATATGCAGATGAAATTTATGGTTCGCCCGTGCTTTTCGAGTCGATGACGCTGCTGAGTGAGCCAAATAAGATCAAAGAACAATATGATTTCATGACCAAATACGAAGGTCGGGATATTGCGCAGACCTACCAGGTGAAGCCAGGGGCATTCTATACGTATCGCAAAGATGAGCACATATTGACGCGATCCGTGAAAGAGCCATTCGTTTCGTGCATGGGGCATCTGGTGAGGGCTGCGGCGACAGAGAAGATCCTTGGGATTATTATAGCTTCAGAAGATGGTACGGCAGAGGCGTACGATGAGGCCTTACGTATTCTTGTCGGGGTTAAAGAATTGAGAGAGCTTCCTGATACGCTGAAAAAGCTGCCTAAAGAGGTACAGATCAAATTTAAAACGCAGGCATGGTTTGAGGTTGGTCGTTGTAAAAAAGTTGTTGCGCAATTTGTTGAGGCTCAGCGAGAAAAGATTCTCAAAGTTGCCGAGCGGTTAAAGCAGGATCGGTTTATGCGTTTTGAGCAGGTGCAGAGTCTGCTTGCCGGGCCAGCGCCCCAGGTTTCGAGATCTCTTATGGGTGCACAGAGTAAACAGATCACGGGCGTTTTTCCTCGTGAGCTTGCCCTGTTTGCAAAGTCAGGCGCTGCGCCTGAGCCCCAATAGGTAGCGGCGGCAGCAATATAAGAGTTTGCCAGTAAGAATTTTAGGCTATGAGTTTGCGAATATCGCTGCGCATTGCTTTGAGCAATAGAAATATAAGTGGGATTGTGCCCAATAGCATGATCAAATTATACCAGGTATTGTCAAACGGGCTGCCGCGTAGGTACTCGATGATGGTGATGAGTATTTGTCCGCCATCAAGCAGGGGTATCGGTAGCAAGTTGAAGACGGCGAGGCTCAAGCTGAGTACTCCCAGGAATCGTAAATAGGTGGATATCCCGTGGTGTGCGCTGCGGGCAATAAGCGCAAAAATGCCAATGGGGCCTATAATGCCGGATTCGTCTGGACCTGTATCGCCGGGGTTTTCGGGCGACACTTCTGGTTCGGGGTTGCGCCGGCGTCGCCGGAAGGGCACAAAGAATAGTAAGAAAAAAGCCGTGACGATATTGCCAATAATGCCACCCAGTAGGATAAGTAGCTTCTGGTTGAGTGGCTTAGATGCAAACGAGACGTTTTCAAAAAACGGCGCCGGAGCTCGCATGCCCAGAATTTCAACATAACCACCCAGTGGGACGAGCGCGAGCATGAGCTTTGTTGTGGCGAATTGGTGAGAGGCAAGCGTAGGGCCTATGCCAATGGAGACTTCAGGTACAGCTACTTTGAAAGCCCGGCACATTAAAAAATGTCCCAGCTCGTGCACGCCAATAATAAGATTGATCCCCAGTAGGCCCACCAGAAAATAGATTAATTTTGGCATGTCGCTCATCCCCCAATAAAAAAAATCCCCCACCAGGTTTAGTGTAACCGGGCGGGGGGATCTGTTTGCAATAGTTGAGCGTTTTATGCGGGAAATAAAAGCCCGGCTATGTATCGCACAAACTGCATGATGTCTTTGACGCTGAGATACGCAATAAGCCCTAAGAGCAGCACCCAGCAGGCGTAATAAAGATATGTTTTTGTTGTTTCGGGGAGCTTGCGGCCTATGAGTGATTCGAGAATCAGAATAACGGCTTGCCCGCCATCAAGTACGGGGAATGGCAAGATGTTAAAGACCGCCAAACTGAGGCTTACAAAACCCAGAAAGAGTAAGAAAAATTTCCAACCCTTTTGCGCGCCGTGGCTCATATCGGCGACAATGCGCAAGGGTCCGCCAACTTGATCGGTGCTGTGGTCGACGATCATGTGCTTAAGTGATGAGAGCGTCATTTGCGTTATATACACGTTTGCATGCCAACTTTTTATGAGCGATTCGCCAAGTGGGAGAGCCGGGAGCTCCTGCAAGACGAATTGGATGCCCAGTGTTTTCTGCAGGGTTCCGTCGGCCATCGTAGGGAGAATAATAGTCTTTTCAAGCTTGGTTGCTTGGCGCTCAAGTACGAGCGCTACTTCAGGGTTGGTGAGGCTGCTGAGCGTGCTTACGTAGGCGGGAATATCGGTTCGAACGTCGCGATTATTAATTGAGACGAGAATATCGCCTGGATTTATTCCGGCTTGCTCAGCAACCGAACCCGCGCCAAGAGTTTTGATGGTTGATGTTGCGTTTTGCGGGAAAAAGAGATTTGTTGGGGGCATGCCCTGCCAGAGAAGTATGGTAAACGCGAGATAGGCGAAGAGTGCGTTGCTAATAATGCCGCCAAGTATTACGAATAGCTGTTTCCAGAGAGATTTTGAGGCAAGGGTACGGTCATCAGTTCGCTGTGCGTGTAATTGCTCCCCCTGGCCAACCTCATAGGATCCAGCGATTTCAAGATACCCGCCAACAGGTATTGCGGAGAGGACAAACTCAGTGTCGCCCATTTTTTTACTCCAGAGTACCGGCCCGAAGCCAATCGAAAACGATGGGGTGTCGATGCCAAAAAGCTTGCAAAAGAGAAAATGCCCTAGCTCGTGGATAAAAATTAAGAAACCAATGCCGACAATAGCGGCAAATAGTGAAAGCAGGTACGTGAAACTTGCGGTTAGTAGTGAGAGTGATAACATGTGGAGGAGCCCTTTCCGGTCTTGTCTTGTATTCTGGTTAACCTGTTTTAAGACTACCTGGAACTTGTACGGTGATCAATAAATCGAGGCAATAAATGCGCAACCCTGATTGCGCGTTGTCTTTATAAGAAAAGTTCAGTATGATCGAGATAAGTGATCAGATCGCACTCTTATGGGTTTTTGACAAGAAACTTGAGGGCCGGTTTGGGACAATAAATGTGTGAAATAAAAAAACCGGATGCAACTTGTGTGTTTGTGCTTGAAAAAACTGGTAGAAAAGTTACAATTAATTATGTCCCATTCTCGATTCTTATGGACGCCAAAGTTTTCGGTATGCGGGTTTGTAGAAGAACAGATGTTTAAGTATTGTTCCGTTTATTTTCATAAAAAATAGGGATTGGTCTGATGCCAACTATTAATCAGCTGGTTCGCTCCGGGAGAGAGCGGCAGAAAGGTAGATCGAAGAGTAGAGCGCTCAAAAGCAACCCACAGGTGCGTGGAGTCTGTACGCGCGTATTTACCTCGACACCTAAAAAGCCAAACTCTGCGTTGCGTAAAGTTGCTCGGGTAAAATTATCCAATGGCATTGAGGTCACTGCGTACATTCCCGGTGAAGGGCATAACTTGCAGGAGCACTCAATGGTCTTGGTTCGTGGCGGTCGGGTACCCGATTTGCCTGGTGTGAAATATCACATAGTCCGCGGTACGCTTGATGCGGCCGGCGTTGAGAATCGACGTCAGGGACGTTCGAAGTATGGTGCAAAGAGACCAAAACCAGACCAGAAGAAGGCGTAAAATATGGCAAGGCGGAGATCAGTTAATTTTGTACGTGATATTGGGGTTGATCCTCGGTTTGGCGTTGAGTCCGTACAAAAGTTAATTAACGTGGTTATGTGGGGCGGCAGAAAAAACGCGGCACGTAAGATCGTCTATGACGCATTAGATATTATTGTTAAGAAACATGGCGGAAGCAACGAAAAAGCTTTGTCGGTTTTTGATAAGGCCGTAGAACAGGTGACGCCTATTGTCGAGGTTCGTCCTCGTCGTGTCGGTGGCAGCGTGTATCAGATCCCTAAAGAGGTTCCGATGCGCCGTGGCCGTGCGCTTGCCTTCCGTTGGTTGATTTCTTGCGCTGCTGAGCGCTCAGATAAAACAATGGGCATTCGGTTGGCACATGAACTCATGGAAGCTGCTGAGGGTCGTGGTGGAGCCGCTAAGAAGAGGACAGATGTTCACAAAATGGCCGAATCCAACCGGGCTTTTTCGCATTACGCCTGGTAAGGAGATTTTATGGGTGTGCCATTAGAACGTTTAAGAAATATCGGCATTGCAGCGCACATCGATGCGGGCAAAACGACGGTTACCGAACGTATTTTATTTTATACCGGTTTGTCGCATAAGATTGGTGAAGTGCATGAAGGTGCGGCTACTACAGATTGGATGGAGCAGGAAAAAGAACGTGGAATCACGATTCAGTCCGCTGCTGTAACCTGTACGTGGCGCAACTGCCAAATCAACATCATTGATACCCCCGGGCACGTCGATTTTACCATCGAAGTTGGCCGGTCGTTACGCGTGCTTGACGGCGTTGTAGCTGTTTTTTGTGGTGTTGGCGGCGTTCAGCCACAAACTGAAACGGTTTGGCGTCAGGCGAACCGCTACCGTGTCCCGCGTATTATCTTTGTGAATAAGCTTGACCGCATTGGTGCGAACTATTTCAAAGTTATCAAGCAGGCAAACGATAAGTTGCATGCCAATGCCGTTGCAATGCAGTTGCCCGTTGGTGAATCAGAGAACTTTGAGGGTGTCATTGATTTGCTCACTCAGAAATACTTGACCTTTGACGACGGTGGCCTCGGCCATGGTTCGCAAGTTGTGACCCAGGATATTCCTGCCGAGTACAAGGCGCAAGCTGCTGAGTTGCGTGCGGCGCTTGTTGAGAAGATTTGCGAACTTGACGACCACTTGTCAGAGCGTTTCTTGCATGGTGAAGAGATTGCGCTTGATGATTTGAACAAGGTTTTGCGTAAGGGTGTTCTCGAACGTACTATTGTTCCGGCATTTTGTGGTGCAGCGTTTAAAGACAAGGCCATTCAGCCTCTCTTGGATGCGGTTGTTGCCTATTTGCCATGCCCACTCGACATTCCGGCGGTTATCGGGGAAAATCCGGTTACTGGCGAGAAAATTGAGCGTCACCCGACGGTGAACGAGCCCCTTTCTGCTTTGGTGTTTAAGATTGCAACCGATCAGTTTGGTACGCTCTGTTTTACTCGTATTTATTCTGGGGTACTCAGGGCTGGTTCTTATGTGCTCAATGCAACGCGCGATTCCAAAGAGCGGGTAAGTCGCCTGGTCCGTTTGCACGCAAATAAGCGCGAAGAAGTTCCCGAGCTTGGAGCTGGTGATATTGGTGCTATTGTTGGTTTAAAAGATGTGATGACTGGTGATACGATCTGCGACGAGTCGAATAAAATCATACTCGAGAAGATCGATGTTCCAGCAGCCGTTATTTCGACCTCGGTTGAGCCAAAGAGCAAAACTGATTATGAAAAAATGACGAATGCTCTGCGTAAGATGACGCAGGAAGATCCTTCCCTCCGGTTTACCTTTGATCGCGAAACTGGCCAAACGGTCATCAGCGGTATGGGTGAGTTGCACCTGGAGATTGTGGTCGATCGTTTGCAGCGTGAGCACAAGGTAGAGGCTACCCAAGGCAAGCTGCAGGTTGCGTACAAAGAGGCGTTTCAGAAGCCAGTTGACGCAGAAGGCAAATTCATTAAGCAATCTGGTGGGCGCGGTCAATACGGACACGTATGGATCAAATTTGATCCCCTGGAGCGTGGTAAGGGATTTGAGTTTGTTGATAAAATCGTTGGTGGGACTATTCCACGCGAGTATATTCCTGCAGTTGAAAAGGGTCTGCTTGATGCGATTAACACAGGGATTTTGGGCGGATATCCAGTTGTGGATCTTCGTGCAACTCTCTACGATGGTTCGTATCATGATGTTGACTCGTCTGAAATTGCTTTCCAGGTTGCCGCATCATTGGCTTTCAAAGAGGGTATGCGTAATTCGGATCCTTGTTTGCTTGAGCCAATTATGAAGGTCGAAGTCGAAACTCCAGAAGAATATCTGGGTGATGTGATGGGTGACTTGAACTCAAGGCGCGGACGTATTTTGGGTATGGAAGAGCGACTTGGATCTCAAATTGTCTATGCGGAAGTGGCGCTTGCTGAAATGTTTGGATACTCCACACAGTTGCGTTCGATGACCAAGGGTCGTGCGACGTATACGATGGAATTCTTTGCGTATCAGAAAGTCCCAAAGAGTGCGCAAGAGCAAGTTTTGGGTGAGAAGAAGTGACGAGAAGTGACACGTGGTGTCACGGTACGTATAAGTTAAACAATTAGTTGTTTTGGAGATATGACAATGGCAAAAGGCGTTTTTGAGCGTAAAAAGCCACATTTAAACGTAGGGACCATCGGACACGTTGACCATGGAAAGACCACGTTGACAGCGGCCATCACCAAGGTTTTGGCGGCCAAAGGGCTTGCAGAGGCACGTAAGTTCGATCAGATCGACAATGCGCCTGAAGAAAAAGAGCGTGGTATTACCATTGCTATTTCTCACGTCGAATATGAGAGTGATAAGCGTCACTATGCGCACATCGACTGTCCTGGCCACGCTGACTATGTGAAAAACATGATCACCGGTGCTGCACAGATGGACGGCGCTGTTTTGGTGGTTTCGGCTGCTGATGGTGCGATGCCTCAGACGCGTGAGCATATCTTGCTTGCGCGCAACGTTGGCGTTCCTACGATCATTGTCTACCTAAATAAGGTTGACATGGTTGACGATCCAGAGATGGTCGACATGGTCGAAGAAGAAATTCGTGAGCTCTTGACGAAATACGGCTTCCCGGGCGATAAAGTACCGGTTGTTCGTGGTTCAGCATTAAAAGCGCTTGAAGGCGACCAAGGTGAATTAGGGGCGCTGTCAATTATGAAATTGATGGATGCTCTTGATACCTATATCCCAGAACCTGCTCGCGAAGTTGACAAACCATTCTTGATGGCTGTCGAAGGCGTATTTAGTATTTCTGGTCGTGGTACTGTTGCGACTGGTCGCATTGAACGTGGACGCATCAAAGTTGGCGAAGAGGTCCAGATCATTGGTCTTGGTGCTTCGGCTAAAACGACGGTTACTGGCGTTGAAATGTTCCGCAAGACGCTCAATGAAGGCGTTGCGGGCGATAACGTCGGAATCTTGCTTCGCGGTATTGATAAAGATGCTATCGAGCGTGGGATGGTTCTTGCCAAGCCTGGTTCGGTAACGCCACATCGCAAGTTTAAGTGCCAAGTTTACATCTTGTCGAAAGACGAAGGCGGACGGCACAGTCCATTCTTTACCGGTTATCGCCCACAATTTTACTTCCGTACGACTGACGTAACCGCTGTGGTGACGTTGCCTGCGGGGCGTGAGATGGTTATGCCTGGTGATAACGTTGAGTTGGCGGTTGAGTTGATTACCCCAATTGCTATGGAAAAAGATGGACGGTTTGCAATCCGTGAAGGTGGCAGAACGGTTGGTTCCGGCGTGGTGACTGAGATTTTGGATTAAAACCGTTACAGATAGGTTGCGACGAATGAAGAAGCAAAAGATTCGCCTAACGCTTAAATCATACGATCATCAGTTGCTGGATAAAGCTGTTAAGCAAATTGTACTTGCTGTTCGGCGCACGGGTTCCCAGGTTGTGGGCCCCGTGCCGTTACCGAACAGACGGAAATGTTTTACGGTACTGCGTTCTCCGCATATCGATAAAGAATCCCGCGAGCAGTTTGAGCTGATAACGCATCGAAGAATTGTAGATATTGTTGCGTTGTCTGACCAGACGCGGGATGCTCTGATGCAATTGAGCATTTCTTCCGGCGTTGACGTAGAGATCAAGTAGAAAGGAAATGCGATGATCAGTGGGCTGTGGGGTAAAAAAGTAGGTATGACCCAGATCTTTGCCGATGGTCACAAAGTTGTTCCCGTTACCGTTATTGACGTAGGGAATTGGCTTGTGACGCAAGTCAAGCAGGTTGATCATGATGGGTATCATGCCGTGCAATTTGGATGTATAAAACCGCGGCATGCCGGTACGGAGTTTGCTCCGGAGTGGTTGCAAGCGCCTCGTAAATATTTTTCGGCATTGCGTGAAGTGCGCGTTCTTGATGGATCGACTGAGTTTCAGATTGGGCATCCGGTTGGGCTCGAGACCGTTTTTGGTGCTGGAGATGTCGTTGATGTCTCTGGAATCACGCTTGGTCGAGGATTCCAGGGCGTTGTGAAGCGATATCGGCACAAAGGTGGTCGCGCAAGCCACGGAGACAAATTGGGACGCGGGCCCGGTTCGTTGACGGGTATGAGGACATGTGGTCGTGTTCCAAAGGGACGCAAGTTGCCTGGGCACATGGGTACTACGAATCGTACCATCAAAAACCTGGTTGTTGTGGACGTGCAGGCTGATACTCGCACCATTTCGGTACGAGGATCGGTTCCTGGCAAACCGCATTCATTGGTATTTGTTCGCAAGTGCAGGGAGCAATAATGAGCAAAGAAAATAAAACAGCGAATACCGTGGATAGCGTCGTCTCGGGTGTCTCTGTTGTAACAGCGCAGGATATTGGCGTTGTGCAGCAAGATGCAAAAGTAGGTGCTTCGCGACGACAGTTTGCGATGGCGGTACGTGTGTTGTTGCAAAATTGGCGCCAAGGAACGGTTGGATGCAAGACGCGTGCTGAAGTGAATCGCACGGGTCGTAAACCGTTTAAACAAAAAGGTACGGGGCGTGCCCGCGCGGGTACCGCTCGTTCCCCATTGTGGCGTGGCGGTGGCGTTACATTTGGTCCTCAGCAACGTGTGCAAAAACTGACTATTACGCGTAAAGCACGTAAGTCGGTTATGCGAACCATTCTTCAGGATCGCTTGCGTGCGCAACAGATTTTGTCGCTATCATTCGAGTTGCCGTCTGATAAACCGAAAACTAGTGTTGTGTACAAGGCGTTGAAAAGTGCGGGACTTGCTGATAAGAAAGTGACGCTCTTCTTGCCCGTCTATGATTATGTGGTGTACTCGTCGTTTGCAAATATATCGAATGTGCGCATCATCTTCTTTGATCAACCAAATGTATATGATGTGGCTCTTGGCGATACATGGGTCTTTTTGCAGCGAGACAGTAACTTATTTAAAGAAATGGTTGGGGCATGGAGTTAAGCATTTATTCAGTGATTCGCGGTCCTCGTACGACTATCAAATCGTATGAGTTGAACCAGCGTTTTCAAAAACTGGTACTTGACGTGCATCCGCAGGCGACCAAGCCGGCGATCGCGGAAGCACTCAAAAAACTGTTCAATGTTGAAGTTGACAACGTACGGATTATTGTGATGAAGGGGAAAGCGCGTCTTGTTTCGCGTCGCCAGGTCGTTGGCAAGCTTCGCAAGAAAGCTATTGTGACGTTGAAGCGCGGCCATTCAATAAATCTCGGGGTTGACGCGCCAGTAGCCTATGCAAGTGGCGGTAGCAAGACACACGATGACAAATAGCTAGGCAATTAGGAAGTATAGATATGGCGATTACAAGAAGGAAACCGAGGAATTCATCGCTCCGGTTCCAGACTTTTAGTGATACGAGTGAGCTAACCAAAAAACGGCCAGAAAAAAGCCTCGTTGTTGGCTTGCGCAAGAGTGGTGGTAGAAACGCGTACGGACGTATTACAGTGCGACATCGCGGTGGTGGCGCGCAGCAATTGTACCGTATGATTGACTTCAGGCGCTCAGAGCGCGATTTGGCGGGTACGGTTACGACAATTGAGTACGATCCGAATCGAAATACGCGCATAGGCCTAGTGGTCTATCCAAATGGCAAAAAACGGTATATTCTAATGCCAGAGGGTCTTGCAATTGGTGCAATGACCATGGCGGGTGAACAAGCAGAGGCTCGAGTAGGCAATTGCCTACCATTGCGCAATATCCCCATTGGTTTTATTGTGCATAATGTCGAAATTGTTCCCGGTTCTGGTGGTAAGTTTGCACGTAGTGCAGGCACATCCGTGCAGCTTATTGCAAAGGACAATGGGTACGCAACAATAAAGATGCCATCAGGCGAAGTACGCATGGTGCATTTGGATTGCTGGGCAACTGTAGGTGTTCTTGGAAACGCCGATCATAAGAATTTGTCGATTGGTAAAGCGGGGCGTACGCGCCAGATGGGTATTCGTCCAACGGTTCGTGGTATTGCTATGAACCCTGTCGACCATCCAATGGGCGGTGGTGAGGGTAAATCCAAGTCCGGTAAGATTCCGCAGTCCCCATGGGGTAAAGACGCCAAGGGTACGAGGACTCGCCGTCGCAAGAATACGCTTATTTTAAAGAGAAGAAAATAAAGGGTTGTGAGATATGGCTCGATCGACAAAAAAAGGTCCATTTGTAGACGACTCGCTTATGAAAAAAGTTGAGCGGGTACGTGCTAGTGGCAAGCGTGAAGTGATAAAGACCTGGTCTCGCAGAAGTATGATTTTGCCAGACTTTGTGGGCTTAACGGTGGCTGTGCATGACGGACGTCGATTTGTTTCAGTCTTTGTGACTGAAAATATGGTTGGGCACCGGTTTGGTGAGTTTGCGCCGACACGAACCTTTAGGGTGCACAGTGGTCAGCGTAAGGCTGAGTCCGCTGGTGCTCAGGCAGGTAAGTAGAATATAAAGCTTGTTAATTAGTAGGATTTGGCAATGCGGAAGCAGTTTTTAGCAAACACTAAATATGTGTGGTATTCGCCGCATAAACTTCGTCTTCTTGCGGATGTTATTCGCGGGAAGGGTGCAGTTGATGCGTTGAATTGGTTGACGGTATATGGAACGAGACGTTCTCTACCGTTGAAAAAGACGCTTGTCTCGGCTCTTGCTAATGCACGTGATTTGAAAAGTCTAGAACCGGTTGATCTGTTTGTAAAAGAGGTGCGAATTGATCAGGGCCCAGTGAAGAAGTATTTCAAGCCGGGTGCTATGGGACGTGCTATGCCACAGCGTAAAAAGCAGTGTCATATTAAAATTATAGTAGAATCAAGGCAAAAAGAGGTTTAGTATGGGACAGAAGGTTAGTCCGATTTCATTTCGTACTGGGGTGTATCTAAAACATCCTTCGCGATGGTTTGCGCGTCGCAACTCTTATGCCCAGTTGCTTGCCGATGATTTGACCATTCGGGACTATGTCAAAAAGCATTTGGTTGGTGCCGAGATTGGACAGGTCGAGATTGAGCGAGCAAGTGATTTGATGCGCGTGATTGTCTCTTCAGCTCGTCCTGGTGTTGTAATCGGGAAAAAAGGGCAAGAGATTGAGAACCTGCGCAAAGCCCTTTCGCAATTGCTCAAGGGTGTCAATGTTGAGGTTTCTGTTCAAGAGGTTAAGCGACCAGAATTGTCAGCAGCAATTGTTGCGCGTTCTATTGCTGATCAACTAGAGCGCCGTGCCAGTTTTAAGAAGGTTTCGCGAAAGTCTGCGCAAGATACTATGCGAGCTGGAGCTAAGGGCGTAAAAGTTCGTGTTAAGGGGCGTCTTGGTGGTGCCGAGATTGCGCGTGAAGAATGGGTACGTCTTGGTTCGGTGCCGCTGCATACGTTGCGCGCCAATGTGGACTACTATTTAGCAGAGGCGCATACGACATATGGAATTATTGGTGTCAAGGTCTGGATTCACAAAGGCGAATTCACTCCGGCAGCAGTGTAGGGCCCGTAGAGAAGAAGAGAAGATGCTATGTTAATGCCGAAAAAAATACGATATAGAAAAGTGCAGCGTGGCACGCTGAAGGGCCTTTCAAAAGGTGCTCGTGATGTGCATTTTGGAGATTTCGGCCTACAGGCGATTGAGCCGGGATGGATTACTGCAGCGCAAATTGAAGCGGTGCGAGTGACTTTGTCTCGCAAACTCAAGAAGGTGGGCAAGGTCTTTTTGCGTGTATTTCCTGATAAGCCGATTACTAAAAAGCCAGCTGAAACACGTATGGGTAAAGGTAAGGGAAGCGTTGAGTTTTGGGTTGCTGCAGTTAAACGTGGTCGTGTGATGTTTGAAGTTGCTGGGCTCAATGAAGTTGAGGCCAAAGCAGTCTTTCATCTTGCCGCATGCAGGTTGCCTATTCGTACGCGCTTTGTTAAACGTGTTGTTGAAAACGTAGTGGTGTAGAGGTTATGGAAAAGATGACAGGGGAACAGTTGCGGGCATTGACCGCTGACAAGTTGGAACTACGCGTCGAAGAGTTGCGTCGCGAACAATTTCATTTGCGTTTGCGCGTTGCAAACACGCATATTAAATCGTTTCCATCCGATCAGCGTAAACTCAAGTATGAGATTGCGCGTACACTGACAATTTTAAGCCAGAAGCAAAAGAGCGCAGAAGGGTTGCAATGACAGAAGTTCAAGCCGTTAGCGCTCGCAGAGTGCTTGTTGGTGAGGTTGTTTCAGATAAGATGGAAAAAACGGTCGTGGTTAAGGTTTCCCGATCGTATATGCACGTACGTTTTCACAAGGTTGTTCGCGCTACTAAGACCTATAAGGTTCATGATGAATCTTCGCAGGCTCGCGTTGGCGATGTTGTGGAAATTTATGAAGGGCGTCCAGTTTCTAAGACCAAGTATATGTATTTAGGCCGGGTGATTAAGCCATCTTCCGGACGTTAATTTCTGCTAATTGGGTGGTGTTGCTGTATGGCTATTCAAAAAGAAACATATTTAAAAGCTGCCGATAATTCGGGCGCGCTTGATTTGCAGTGTATTCACTTGGTGGGTAGCTCTGCAAAGAAGAAGGCGTACATCGGCGATGTCATTAAGTGTGCAGTGAAAAAAGCGGTACCCGGGTGCGCAGTCAAGAAAAGTGACGTGGTAACTGCGGTAATCGTGAGAACGCGTAAAGAGTACCGTCGAGAAGACGGAAGCTATGTCCGTTTTGGCGATAACGCAGCCGTTATTATTAAGTCGGCTGACGATAAAACACCAATAGGTACGCGTATTTTTGGTCCTATTGCGCGTGAATTGCGTGGGCTGGGATATGCAAAGATAGTTTCATTGGCACCTGAGGTTTTGTAGGAGATCAATGGAGATCAAGAAAAACGACACGGTCGTTGTAATTACCGGTGATGACCGTGGGAAAACGGGATCGGTTATTGATATTTGTCGGAAAAAAGGTAGAGTAAAAGTGCAGAATATTGCACTTGTTACTCGTCATGCAAAGGCGCGTCGCCAGGGCGAAAAGTCTGCGATTAGGCACCAAGAGCGCTGGATAGATGTTTCGAACATTAAGAAGCTCTAGGTGTCGTGGTGACCGTTTCTTTGGATGAATATGTGCATAGGTGCAATGTATGAGTAAGGCGGATATTATGAATGCGGGAAGTAATCGACTAAAAGAATATTATTCGACGACCGTTGCTCCGCGCTTGCAGGAAACCTTGGGTTTTAAAAATCGATTGGAAGTTCCGAAGGTTTCGAAGATTGTGGTCAATGTGGGCGTCAAAGAGGGCGCGGGCGACAGTAAGGTATTGCAGTCCATCGCGCGAGTTCTTGAGGCGATTACGGGGCAAGTTCCTGTAAAAAGAATGGCACGTAAGTCGATTGCTGGCTTTAAACTGCGCGAAGGCATGCATATCGGCGTTAGCGTTACGCTGCGTCGTGCGAGTATGTATGCGTTTTTGGATAAATTGGTGAATTTGGCGTTGCCAAAAGTTCGCGATTTCCAGGGTGTTCCAACGAAGTTTGATGGTCGTGGAAGTTACAATCTAGGCATCAAGGAGTGGAATATTTTCCCTGAGGCTGAATCGGCAGGCGCTGGTGAGCGCATGTTGGGATTGAATGTGACGATCTGTACAACCAGTCAGTCGGATGAGCATGCACAAGCCCTGCTTAAAGAGCTTGGTATGCCGTTCCGTCGAACAACAAGCAAGTAAGGTAGAGTTATGGCCAGAAAGGCATTAATAGAGAAAAATGACCGGATACCGGTGACTTCGATCCAGCATCGCAACCGCTGCTCGCGGTGTGGGCGTCCACGCGGGTACATGCGTTTTTTCCGCATGTGCCGTCTCTGTGTGCGGTCGTTAGCTGGGCAAGGTCTCCTGCCAGGTGTCAAGAAGGCAAGTTGGTAGGATTAGAAAGAGGTTTATAATGTCAATAGATACGATTGGTGACTTTCTTACCATTATTCGCAATGCAGTGTTGTGCAAGAAAACGTTCGTTATCGCTCCTGATTCGAAGGTGAATTGTGCCATTGCGGCGATCCTTCAGCGAGAAGGATTTGTGCGCGATGTCGAAAAAGTCGCTTCGGAGACCAGTGTAGGGGCGAAGATTAAAATTCGGCTTAAGTATGATGATGGCGAATCTGCCATTCACGAAATTAAGCGAGTAAGTACTCCTGGCCGCCGCGTCTATGAAGGGGTAGTGCAGTTACGTCGTGTGATCGGTGGATTGGGAATTGTTGTGGTAACAACAAATCAGGGTCTGATGACTGACAAAGAAGCACGGCAGCGTAGTGTTGGCGGTGAAGTACTCTGTACAGTTTGGTAAGGATTTAGGTATGTCAAAAATTGGTAGAAAGCCGATCGATGTCGGCGCCGTAAAAATTGAGATACAAGGTCGCGATGTGCACTACCAAGGTACGCATGCAAAAGGTGTGCACGTAGTGCCGGACTTGCTCTCGGTTGCTATGGATGGGGGACAATTATTTGTCACTGTCGCGCAACAAACGAGTGATACGTTCCGTTTGTGGGGATTGCATCGGGCGTTGCTTGCAAATAAGATTCTTGGGGCAGATAAGGGATTTGAAAAACGAGTCAATATTGTTGGTCTCGGATTTAAAGCGATTAAAAAAGGTGTAGGCCTTGAATTTTCGCTTGGATTTAGTCATAAAATCGAATTTCCGCTGCCTAAGGGTTTGACGGTTGAAATTGATAAGACCGGTCAGGTGTTGACCGTCTGGTCCCCTGACAAAGAATTGCTTGGGCATGTATGTAGTAAAATATGTGCATTGCGTCCAACAGAACCTTACAAGGGAACCGGGATCCATTGCGCGGGCGATATTATTAGGCGCAAGGCTGGGAAGGCCAAGGGCTCATAATTCAGGAATAACTATTTTATGGACGGAGTGAGACAGTGTCTTTGAGAAGAAAAGTAGCAAAGCGGGCGCAGCGTAGAGTTTTGCGTGTGCGCAGTAAGATGCGTGCAAGCGCGTTGCCTCGGGTTTCTGTCTTTCGCAGCCTCAAGCATATTTATGCTCAGGTCATTGATGATAAGGCACAGCGAACGTTGGTGAGTTGCTCGTCGCGTGAGTTGGGTAAGCTTGAAGGTGACAAGAAAGCCATTGCGTATGCAGTGGGGTTGGAGCTTGCTAAGCGTGCGTTGCAAAATAGCATTACGGTCACCATGTTTGATCGTGGCAGATTTTTATATCATGGCCGCGTGAAGGCATTGGCTGACGGTCTGCGTACCGGCGGCGTACAGGTATAGTGCAACAAGTTTCAGGTAATAGGATTTAAATAATGGCAGAGTCAGCATTTATTGATACAGTGGTGAGCGTACGGCGTGTTACCAAAGTGACGAAGGGCGGCAAGCAGTTTTCCTTCTCCGCATTTGTCGTAACGGGCGATGGCGTTGGCAAGGTGGGCATTGGGCTTGGTAAAAGCCGCGATGTCTCGTCTGCAATTGCGAAGGCAACGACCAAGGCGCGCAAGACCATGTTTGATGTTTCGTTGCGTGGGACTACCATCCCTTACGACGTTGTCGGAAAACATTGTGCGTGCCAGGTTATTTTGCGTCCTGCTGCTCGTGGTACGGGGCTTATTGCCGGCGGTGCTATGCGCTCGGTGATGCGTGCGCTTGGGGTACAAGACGTTTTGGCTAAGTCGATCGGGACTTCTGCCTGCGGACAAAATCTTGTAAAAGCGACGTTAAACGCGCTTTCCAAGTGCCGTTCAGCAAAACGTTTGGCGCAGCTACGAGGAAAAACAGTTACTGATTTAGTGAAGGGGAGCCATGGCATTACTGCTTAATGAGAGAGAGTCTCTTGTCAAAAAAAGAAAACGTGTTGGTCGCGGTGGAAGCCGCGGTGGGACATCGGGCCGTGGTATGAAGGGCCAAAACTGTCGTTCGGGCGGTGGCGTGAGCGTCACGTTTGAAGGTGGCCAGATGCCTTTAGTGCGCCGTATACCAAAGCGTGGGTTTAATAACGCCGCTTTTGCTACGCGTTCAACAATTATTAACCTTAGCCGGTTGCAAGAAGTGTTTGCTGATGGTGCCCAGGTTAATCGGGTGACATTGGTTGAGCATGGTTTTTTGCGGGCGTCTGATATGTCGCCGATTAAGATTTTAGGGACGGGAGAGTTGCAAAAACGTCTTATTCTTGAGGTCGAAGCAGTCAGCAAGTCTGTTGCGGAGACGGTCAAAAAGCTTGGTGGTGAAGTACGGTTGGTTGAAACGAGGTAGTCGAGGTAATCGCGATGATTCTCTTACGAAATTTTAAGAACATTGTTCTTATTCCTGAGTTAGTGAGAAAGTTGCTCATCACCTTGGGCATTATTGTTGTCTATCGTATCGGATCCTATATTCCGGTTATTGGTATTAATATTCAAATGCTTCAGGAGCATATGGGTAAGCTTGAAACGGCTGGTGGCATCTTGAGTTATCTTGACGCTATCTCTGCCGGTTCGCTGCAAAAGTGTACGCTTTTTGCATTGGGTATCGGTCCGTACATTACCGCATCGATTATGATGCAAATGTTGACCTTTACGGTTCCGTACTTTGAGCAGATGACCAAAGAGGGGGACTATGGGTACAAGATTATTAATCAGTACACGCGTTACCTGACTTTTGGCTTGAGCTTTATGTACAGCTTAATGTATGCGACCTACCTGGAACATTATGGGTTGGTCTGGACGCCTGGTATCGCCTTTAAGGCTCTGTTTGTTTTGTCTTTGACCGTCGGATCGATGTTTGTCATGTGGCTTGGCGAGCAGATTTCTTTGCTGGGCATTGGTAACGGAAGCTCGATGCTCATTTTTGCGGGTATTGTGGCCATGTTCCCTGACCATGTCATTCGTACTGTTTACTTTGTCCAGGCCGGTAATATGCATCTTGTTGTGGCGCTTTTCGTACTTGCAGTATTTATTGCAATTACTGCCTGTATTGTCTTTTTAGAAAAGGGTGAGCGCAAGATTCCGGTGCAGTACGCACGTCGCATTATTGGGCAGCGTGTGTATGGTGGGCAGAGTACGTATATACCCTTCAAGGTAAATACGGCGAATGTGATGCCGGTTATTTTTGCATCCTCGGTGATGAACTTGCCACTCTTTTTGGTTAAGATGTTGTCGGAGCGGTTTACGATGTTTGCGGGGCTCATGGATAGTTTCCGGCAAACAGGTTTTCTCTTTAACGCACTCATGTTTGGCTTGATCGTATTTTTCACGTACTTCTATAACGAACTCGTGTTTAATCCAACCAAGCTTGCTGACCAGATGAAAAAGAATGGTGGCTTTATTCCAGGGGTACGCCCCGGGAAGAGTACTGCTGATTTCTTCTATTTTATCTTGACGCGTATTGGTCTTGTTGGGGCTCTCTATCTTGGGGTGCTTGCTATTTTGCCAAACGTTATGCATGCATTTATTACGATGCCGTTCTATCTCGGTGGGACCTCGCTGTTGATTGCGGTGGGTGTCGCCTTAGAATTTGCATCACAAATTGAGGTACATTTGATCGAGCGCCGTTATGAAGGGTTCTTGAAATCAGGGCGCCTAAAAAATAAGGTAGCCTAGTTGATGGGGACTTTTGGTCCCTGAGCCTGAGTATAGGGCCGGAATGTGTTCTTTGATGTATATAGTATTTAGAATTGCGCAATTCTCTTTGCCAGAGTTTCAGTGGATTTTTTAATACAGTCTGCTAGAATTAATGGTAATATGAGTGTTTTTACAGGTTTTAAAATGGTAGGCGTGCTATTGGCTACGTATCAGGGACTTGATGGTTACAATTAAGAGTAAGCGTGCATTAGGGGTTATTCGCGAGGCGGGTGTGCGCTTAGCCGGGTTGTTTGAACGGCTTGGCGAGGTTGTTGCCCCCGGAGTCTCTACACTGGCTATTGATCAGTTTATTGAGCGTGAATTAGCGCTGCTCAGTATGGTTTCACAGACCAAGGGATATCGTGGGTATCGGCACGTGAGCTGTATATCTGTTAATCAGGTTATTGTGCATGGTGTTCCATCAGCCCAGACGCTTCTTGCGCCAGGTGACCTGGTAAAGGTAGATGTCTGTGCTTCTTGGAAGGGATATTGCGCTGACATGGCCCGCGGGTTTTTCGTGGAACCACGAAAGCCGGTTGCAGTGAAGCTTATGCAGGTAGTTGAAGGGGCTTTGCAAAGTGCCATAGCAGCAGCTGTTGTTGCAGGTCGCCTGAGCGATATTTCCGCTGCCATTGAAAAAACTGCTCGAGAAAATAATTGTGCAGTAGTTGAAGAGTTTTGTGGCCATGGGATTGGACGGCGTATGCACGAAGAGCCTGAAATACCAAATTATGGTTTTCCAGGGCGCGGAATTACACTGGTGGCGGGCATGGTTTTTGCCTTAGAGCCTATGGTCACGCAGCACAAGTCAGATGTGCTTGTCTTGGCTGATGGATGGACTGCTTGTACTTCAGATGGTGGACTGGCGGCCCATGTTGAGGACACGGTAATTGTGACGGATAATGGGCCAGAGGTAGTAACACGAGTGAGGGCTACAAGTTGATGAAAGTAAAAACGAAAGATGACGTTGTTCGTGTCGATGGCATTGTGCGTGAAACGTTGCCAAATGCAATGTTTCGTGTCGAGATCGAAGGCGGACATGTTATTTTAGGTCGTGTATCGGGTAAAATGCGTATGCATTATATTCGTATTTTACCGGGGGATAAGGTTGCGGTTGAGTTGTCACCGTATGACCTGACCCGTGGGCGCATTGTATTGCGATATAAAAAAGATGGTACTAAACAAGAATAGTTTTTTTGTTAGAGTGGAAGGTTTGCGATGAAAGTAAGAACGTCTGTTAAGAAGATCTGTCGGAATTGTCGCATTGTGAGACGTGCTGGGATTGTACGTGTGTTGTGCACTGCAAATCCACGTCATAAGCAGCGTCAAGGTTAGTGATCATTCAAGACGGATTCATGGAAGGAATGCATGGTTAGGATCAGGGGTGTTGATTTGCCGATAGGCAAACGTGTCGAATACGCGTTGCCGTATATTTACGGGCTTGGTTTGAAGACTTCGCAAGATGTGCTTACAAAGCTTAAAATTAACTTTTCGACGCGTGTTCGCGATCTTACTGAGGCGGAGGTTGCTGCGCTATCAAAAGAGATCACTGACAACTACGTCACTGAAGGTGATTTGCGCAAAGAAGTTAAGCAGCACATCAGACGTTTGCAGGATATTGGTTGTTACCGTGGTTCGCGGCATAAGAAATCGTTGCCGGTGCGTGGTCAGCGTACACGAACGAATGCGCGTACGCGTAAGGGACCTCGTCGTATGGCTGTTTCGTTGAAGCGTAAGATTACGAAAAAATAAGATCGAGTAAGATCGGGTGAGGATTAGGTACTATGGCCTATACGAAAAAAACAAAGAAATCGAGACGTCAGCTCGACTCAGTGATTGTGCATATTAAATCAACGTTTAATAACACATTGGCTGCCGTGACGACGATCGATGGCGACGTGTTGTTGCGCTGCAGTGCGGGGCGCCTTGCTTTCAAGGGTTCGCGTAAGGGGACCCCGTTTGCGGGATCTCAGATTGGCGCGTTTCTGGCCAAAGAGATGCTTCCCTTCGGGATTAAAAATGTCGAAGTGAACCTCCAGGGCCCTGGTTCTGGCCGGGACTCAGTGGTGCGTACGTTGCAATCCCAGGGTTTTAATATCACCGTATTGCGTGATGTGACTCCGTTGCCGCACAATGGGTGTCGTGCTCCTAAAAAACGTCGTGTATAAAATAACGTACTAGAAAATTGGTGTGGTGATTTATGGCTGCAATGGAAAAAAAAACAAGGGACCTTGATCGCAAGACAGATGATCAAAAAGGTGCCCAGCCGCAAAAGCGTGCTGCAAAGGTGACCGAATACGGTCGTCAACTTCAGGAAAAGCAAAAGGTCAAAGAAGCATACGGAGTTCGCGAGAACCAGTTTAAGCGCTTTTTTGAGATTGCTGCACGGAGCCGCGAGGCAACGGGCGAAACACTATTGACGTTGCTTGAGCGTCGTTTGGATAACGTTGTGTACCGCCTTCGGCTTTCGACGACTCGTCGTCAAGCGCGCCAGGTTATTGTGCATGGGCATATGCTGGTCAATGGGGTGCGCGTAACGTCGCCATCTTATTTGGTGCATGTTGGCGATGTTGTCCATTTGGCGACTCGTTCGAGCGAGAGCGAGACCTTTGTTAAAACGGTTATCGAAAAGCGCGCTGCCGCAAATGTCAAAGTGCCTGAGTGGCTCGAGCATGATCGCAAAGCGCATAGTGGGCGCGTTATTCGTTTCCCTGTACGTGCTGATGTGTCTATTCAGGTCAACGAGAACTTTATCGTTGAGTTGTATTCGAAGTAACGGTTTGTCGCAGAAGAGAAATAGTAGTATGTGTATATATAGGGTGTTTCGATGAACAAAAAAACGTATCAGCCCTTAATTATACCGAAATTACAGTGGGAAACACGTACGTTAACTGCCGTTCATGGTCAGCTGACGGCGCAGCCATTGGAACCCGGTTTTGGTGCTACGTTGGGCAATGCCCTGCGTCGTACGCTACTTGGTGGGATCGAAGGGTCTGCAGTTACCGCCGTAATTATCAAGGGCGTGAACAATGAGTTTTCGGTATTGCCGGGTGTTGTGGAAGATGCGATGCAGGTAGTACTGAATATAAAAGAGATTGTCGTGCGCAACAAAACTGGTCAGCCAGGGGTCATGCGGTTACAAGTCTCGGGAGAGGCAGCTGCTACTGCTGGTGATATTGTTGCCGATGAGCACCTTGAGGTTGTCAATAAAGACCATATTTTGGGACATGTTGCGGCCGGCGGGGTGCTAGAGATACAGTTTTTTGTTGAACCGGGTCGTGGGTATCAGGCTGCGCGGTGGCCTGTTGGGCAGGCATTGCAGGAAGACGGACGCATCTATTTGGATGCCATGTTTTCGCCGGTTCGCCAGGTTTCCTATGAGGTCCAGAAGGCGCGTGTTGGAGGAAATATCGACTATGATAAGTTGATTTTGACCGTCCAGACCGATGGCACTGAGACCCCTGTTGATGTCGTAAACTATGCTGTTTCTGTTCTGCGAACGCAATTTGAGAATTTTTTGACGAGTGAAGAGATTCCGTTTAACGTCATTTCTGCGGTTGCGGTACCTGAGGTTGCTCAAGAAGAGCCGGCACCAGCATCGCTCGACTATCAAGGCATCTCTATCGACCTGTTACTCAAGCCGATCGATGTGCTTGAGTTTTCGGTTCGTGCGCATAACTGCCTGTTGAATGCGGGTATAGGGCGTATTATCGATTTGGTGAATCTGAGTGAGGATGAGCTGCAAAAAATTAAGAATTTTGGGCGCAAATCCTTCGAAGAAGTGAAAGAGGGGTTGCATCAATTTGGGCTATCGCTCGGCATGAATGTTGACGAGGCGGAAGTGCTCAAGATGCAAGAGAAGGAAGACGAATAATTATGAAACATCAAAAGCGTCACGCTAAATTAAACCTTGCCGGTCCACACCGGCGCGCAATGCTGCGCAACCAGGTGATTACGTTTATTGATAACGGGAGCCTGACTACGACGCGTGCGCGCGCCAAAGAGGTTCGTCGCTTTGCTGAAAAGCTCGTGACGTTGGCTCGTAGTGGCAATACGTTTGTTAATCGCCAGCGTGCAAAGGCATTATTGCCCTACAAAGATGAGTCTTTGGTGAAGCTCTTTACGGAGATCGCACCACAGTACAAAGATCGTCCAGGTGGGTATACGAGAATTCTATTGCTCGGCCGCAGGATCAGCGATACTGCTGAGATTGCACGGCTTGAATGGGTTTCTTAGAACTAAAACTCTGGGTACCAGATTTTGGGTACTAAAAATAAAAAAGGGCGTTTCAAAGCGCCCTTTTTTGGGTATACTAGTCACGTGAGTATCTTTTGGCTATGCAAAGAGTGGGCGTAAGGACCGTTCGTCCTGAGCTTGTCCCAGCATACGCCTTCAAGTTCTAAGCGCACGCTGCAATCGCTCTGCCTGCCCGCTGTAGCAGCAGTAACTTTAGCAACAAATTTGGCGATTGTGGCAAGCGAAGGCTGGGGACTGAGCAAGGTCGAAGGAAACGGGCGGGCAAATGCGATATGGCGGGTAAACTCCGGGTTCGAACGCCTATACACAAGATTAAATCGTGGGAGAGGGTATTCATGTTTTGGCTTTTATTAGTTGTTAGCGCCATCATTATCATTCTTGTTTATCTTATTTTGTTCTTTACCATGCTATGGTTGCGACGATCAGTACGCCAAGGAAACAGCAAATCCGCTCTTGCTATTGCTATGATCATGCATTCACTGCTTCCCTTTTTTAAAAATCTTCCTCCGCCACAAGACAAGACAGAACTTGCACTTCCAACCCCCAAAAAGGGTCAAAGGCGAAAAGGGGCAGAGGCGAAGAAACGAATCAACTAATACCAAACCCGTAAATTAATCTTGTATGCCCACCCGCCGCTCATCCTGAGCTTGTCGAAGGGTGCTAACCGCAAGACACAAGTTTATATAACGTGATTGGTATAATCCTAAAGATACAGGCTTATACAATGGGATTGGTATTACTTCTTTTTTTTCTCTCGCATCTCCCCCGTCACCGGGTCTTTTTCCCACTCTTTTTTCACTTTTTTCTCTTCAGAGATCTTTTTCCCCTGGCCCAAACTATATTTTAATGTGTGCAACGATTTCGAGAAATCTTCCATGGCCTGTTGGAGTTTTTTTGGCTGTTCAATAAAATCCGTAAATGCTTCTACTGTTACTTCCCCTCTGTGTAGGGTCTTCTTGCTTACTAGTAGTTCTTGCGCGAGTGTAAGCGGCGTTTTGCCATCTTTGTCTTTTAAGTTGGCGTCAGCGCCTTTTGAGAGTAAATAGGTAACAAGCTTATCGTGACCCTTTTGCGCAGCATAGTGCAGGAGCGTCTTGCCCATTGCATCGGTAATTGTCTTAATATCGGCTCCCGATATTTTAGGTAGTATGGCCTCAATTGTTTTTTCCAGCCCCATTACCGCAGCATCAAACAGTGCCGTAGTCCAGGCCGTTGGTGCATCCATCATATCTGCCGCAGGGGGTGCTCCTTGCTCAATTAAATAGACCGCAGCTTTGTCTTGTTGCTTATCAATAGACCATGCAAGAGCCGTTTGGTCAGGGATGACCTCGTCGCCCACTTTGCCAACTGTATATACGATTTTTAAAAAATTATCTTTTTCTCCATCTTTTTTTGCCTGTTCTACGAGTGCTTGAACTACTGCTTTGGCCTGGTCCCCAGTGATACTTGCAAGCATGACGGACATTAATGGCGAAGAACTATAGCTCGTGCCCCACCATTCATTTTTGGGAAAGTATCCAAGGACCAAGTTGACTACTTCTGGGCTGCCACTTGAAGTTGCTCTACATATTAGATCGTCGGTGATGTACTTCTTTTGTACATCTTTTCCCATTCCTTTTACTTTTTCGAGCATGGCTTTGACAACGTTGAAACGCCCTTCGCTATAAGGGTTTTGCGCAGTGTATGCTATCTCATTCGGTTCAAACGCGGCTCCTTGTTCAACTAAATATTGGGCACAGCCGAAATTTTTTTTCTGGATTGCCTGTTGAAGTGCTGTGCTTTTGTTGTAGTCGAACATCTGATAATCATCAACGTTGCCACCGCTGCTTAGGGCGCGTTTTAATCCTTCAAGATTATCTCCACCTTCACTAACTATTTCGTACACTTTCATCGCCTGCACTAGTGGCATTGCGCCAAGCAACAAGCAAGCCATTATAATTAATCGCATTTTTTGCAACATGTCTCTCGCCTCTCCGTTAATTACAGCCTATCAACACACCCTAAAAAAGCTTTCTTACTGTATCCCAAATCACCGGGGAAAATCAATAGAGCAAAAATTTTACCTAAATAGGGGTTTTTGTGCTGTTGCGCTGCTGGTACCAGGCGAGTAGGTGCTGAGCGCGTGTGTGCGGGTCGGGATGCGTCCAGCTTGGTCGCCGGAGTAGATACACTTTTATTGCTTCTTGCAGGTCATGGGGATTGGGGATGTACTTTCCCATAAAGTCATCAGCCCACCATTCGTTGGTTCTTTTGAGAGCTAATATGCCCCAGCCCCACGCGCATTTGAGGGCGTTGGTAAACAGGCACCGATAGCTGGTGGCCTGGATTGGGTTATTGCGCCGATGCAGTTGTTCGTTGAGGCAGGTGACCAGCAACATAAAGCTCTCTGAGGCAGGCCATTCATACTTAGTTTTTGCAATTTTTAGGATGAGCTGCGCTCCGTAAAAGAGGGTGAGATCGCGCCAATTATTTGGGTATTCACGTGTTGTGATGATATCTAAAATATGAGCAATTCCTGATGCAAAGGGACTAAGCGCTTTTTGCTTCACACTAGTGTTGGTGCTTGATGTGAGTCTCTGGGGTGTGTGCCATGCTTGGAATGCGCGCACCCAGCCATGTATCAACCAGGCAGAGAGATAGAGACTTTGCAGGAGTTGCCTGCGGATCATGTGCCGATAAAAAACATGCCCGAGTTCATGTATGATTTGGCTGGAGCTGTAGGCGTCAAAGCTGATATTATAGTAACGACAAAAATCTTCCATCCTGCTATCCAGCACGATCAGGGGCTTGATGAGCGCGCCGGATGATTCCCGAGCCGTTAATATTCCGCTGTCGCTCGTTACAATCGACAAAAGATGCGCATAGGGATAGCCAAGCTTATTAAGAAGCTCTTGATAAAATCTGAGTTTACTCGGGCTAATAGTGGTACCAGAATCGAGGGCGTTATCGTGCTCTAGGTCTTGTACGAGAAAGGGTTCGTAAAAAAGCCCGGCGACGAGTCGATAGACGTCCCCCGATGTGTCGTCGAGGTGGTAGCGCAGGCTTGAGCCAATAACTGGCCCAAAAAGGGCAAGGGACTTGGTTGGTGCCAGATTTGCGGCATCCAGGCAATTGGTCCAGAATGCCAGACTGCTAAATAGTAGTGGCTGCAGTGCTTTTATGAACGCTTTTATGAGAAATTCCCACGGTGTAGGTTGGTTGCCAATAACCAGGTATGTTTATGATAGCGTATTCTTGCTGCTTGATCAAAAGCAGCCCCCCACGCAACCTTGTGTTTTTTGCAAGACTCAGTGAGTGGCGCGGGTGTAAGATTTTTGAAAAAGCTGGTCAATCTCTTGTAATTCCCAAACATTTAATACTATTATAATATTGAATTAAGTGTCGTGCTGGTACCAGGTACTAGTTTTATGGTTTTAAAGGGAGGCCCTGTCCATGATAGGTTTTAAGGTTGGTCTACAATTGATGGTGTTTTTATGTTTATTCAGCTGTGGTACGGCGCTTTGGGGGGAGTATCTTACGTTTAATAACAAATATATAAAAATTTCCTGTATTCAGCGGACTGACTCTGCGAGCGAAGCGACGTCATTTGTGCTTTCTGGTCCGCCGCCTGATAGTACTTTTTCTCCCCAAGTGAACATGACGTCCTGCTTTGGGGGCCAGAAAACATATCTGGCGTGGGATAAGACGTTAGGTGATTTATCTCTGTCTTTGGATGCTGTATCACCGGCCGCCCGTTGGGCATGGACTGGGTCCACGGCTGGAGTAACGGCGACCAATAAGGAGGATTATAGCTGTGCAGTGGGCATGATGTCCAGGGGGACGGTGCCGGAGACATATTTCCTTAAATTTAAGGGTATGTACATAAAGGTTGAGTGTGTGAGTCTTGAGGCTAATAAATCCGATGCCACTGAGTTTACGTTTTCAGATGGGGTCATTTCTCCCAAGATGAACGCGAAAAGCTGCCTGGGAGGACAAAAAGTGTACCTGGCGTGGAATGATACCGTGAAACGCTTAGTTCTTACCCTCGATCCATCCATGCAATGGGTGCCTGCTTTTACCGGGTCCGGTCAGTTCGCGACTCCCAGGGGCGCGGGAAATTGTATGTTGGGCGTGGTATCCTAAGAGTTCTACTCTAGATTTTTACCAGAGGGTCGCCGCACACCAACGACGACCCTCTAAAATTATTATGCGGCAGCTTGTTTTTCGCCATTCAGCACGGGCAAGAATGGTAGCACGCCACTGGTGACTTGTGGCAAGCGCCCATCCCATTTCTCGATTGCTTTTACTTGCGCTTCAACCTGCTTGAGCTTAACTTCAACTTCTTTAAACTTAACTTCGACTTCTTTTAGTTTCGTCAGTTCAGGGGTGATTGATTCGCGCTTTACTTTAAGCGAGAATGCCTCAGCTTCGCCGCGTGCTCGTGTTTGCAAGGCTTCTTCGCGTACCTGCTTGGTCATGTTTTCTGCTCGTTTTGCGTCCTGCTCGGCGATTTGTTTCGCCTCGACAGCATGAATAAACTCAGGCGAGAAATCGAGATGCGTGAAGTTAAAATCGACCACGGTAATTTGTTTTGACCCTAAACGTTGGACCAATTCGCTCACCACCATATCTTTTGCTTCGTGCCGTTTTTGAATGAGACTTTCGGCATCAAATTTTGCTACAATAGCCTTTACGCTTTCCTGTACAAATGGGTCGATAATAATCTTTTCAAAATCACGTCCAATGTTCTTGAAAACTCCGGCTGCATCTTCGATACGATAGTTAACCACCATGCCGATAGAGACAGTCTGAAGATCTTTTGAGAGGGCTTTTGTTTCGATTTCTGCACGTTGAATACGCATATCAAATTTTGTTATCGAATCGATAAAAGGCATTTTCATGTAAAAGCCTTCTTGTGTCTCTGTGTTGAGAATACGCCCGAGACGCAAGTGGACGGCAGCAAATCCTGGGGCAACGACATAAAAACTTTGGGTGAGCACAATGGCTACCAGTACGATTGCTGCAGCAATAAACGGCAGCAGATTGACCAGTGCAAAACCGGAACGTTTGTTCATGAAAGAGACTCCCTATAAACCTGAAAAATATCCAAAAAATACCCGAGAAAATCTCGAGAGACTCGAGAGAACAGTGTGATTATACGCTTTTTTTTCAAAGCTCGCTATCCGGCCAGGAAAATCGCACGATATAAACTTGTATTGGCGCGTTCGAATCCAGAGTTTACCCGCCGTCCTTCGTTTGCCACGATCGCTGTCTTGTTGCTATGAAAAAACAGGCGCCAATAGCAGGGGGAGCGTGTTAGGCTCCCCCAAACCAGTTTCTGTGTGTAGCTTAATTAATTAGTAGCGCAAGATAGCCGCTATTTTACCCTGTTCTTTCAGCGTTCCCGGCTTACAAAACACAATATGCCCGCCGCCCATATCGATAACTATGTCAATCAAGTGATTAATAAGATCGTCTGATATGCCGGGTGCCTTTGGATCGTCATACAGAATCAAATTTGCTTCGTTATTGGGGTTGATTTTGCCGCTCACGACATAATCTTCTTCGACTAGTAGGTCTTTAATGCGTCCCTCAACGGCTGTGCGCCAGACTGCTTCGATACCAACCGCGCTTCGCAGGTGGCCCGTTGCCTCATCAAGCTCTTTGAGCTTTTCGGCAACTTCCTGGGCAGCCAGCTTCTGGATTGCTTCCCAGACCGCAGGCTCAAGTACTTTGAGTGGTGCCTCCGCGTAATCGCCTAGGATCTGTTCTGCGATACGCGCATGGCGTGCAGCATCTTTGAATAATCGCAAGTTGTGTTCAACGCCGACAACTATGAGGGGAAGTGGTTCTACGACAGTAAAACGCGCCAAAAGCCGGTCGATTTTACCGAAAAAAACCCTCTTGTGATCATCAAAATAGCGGGAATCTTCGTGGCCATGACGCACGGTGTTGCCGCGCATGCTATACCCTTGCACCTCAACTTCTGGTTTGGTGTAGGTAAGTGGGAAGCCATCGCGCGAAACGCCCATGACATCGTTTTCTGGCTCGATCACCTCTGAGAGGGTTTTCCCAACGCCCTGGAAGAGCCGAGTTGGTTTCTCGCTGAGTACCAAAACCCAGTAGCGAGGCATCTTGCTTAAGAGTCTGATAATCTCTCGTATTTCAAAAAGATCGTCAATAATAACCTTGTTTTCTACGGCTAGTGGCAGATAGAACATCTGTCGAATATAGGCATTAACAAAAATTGCTAGGCCATCAAGCGTTTGCGAGTAGTCGATAGTTCGGGCAATAAAATCAAGATTGTCCAGGACGTCCTGCACTTCTCGTTGCGTAAACTCTTTGAGTAGGCGCTCTTTTGCCTCTTGAATAAGATTCTTGACCGCTATTGGATCCTTCTCCCGTTCCGGCATTGCCCGGTGCGTGCGCACAAAAATAGAAATGGATGGATATTTTTGTTGCGAGCGCAAAAACTGTATATCATGCCTATTCATAAAGCTCCCTTCGTTCGGTTGTACACGTGCTTCTCTTGAAGTTATATACCATAATTGCGGGAAAAAACGAGAGCTTTTACGTGCTTTTTTATACTAAACCTGGTATGCGAACATGGTTTTAACCGCTCGTGCCCTTCGACTTCGCTCCCAGCCTTCGCTCTCAAGATTCAAGTGTGATTCTTCGTTGTTGCATGCTACGGTGGGCAGGCAGGACCCCCCGCCCTTCGTGATTAATTTCCGCGATTAGCAGGGTTTTTAGCGCCGTTTAAACCGGCTTCCCAGGCGGTCCAGAAGTACATGCGACGCAGCGCCCACGAAAAAGAACACCCCGTGTAGCATAATAAGGTCTGTCTGTGCGGGGATCAAGAGGGTTACGCCATACCCGGTGGCAATGGCCATGCATGCCAAGAACCAGATCTGATGTGTGATGCCCCGATGTGGTACCAGGAGAGGGATAACTCCTACGCTCAGCAAGAGCCCTGCAAGCCCTGGGGGGAAAAGCCACCAGCAGATGCAGGCGCCAAAAAGGGTCGTGACCAGCCATAGGTATCGAATTTTGCTTGTGGTGTCGATGTCCGGAAAGAGCGCCCCCAGTAGACATATGCCCAGCAGCGAGGGGAAAATTAGTGGATCAATAAAGAACGCAGCGCTTATGCAGCTAAATAGGGCAATCAGAAAGACCAGGAAGCCCCCAAACAGGTGTGTTTTATGATTTGGCATGGTGTACGGAGTATCTCCAGTTTTTCACTAAACTCTCTTGTATCAATTTTACCAGGTAATTTTGCATCCCCCCGCTCATCCTGCCTGCCCACCGGCCTGTCCTCCGGAGCCTTGGCGTAGGGGGAAGCCTGTGTGCTCTTGCGAGGATCTTTGCACCCGCAAAGGCGAAGAAGGGCGGGAGCGACAAGTTCGCTGTCTCCCGTAGCTTTATTCGTTCGCCTCAGGCTGCTCTGGATCTTGAAGCTTAGGCGCTTCAGGTACAATACGAATCCGGCGAAACTCAATATGGGGGAAATAGTAACGAATAATCTGCTTGTGGAAGTTGTTGTTGCGCGGGCACGGGCGGCCCTTGTTGCGCCGGAGTTCTTCCAGTGCCATGTAGTAAGCTCCCCACTGGCAGAGGCCCATACCGTGACCACAGCCGCTACCAGAGAATTCGACCAGACCATTTTTAATCGTTGCATTGCATACGAGACTTTTAAGAGCAGGAAACGCTGAATAGGTTTGGGCACCGGTTAGCGAGATCGGTCCTTTGTTGGTTCCAATGCGCAGGCTACAAAGTGTTCCCGATCGATCTTTTTTGACGACTTCGACTGAGTCAATACGGGTAATGCGCTTGCCGATATTTTTGCTGAGCAATCCTGCAAAATCAGATTTGCTGTAGGTGAGGCGCCAACGATAAAACTTGAATGGCTTGCAGTGCGTGCAGGGGTACGTTCTTTTGAGGTGCGGTGCGGTGTTAAAGTTGACCCCGCTTTTGTATGCAGGGACAACGCCTCCACAACAGATATCATACATGAGATCATGAGCAATCTTTTTGGTTGTTGTGTCAACAATCACAATCCCCTTAGTCTGATCAATAACCTCTCGCAAGCTTGCAAACATTTTTTCCGGCAGCCCTTTGTAGGTCTGGTCTTTATTGGTTGCCCGAATGATCCATGGGCGCCAGGGCTCGCGGGTTTTGCCCTGTTCTTTGAAGAATTTTGCCATGACATAGCTGCGAACGACGATGGCGAAAGCTTTGTTTGCCTCCTCTGGCCAGGATGGTACGCTTTCCCACCTGACGACACAGTAGACGTATGTTTCTAAATCAACGGTATTGGTGAGATAGGCCATGCCATCGTGGCAGGTGATCATAAAACTGCCGGGGTATATCTTCTTATCCAACAGGCATTTGTCATTAAAAGGAATAATCTCAAGCGGGGTTTCGGGGCTACCATACAGGTGCTGGGATCCAAGCTTGCAGTGCGGCTGGCCATCTTTTATGGTTACGCGTACCTGGATATCAGATGTTTCAATATATTTTTTTGTGTTGGGCGTGTCAGAGGTTTTGGACAGACCAGAGACCATAAAACCTGCCTGGGACGTGAATAACCATGCAGTTTCTGCTTGTGGTGCTTTATCAACGAGTACGCGTATCCAGATTTTGCTCTCTTGCGCTTCTTGTTCAGGGTTTTTTGAAGGGCGTGACGACGCCGAAGGGTCTAAGGCGCTCTGTTTATAGGGGGTGTTTTTTTTTCTGTCAGTGACGTGTTGCTGGGGCATCCCCCATGCGTATAGGCCGAACATAAGAGCGCTGCAAGTTGTGAGCAGAGCAAAAAAACGCGCAGGTGTTGTCATGTTACTATCTTATACCTCTGTTATACGTGTAGCCCTATTACGCGCCATGCCAGCGTTCATGTTCGCGTTAGGTGAGGGCAGCGGGCAAATATCTCTTTTCATCAATGCCTTTATTGGCGCAGGCATCGGCGCATTTGTTCTGTTCGCGTGGTACATGGCATACGGTGAACTCAAGTCCATCCAATAGGGCGCATACGCGCTCGTATAGGATCTTAAGTGTCGGGTCTTTCACGCGATACATGCCCAGTAATTGTCTGACCACTAATTGTGAGTCAGATACGAGCCTGAGATTCTCTCGAGATTTTAGTAATGGCTTTGCCAAAAGCACGCCGACAATCAGGGCCTTGTATTCAGCCTGGTTGTTGGTTGCTGTGCCAATATAAAAGCCCTCACGTGCAATCCATTCGGTTCCGCGACGGATGCAGATTCCAATTCCTGATGGGCCTGGGTTGCCCCGTGCTGCGCCATCAACGTATATTTCCAGCACCGTTGAGCGCTGGCTACCAGCATGAGCCGGTCCATTATCAAAAATAGATTTTTGTTGCATGTCAATTCTAGCTAATTTGAGTTACGTTCTTTAAAAACAACTAATCAAGTTGCGTTCGCGCCCTTCGATCCTTCGACAGGCTCAGGACGAACGGCGTCTGGTCGCACTTGAAGTAACTTCTCGATACACATAACAAGCGCTCAGCTCTTGCTGGGGGTTGTTCTCGTACAATTCTGACGCCTACGTTCGTACAAATAATAAGCGTCTACACCGTTGACACGGCATCACGACATGGCGTTTGATCGCGCCAAAATCTCCGCTTGGCAGTGTGCTGCCACAGGCATTACAGCTCCCATTGAGTGCTTCTGCTGCGGCTTCATCGCCCTGAGCGCGCCGCGATTCATAGAGTGCCAAAATTTCGGGGGTAACGTTTTTTTTCAACGTCACACGATCTTGCGCGAGCTGGGCCAGCTCTTGTTCTAGCTTTTTCTGCTCTTGAATGCAACCATCCTGCTGCTGTGTAAGGGCATCAAGACGACCGGCGAGCGTATCCTGAAGGATCTTGAGAGCCTCTTCGCGTGCACTTATTCGGTCCCAGATTTCAAAAAACGCGGTCTCTAGCACAGCAATTTTCTTTTGGAGCCCGGCTATTTCATGCTCAAGCGCCGCGTACTCGCGCGCATCACGCACGGTGTCAAGATGTGCCTGTTTTTTACGTATTTCCTGCGCATGTCCCGTAATCTCCAATTCGAGCAACGCTGCCTGTTTTTTTTCTTGATGCACACTATCGCGTGCCGTGGCTACTTCAGCCTGTGCAGCGACTTTTTGGTTTTCGAGCTCAAGACACCAGTGCGCCTGTGCCTGAAATTTTTTCTCGCTCTGTGCGTAATGGAGGTCAAAATCAACGAGCTGTATGAAACGATCGTAGGGATTTTCTCCCATGAGGCTCCTTGGTTTTTGGTGGGCCCACCAGGATTTGAACCTGGGACCTCTCGGTTATGAGCCGATTGCTCTGACCAGCTGAGCTATGGGCCCGCCATGCACGGTATGTACTAATACCATACAGGCAACTATAGCGGAATCGGGAGACTCTGTCCAGAAGTACACAGGGGTGAATTTTGTGTGCAAAACACTTTTTTTGGCCATAAGGCCGTGTGTATGCTGGGGGGGCTAGAGTGCCCGGAATGCCCGGGCGAGCTTCTGTTTTTTTATTTTGCTGGCAGGTGAATTGCTGGGGAGATTGGCCGTGAAAATATCGATTCGTATGCTTCATATGGTGTTGCTGTGCGCGAGTATGCTGCTTGGGGCGCCTGCATTTGGGATGGAGATGGGGTTTAAGAAGATCGAGACATTCGAGAATTTACGCGAGAGATTTTTAGGGGGGCTTCAGGGGATGGCCAAAGATTATTCCCATTACATTCCGCTATATCTAGAAAATCTTTTTAAATGGGCTGAAAAGCCCCAAAAAGAAAAAAATTTGGGGTGGGGGCAAGGTGATTATAATATTTTCATTCTGGACTCAAAGCTGTTTCCTGTTGCTCCACTGGCGCTTTTGCAGGCCATCGTGGCCTCTGGGTATGAAAAAAAGCTCGTGCACGATACGGTGAAAAAGCTGGTAACGCAGCTTCTTGAGAAAGACAAAAACCTGCACAGCGTTTTTGAGACGCTTTTTTATGCCATAACCGACGAATCTATCGAGCCTGAGGCGGTCGAAACATTTCTGTCGATAGTCTTTGAGTGCGACAAGTTCTTCGAACTGTTTTTCTTCGAGGGCCCGGACGAGAAAAAGGTCACCTATGCGGGGACGGCCTTGCACATGCCTGTCCAATTGCTGCGGCGGGTGATTTTGTGGCAACGGGACGAGCAGCAAAAAGCACTTAAAGAAGCTGAGAAAAAAGGGCTTGATCCAGAATGTTATCCGGCTGTACACCTGATTAATGCCATGCTTTTGAGTAAGCTTTGGCTCGTTATAAAACTTATTGGGGAGCAGGCGGCTGTGGACCATATAAAATTGTGTGAAACCCAAGATTGGCATGGGATGCCGCCCGTTCATACCACCATCTTTTTACTGTGGCAGCTAAACTATATCTATCTTGGCGACCTGGCTAGGTCTTCAGGTGATATTATAACTGGGTCCTGGAAAGATATTTTGAGGCAAATGTACGAGTATTTTGCTATCTACGTCTATGTTCCTGGTGTCAAAAATGCCCCAGAAGCAAAGTCCAAGGAAAAGCTTCCTATGCCCCTAGACGTATTTTACGGCAAGAGTGAAGTAATCGCCCTGGAAAAAGCGGGTATTGGCGGTGAAAATACGGTTACCCCAATCGATTTTGCTGATGCACTGGGTGTGCTCTCACTGAGACCGTTATTTGAAAAATTCGCCCTAAAGAAAGACAAACCGCTTGCTGATGCCCTAAAGAAGAACGTTGACCTCCTGGTAACGGCAGAACTGAAAAAATTTGAGAAAAAGGAAAAGCTTACGAAAAAAGAAAGGGGACGCAGCGAACAAGAGTGGAAAAAAGAACAGGAAAGAGCAAAAGTTGCCAAAGCGCTCGAAGACGCCCTGAAAAACTTTTCGAACAGCCTGGAGGCGCTTGCAAAATAGCGCCGGATACTTCCCTATATATATGTGCGCGGGTGGCAGTTTTAAATTTGCCACCTGTTTTTTTTGAGTTTTTCTCCCCTTGGGAGCGAGTGTAAGAAGTACGAATAGCAGCTGTAATTAAGCTTTTCTGGCAACGGTTTGCCTGTTGGGATCGGCTAGTCTGAAAAAGTTTTCTTTTTTTAAAAAACACCTCAAGGGGGTTGCGTTGAAAAAGAGCGGATATATGCCATT
>Ga0351908_1033_pt1 | contig 47444 bp, 47 predicted proteins | sample TotcelHT113001L3_FD_206867 | JGI IMG/M metagenome (GOLD analysis project Ga0351908, IMG submission 206867) | Enriched cells from coal bed in the Powder River Basin, Montana, United States - Total cells T11 rep1 HSBNCT.T11.300.1.L3 ... | reverse complement strand
TTATGGAATCCAATTTTCTCATACAGAGCTCGAGCCCGCAAATTCTTTTTTTGGGTGGTGAGCGTTATATAAGAAATTGGCTGTTTTTTCAACTGAGCAATAGCATCCAATAAGAGTGCTTCCCCATACCCCTTGCGCTGATATTTTTTGGCAACGCCCAAGAAAAGAACAATGCCTGGCATACCAACTGGTTTAAACGGAAGCCTTAAGCCAGAGAGCTCAAGAAACCAGTACATGACAAATCCAACGGTTTGTTCGTTAGTACGAATAACACGGCTTGCATACTGCTTTTCAATGAGCTTGGAATGTATGTCCTGCAGCCCAAATTCATCATCATCCCCAACATCAAGAAACTCCGGGTTTTCCCGGAAAATTGCCGCAATGGCTTTCCAATCGCGCAGGTCATTGTATGACACAATATCGTTGCAAGAAAACAACAATTGCACACACAAAAGAGCCCCATACAGGATTGCTGTATAAATATTTGAGGCCTGTAAAACCATAAAGCCCCCGGACGCAAGCATGGTTCTTGCGTTAATTCTATTCTCGCTACTTATGTTTCGAATCTACTGGAAGAGGTTTTGGATCACAAGAAGAGCGGGGCAAGAATACCCCGCCCTAAACACTCTTCTTCGCACACAAATACACTATTTGCCGTTAATCGTGCCACAGCCAAGAACGTATACTATCAAAAATCTGATAATCTAGCGCCCTCGCAGTCTCAATCATCAACGTTCGTTCTGACATAGTAGGATTTACCTCTTTTTTTTTGGCTTCTTTAATTGCCGCCCTAAGCTCCTCTTTAGTATTAATACAGCTTAGAATTTTCAAGACTTCTGGGGAGATTTTTTTCTGTTCTTTAGGAATGGGTTGCTCGAGCATACCCCGCACGTGCCATACAGAGCCAACGACAAAAACCGATACAACTAACACAAAAGGTTTCTTCAAAAAATACATAACATTCCCCTATTATGCCTACTACACAGGCACTTTACACTTATTTGCAATCGTTCTTGATGGGCACTAGCTAGCGACCATACTCCAGAATACGATCAAACTTTTTTTTAACAAGGGAGAACTTTTAGAAAAAATTACGCGCCATTACCCAAAACACAGCATCTAAAAAAACCGGCTGTTTGCGCTTGTCTTTTTCCCAATCCCAGGCTAAACCTATATGAGACGCATGAAAAAATGGGCGTATTTTAAGTTCGTCGTATACTAAAAACAGACGTTTTTTTCCCGCCATCTATAGGCCCCTGCGAGGTTTACTATGCAATCAAATCTGCAATCAAAGCTTGTCGAGCTCATCACGATCAGCCCAACTATCGTGCTAGATGTTCGTTATGCAACAAAAAACAACATTGCCGGAATAATTTTTTACCCGTCAGCGCGTGTATTTGTGCAGCAACCCGTCGCTCAAGCCGTTGACGCCGTGCAACAAGAACTTAAGCTTTTGGGTCTGGGTTTAAAAGTCTTTGATGGCTACCGGCCCTTATCGGTCCAAAAAAAGTTTTGGGAGCTTTGTCCCGACGACATGAAACCCTATGTCGCCGACCCGGCACAAGGCTCCAATCACAACCGTGGCGCCGCCATTGACGTCACCCTTATTAGCCTTGAAAACGGCCAAGAGTTGCCTATGCCGTCAGCCTTTGATGATTTCAGCCCATGCGCGCATCGAGACTACGCACAGATGCCATCTGACGACATACGAAAAAACTGCAAGTTGCTTGAATTGGTCATGGAAAAATATGGTTTTGTAGGACTGGAACATGAATGGTGGCATTTTGACTGGTATGATTGCGCCCGTTATCCACTCCTCGATACACCGTTTGACGAACTTCTCTAAAAATCTTGTGACTTTAACCACCCGATAGGTATGCTTGAACATGTTATAAAAAGACCATGTCCCGAATCGAAAAACCAGGAGTTTGTCTTGAGCAAAAAACCACTACCAACCAAATACCTAGCATCACTGTGGTTTGTAGCCTTCTGGAGCAGCTTTTGCTTCGGATACGAATACAAAAGCCTGATTGACTTAACCACGGCCTGTTTCAAAAACTGTCCCGAGTATTGCGGATATGGCGACAAGAATGATGTTGCTGCAACAATATTTCTCAATGAAACCATTATAAAAAACGACCTCTTCGCAACCCTCCAGGAGTTTGCTGAGCAGGAAAAAAAACAATTGTGCAACTCGGCGTTGTGGCCAAAAAATACATCCCCATTTGCAGAAGCAGAAGCGCAAAATTTATTTAAACTCGCCGATTTTTTTCCTAAAGTACAAAATTTTGAATACGCCAGCAAAGACCCTATTTATCCATTTATGCAATATATTGCACTCCCAAATACTGCCGAGATATGTATTATTGGCGATATTCACGGGGCAATTCACGGTCTTCTGAGAAGCCTTTGGCGCCTAGTGGTGCTAGGCAAGCTCAACACCGACTTCACCATTGCCGACAAGAATTTTTTTATGTTTTTCTTGGGTGACTATGCTGATAGGGGCTATTATGGACTAGAAGTATGGTATACCATACTCCGACTAAAAAATACAAACCGCGGCAGGGTATTTCTCCTGCGCGGGAACCACGAACTACCCTGCTTTTCAGAATACCCCCAAATACGCGGCCTAGCTGCAATAAACGGTGAGCTGATGCGCAAAAACGTCCTTAAATCAAACTATGCCGAGATTCGAACAAAGTTATACAACGTGTTTGAATTGCTCCCTGTGGCACTTGTGGTCCCCACAAATTACCTACCCATCCAGTTTGCACACGCTGTGGCACTGGATGCAGACGAAGTCAAAGCAGCCTGTTTAAGCGAAACAACCTTCAGCAGTCTAAAAAAGACAAATAGTAGCCGTTTAATGGATCGCATTAACTTCGAGGGAGGCGAATTGAAAAAAGATAAACAAACATTCACAGACGCTAAGGCTAGTATTTTATGCCATGGGCACGATCACAGCTACTTCGGTTTAAAATTATTCACAAAAAACGATTCATTTTCCCCTATTCTCAATCACTATAAAACAAAATATATGGCCTTGAGCAAAGATTTTGATTCAGTTGCCGACTACACAGATGGGCTCTATTGGAAAGATGCCCTAATGTGGGATTTTACCAATAAAAAAGCACTCACCACACCTCCGGCACACGTCATAAAAATTCAAGAAAGCTCACAAAATATCTATCCCATTTTCACGCTCTCGACTTCATCGGCAGATTTACTTCGTGTTCCTTATGACTGTTTCTGTATTTTAAAACTGGCAGACTTGAGCTTGCAGGTCTTTGAGGTTCCACTCGACAATACTGCCCGCAATGGAAGCTATGTTTCGCTTGAGCTTTCACCTGATCAGGCGCTTGAAATAATCAAACCCGTCTTTACCGAGAAAAAGCCAAGGCCGGACAACGAAATTATCGATCCCGAAATTCTCAAGAAGGTGAGCAAGTTTGACCCAGCGGCCTTAAAAATCTGTCTCGAGAATTTTTCAAAAAGCCTGGCGGGCCTATGCCCAAAATAATTCGCTTTGACTCTCAATAGAAACGGTATGATAAAAAATGTATCAAGCGCCCGGCGCTTGGGGAGATTCGCCATGACCTTTTGCACACGCATATTCTATCTTGTTTCGACACTTGTCCTCGCTGTTACGAACACGGCAACAGTGCGCCCAATAACACCAGAGCAAGCTCCCACTAAAAACGCCCCAGCCAATTGGACGTTTGTGATTTTTATGCGCCCCTCAAGTAACCTTCAGGAATTTGTCATAAAAAATATCGAGTCTATTGCGCGTGGTGGCGTAATGCCCGGGATCAACGTTGTTATTCAGGAGAACAATGCGCTCGTCGCCCAACGCTTTCAGGTAATCAACCACGCGATTATCGACCAGGAAACACTGTCTGTAGAGCCAGACGACGAAATTAATCTGGTAAACACTATGGCCTGGGCCGTGGAAAAATTCCCCGCAGAACAGTACGCACTGATCGTATGGGGCAATGGTGCCGGCGTACTCGACCAACACTTTATACCGAGCTCCGGCACGTGGGAATTTGAAGAGACAGTCCTTGCCACCGCAGCGCAACCTTGTCAAGTATGCCAAGTAGGTACCTGCTCCCAGCAAGTCAAAAGGGCCGTGGCATTTGATGATGCCCTTAAACGCTTTTTAAGCACGGCGGGCTTGGGCAGAGCGCTTACAACCATTTCTGAAAAAGTTCTGAGGGGACAAAAACTTGCTATTATTGGCATGGATGCATGCAGAATGGCCATGGCTGAAGTGGCCTATGAAGTGCGTGGCACCGCACAGTACCTGATCGGCTGCGAAAACTGCACGCCATTACCAGACGGCTGGAATTACGAACAAATCTTTGCGCGCATGGACAGCACGGGCAGCACCCCTGAAGATATTTGTCGCCTTATAGTCACCACATTTCAAGAATTTTATGAAAAGTATGATCATACCAAAACCTACACTGAGTCAGCAATTGCGCTGGCACACATAGAGCAATTGGCACAAGAACTGTCAACTATCGCAAAACTTTGCTGCACAAACCAAACAGACACAACGCTCTTACAGACGGCAAAAACTGCCCGCAACGGGGCAATATCGATGTGTAACGCCCCCTGCTATATCGACCTTGGCACCTGGCTTATCGCATTCGAAAATGCAGTAGCGAAAGATCTTGAGCAGATCGCGCCCGATACATATACTCAATTGCAGCGGGCACTGGCCGGTGCGCACCGTGCTCTGGGGCAGGCGGTGCTCGCGTCGGTTAATGGGCCGCACATGGCAGGCGTTCAGGGAATCTCAATCTACTTTCCACAAAGCCATCTGGATAGCTCATACGATTCAGCCCAATTTGGACGTGCAACCGGATGGACCAGCCTGATACGCACCTATTTAAAGCTCTAGCTAATACCATTCATCAGAAATAAACCCGTCCTTCACTTTCCACGATTGCCCCCTTCGACAAGCTCAGGGTGAGCGGGTGGCTAAAGTTGTGGCTGCTACAGAGGGCAGGCGAGCCAAGGATTACGGACGTATACTATTCTACTAAAAATGGGGGAGTGGGGCCTGCGGCCCCACAAACTCCCCACCTGGACCCACAGGGGGCCGAAGGTAACTTTGATGGTTTTGTTGTGATAAATGGTATAACTACACATACACGCAATACCACGTCGGATTGACAAGCGTGCACTAAATCTCGATTTTTGTTATTGACGTATGGTGCACGGGGCAACGAGAAACATATCGCGGCACTGCAAAGAAATTCTCGTTTCGCCGTTGCCTATGAAGAAATAAGATGCTAGAATACCTGTAATGTCGTTACTATATTCTTTACATAAAGGTATTCAGTATGAATAACTTAAAGAACTTCTTGGCGCTCGCGTTTATCACAACAGCTTTTGCGCAAGCAGGCAACCGAGAGCACCGGCCTTCGATCAGCGAGCAAGAGCAATATCCATTGCACTATGCTGCAGCAACCGACAACACAGGCATGGTCAGCAGCCTTATTAAGACTGGTTCTGCTCAGGTCGACGGTTTCAATAAATTTGGCAAAACAGCTCTCCATCAGGCGTGCCAAAATGGGCATCTTGCAACCGTAAAGGTATTGGTTGAAGAGTGTGGCGCTAACGTCAACAGCAAGACCACTCCAAAAAACAAAACTGCACTTCATAAAGCTGCCAAACAGGGCTATGTAGATATTGTTGAATATCTTTTGACCAAAGGTGCTCTTGTCAACGAAGTAAATGCAAAAGGGCAGACCGTATTAGATATAGTCGAAAAGCGGCTCGCAAAAATTCAGGACGGAACTCTCCTAAAAGCTCTTCTTGATGGCACAAAACGTGGCTTGGATGTCTATGAAGCAAGCCTGCGTGATGGCAGCTACGAAGCTGACCTCCTCAAGACTCTTGAAGTTCTTAAGGCCAATGGCGCTAAACGAGCCAGTGAACTATAAAAATTAGCGCTCTGCTAATATATGCTCCGGGGTTGGTGGTTTAAACTACCAACCCCGCACCAATTACATCTCTTTTTACATGATCCAGAGAGATCAGAGTTTAAAAGCTCTTGTGATGGCCTGCGCTACAGGTAAGGGAAAACCATGAAAAAAACTCTAGCATTGCCCCTTTTGGCCATTTACTTGCTGGCCAAGGGAAATATTCTTGATCAAGCGCTGGTGAACTTCTCTGTGTCCCAGGGCCAACCAACTAGTGGAGCCGAAGAATCCAATCGGTTCGGGATTTTTGCCAAGCAAGTAAAAGATATATACACCGCTGATTGGATAACTGCGCTTGAGGATTGGAATTTTGGGAACACAAACAGGATCCGCTCAGCATTCCCGACAAGCACTTCGCGGGAAAAACTGCATAAACTTTTTGTTGCATACAAAGCGGCGCTTGAAAAAGAACTCACGACGGGCACTTGGATTAATAAAAAAACCGCAGGAATCTGGCAAGACAAAAAACTCTGGGCAAACGGCTATGTCAAAAAACTATTGGTTGACGGAGGAAGCGAGCTCTTCGTACACACCGACTATCACGCCGATATCGCGTCACTACTTGCAGAGCTAAAAGACTTGCAAACAAAAGGGTACTTAGAAAAAGAGAATGGTTTTAAAATTAACAGGGGCGCGCACCCAAACTTCTACATGTTCTTCTTGGGTGATTTTATTGATCGTGGCGCCTATGGCATCGAAGTTTTATACGCACTTATCAGTCTCGCCCTGACCAACCCAACGCGCGTATTCTTAATCAAAGGCAATCATGAAACGGGTGCAATTGAGCCAAAAAACTTTTATAACGAACTAAAAAACAAATTCGAAGCCGTCTTCGCAATAAAAATAGCCGATTTATTTTACAACCAGATTGCGCCCCTTCTCCCAGACGCTATCTTTGTGGGGGCAGGAGACGCCGACAAAAATTTTGCACTTCTCTGCCACGCCGGCCCCCAGATTGGTGGCCCCGCACTCGTTGCAGACTTAAGGGCATTGCTGAAATCGCCCGAACAGGTTGCTTACCAGCAAGTCCCAAAGATCGATGCCAATGGCGTCATAACAGAATACAGCATTTGCAAAGCCGCAGATTTTGCAACGATAGTAGATACGAGACTTACAGCAACACGATTTAATAAAAACTCGTCACAATATATTTGGACCGATTTTTCAGCTGAAAACCTTGCTCATCCCACAGCAAGCAGTGGCCGCGGTGGAGGGGTATTGAAATTGGGCAAGGCCTTTACGGAGAGTTGGCTTAAAGATGTGCTTAGCCAGCCTGGGTTTACCGTCAAATATATCCTTCGTGGGCACCAAAACAATGGGGTCGGCGACTTGGGACAAAGAATACGCATGGGCCAAGGCGTTAGTAGACTCTGGGACGACTCAGCAAATCTAGTTGCTCAGGGAGATTATTTTCTTCACACGCTTTGCCCCGGATGCGTCTGCACCTTCCTGGTTACACCCGATACCACCTATGGCAAAGCCGCCCGCAAATCACATCCATACGATGTATACGGCATCCTGCAGACAAATAGCTGGAACCTCGTAATACACCAGCTAGACCTGAAGAAAATATTTGATTTGACGGGCATACAAATTGTGTAAATCACCCAATAATTTTCGGCACCCCCCAGACACTAACAAAAAACTTGGGGGTTCAACCACTGTTCGATTCCCACGTAACAAAACCAGTTAAAAACTTGTTTTTACCCCGCCCAATAGCCTAGAGTAAGCATCGTAAGCACAATCCATTATTTTCGTATGGGAGAAAAAATGAAAGCTATCTGGCACCTTCTGCCCCTCTGTCTTGTAGGAATTATTTTTGCCGGACCCACCAGCCAGGACAAGGCAGCACCCACCAACAAACAACATCTCTGGAGTCTCTTCTTTGGGCTTGCTCCACAAAAAAGGGCTACAACCCTCGCGCAGCTTCAAACCCAAAAAGAGTGGACCGTTATTATCTATTTAGCCGCCGACAACAACTTGCACGACGAAGCGTATCTCAACCTTGAACAGATGAAAACGGTTGGATCCAGCGAACATGCCAATATCCTTGCATACCTCGATGTCACCGACCCAGACCAGGGCAAAGTGGGGCTGCAACTTTTTGTTGAAAAGAACAATATCGTCATACTGGGCACAGAACCACTCGCCGACAGCGGCAGCGCAGACACTTTTGCTAATGCGATCCTGCAGGCAATTCAAAAATACCCGTCACAACATCTGGCAATTATCATGTGGAACCACGGCGCAGGTGATTTAAGCCCTGCACGGCAAATCTTTCCTCGCGTTGGCGTCTGCTTTGACGACACCTGTGACACCTACCTAGACGATGCAAAGCTAAAAGACGCGTTTGGCCGCATCCTCAAGGCCCGCAAAGGCAAAAAAATTGATATCATACTCTTTGATGCCTGCCTTATGGCGGGAACTGCAACAGCCTGGCTCATGCACCCCTTTGCTGACTACATGGTAGCCTCCGAGCAGACCATCCCGGGCGACGGGTTCCCCTACCAAGAGATTCTAAAACCATTTGCCAAGGGCGTGGTTAATAGCGAGACCATTGTAAAAAACATGGTAAAGTGCTATCAAAAATGCTATGCAACCCTGGCGCCTGATTACACAAGCTCAGCATTCAAACTGAGCGCCGTTCCCAGCATCGCCCAAAATATTGATACACTTGCACGCCTGCTGAGTAACGCACTTAAACAGCAAGTAAAAAATAGCGTGAGCAAGATGATCAAGGCAGCACGCAAACCAACCATCTGCATGCATTTTGATGAACCAAGCTACGTCGATCTTTACGCGTTGTATGCCAACCTCTTGACGGGATTACCTACTATCGATCTCGGGGATAAGAAAAAAACAGCGGCCATGAAAGCGGCGTTACAAAAGACACTCCAGGATGGCCGCAAAGCACTAAAAACCCTTATTGCAGCAAATGCCTGCGGCGGACTATTTAAAGACGCTGGAGGGCTCTCTATATTCTTCCCTGATACAAAGAACGATGATCCGACGTATGCTGCATATGCAAAAACCGAGTTTGCAAAAAATAACTACTGGCTCACGTTCTTAAAAACCTATGGCACACTCTAAAAAAAATTTTCAGTAATCTTTTCTCCAGCTCCCATTCGGGGGCTGGGTCATAGGCTCACTTAAAATCGCGCAAACCCTTGCCTTTTCTGATTAAAAAATACTAATATAAACTTGTTATTATATTTAGAAGAACTATTTAGAGAAAACATTACACGAATGGGAGAGCATTATGACCCTCAAAAAGCTACACATAATTATAGCTGTCATGCTTATCAGTGGGACTACACTGCACCGGAATCTAGCGCAGCAGGCACCTGAAATCAAATCACCTACCCTTGCAGGGATCATGGCATTCGTTAATAATCCACAAAATTTTACTCCTGATATGAAAAGCGAATGGCTAGTCGCCCTGCCTATAATCAACAAACTCGTAAACCACGAGGGTTCGAATATCACAGAAACTACTCAGGCATTGAATGCACTAAGCAAACGGGCACAGGCCGCTACAAACACAAAAGCGAAGACTTTGTATACGTCTATTTACCATCTCTTTGCAACCGTTTCAATTAGTGATGAGGAAGGGCAACAGCTATACAATCTCTTTACGCAACAAGCAAACAGATCTGGAATTTCGGGCCTTGATCACCTGGCTGCACGTACACGAATTTCGACGAAAATGCATAAAAAAGCTAAGGTTCAAGCACATCGAAAAGAGCAAATAAAACAGAAAAAACTGAAATAACATATAAAGTGAAAGGATTACAAATGAAGATCCCATTTTGGAAACATATCGCGCTGGTTGCGCTGATGCTTTGTGCACAGGTTGGATTTGTGGCCGCTGGCATTTGCACGGTAGGAGGACCAGGTTGCCCAGGACAAGCGAGCGGTCTACCAGACAGTCCCGCAGCCCCGCACTACACGTATCTTTCGATCTAACACGACAAAAGGCGATTGTATCTGTTGCTCGACAGAGTTTTATAGCCCGGCCAGTTGACGCGCCGGGCTTCTTCTATTTTCAAAAACCTACACATGCCATTTCCCCCTACAGAGCGATTCTTTTAAAGCCCTTAAACTTCGCGTAATAAAAAAACTATGCGAAAAGCTTGCAAGTCATTTTACAATGTATATACTTGGTAAAGACATGGTGAGTATATTGTATTGATAGCTCGAGATGTCTAGTGATAGCTCCCGTGTCGCGTGTCTTTCTTGATAGATAGTTATTAACCCCAGAAAGGGATTTGTTATGTTGAAAAAACTCGTCAAATACGGCAACAGCACAGCCCTGGTGCTTGATAAGGCCATTTTGGAATTGCTCAATATGGGTGAAGGATCGATCGTCAAAATCAAAACGGACGGCGTATCGCTGATCATCACACCGCAGCACGAAACTGAGCCCGTAAAGGTTTCTGAGCCACTTGATCCTCAAGCAACCATGATGGAAGCTATGAGAAAAGCGCAACAGGACCAAATGGCAGTAAAGTACAGCAGGCAACCAACACCCAAAGACTGGGCCGGCTATTGGGAGGTCATCGACAAGGTCCTAGCGCAATACCAAACATGTATCAAGGAGCTGATGGAAAATCCTGAATATCAAAAAGAGGCTGCAGAAATGCAAAAAAAATATACTCAACTACCTCGTGGCCCCGAGCAACTAAAAACCCTCACAGAAGAGCGCTCAAAGTTGCAAAAAAAACATCAGCCGGCTCTTGCAGGGTATTTGAATGAGCTAGCTGCCTTCCAGCAAGCATTTGATGAAAAATTCGAAGCACACAAGCCATTTCAACAAGCCTCCATGGACAAGCTCATGGCCGGCTTTCGCGAAATCTTCGCCGACCCAGATCGCGCACTTTTAATGCAAAAATTTGGAGCTTTAGAGGACAATCCTGAATACCGTCACGAGCTCATGCTATTATCTGAAAAATATCAGCATGATCACAGTTCAAGCGCGTATGTAAAGGATTTTTTTGAGTTGCGCTACAAATATATTCCTGAAGCGCAAGCGCATGACGAAGAGGTAAAGAAAATCTCAAAACTGGAAGCCTAAAAGAGAATTTTTAAGCAAAAACCTCATATTTTGTCGCCGGCGCCCTTTTCACCTGGGCGCCGGCGTGTACCCCAAATTATGCCATTTTGCCCTCATGCTGCACATACCGGACGGTCGCGTAGAGCGCGAGGAAAAATCCCATCACCAGCAAAACAGTGTTGCTTAATCCCCATCCTCCAAAAACCCCACCAACCGAAAGGTTCGAGGCAAGCACCAAGCCAAAGGCAAACATTACGCCATTTTGCAACAACCGAAAAGCGAAAAAGCCTATTAGGCGCACATCAAGCGTTGCAACTAGGCTACTCAATCTCAAGGATTCAAAAATACCGGTGTTTTTATCAATAACAAGCCAGGGCGCATACACATACTCAGCCAAAATAAAAGCAACCAAAAGCGGGACAAGCGCCGCAATGATCTGTGTAAGCTGCGCACAAGAAAGCATGAGGGAGGGCCCGTCAAAGCTATTTCTAATGACCCAAAACTTTACCAGCAGATTTACCGTAAACGGAATAAGAGCGCAAAGTAGGTACAATAACCCAAGCCTCCCTATTTTTAACGTTAGCTGGCGCTGCGAAAAGAAAAACCAATCACTTGGCCTATTTCTCACCACATCGAGCATGGTCGATATGAGCGCAATGACGCCAAAACAGCAAACCTCAAGTGCAGCTAGGATGGCCGGCACGAAATAAAGTCCCCAAATCAACCGGTTTTGCGCCTGTGGCAAGAGCACAAGCTCCAGACTGATAATGGCCAAAAGGGGGATTATCATGTTAATCACTAGACGGCTTGACGCGCGCCAGAGGGCGGGGAAAAACACCAGTAAGGTGCGTCTAAGCGCGTAAGACTTCGTGGCTTCCATAATTCGCTCCTCAAGAAATAGTTATACCAAATAGCTTGTAGCCAAAATCACCTGCAATTCAAGTCGTCAAATACCAGGCAATAACACTTATAAACTCGTAGGATTTAGAGATCCGTGCGATTTATACCCACAAAAAATATTGCGCCGTTCAGACTATCGCAGGGGACTTTTTTAGACAAGCACCGACAAATTTCAGCAACTCCGGTTCGCTGGTACCCAGGAAAAATTTCTCCAAAAATCAGTGCGCTCGAGTACACTAAAGAGGTGACTTTTACCAACACAAAATTATTCGCTCAACACCAAACCGGAGCCCACATGCCTACAGGCAAGACTATTGAAATTGAACTGCGCTACGAAATCGTAGATCAGGCACAACTAAGCCATTTTTTAACCTCAGCCCAGCACCTCGGCACCTCGCATGACATCGATATCTATTTTGACACATGCGGGGCACGCTTGTGGGAGCGGGGTCTTTTTGTTCGCACGCGCAATAATCGTACTCTTGATATCAAGTTTAATAGAGCCTGCCTGGACGATCCAACACGTGCACCACAGAACTATTGTGAAGAGCATGTCTTTGAGTTACCCCTCAAAAAAAGCGATCAAAAAAGGCTTGGCGAATTACTTGTCGGTCTTAACTTAGAACCCACAGATCAAGCTGATTTTGAATTGTTCAAACGCACCAACAACCTATTCCCCCACTACACGGTCGCCAAAACACGGACAACCTATCGGTATGGCGAATTTACCCTTGCCGTCGATACCGTTGTCGATCTTGGGGCATTTATAGAAATTGAACTTATGACAAACTCGGCTGACGAACTTGAAGCTGTTAAAGCACGCATGCGCCGCGCCCTTGAAGGGCTTAACCTAAAGCCCCTTGAGCGCGGTTACGCGGCCATGCTTTTGAGGAAAAACGACTTTAAAAACTACATTAAGGGGCGTTATGTATGCGAGGCTGATCGTGCGCCACAAGATAAAATTTTGGCCTAGCCAAAGACAAAAACAAGATTTTAGCTAAACTGGTCTCATGTACCAGAAGTTGTCCACGAACAAGTACCTGCCCAGATCCCCATGGAGATGCCACGATGTACCCCGTAATCAAAAATTGTCTCGCTCTCTGCCTCGTCCTCTTGTCTCATACAGGATTAGGCTATCTATCACCAATTGACGAACGGCTCTTCTATGCAATACATAATGGCAATCTACCGGCCGTTCAAAAATCTGTTGCCCAAGGCGCAAATCTTGAGGCTAAGGATGAAGAACGGCGCACGCCCCTTATTATTGCATGCTATTATGGGCACATTTCCATCGTTAAATTTCTTATTGATCACGGCGTTGATATTGAGGCAACAGACAGCAAGGGCGTCTCCGCGCTTCACTACGCCTGCTATGAGGGACGATATGCCGTTGTCAAAATGCTTATTAAAGCCGGAGCGTACATTGAAGTTCGTGATGCAGAAGGCCGCAGGCCCATCCATCTGGCATGTGGCGAAGGACACCTCCCTATCATCAAGTTTTTGGCGAAACAGGGAACTAATCTCGAAGCGCAAAGCAACTTAAATGGACGGCCTTTGCATTTTGCAGCAGCCAATGGGCACGAAGACGCTGTACTGTTTTTGCTTGACCAAGGCGTCAAAATAGACGTACAAGACAATGACCAATACACGCCGCTTCTCCATGCTTGCGGCGCCGGGCACTTCCAGGTTGTTAAAATATTATTAGAAAAGGGCGCCCAGGGCGCAACAAAGAGCATTTGGGGTAGAACTCCACTGCATCTGGCAGCTGCTCATGGTCACAGCGAAATCGTTAGCCTCTTGCTCGACTGGGGCTTCAGTATTGATGCAAGAGATAAAGAGGGTGATACCCCACTGCATCTGGCCGGAAAATTTGGACACCCAGAAGTCGTCGCCTTGCTACTCGAGCACCAAGCACCCATCGGGGTACAAAATGAGCTCGGCTGGACTCCACTACACGCAACATGCTCCAATGGTGCTTCTGAATGGGACAAAATAGCAGCCATACAGCTCTTAATCGGTTCGGGAGCACAAATTGAATCCAAAGATATATACGGAAACACCCCCACACGTATTGCCCAAGATGCAGGATATTTCGATATTGTCGCTTATTTAGGAGAATTGATTACCCAAGACATACAAATTATTACCAGCCCCACAAACAAACCCACGACCATGGCCCTCTGTTGGCCAGCAGCAGCCATAAAGCCCTATTCCTGCAACCTACAGATACAAAATAGACACTAAAAAAAACATTTCTATCAGAAAAATCTTGACACTCAACAGAAAATTCTGCTACACTATAACTAGGTCTTGAATATGAATCGCCGTTAGAAGTTGCTTTCTAGTTACTTTTGGGGGTTGTTCTTTTCAGGCAATTGAAATATACGGGGGCGTAATGGTTTCGACATGGTATGGTACTTTCCGAGAGCATGTCGAGCATTGATTCTAAGCTCGTAAATCATAGGATTAAACAAAAAATGCAGAGACAAAAACCTCTGTTCCTAGCCTTGTGAAACTCTTCCTTGGGATGGTTGCAGCGTTCGCGCTTGCTTTCCGTCGCAAAGAAGAGCTCGCTTTTGCGTAGCACTTAGCTAGACCTTGTTAGTTGAACGTGTCTATCAGTTCAATTAACTCGTATCACTCAGATAGAACCACAGATGAGGTTTCTTCGTCGTAGTAATCTGTGTTCACCACTATAACGGACTTTTATGCATGCAGGTGTCACTGCCCGCGCATATTCGTACTAACAATGACTAAGCATGTAGCGCTTTGAAACGTCTGTATTGTGGACATGGGTTCGACTCCCATCGCCTCCACCATTTATCACCCTCACTGCTAACCAACACAAATCGACTTCTCCTCTTCGCGGTTAGGGTACCCGTTCCCATCTACCTCTACATATACAAAGATCCAGCTCACTGGTGCATAAAAAAATGCCCCAAGAGCCTTTCATTTGACTCTCGGGGGCTTCTATTACTTGAAAAATTCCTATAGAGCTGTTATCTAAAAAACAACCAATCGCTCGGAGCTGCCTTCGGCCCCCTGCGGGCATAGAAATTGGGCGTGGGGCCTGCGGCCCCACAAACTCCCCGCCTATATTTTCACAAATACAAGGCCCCAGGCAGGGTTAGTTGCTTTTAAAGCACGAGCTCCATACACGCTCATTGCTCGTCCTCATCGTCTTTATATTCTTCTGGATATTCTTCTGGCTGCATGTTCCAAACAGTGTTGTCACGGGGAGTTTTATCTTTTTCTTGAACACTTTTTTGATTTTCAAGCTTTTTATTATCCTTATCCCGCCGCTGTCTATTAAAAAGCGCTTCTAGCAGCTCTGGTTCGTCGGGTGGTGGCGTTTTCGCACCATCGGTATTAAAATCCCCGTCATATTCATAAAACAGCGAAGATGGCCCTGTCTCCTGGTCAGGTTGCTTGCCATTTTTGTTCGGCAAGGAGGATTCTGTTATCAACAACGAACAAAGTCCCTGTACCGGCTGCTGCACTTGCGGCTGTTGAACTTGTACCTGCTGAACTTGCGGCTGCTGCATTTGTAGTATTCGAAAAATTTGGAAATTTAACACAGGGTTAAACATAACGTTATTAATAGGTTGCTGAGGTTGCTGAATACGGTCGCCATTCTTAATCTGGGCCTTTTCGATCAAAGACCTTTCGGCTCTATCTAAAACATCCTGTACATACTCAGGCTTCCATGTGTGCCAATGTTTTATCTCCGTAAAAATAGGCAGTTTCAGCAACAAGAGCAGTTTGCATTGTCCTGCAGGCTCTTCCGGAATAATTACCCCATTATCAGAGAACTCCTTGAGCAGGCCCTTAAAGGGCAACATCCTCAGCTGTTTGTTTTTGTGCGCCTCAGAAATTCTCTTGCGAACACCTCTGAATATCGCAAGCCTTTTCTGACCAGATAACCAAGCATACTGCTTCTCAAGCCGATCCTCAATGTTCTTTTGCGATCCATTCTTTACTGCCCCAAGCTGAGCACAGAGACAAAGCCCGACTAAAGCAGTCAACCCTAGGCAAACCAACAATTTTTTCCCATAACAATACATACATATCTCCAGAAGCTACGATTTACATTATATTATAATTAATATCATATAATAATTATATATTGCTTGAAGATCTTGTCAATTTTCTCTAACTTTCCTAGCCGGGCTTTATATATAATCACCCGTGGGCTGGTGTTGGCGTGAATAGCTCCCGCGGCAACCGAATGTTCAAGGGCTTGAGCAATGTCTACTAACGTGCGCGACTGGGTCGAGGCAACAGAAATCGCTGCACCAACCATATGCCGCACCGTGTGGTACCAAAAAGCGATTACTTGAGTCTTTTGCGCGATCTTTACATGCTTTTACCACCATTCTATAATAATCCAGAACCGTTTAACCGTACTGAACAAGAAGGATTGTTATGACAACAAACAAAAAATCTATTGGCGCGCTTCTTACAGCGCTTTTGCTGTGCGGTACCGCGCAGCAAAGTTCATGCATAAACCCAATCAATGCAAAAGACATTGTCACAACCCTGGCCGGATCACACGGAGCCTTAATCAGCGGCGTATGCACTCTTGGGGCATTGTTGGGAGTAGTGATTTATGTAACCTGCACACACGAGAAAGAGGCGAGGACGACGGACAATACAATCGATCAACAGTCCCAAGACACAGAGTTCCCCCAGCAATCGTACGAATCTTTAACCGCCAAATTCAATGATTGGATCAGGAAAGTCGAAAACAAGTTCACAGCCCCCGACCCTTCTAAAGAAGAGTAGGCGAAGTTCTGGGCAAGCGCTTTGCGCTCATCAGTTCCCAGACGCGGGACAAATGCAGGCTAGTTCTCGATAAGCTGTTGGTGTATAAACACCAGTTTGGAGGAACAACTGAAAAAACGCACACAGCACAAACCCCTATAGCATGGCCTTTAAATATCACCCATAAAGAGCGGGTGATTGTAGATGATTTTCCTGAGCGTTAGGCCATGAGCTGGCGCTGTGGGAAACAGCTCGCGCGGCAACCGACTTTCAAGCGCCTGGGCAATGTCTGCTAGTGTACGCGGCTGGGTCGTTGCAACAGAAAGCGCTGCACCAACCATACGCCGTACCATATGGTACAAAAAGCGTTTGCCTTTAATCGATATACGATACCCCTGACCACGCGCCAGCGGAATAAGTCGAACATCGTCTATGCGGCATCGAGTTACGCCGTGCTCGCCAGCACAAAAGCTCCAAAAATCATGCTCTCCCACAAAAAGCTGGAGAGCTTCGGCAAGCTTCTGTACATCCCAAGAATATGTGTGATAGAGCCCGTAACGGGCGAAAAATGGTACTGGCCGCTTGGTAAACAGGTGGTACTGGTAGATTTTATAGAGCACGTCATGATGGACATGAAACCGGTCAGCCGATCGGCCAATCTGGCGCACATGGATATCTTTTGGCAACCCCCCATTCAAGGCTCTCAAGAGCGTTGCAGGCTCAAGTACTAAGGGCGAATCAAACTGGGCAACCTGCCCGAGCGCATGAACCCCAGCGTCGGTGCGCGAGGCACCAACTATCGTAATTTCTGGCCCAAAGACCTGCTGGTAGGTTCGCTGGAGTGTTTCGGCGACGGTAACGCAGCCTTGACGCTGCTCTTGCCAGCCATGATAAGCAGTCCCGTCGTATGAGACTATGAGTGTATAACGCATAAAAACTTTCTCAATTTTACTTTCGGCCCCCCGTTCGCTTGCCCGTCCCGCCTTCGCACCGGGCTACGGTGATAAACTCCGGGCACGAACGGGACCAATTAAAGAACTTGTCTATTTTTACTAAGCCCACGTATTTCTTGCCAGTCCTCACGAATCAATGCCTCTTTTTTCTTACGTGACCATCCCTTGATTTTCACTTCAGCAAAAATCGCTGCCTCTCGCAAGGGGAAACTTTTCGCCCACACAATTTCAACGGGCAGCCTGATTGCAGTATACCCTGAAATTTTGCCAGATTGGTGTTCTGAAAGTCGCTGTTCAAGATCATCTGTATGTCCGGCATAATACGATCCATCCGCACATTTCAATATATAGGTAAAAAACATAACACCGCCTTAATTTGCCCGTTCGGCCCCTTCGACAGGCTCAGGACGAACGGGTTTTTTGTACCTGTACCTTTGTTTATCAAATGCGCATCCGGAGCTTATCCGCCCTAGGCAGACTCAGGCCCCATCTTTAGCTCGTGGACGAGCTATGGACAGTCAGGACGAACGGGTTTTTACAATACTTAAATTTACGAAATTCGCCTAAACTCCTGATGTCAAAAAGCGGCCTAGATCTAAACATTTTTAGGCAATCGCCCTGGACTTTTAGGTTTGAGTTATCATTTTACTAAAATCTCGTTAGCTGGCTTAAAATCATTCGAAACCTCTAGTACCTCGTGAAAAAACTGATTGCGTGCCCAATACAACTTATAGGCCTGCGCACCGGGGCTTGAAGCAATTACCTGGTACATCCCATCAATCAAAACAAGCGCGCAACAATCGTCAAGCGCTAGAGCTACCCCTGGCGTTTTTTGCATCATTGCTTGTACAGAAGTTCTGCGGTCTTTGTCATATTTTTCAGAATGATAATGTGGACACAGCAATGCGTTAACCAACCCCAAGGCAGACACTTTAATTAAAGGAGCTATCGGATTTTTAAAACGCCGCGAATCGGAATTCCCAAAACGGAACCAACATATCGCTCCCGCACTCACTCCACACAAAACAATGTCTTTTTCGTAGGCAATTTTGAGCAGCTCATCTATGCCATGCTTACGCCATACATTCATCATCATTAACGTGTTGCCACCTCCGACGTAAATAATATCAGCGGCAAAAATCTTTTCGGCAATAACATGTTTATCGAGAGACTGGTCTATCAGATACAAAACATCGACCTGGCAACCAAGTATTTCGCCGTAATAATAGACGAATGCACTTACATATTCAGGGCTATCAGAGCTCGCTGTTGGAATAAAAAGGACGTGAGGCTTTTTATTCCCCGATAAAAATATGATTGTTTCGTCTATGGTGTGCGTTTCACGTTGTGCTATATCACCTCCACCAATCGCAACTATCTTGCCCACCATTATTCCTCTTGCTATCCCGGCACACAAAAGCGGGGAGTGATTCCCATAGGCACCACTCCCCAACTAATCTAATCATACGTGCTCAGGCACATATGCCTTTACTTTTTACGGAATGCTGCGCGCAAGATTTTCTTACGCAAGCGAATGCTCTTCGGTGTAACCTCGGTCAATTCGTCAGGCATCGTCCACTCCATGCACGTTTCCAAAGGCATTGGGCGTGGAGGCTCGATCTTAATAAGATCGTCAGAGCCTGAGGCACGCATGTTGGTCAGTTTTTTGCCCTTACATGGGTTAACCGCCATGTCTTCTTCGCGGCTGCTTTCACCAATAATTTGGCCTTCATAAATCTTGTCGCCAGGCTTTACAAAGAGCACGCCACGCGTTTGAAGCGTGTTGAGAGCATATGCCGTTGCAGTGCCACCTTCCATTGACGTTAGGGCGCCCTTAGTACGCATCGTAATATCGCCTTTATATGGCGCATAGCCATAGAAACTAAACGTCGCAATACCGGTGCCACGGGTTTCCGTCATAAACGCACTATGGAACCCTAGCAAACCACGGGATGGAACTTCAAACTCGAGACGAACACGGCCATTATTGTAATGATGCACCTGTTTCATCTCGGCCCTTTTGCGGCCCAGCAACTCCATCACTAAGCCCTGATGCTCAGACATAATATCAACAACCAGGTACTCAATTGGTTCGTGTTTAGAACCATTAATAGTCTTGTAAATTACCTCTGGCGCAGAAACCTGAAGCTCAAAGCCCTCGCGGCGCATGGTCTCGATCAAGATACCCAAGTGCAGCTGGCCACGCCCGGAGACCCTAAAAATCTCTGGGGCATCAGTGTCTTCAACCCTGAGCGCCACGTTAATTTTTAACTCTTTCATTAGACGGTCTTTGATTTGGCGCGACGTGAGCAGATTACCCTCTTGCCCATTAAACGGTGAATCATTAACCGAAAACTCCATCGACATCGTCGGTTCGTCAATAGCCACATAGGGGTGTGGCAGGGGGTTGCCAACGGCGCAGAGCGTCGTTCCAATGGTGATTGGCTCTGTAAAGCCGGTCACACAGACGATATCGCCAAACTCGGCTTTTTGTACTTCAAAGCGCTCGAGTCCCTTAAATTTCATAATTTTCGTGACCTTCATGGGCTTGCTGACGTATTCGTCTTTGCAGCAGATAAACTGCTGCCCCTTTTCGATCGTACCACTAAAGACACGGCCAACCGAGATAATACCCAAAAAGTCTGAATAGTCTAGATTGGTCGTCAAGAGCTGTAAACTTGGATTTTTTTCGACCGGCGCAGGGATCGTTTTCACAATCACATCAAACAAAATTTTCATGTCACCCGTACGAACGGTCGGATCATCAGTCACATAGCCCTCACGCGACGAGCCATAAAGAATTGGAAACTCAAGATGATGCTCTGATTGCGCAAGATCCAAAAAGAGATCGTTAATAGCTGACTCAGTGCGTTCTATATCAGCATCTGGCCTGTCTATTTTATTGATCAGGACAATAGGCTTTAAGTTTAATGCCAGCGCCTTATGCAACACAAAGCGCGTACCAGGCAATACGCCCTCAGCAGCGTCAACAAGCAACAAAAAACCCTCAACCATCTGTAGCGTACGCTCAACTTCACCACCAAAGTCGCTGTGCCCGGGGGTATCGACAATATTAATGTCGTAGTCGCCATAGGTAATACCAGTGTTTTTAGCCAAAATGGTTATACCGCGCTCTTTTTCAAGATCGTTGCTATCCATAAGCCTGTCATCGCTACTGACCGTCTTTACCGTACCCGATTGCTGAAGCATTTTATCGACCAGTGTGGTTTTTCCATGGTCAACGTGTGCAATAATAGCTATATTTCGTATATTATTTCTTATTTTTTTTTCTTCCATGGGTCTTCACATATTTCACGTAGAGTGAGTTAAAAAAAGCAAGCCTTAGCATTTTGTAAGCCAAGGCTTGCATAGACTTGCATACAATGGTTTTTTACGTAATTCAGTATAGCAAAATTCTGAAAATATTACTACACTTTGTTATTTTTTTCTTGCCACGTATGTATCGATTATGTATTGATTATCGAAGCGAATCTCCACCAGCAGCAACACGTAGTTGCGCAAGTTGTGCACGAAGCTCTTCACTTCGCTGGAAGTGCTCAATACCCAAACGAACCGCTCTAACAATAGTTCCCAGACCCGAAATTCCCGCCTGAGCAAGTACCGCCCATGCGGCCCCCTTATATGCCAAATCCCCATATGAAGCGTCGGTCCAGTTTTTTACAAAGCCATCTTGCCAGGAAAAACCATTAGCGTAACGCAACAATGCACCGGCGACAAGCCCCTTAAAAACGTTATTCCAGTATGTTTCTCCAAGTTGCTGGCTTTCGCGCTCATAGCCAGCATTTAATTCGCGCAAAGACTCTTGTTCGAGCTGAGCAAGCTGCTCGGGTGTTAAGTTTTTAAGCTGCTGCAGCATTGCTTCTTCTTCTGAAAGAGGCGTCGACACCGCAGGGGCTTGCTTTGCAGGCGCCGCAAAAGCACACAGGAGAACCAAACAAGCTGCCGTTCGTTTTACAAAAGTCATAACAACCATCGCAAACCACTCCATGTAAAAAATAAAAGTGTATAAAAATGAACTGATACCCAAACACCCTCCGCTACACGTCACCTTATGCAGCCGCACGGGATCAGAGTACCGAAGGGTGTATTTTTTTATCTAAACGTCCTTGGTCTAGTGGTACGTCGCAAAAGGCAATAACGCCATAATGCGCGAAATTTTAATTTCGCACGCCAGCTTGCGCTGGTAATACGCACTATTTCCCGAAATACGCGATGGTAAAATCTTTCCACGCTCGGTTAAAAACGTTTTCAAAAATGCAACGTTTTTGTAATCAATACAGGATGCAGCTTCAGGATTTTCTGAAAATCGGCACTGACGCTTGGTGTTGAATGAGCTACTGCTACTCCCGCCACGTCGCACTTTTTTGCGCAATAAACGCGCACTTATTTTTAATTTTGGTTTACCAGCCATTGTCGTGTTCCTTATTACTCGTCGTGTGATTCTTCTTCATGTTCAGCAAATTCACCCTCATGATCAAGGGCATTTACTACATCGTCAACACCGTCCGTGTCGCGTCCGCGGGACATGCCACGCTCGCCAGCCTCGCCAGCTTCACGGCGCGGAACATCTTCAAGAGATTCTGGACGCTTGTATGCAAGTGATGAGCTCTTGTCAAGCTTAACAATCACAAAACGCATGACGATATCACGGTATTTTACCCCAAGTAAACGACGAACCTCCTCAAGCGTCGCTTGCAGGATCCCTGAAGGAATTTCAAAGCGCATCAAGAAATAGACCCCATACTCGTAATTGCGCACATGGTACGCCAAGCGGTATTTTCCCCAGCGCTCAAACGAGAGAACCTCGCCACGCGCCGCCGAAATGAGTGAATGAACCTGCGATTCAATCATCGACGATTCATCACTGGTAATTTCTGGAACGGTCAAGATGAGCGCCTCGTAGCGCATCATAGCTGCATCTGACATAATTATGTTTCCCTACTAAATGGAAGTGTACAAACACTATTCGCATCACATACGTGCGAATTTAGCCTCAACAGAAATAAGTATACCGGAAAAAAAGAAGTTGGCCAGTGGCTTTTTTCACCACCGGCCAACTTCTGTACTCTTTTATCGAAATTAAGCCACAGCTTATTCGACAAAATTTTGGTAGCGCGCAATAACGCGTCCAATAATCCTGAAGTGGTCTTTGCCGCGGATCAGCGCAATAGGCGCCTGCTTATAGTTGACTGACTCAAGCACGATAAAATCGTCCGTGTATGTTACTTTAACAACCGCTTTTACCAGCGTGTCGTTGCCGTATTCAACAGCGGCAATATCGCCTGAGCGGGTCCAAACTTCTGGTGAAATAATCAATAGGTCGTTCTTTTCGAACGTTGGCGCCAACATGCTACCATTGAGCTTGAGCGCGAACATCGCAGGGTCGGAGCGATTGATAACCGGAATAAAGAGGTCCTTGCATCCCGTTGTCAATTGCATAAGCTGGTTGTTATACGGGGATGGATGCGATGAAATATCGCCAACCACGGGGACAATCTGCACTTTTACGTCGACTTCTGTCTTTTCAGGCATGGTAACGTTACTGTGAATTTCATCAGTACGTTGTCGGCGTTGCGCAAAAAGGTCCAACGGACTCACTTCAAATGCATGTGCAAGTCGCTCGAGGGAATCTTGGTTCCAGCGACGCGTACCATTTTTGATGTGTGTCAGATAACTCTCCGACATTCCCGTCTTTTCTGCAAGAATTTTTGTTGTCCAGCCCTTCTCGCGAAGTAATTCCTTCACCCGAAGTGCCGTCGATGGTGATGCCATAATACTGTCACTCCTTCACGTAAGTTCTTGTACTGTGTAAACTATTTCAGTGATCTAGTAATCACCTTAATTCTAATTGTACTCATTTAACACTACTTGTCAACTCCCAACCCCGAAAACTATGACTACTGGTAACAGACGTTCAAAAATCACCCGGAATCAATTTGAAAGGGCCGCTTGGGCTCTCGAAAATGTTATTGTCGGCGTCGACGAAGTCGGACGTGGCTGTCTCGCAGGCCCCGTAGTCGCTGCCGCCGTCATGTTGTGGCCAAACAGCAAGCATAAATTACTGCAAGATTCAAAGATTTTAACCCACGAACAGCGTCTCGAAGCCTATCAATGGATTATTAAACACAGCTGGCATGCAATTGGTATTATAGGGCACCGAGTTATCGATCGTGATAATATTTACAAAGCAACACAAAGAGCCATGGCGCGAGCGCTTTTTCATTTGCTCGCCCATGCTCCACACACACCGACAGAGATCGTCATAGACGCCATGCCTCTTGACGTCTCTTTGGGCTTCCCGGGAACCATACATCATTTCCCTTTTGGCGAGAGCTTGTCCTGCTCGATCGCCGCTGCATCTATTATTGCTAAAGTCACGCGCGATGCCCTCATGGACCTTCACCACGCCAATTTTCCAGCCTATGGGCTTGCTGGTCACAAGGGCTACGCAACGCCACAGCACATTGAGGCCCTGCGCAAGTATGGAGAAAACTTTATTCAGCGTACGACATTTAAGTGGAACCATGACGAAAAAACCGGAGCGCCTACTGATGCTCAGCGCCAAGAAACGCTATTTTAATACTGGAGACCGTCATGCCAAGCACAAACAAAAAACACTCTGAAGTTGTCGAAAGCACACTTTCCCAATGGATCTCCCAAGGCTGGTACGGATGTAAGAGCCCCCCATTCGGCTCACTGGTTAACTCCACCGGCGATGACTGCACCATATATGGCGTCGTCACCAGCATGAGCTACGTAAGTGCCGACACGCTCTATACGCCTATAGCCTTCCAGCAAACCCCAGAAGAGCTAGAGCAAAATCATCCAGAAATCTTTGAATTTTTATGTATTAGGTCGACCTGTACGGTAGTTGGTTACCAGGCAAGCGAGAAAATTGTCCACCAACTGCCTCCCTCGCCGGCGCGTATCCATACACCCGTGCAAGCCGCGTCCAGCGAAGAATACCAGCTTTTTTTTGCACAAGAGTCGTATCTGCACCTTTTAGCCCAGTATCACCCTCAAGAGTGCATGCTTGACGATATCGTGCTTGCCCTGCTACAAAATCGCGCCATGCACACGAAAATGGACGACGTGCAACTTGCCTTGTGCATCGAAGCATTTTCACATATCGTCCATTATGATTATCATCGCCTGCGGCGCTTATTACAGCGCCTAACTAAATAGAACGGGTGTATAGGATCCCCATCTTGTACCGGTATGGAGCTCGTATTTAAAAAACAACTAATCACTCGGAGCTGCTTTCGGGCCCCTGCAGGCACAGAAGTGGGGAGATGGGGCTGTGCCCCATCAAACTTCCCGCCTATAAAAGAGGCCCCCGGTTAGTTGCATTTAGAGTACTAGCTCTATAGTACCCAGATGCGCAAATCTTACTATTGTGACGCGCGAATTTTTTTTTACACAAGACTAAATTCTACAAACTAACCTTGCATTCAAGAAACCGCTCATTCTGACGTTATGGGCGCACCCAAATCCCCGTCTTTTCAAAAAATGTCTGGGCTTCTTTCACCGGCTTGATAGCTTCATAGGTCTTAGTCGATTGCAAAACACAACCCTGCATATCATCTAAGGCTGTGGCATCGAGCATTTTACATTCTAGTAACGCCATCAAAAAACCTTGGACTCGCTTAGTATCGTCGAGCGCGGAGAGTCTTTCAGCTACATAGTACACAAACTCGCTGCTCTTTAAAGCAAAAACCCCTTTGTTCTTAAACGGGGCAATAAGATTGTCTCTCAGCATCTCCTCAAAAAATGCCTTTTCGCCGCCATCGCTCTGTAAGCGTCCGTTTTGCTCAATCCACTCAAACCATGCATACCGTTTTTTCAGGAAATTGAACATTTGTTTATCAACACAAACATCCCGGCACTCGTTACGAGTTTTAGCCAAAACTGCCAGGTACCACTTTCGAAGAATAACTGGACTAACCAAGTCAAATGCACAATAGCCAAGCTTGCGAAGCAAGCCATCGTCTTTCCCCAATTGATCTTCAATAATGCGCCCTACACAACCATCCAGTTTCGATTCTTCGGCATTATTCTTGACCAATTGCTGAACCAGAATACGCCAGTCATTCGGAAAAAGATCTTGCTTCTTGGAAACATTGTCGTGCGAAGCAGACAAACTACCTGCCAGTATACTGGCCAAGCAACCACTCACGACCAAGTTTTTATATATCATTATGAAAAGCCCTTTATGTTCACGTTACCTTGGGACTACAGGGACTACTCAGTCCGGTATTAATCACATACCTATAATAGCAATAAAAACCCTATTTGGTGAATGTTTTTGAATTAAATTTTTAACACAACCACTGACACTATTTACTTAAACAATTAAAGTGTCCACCCAGCGCTTAAAAGCCAACGCGCTCACCCAGGAGCGCAGGCCCTTGGCATAACACAAGAGCAATATGCGTGATTAATACGCGGGATTAATATTATTAACGTAAATATTTGTAAAGACACCAAGAAACCACAGCGAGTACGCCGGTCACCACAAGCGTCTTAAAAACGCGCGGGACAAAGCTCACGCGCTGTTGATTGCGCAGCTTGATCTCTTGCAGTATTTCGTCCTGGGACAGGCCATCTCGGTCAATTAATCGCTCATTTTGATTAACCTGCAGATGGTCCTGCACTACATTGTCCCATTCGTCCTGGAGTCTCTGGGTCATTTCTTCGTCCCCGCTGATATCAGACACAATATTTTTTTTCTTAACCGGTACAATATCGCCCTGGCTCTCTTGATTCTTGTGCTCTGTCTGCTTTTGCTCTACGTCAGGCTTGATCGGGTCACGCAAAAATCCTATTTCAACCTGCTTGCGATCAAATATGCACTTGCAAGTTTGGCATTGCAACGGGGGCCCCTTTAACAGGTCTTTTGAACAGTCTTTTTGAGCCGCATGAAAGCCGTGGCCACAGGGCAACTTCGCCATTTTTCCAGAAGCAGGCTTTTGACAGCAAAAGCACACATTATCTTTAATATCAGCTTTGTTAAACTGCATACCAAACATCGATCCAACGCACAAACAGAGCACGATTGCCAATACGCTTGTTTTAAATATCGTCATAAAACCCCCCAAATACTTACTCTTACATTTATCTAATTTATATTTTAACAATCTTAATTCTTGCCCCTGCGCAGGCGCCACAAAATAACCGATAAAATTCACTATCGCTCGTTAGCGTTCCCAGCGCCCCTGGACGTAGAACTTAAGCACAAATGCCAAAACAGGCAGTCCTATCCAAACTAGCCCCAGTACAAATTCACAGTTTCTGTGGGCATTTTGCTCCAGCTTTTTCTCTGGATCATGCATCTCAAAAATCGGTGGCGGCGTACCAGGGCGCTTGTGTAAATCCCCGGATTGGAGCTGCAATAAATTTTTACGCCTCTCAATTTCAGACACATTCTGATAGCCACCACACAGCATATTCATTGCAGAGAGACGTAAACCAGTAGCAAGCAGACAGATAAGGCTTGCAGCAAACAGGGCGCGTATCGCCTTCATACTAAAACTCCCATAAAAACCAATTCCGGTCAGTATAATTCTACTGGATTTTTAAGGCCAGCGCTCTCCATGTCTATTTGATAGGTATAAACCGGCCTATTGGCCGCCTTGGTGCCGCTGCAACCCAGCAAGATAGCGCATAATCTCTTCGCTGGTTAATGTCTCGTTTTGCGGCTGTCGCTCTGCATCAAAAACATGAGCAAAGGGATCCTGTTGCCCCAGCCTAAAAGCATTATACACCTGCTCCATCTGAACCCCTTCTGTAGGCACCTTGGTGCACCGCGAAACACCAAACTCAACATCCTTCTGTTGAAATGATTCGTTACAGGCGGGGCACTGCAAAGTATCTCCGCACATAGCCGTCAGCAACTGAAAGCACTTAAGGGTCCCTGCATGGCAAAGATGCTCGCAGGGCAAAATAGCCATCGCTTGATAGGGCTCATCGCCACACATCACACACCTTTTTTCATTCTGAGAGCTAAAAAAGGGAATTACTTTCTTCTCTTCTCGAGAAGCACAAAGTCCTAAGCTAACCACACTGGCTCCAAAACCAACAACAAACATAAGACTACGCATCATGAGATATTTCCCCTAAGTACCAAAAACTATTTTTGTTCTATAACCAACTATACTTAACCAAAAAGCAACTCGCCGGCTTATTATATATAAATTATTATATGTATAAAATAAATTTTTCGCAAATTATTCTATCAAAAACAAGCCCCTTCGTGCTGGAAAATTCCCCTATAACGAATATCTTGCCCCTCGTGTTTGGTTATCGTGTAAACTGTTTTTATAACGTGTAGGATGAAAAAGGCACGGGTTAAGAACTAAAAACAAGAAGATGGGGATAGTATGCACCACACTACCGAAGATGTACAGATTCAATTAGTCGCAATGCTCAATGCCAAGCGGACTTCTGACGCACCTGAGGTCCAGGCACTGGTGCGCAAGCACTATGAGTCGATCACTCGCTTTTGGACGCCTGACAAAGAGCGCTATATCGGGCTTGGAGAAGTGTACAAAGAAAGCCCTGATTTTAAAAGGTTTTACGACGCTTATCACCCCGATTTGCTCGACTTTCTCGTAGCCGCCATGCGCGTTTTTGCTGAGCGTGAGCTTTAAGCGCAGATCCACAGCCCCCACACTATAGAGCTAGTACCCAAGAAAACAACTAATCACCGCTCGTCCCGCGCATCCTTCGTCTTCGCTCAGGTTGAGCGGACGAGGAAAACAGGCGTGAACCAATTAGTTGTTTTTTAAAAGCCGAGCTCCATAGTCAACGAGTTTCGGCACCTTGGACGGCTATTAATTCACAAAATCAACAATAGGCGCACAAAGAAAATCGGCCACAGGGATTCCCTGGTCACCAACCAACAATAGACGCTTGGGCTTGAACTCTTTAGAAAAAAGATCCATACCCGAACGATTCATTCGCTCAGCGCCACTTTTCACTTCAATTGCCGTAACGCTATCCCCATTTCTTAAGACAAAATCAACTTCTTTGTCATCTTCGCGCCAATAGAAAAGCTCAATCTGAGTCCCGCGAATACTATTCACTAAGTGTGCCCCAACGGTCGACTCTATAAGCCTTCCCCAAAAAGAATGGTCTTCTTGCGCTCCTGTGAAAGTTTTATTTGACTGAGCAGTCATAAGGGCGGTATTGAAAACGGTAAACTTGGGACTCGACCCGCGCCGTCGCACACCCTCGCTTGCAAATTTTTGCAAACCATCCAGAAGGCCTGCACCAGAAAGCAGGTCCAGATAATGTGCAAGTGTCGTTGTATTGCCACTATCTTGGAGCTGCCCGAGCATTTTTGTGTACGTTAAAACCTGGCTAGAAGACATACAGCCAAGTTGAAAGAGCCTTCGCAGAAGGGCCGACTTGTTGACTTGCGTCATAAGCAAAATATCGCGCGACAGAGTAGTTTCAATAAGGGCATCATTAATGTAACTTTTCCATCGGGCCGGATCCTGTTCATCGGCAAGCGGTGCGGCCCCGGGATATCCACCAAAATAGGCATATTTTTCTGTAACTACTCAGGTACCCAACATACCACAAATTTTGTACCCAACAAAAGTTGTTAAAATGACTTCTCAAAAATATCAGTCCTGGTAAGGTTATCTTCTAGAGGAGATACCAAAAGATGGCTTCAAAAGCAGATTTAGAAAAACAGTTACGCGAAAAAGACCTTATCATTGTTGAATTACGGGCAACGGTTGCGGAATTACGGGCAACAGTTATTGAGTTACAAGAAACAATTGTTGAATTGCGTCAATACATTGCTGAACTCCAGCGCCAGCTCGGCTTAAACAGCAGCAATAGCAGCAAGCCACCTTCGAGCGATGGGTTTAAGAAACCGAGTCGTACTCAGTCGTTACGCGAGAAGAGCGGGAAGAAGTCCGGGGGACAGCCAGGGCACATGGGAGCTACGCTTCAACAAATTGAGAATCCCGATATTATCGAGTACGTGAAGGTTGATTGTTGCCCGCACTGTCAGGCATCGCTTGAAAAAGTACCAACACAGGGCTTTTATAAGCAGCAAGTGCGCGAATTACCAAGCATCAGGGCGCAAGTGATTGAATATCAGTGCGAAACTAAATGTTGCCCCAATTGTCACAAAAAAGTTACAGCACAAAAGGAAGGGCTTTCGAAAGCCCCAGCTCAATATGGAGCCAGCGTTCAATCGGTTGTAGCCTATCTGTACGTACACAACCTACTTCCAATGAATCGAATCGCGCAATTCATGAAAGATGTGCTTTGCGTGCCAATCTCAGACGCTACGATCGAGTCAATGGTCGAACATTGCGCTGATAGTGTTGCTCCAGTCGTTAATGATATTGAAGCGCAACTGCAAACGGCTGATATCAAATGCGCCGACGAATCAGGATTGCGAGTGGTTGGTAAAAATCACTGGCTGCATGTTCTGTGCACTGACTTACTTGTTCACTACCGCGCATCCGAAAGGCGCGGCGATGTGCCGCAAAATACCCGGGGGGTTCTAGTTCATGACCATTGGTCATCGTATTATTCAAAAAACCCCAATGCACAGCATGCTATATGCAATGCGCATATTCTCAGAGAACTGATAGCAGCTTCTGAAATAGATAAAGAGCGGTGGGCAAACAAAATGTTGCGGGTGCTCCGCTGTGGGTGCCGGTTGGCAAAAAGCTGGCCCGGCGGCATTCCCCAGGATCTGGTAAAAAAACTCAGAGACTTGTACATGAAAATTCTTGCAGAGGGACGCGAATACCACGAAAAGCTCGCAGCTTTGCCTCAAAAGTCCCGCGGAAAAACAAAACGCCGCCCAGGTCACAATCTGCTCATGCGCCTGCAAAGTCGGGCTGATGATACTTTGCGCTTTCTGGAAAACCCGGCGGTTCCCTTTACCAATAATTCTGCAGAGCAGGCGTTGCGAATGATAAAAGTTAAGCAAAATGCATCTGGATCCTACCGAACCCTTGAAGGCGCAAATCGCTTTCTAACGGTTCGATCTTATACGGCAACGGCACAACGACATGGAATCAATGTCTTTGATGCATTGGTAGCCGCTTGCAATAAAAAACCTCTATCCTTTGCTTGTCTAGGTACCTGAGTAGTTACATTTTTCTAACGACCAACCAAAAACAGTGGCCATCTCACCAAAAGACCAATGCGTTATTGGAATAATCTCAAAGCGCCCCGCCAAACTTTCTGTTAGGCCTTTTTGCATAAGCCAGGGCGATGAGCCAAGAATCATCGCCGAGACATTGACGCCATTGCGCGTGTCTGCGTCCCATAAAGATTTTATAAGACTAGACGTCTTTGCATATCAACACCCTCGCTAGACCAGCCAACAATCAATCGATTCAAAGCATTGGCCATTTTACTCAATAGACTGAGTTATTTTACTCAGTGCGTTGAGTAAAGTAAACAGATTGAGCTGGTTGCATGAAAAACACGCGATATCGCAAGCATTTTTCACACCAACTACAAAATTTTGTGAGGCAAGTTCTAAAATGAAATGCAACACCATTCTGATAGAATTGTTTTTATCGACAAAAACGAGTTCTAAAAACAGAAAGGTGTTGCAAATTTATGACGCGTTACAAGTATTTAGTATACCAGGAACGTGCGATGATCGACAATCATCTTTTCGAGGGAAAATCATTTCGAGAAATCGGGCGACTGCTTGGTCGTTCCCCATCAACGACCTTGCGCGAAGTTGCAAAGAATGGGGATTCTTTGCATTATAGCCCTGAATTTGCGCACAAGGCGGCAGTAAATCGCAGGCATACGCAAGAGCGCTCAAAGATAGGGAGCAACCCAAAGCTCAAGGCTTACATTCTAGAAAAGCTGGCCCTTTGGTGGGCGCCAGAAGCGATCGCCGGCAGGTGGAATAAAGAGAACAGGCATTAAAATAAGCCATGAATCAATCTATAAGTGGATCTATGCTTCGAAGAACAAGGCGCTGTACCTATTCCGATTCTTGGCCAGGAATAAAAAGAAGCGGGGTTGCGTCGATACCAAAAGCAGAAGCCTATCGAAGGCAAAGTCCTACTTTCTGAAAGACCAAAAGAGGCGAATCGCCGCTCAGAACTATAGAGCTGTTATCTAAAAAACAACCAATCGCTCGGAGCTGCCTTCGGCCCCCTGCGGGCATAGAAATTGGGCGTGGGGCCTGCGGCCCCACAAACTCCCCGCCTATATTTTCACAAATACAAGGCCCCAGGGTTAGTTGCTTTTAAAGTACGAGCTCCATAGGACATTGCGAATCGGAGCAAACAAATCAATGAGGAGAGCAGGGTGAAGCTCGCCGTACCGGCGATAAAGGTAGGAACTTTAAAACATTTCTTTCAGGAGAAAACATGTGTTGCACTTCAAATTTGACATTGCCACGCTCGGGACGAGCGGCTGCCCAAATTCTTTTTTTTTACATCTTTCCCACTTGTTTCTGTTCAGATGTTTTCTGATGGAAACTTGTGGGTAATGCATAGTCAGGATGAGCGGGGTAGAGGTAATACCAATCACGTTATATAAACTTGTGTCTTGCGGTTAGCACCCTTCGACAAGCTCAGGATGAGCGGTGGGTGGGCATACAAGATTAATTTACGGGTTTGGTATAAGCAGGGCGAACGGACTTTTGGCATGCAAGGTTACATTTCGGGTGTGATATAAGAATCCCCGGCGAGAATTAACCTGCCGGGGATTCTTTAATTTGACGAATTGGCTTCAGCGCCCCGCACATGTCTTTCGACTCCGCTACGCTTCGCTCAGGATGAGCGGGGTAGGGGAAGCGAGACCCAGCCTTCGCCATTGGAATGGCTATAGCGGGCAAGCGGGTGGGTGCTTTGTATCTTACAAGCCGGGGAAAAAGATCCCAAGTTCATAAGCAGCCGTTTCTGGCGCATCTGAGCCATGCGTCGCATTAACCCCAATGCTCGTACCAAACATTTTACGCAATGAACCAACCGGCGCCTTTGCAGGATCCGTTGGGCCCATCAGTGTACGCCATTCCTGAATTGCGTTATCGCGCTCAAGCGCCATAACAATTACCGGGCCTGACGTAATGGTTTCAATAAGTTCGCCAAAAAATGGACGCGCTTTGTGAACGCCATAAAACTGTTCTGCTTGAGCTTGCGACATGCGTATTTTTTGCATACCCACAATCGTAAAACCATTCAGCTCGATTAAGCGAATAATTTCACCGGTGTGTCCTGCCGCAACGGCTCCGGGCTTAATAATCGCAAATGTCTTTTGCATTATTCTTTGTCCTCAGATTCTTGTTCAGCCGCTGGTTGCTCGGTCACTTCTTCTGCTTTAACAGAAGTTGCTTCTTCTCCACCAGAACGAGTAGTGTGACGCTCAAGTTCGATCTGCAACGCCGACTTCATCTTAGAAGATGGCTGTTTTGTGTCGACTTCGCTACGATCTCGTTTTTTGCGCTCGCCGCCACCCACATCGCTACGCTCTTTACGTTTTGCTGGTGCAGCTCCTGCAGCCGGTGCAGCCCCTGCGGCACGCGGCTCGCGTGGTTCGCGCTGCTCACGTTCAGCCGATTTTGGCTTGAGACTGAGCCCGAGCTTGTGCTCTTCTTGATTCACCTTAATGACACGGAATTGACGCATGTCGCCAACCTTAAGAACACTGTCAACGCTGTTGACATTGCCACCAAGTTCAGAAATATGCACCAACCCCTCGATGCCGCTTGCCAAACGGACAAACGCACCAAAGTCGGTAATCTTCGCCACTTCGCCTTCAACGATAGAATCAACAGGATACTTCTGCTCGAGATTCTCCCATGGATTCTCTTCAAGCTGTTTAATGCCGAGCGAAATCTTGCGCTTCTCACGATTAATATCAATCACAACAGCGCGGACTTCGTCGCCCTTCTTGAAAATATCAGCAGGATGCTTAATATGCTCAGTCCAGGAAAGATCAGAAATATGTACCAAGCCATCGAGCCCGGGAGCCAATTGCACAAAGATACCAAAATCGGTAATGTTGCGCACGGTGCCGGTAATGATCTGCCCCGTCTGGAATTGATCAATAACCGCATCCCATGGATTCGCCTGGAGCTGTTTCACACTAAGTGACATGCGCCGATTGTCTTTATCCAGCGAAACAACAAGCACTTCGACTTCTTGGCCAACTTTATAATGCTTATGCAGATCAGTAATGCGCTCAGTCCAGGAAATTTCAGAAATATGGACCAATCCTTCGACGCCTTTGCCAACTTCAACAAAGAGTCCGTAGTCGGTAATACTCGAAATAGCGCCCTTGATTTTTGCGCCAACCTGAACCGTTTCAGTAAGCACTTTCCATGGATTTTCAGTCAATTGCTTCATGCCCAGAGAGATTTTCTCGTTAGTTGGATCAAACGACAAGACCATAACAGTCACAGTGTCGCCAATATGAAGTACTTCGCTTGGATGCGCAATGCGTCCCCAGGTCATATCAGTGATGTGGAGCAATCCATCAACCCCACCAATATCAATAAACGCGCCATAGTTGGTGATGTTCTTAACAACACCCTGGAGCACTTGTGCTTCTTTAAGCGTATCAAGAACCTTCTTACGAACTTCTGAACGCTGCTCGTTGAGATATTTTCTACGGGAGATGATGACATTGCCACGACGCTGGTTAAGCTTGATCACGTAACCGGTAATCTTCTGACCGACATACTGGTCAAAGTCAGAGACACGTTGTACATCAACTTGTGAACCAGGCAAGAACGCAGGTACACCAATATCAACACTAAGACCACCCTTGACCTTATGAGAAACAATACCCTCGACAGGTTTGTTCTCCTCAAACAACTTGATAATCTCGCCCCACGCCTTGCGCGCTTTCGCTTTTTCATGCGACAGGACTACGTTGCCATCAAAATTTTCAAGTTCATCAACAACAACCTGAACAACCGAACCCTTAGTGAGGGTCTTTAGTTCATATTCATGAAATTCATGAAGAGGAATTATGCCGCTGGATTTATAATTAATGTCGACCACGACACCGTCAGAAGAAATATCGATGATGGTACCATCAACAATTGCATCTGGACGTACGGAGACGACCGACCCTTCGTATAACTCGCTTAAATCTTTACGCGCCTCATCAGAGAGCTGTAAAGAGAGTTCTTCTTCATTTGCGCCTGCTGCACAAAACTGGGAAGATTTTATACGTTCCTTTGCCATCAAAAAGCTCCTACGAGCACACCGTTACTCTAACGATATACCCAGGGTTATGGGTTAAACTGCTAATCAAGAACTTTTACAGACCCTTCCAAGCCTATACCAGATTTTTAGTGTACCAAGACACTACTCAATTGGCAAATAATCGCTAAAAGTCCGCGCCAAACACCAGGCTGACTGTATCGAAGAGAATGGCTCTCTGACCATTAAATCCGTGCTTGTACCGCAGGCTCACGTACGGCACATACGCCGCCGGCCCCCGCCAACTGTAAAAGTCGTAATTAAGCTCCGCAAGCACCGAGTGTGTCGTCCAATCTTGAAGGGATTCCGCCGAATTACATATTTTGGGGTCAAAGTGATAGTTCGATAAATAATATTTATCTTCCTGCTGCCGGCAATACAAATATTCGAGCCGCGCCGAAAGCCCGCGCCAGACATTTTGCGTCTGTAAGTAGAGCTTAAAGCGTTGCGTAAAACCAGGATCTTTCATCACCCAATCTTTTTGCAAAAACAGAAGATCTGTTTGGGCCGGATCAGTTTTGATTCGACGTGAACGCGTGTCGCTTAAGAGATAAAGCAACTCTACATCGCCACCAAACCGCCACCATGAGTGGGTAAAAATATCGAGCCCAAAGCCACCCACAATCCCTACGCCGCCATCCTGGCCCAGTACTGGGGTTAGCAGGTCATCTTCCTGAGCTTTTTTGCCCGTTGGGAACGTACACCCAATACGCGCGTTCAGGCCGACACAGCGAATACGCGAATAGGCCTGCGGGAAATAGTCCTCCCACCAGACAATAGTGCTCAAGTCGCCAATACCCCGAATTGCCCAGTCATGCAGGTTTATTTGCGCAAATTTTTCCACGTCAGCCACCAGATCCTCTGCCAGAATACTCTCGAACGATTGGTTATTATTGCGCGGCGACTTGCGCCAGGTAACATCGTGCAAGCGCATAGAAATAATCGGCAGCGTAATCGCCAACGACAAATTGCGGGGAAAATAGAACCAGCCGGCAACATAGGCATTCTGGACACTTAACTTTCCGTCGGGAATATACCAGCCATACGTGCCGTCATCGTCCTGCCAGCTAAACTTCTGGGAGAGTTGGCCGTAGGCCGTCGTGTACTCTTCGCCTTTAAGTGCCGCGATAAAATCCTGCTCATCCTGATAGAGCTGTAAAACATCGCCCCGCTTGCGAAATGAACTGCTATAACCAGCATCATCCTCATCTGCCTGGTAGCTGCGCGCTTTAACGGCGTGTTCAACCCCAGCGGTAATATTAAACCGCGTCCCCGGACGTCGGGGGATTTTGCAGTCAATTCCGTAATCATCGAACAAGTTGGTTCGGGGTACCCGCGCCTGAACTGATAGGGCAACCCCCAGCCCAAGACTCATGGCCACTAGCAGCCAGGTGATTTTTTTACACATTTTTATACCTACCTACACTCGTTTTCATGCACTCGTTTTTATGATAACCGTATCGATATACCTATATCGATGGGCATACTCTTCACTTATTCGTTAACAAACACCACGTCGCCACCCACAAACCAACTACCCGTTGCCGAACGTGTCATAATCGGTCCCATTTTAGAGCCAGAAAGGTTTTTTACCACGGGAACATCGTCAATGGCTGAAAACCGGATACCGCTGCGCACCCCAGGGTTTAAAACCTCTAGAAAGGGCGGTTGATTTTCTGGGTAATAGCGGGCACGGCTCATAAGCAAAACTGCCCCACTGGTTGCAAAATAGTTACGATAATTAGCCCTACTAAAAAGATATGAAAGGGTATCCTGGGCAAACTGGTCAGGAATCACCTGAACCGTACCGTCCGCAACCACAGGATCTGCAAGTATAACCGGCTCAACAACCGATGCGATCGCAAGCCTATACACTTGCGACTGATGATACCCAGCATAAGCGCAAAGCACATAGACCGTACCCCCCGTTGGGGTATCACTGGTCGCGAATTCGTTGATCTTATTGGACGAACTAATAGGGTATAATTGGGTAACTGGCCCAGCGCTCTCGCCAAACACTACCTGCTGCCAGTTTGTACCTGCATCGTCAGCCAGAGCTTGCGCACTTAATCCTGGTGCAACCTGAAAGAGCCCGCCATTAGTGGCCAAAAGCCCAACAGGACCAGAGATCGCCACATCAGCAAAACTTGTTGTCGCAGGGCTCAGGTTTGCGGCCCGTGCAATAACCGTTCCCGCAACCGCGCTACCATCGGCAAAAAGTGCCGGATCGGCGACATAGCGAATAAGTGAATTAGTAGTCAAAACATACAAATACTCTTGGTCAGCCCACACGCGCCGGACCTGTACATTCGAGAGCATGATCGACCAGCGTAGGTCGGCGTCAAGCCCGACAAAATTCTTGCTTAATCCACCCAGAAGCCACCCCTGCCCATTAGGCTTTGTTAAGACTGCAACCCCATAATTGCCTGCCACAACAAGCCAACTATAGGTTGCATTTGACACAATGGTCGACGTAATAATAGCGCCAAGCTGGCTTAACGAGCCACCGTTAAAAACAATACCATCGCAACCATCAGGCAAAACACCGACAGCCCCGTCAGTTACCGTTTTGACGCTCACCAGTTGTTTTGTCGGCTCAAATATATTCCCAGCATCTGCACCACTCTGCACGAGCGCCACTGTTTGGTACCCGGTACAACAGAGTGGCGAGATGCGTTGTCCGAGCGTCAGGGTGCATGACGTACTGGTGAAGGGCACGTCGAGAATGCCCTGGACACCGCCATGACTTCCCAATAACCCAGAGACGTTTTTTGCAAAATCGGCTTCCCCTTGGGTAAACTCTGTCCGGATTGCCGTATTGCGAACTCCTTGAGCATCGTCGATCACATTCCACATATGCGCATATTTTGGATCCAAAACAAGCTGATAGACAGACCCAAGATAACCCGCAGAGCGCTGCCAGATAGTCCAGCCGTTAATACGACCCGTGGCATCAAAAATAGCCTGCGAATAAAAAACGCCCCCTCGCTCCTTTGCGCCAGCCTGGTCAGCAACCGAGACAAAAATGGCGTCTTTTTCGGCCCACAGGTCTGTTATTGGTCCTGGCAAAACCGTTAGGTCAAGCCCACCAACTTGCGCGCGATAAATATCGGCATCTCCGGGACTAAACAAATCACCTGCAACCGCTGCGGCTTCGGCAAAGCCACGCCCCATAAATGCCACCAAGGGCGGCTCTCCCCACTGATCTACCGGAACCGCAGTCTTTTTGGCAAGCTTGCCAAGATCTTTTTGAGTCGCACGGCCAGTAGCAACTGATACCAGCGGCAAAGCCCAAACCATATTTTGTGTCGCAGCAGGTGTTCCAATGCCACCCCAGACCACCAGATAACGAGGGCGCGTTGAGGCGTTCAAAATGGCAAGTTTGTGAATAACCACCTGTTTGCCTGCTCCAATACCCCCGATAATCGAATCAGCCCCTATGGCTGCATCTGGTGCAAGTTGGCTACCAAAACCGCCAACGACACCCCGAACTCCAGTACCAACACCACCTGCCGTTGCACAAATTCCCGTATAAAAAGTCCCAAGCGTTTCGTCGCCGCACAGCGCAACCGGAATCTTGGGAACCAACGTGTCATTATCAATCGATGCAAGATCGCCGCCAATTTTAAAGGCAATACTGGATACCACCACTGGCATAATAGCCCCAGCCGCCAGCGTTGGGTTATCTTTGTCTTTCGTAAGCCCACCAAAAACGACGGCCGAGCCGGCTGTTCCAAAAGCCAAGCCAGTTGACGGCCTAACAGCAGCAGCAAAAAGCGAGTCATCGTATTTTGTCATACCTGCAAGACCAAAGACACTTTTTGCTGGTGCATTCAGGGCATCCGGTAGCGGCTTGGACGCAAGCATCCTAACCTTTTCCGGCTGAGAAAAATCATACACACTGTACAAGACCGCCGTGTCGCTATCCGGCGATACCAAGGGCACCCCGTTCATAATTGCGACATATGGGATTGTCTTATTGTAAAGGGGATTTATCTGGTCGGCCTCTTTGTTAATCGTAACTTTTTCGGGCGCTATTGCATAAAACTCCGTATTGCCACTCCCTGCAGCTGCAAGCGCCCATTGCAGCGATGAGTCATCAAGGTTTTTCTGAGTTCCAACAAAAAAACAATGTTTATCAAAACTATATGCCGTCGACACGATGGCCCGCGGCAAAGACGGCAGAACGCGCGCCTCAAGATAGGATGTTATACAGCTCCCACAAGCAAAATTCACCAGAAGAGCAATAGTCAGTACGTTAATTCTCATGCACCAAACCCCGTTTCAATAGTACTACAATTGCTCTTATATTACTGAACCTCCCGCGATTTGACTACTGCGGTGCGCATGATTCGCCCCTTAATAAAAAAAGTCGCCCGCATGCACCAAGTCTGATATCTTCCAGCAGGGGTATACACGACACAACTTACACAAAAAATGAAATGCACGACTGGGGCTAGCCAAAAATAAAAATTGATGCATCAATGACTCGTCGCAGTGAAGCATATCACGCCAAGAAACTTTCATAATACTCCATGGCGCTACTTTTTTGTCCAGATAGAAAGACTTGTACTAATCTCGCCAAATCGATACATCGTTCGCATGATTCGATGTATCGTGGCCTGAATAATCCCATTGAAAGGGCAGAGCAAGTTCGCAGTTGCATTATTGGCCTCAACCAGAGAGAACTTACTGGCGGCCAAATGCGCGTAATATTCGATGACACGATGAACTGTAAGCACTTCGCAATCTATATCGATGGACTAGCGATGGGTTTCGATGGAAGTATAGACCTCGTACTTTAAAAACAACTAACCCGGGGTACTCTCACTCGCAAGTCTATGAGCGGGAAGTTTGATGGGGCTGCGCCCCATCTCCCCAGCTTCTGTACCCGCAGGGGACCGAGTTAAGTCCTGGTTGATTAGTTGCTTTTTAGGTAACAGCTCTATAGTGAGAGATCAGAGCTTGGCGGGATTGAGTATCTCCAAGGCATCGATTTGTTCCTTTTGATAAAGATAGCACGCAATCGAGTTGTGGAAATCAATGGCCAGAAAGGGCAATTGCAAAAGCTACTTCGACTTGTAAAAAATAGCAAGTCTGCCATGGTGACAGGAAGCTTTTGCGGCACTCAATGCTATTTTTACGTATGCAAAGTTAAGCCTGACTGCACTTCATACTTCATTTGTAGTGATCTATCGGAAAAACAGCTACTACACGAGTCTTACGCGATGCATGCGTATGCTGTTGCCAGTGTTTTTGCTAGAAACGAAAGATTGAAAAGTGTCGATCATGCCGTAAATATCCTGCAAGACTTAAAAACTAATTACATCACTTCTTCAAAGAGCCTTTTAAATGAGAGCTTTACATGGGTTGCGTAAGTTGTGGCAGAATATAGAAAACACCAGGGTGGTTATCGTATTTCTCATAACATATCTCCCAGAGAGAGCATACCACTGTCTCCCATCTATGTAAGACACTAATCACAGAGCAGTATACCCAAGCGCGCAAATAAAAAAACAAATCTCTTTTTCCCATGGCACAAAAAATCGCCCACATAGACCTAGCTGGAGGTGTATGCAGGCGATATAAAGAAAATAAGCGTTATTGGCTACTACTATAGAGCTCGGCCTTCAAGAAACAACTAATCGTTCGCGCTCGTTTCCTCCGTCCGCTCATACTGATTGAATTGGAGTACTGGCTCTATAGAAGACCCCTGCTGTGACGATAGGCGTGGATCCACCAGAGCCCGATACATGTACAGACCAGACTTCCTGTCGAAATAGATTTCGCACACCCAAGCAAACTTGTCTTGACACTTATCTCGCTCTTTTTGAACATCCAGCTGCTGCGGCACTTGCTGCCCCTCTTTCATACCCTGCACCTGGCATGCAACGCCTGAACTCAAAAGCGCTATAAGCGCCAATAATGTCATGTTATTTTTCATAAAAATTCCCTTAATGCGAGACAGAAAACCGCCCCCACTTATTACACAATAAATATACAAATATAATTATACAATAAAAAAATAAATTTGCAAGCGCCTGATATCGCTACACAAAAATCGCCCACGTGTAACCATTGGGAATTTCCCAGCCGGGCCACACCTGCGGGCGATAAAAGAAAATAGTGGTTACTGGTTATTTACCAGAAGGATTCTGATTTCCATTACCTTGCTGTTGCTGATTTTGCTGTTGTTGCCCTACCTGATTTCCACCAGGAACCCAAACGCGATGCCGCGAACCAGCCGGGCCCAGCCCTGCCTGCGGTACTTTAACCTTTCCCGTCACTGACTCACTCCCATAGATAAGCCAAAGATAAACACCTTTCAGAGAATTGCATTGTTTTTGCCCCTCTTTCATACCCTGCACCTGACATACAATCCCAGCGCCCAAAAGCGCACCTAGTGCAAATAAGATCATTTTGTTTGTCATAAAAAATCCCTAAATATCATAATGTTCACTGGTCTGGCCTGGACCAAATAACCGGCGGCACTGTTTTTTCACTGGGGTACGTTTTCATTGCCCAATGAATAGCAGCCTCTAAATCACGATAATCAACACGCCACTCTTCCGAAGGCAGCTTGTTTGGAATGAGCATAAGCGGACTAAGCGTATTTTTGTTTAAGCTATCTTGCTTTGGCTCGTTTTTATCGCCTTGTTGTTTTGACAATTGCTCGTTCATACCCTGCACCTGGCATACAACCCCAGCGCCCAGAATTGCGAAAAACATCAAAACAACGTCTTTTTTTACCATAAAAATCCCTCACGCGAGACATAAAACTAACCCTGGCCCGATACACACAACACAAAATTATTTATCTGGAAACCGCGCTTGCAAATCTTGTAACTGCAGCTCAACCTTTTCTATTGTCCACATATCATCAATAGAATCCGCATTTTCTTTAAGATCCTTCAGATGTTGTTGCAGTTCCTTGCGTTTTTGCATAGCCTCTTGCTCTATCACCTTCTCTCGCAGGAATACCTCATCACCGGAATCTTCGCCATCGCTAAAGGGATCGCTCCATCGGCCATTAATATCCTTTTTTGTTGATTCTGGCTCGTTCATACCCTGCACCTGACAGGCAACCCCAGCGCCCAACAGGGTAACCAGCGACAATGCCATCATACTACTTTTCATCATAAGCTCCCACTTAAAACCAGAAAGACCAACCATCAAGCAGTATAACTGGGCATGCAAAAAAGCGAGTAACTCTTTGCCAAGAAAAGTCGGTTGTGGTACCGTTATCTCGATTGTTTGTACGCATGATATATGGTATATAATGCGTCTTATTCTATAACTGTTTTTACACCGGAATGTCCGGTTCGAAGGGATTTAGCATGCGTAAAAAAATCATCAGCACCGTACTTATCGCCGTCATAGCGGTTTCAGTTGTTTTTTGGGTGCGCCATTTTTCACACAAAGACAACCCGCGAATCCCCACAACCCTTCAGGTTGTAACAACTGCCGATTATCCACCCATGTCATTCAAGCAAGACGGGAAAATTATTGGATTTGATATTGACGTCGTAACCGAAATTGCACGACGCCTCGGCAAACAGATCGAAATCAAAGACGTGCTCTTTGAAGCCCTTATCCCCTACGCCAAAGCTGAGCGCGCACAGATTATTGCGGCCGGCTTAGCGCCAACTCCTGATCGTCAAAAAGAAGTTGATTTTACCCCGCCATATCTCACCAGTGATCAGCTTGCCATAATAACACTCAGCAGCAAATCTGCCCCGGCAGGAACCAAAGACCTCGAAGGTAAACGAGTAGTAGTCAACACGGGCTATAATGCCGACGCCTATTTGACAAAACTTTCTGGCATCGCCATTATTCGAATTCCGACACTCGCCGATGCCGTAAACTTTATCAAAATTGGGGAAGCAGACGCATTTGTAACGGCACGTCATACCGTAGGACAAATTCTTGCCCAATACGGCAAAGAAAACTTTAACGTGACATTTATTCCGGATGCAGCAGAAGACACGGCCCTGGGCATCTCGAAGGCGTACCCACACCTGCAAAAAATGGTCTCCGAAACGCTGCTCCAAATGATCACCGATGGGACCATCGAACAACTAAAACAGAAGTGGCACGTTCAATAGTTTTTTATGACGTTGCGGGAAAAACAAGTGATTTTGCCGGGACACTTGACACACCATATTGCCGATGTTAGATTTCCCGAAGATTATTAAGTGTCCCTAAACGAACAATACGAAAGTATTGTTCACCCCCTAACCCTTCAGCTTCCCAAAGTTGAAGGGACTTTTTTGGTGGGTATCCAATCACCACAAGCCCGCACATCAAGCCAATTCCGGGGATATAACACCAAACACGCGATATAAATTTGTATTGGCGCGTTCGAACCCTTCGACAAGCTCAGGACGAACGGTTTCTTGAATGCAAAGTTAGTTTGTAGGATTGGTATTACTTTTCGAGCTTGGTATAAATGTACATAAAAAGCCCCGTACTCCAAGGAGCACGGGGAACTTAAAATCACAAACGAATACTGGTTTTTAGAAATCGTACAGGGTCCACTGCATAGGATCTACGGAGATATTGTTAATGCGCAACTCCCAATGCAAGTGATAGCCACTCGCATAGCCCGTCATACCTAATGTACCAACCGGCTGTCCCTTTTTGATCGCGTCGCCAACAGCAATTTTGGCAACGGTCTCCAAGTGGAAATAGAGCGAAATAACGCCATAACCATGGTCAATCACAACGGTGTTGCCGCTATGTGCATAGCGATCAATCAACGCAACAACCCCATCCTGGCTTGCCCAGACAGAGCTTTTTGGTGGCGCCAGCAAGTCAACAGCATTGTGCCGATATTTGCCTCGTTCATGCGTAGTACGCAGCGTCCCATAGGCGGTGGAGACGCCCTTTAGGTTACACGGCTTATCAAACGCACCTGTCCAGAGCTTCTTTTTGGGCGAGTTTTTTGTTATGCGCAATAAATCTTCTTCAAGTTGCTTTTCGGGCTTGCCCAACGCAGCCTCTTTTTCAAATTTTTCTTTGCCAACCGCTAAGAGCTGTTCGCTAAACGGGAACATGACCACCTGAATCTTACCCTCAAGTTTGGCACTATTACCAACTCTATCAATAACCGTGATAGTAAATAGATGCTCACTTGGCTTTTCTTCGCTACCAATAGGTGCAAAACACTCATAAATAGGGGCATTTTGTCCTTCTTGCATGCAAGAATACTGCCCCGACGGCAGCGTAATAAAAGCCTCTTTAATTAACTTATTTGCCTGAAATTGGACGTGCAGAGTCTGCCCCTGAAAGACTTTATAGACCTTATCAGGCCGCACAAAAGCCGCGGTTAACGCCGCATTGTCGACAATAAATGGAATCTCTTTTTCGGCTGTATGCACATGAAAGGCAGCGTCCTTGACCGTGATTTTCAACGTATGAAGCCCATCAGCCAATACTGTCGTATCTAGAGGACAAGGGGCCTCAAAATTTTTGCGCCCAATAGCATGGGGCTCCGCAAGCGGTGCTCCATCAAGCTCCACAACAAAAGAACCGAGCTTATACCCGTCTTCGAAAAGCAACTTACACGCAATCTTCTTCGCGTAACATCCCTGCTCCTCAAGCCCTATCACATTAATTTCTGGAATTGAAGTATCAAAAAAATACCGGGCTGCACGATAGCCCCCATACACAATAACAAGTCCAAGAAGAACCGAAATTGCCTTACCGCTTACTCTCATACCACTGCAACCTATACTCTTGAAATTGGTTATTTCTCCACAACGTAACCTATTTTGACTATAATATGTTTTTACGTTGACGTAAACGCACAAAAAAATCTTGAGCGCCCGGCAAGGTTTACAGGCACGCTTTTCTATAAAATATAAACAGAATTGGGATTACTCGAACCAGCGACTAATAACGGTATATAACGGCGGGAACCCACGCATGCGCAAGCCCGTATCAACAAACCAGAATCCGAGCACGGTCAGCACGGCCCAAAAAACAAAATTAAGCGCAACGAAAAGCAACAGCAAAAGGCCAGCGATTAAAAACAAAAAGCTGATAAATGGCGTGAAACGCGTGGAGCGATCATCTTCACTATACATTGACACTCCAAAAATGATACCTAAGAACCAAAATCTCTTTATTTTATTATACTCTTTTTCCAGATCGCGTAAACGCGCAAAACGACTTTACCAAAATCGCTTTTTAGCAAAAGCATATCCAGCCCCAACTTTTATATATTTTTCGAAAACCAAAGCCTTTTCTTCTTCATCAAACGCCACATACACAACTAACTTCCAAGGCCTGAATTGCTTGGTATGAATCGAACTACCGGAATTATGTGTTTTTAAACGCTGTTTTAGACCAGCTGTGTAGCCAATATACGTTTTAGACGCATCTTTTAGCGATCGAATAAGATATACGTAATACATGATTGGCTTTAGTGTTTGAGGAAACGGCCCTACTACGCCCACACTTCGCGCCTTTGGCGCTCCGCAGGGCTTCGAAGGGCATACTTCGCTTGGCGCTGAGCAACCCTTTTGTATATTAATGATTTCTTAAAAACCACTAATGGCCTGCCATACGAAGCTTTAGCGAAGTATGGCGTCCCCAAGGGGATTTGAACCCCTATTTTCGCCGTGAAAGGGCGGCGTCCTAACCGGGTTAGACGATGGGGACCACAAGATAATACAAAGAACTGGTGAGCCGCGTTGGACTCGAACCAACGACCCTCAGCTTAAAAGGCTGGTGCTCTACCACCTGAGCTAGCGGCTCACTTCTAATAATAATATTATGTATTGGGTGCTCCTTTGTCAAGTTAACGCACCAGCTTTTTCAAAACCGTGTTTACGTCGTGGTAAAAAATAGCTATGCTCGTCACAGATGTCACAGGTCAAGACGTATACGAAAAAGGGTATAGAAGCGGCTATGCAAGCAACAGGCATATGGTATCATAAATCCTCTTCCGGGTTCGCCATCTTAATGGTCATGTTTATTATTGCCACGGGGCTTAGCCTTGTAACGACCGTACTCGTCCAGGTGACTTCTGGCAATATTCTTAGTTCATATGTCTACAAGCGAGAACATGCTAAGCAAATCGCCCTTTTAGGCATCAAGATCGTACAAAGCAACTTATCTTATGATAAAACTGACGAAAAGGCATGCGCACGCACCTACGAATGGCTGTTTAATCGCATCAACAGCTGGCAAACCTATGAGTTACAAAAAGAAACCGATGAGGCAGACGGACAATTACAACTGTATATAAGTTGCGAAGAGGGAAAATTAAACCCCAACATGTGGTTTGACGCCCAAAAAAAATCTTTTACCCTTGATGGCTCTGCGCAGCAGATGCTCAAAAAACTCGGCGGGATTCTTTCCCCGAAAGAACGCGACGCAGAGAGTCTCACCAAAGGCCTACAGGACGCGCTTAGAAAACAGAAGACGTTACTTGATGACGTCTCTCTCATGGTCCCGGAAAAGTTTGGTGAAAAAACCGATCTCACCATAGCTCTTTTCACAAGCCCCCCAGAACAAACAAGTGCAAATCTGGCCGGGGAAAACTCCCCTGGCGATAACGCAAAGCAAGAATCCAGTCCGGCTCTCTTTGACGCGTTCACGACCGCAACGAATCCTGCTCAGACTATTGAGCCACTCTTTTTTTCACGATCCATACAAAAATATTTAGGTCTCACCGGCTGGCCAACCGAAAAACAACAGCGGGGGAAAGTGGCAAAACAGGTTGCTCAAGCACTCAGCACAGAAACTGTTGACTGGAAACAGTGGTGGGACACTTTATTAGCACCCATATTTGGCAAAAAATTTGCCCAGATCGATAATGGACTCTTACCGAGCAAGTTTGGAAATTCTTGTAGAGCGAAATATGTTTCTGTGGTATGTTACGGAAAATTTGGCAAAGTAACACAAAAGCTCTACGCTGTGTTGCGCGAACAAGTTGTTGACGATAAGCGCGTAGAGTACGTAGTAAAGTCTTTGTATTGGATTTAGCGAGTGAGGGTAGTGCCGTGCGCATAAAAACTGAAACTTCTGTCGGAGTATTCATATTACTTGCAATCGGCGCTTTTTTGTATATGAGCTTCCAGATAGGAGTGTGGCGCCTTGATACCGCTTCGTACGCACAGTACATGGTATTCTTCCGCGATGTTTCCGGGCTCAGCAAAAAGGCCGATATACGGATTGCCGGGGTCAAAGTAGGATGGGTTGAGGCGGTCGATCTCTTGGGTGCCGATGCACGGGTTCGTACAACGATTATGGTCCTCAAAGCATATCAATTACACAGCGACGCCTATGGCATCGTAAGGCAAGACGGCCTCTTAGGCACTAAATATATCGAGTTAGTTCCTGGGGACCCGCGACTACCAACTATTCCACCAAACAGCTCTTTGACGCGCCCAAGCCAGGATGCTGTTTCGGTCGATGAGATTCTCTTTAAACTGCAGGGCATGATGCAGAATCTTGAGTCTGTATCGATTTCGCTCAAAGAAGTTTTGGGCGGCGATGCCGGGGCAGAGCGACTCGAATCTGCAATTAAAGGCTT
>Ga0351908_1030_pt1 | contig 51546 bp, 39 predicted proteins | sample TotcelHT113001L3_FD_206867 | JGI IMG/M metagenome (GOLD analysis project Ga0351908, IMG submission 206867) | Enriched cells from coal bed in the Powder River Basin, Montana, United States - Total cells T11 rep1 HSBNCT.T11.300.1.L3 ... | reverse complement strand
CCCTGGCCTGTGCACTTGGCGCGGGACTGGCCATCACGGCAGCTGGATTGTTGTGGCGCAACCAAGAAGCATAAATCACAAGAATTTAGTCTTGGCTCGCTCGTTTCCTGCGACCCTGCTCTGGACAAGCGGGCCCCACCAATTTCCGGGATTGGCATAAAAAAGCAAAGACCCCGCCAGGAAAATCCTGGCGGGGTCTTTGCTTTACATAAACTAATAATTTTAAGCCGTAGCTTTCACGTAGGCCTGATAAGCAGCGTCCATTGACTGCTCAGCTGAAATATCAGTTACCGTGTAATGCTTCTTCAAGACATCAAGAATTGGCTTCTCTTGCTGCATGTACTCGTCATAGCGCTTCTCCATCACCTCCTTGGTATCGTCACTGCGCTTAATAAGTGCGCCGCCACAGGCATCACAAATACCAGCAACTTTTGGTGGTGTTACTTTTAGCGAATAGACCTTCTGGCAGGCTTTGTTGCCACAGACCATGCGCGCTTCGCTACGTTCAACAACCACATTTTTGGCGATCGTGAAGCGAATAACCTTGACGCCACAGAATGGCTTTTCTTGGGCCAGCTTAACAAATTGCTCTGCCTGAATTGCTGTACGAGGGTAGCCATCAAAAATAATGCGCGCACCGATCACTACGTTTTTGTCAAACCAGGCCTTAATCATGCCATTAATAACATCATCAGGAACCAACGCTCCCTTGTCGATAAATGCTTTTGCAGATTTACCAAGTTCAGTTCCATCTGCCATCTGCTGTCGCAAAATATTGCCGGTCGAGATCGACGTCGAACGTCCCCGTTTTTTATCTTCGTCAGCAACGGTCCCTTTGCCACAGCCAGGAGGACCAAACGCAATAATCAAATCACAGCTTTTTTCTTGTCTCATCCCATCACCCGTTATTCCCTTCGGCTGGGGAGACCCCTCTCCAGCAGCAACACCTGCACCGGCCGACTGACTTGCGCCTGCGGCTACACCTGTCTCGCACGGGCACTTGCAACACGGGCATTTGCCACACGCAGCAAGCAAGATTACCAGCGCACAACACGCTGCCGTCATACCAACAAGGCTCTTATACATACATACATCCTTTCAGCTTTGCACCAAAACCAACTCGCCGACTTACACTCAATAACATACTTGGGCACGCACTATTCAAATGCGCTTTGCGCCAATTCTTCAATAGCTTTTCTATCACGCGGCAAATCTTCGGTTAAGCAGATCGCCCCGTCCTTAATAATCCAATACATATCCTCAATGCGCACCCCAAGGCTCTCTTGTGGCAGATAGAGCCCCGGCTCTATCGTAATAACATCGCCCTCGGCCAAAGGCTTGCTGGCATCACCCACATCATGCACATCCAGGCCAACAAAATGGCTTATCGAGTGCACCCAGTACTCAGCGTACCCAAGCTCTGCGCACTTCGCCAGAGCACAATGATACAGTGATTTTTCTGGTACCTGGTCATTGCGGAGCCAATAGCCTGGCTGGGCGAGACTAGCAACATGCTCTTGTATCTGCAGCACGGCATCGTAAATTTGTGCCTGGCGAGCAGTAAAAGTCCCCGCCGATGGATACGTACGCGTAACATCAGCACAATACCGATCAACGCACGCTCCACAGTCAACCACCACGCAGTCCTGTTGCCCAATATTTATTGCTATTGGCGTCGCGTGCAATACCGTAGCCCGCTTACCACTTGCAACAATAGACGGAAATGCTGGATAGGCACCTGCAGCCGTAAACGCATACTCAAGCGCCGCTTGCACTTCAGCCTCAGTAACGCCCGGCTTGATGGCGCACGCAGCCGCCGCTTGTGCTTGCATGGTCAATTCAGCCGCTCTATAAAGCAATCCAATCTCTTCTTTGTCTTTGCAACGACGCAGCTGCGCAATAAACGGCCGGCTGTCAGCTAAACACGCTTCCAAACCGGACACCAGCTTGCACAGCTTCCAGGCGACCAGCGCATGCAGATCAGTAAAAATTTTTGTCGAACCATCTGGCCTACCACACGCTTTAACCAAATCAGTCAAGCAAGCCGCAAGTTCGCGCCACTGGGCTTCACACCCCTGCAGAGCAATCGAATGTCCTGGGCAGCAATCGCCAAGCGCAACGACTGCATCAAATCCATGCTCAAGCGCCGTGGCGTCAGAAATAGCAAGTGCATCGCTCACCCATTGGGCGCGCGATGACGCATACTGGGGCACAAACAACGTCGCATGGCCATTCACTGCAATTAAACAGACGGCTCCGGGCTCTTCAAGCCCCGTAAAATAAAAAAATGAACTATCCTGGCAAAACCGAAAAGGCCCCGTCTCATAAGCTGCACAAACTACCACAGGCCCACCGGTGCTCTTTACCAATGCATCACGCCGTTTCTTGTACAATGCACCCCTAGTACCTATTGTACCGGAAAACTCACTCGCCTGTGCCATACCTAATACACCTTTCGCTCAGAGAGAGCCTTACAGAGTGTCAACCGATCGGTATACTCCAACGAACCGCCCGCAGGAACACCCTGCGCCAATCTCGTAATTAAAATCTCTTTATCGCGCAGCGAACGCACCACATACGTCGCCGTCGCTTCGCCCTCAGGCGTCTGGTTCATGGCCAGGACAACTTCTTTGTGAATTGGCCCTATACGTCCCACGAGAACTTCGACGGTCAGGTCGTCTGGCCCGACCCCCTCAAGGGGACAGAGCGCCCCGCCCAACACGTGATAATCCCCGTGATAGCCGCCAGAACGCTCGATGGCACACAAATCATGCCACGTTTCAACCACACAAATAGTCGCATGATCACGCTTGGGCGAATTGCAAAAAATACAGTGCCCTGAACGTTCTTGCCATGCACAACACGTACTACAGGTAACCAAATTACGCTTGGCCTCCAACAAAGCCTGACAAAAAGCCGCAACTTGTGGCTCTTCAAGTGTCAGGAAATGCTGAGCAACGCGCTGCAAATTCTTCGATGCCAAATAGGGCACTCGCTGAAGCTGCCTAAGTAACTGTACGAGTGTTGGCAGTCCATCCATCGGTCTATTACCACTTAAAAGCTTTAACAAGCTTGGTCTGGGCAATCCCCAAGAAGCTACTCACACAAATATAAAGCGCAAGTCCTGCGGACATATTGGCCATAATCGCCGCAAAGACCAATCCCACAATAAACATAATCAGTCGCTGCCGCGCATCACCGGGTGCCATAAACGCATTCAACATAAAGCTTACGCCGACCAATAAAGGCAAAATATAATAAGGATCTGCTTCTGATAGATCAGTAATCCAAAAAACAAACGGCGCTCGGTACAGCTCAATCGAATTACGCAGTGCCGCACTTAGGCCGATAAAAACCGGAATTTGCAGCAGCATCGTAAGACAACCCATGCCGCCGGGCAAAATACCGTGCTTTTTAATAAGCTCCTGCCGCTCAATAGCCAGACGTTCAGGATCATTGGCATAGCGCTCATCCAAATGCTTGAGCTTGCGCGCCATGTCACGCCCCTTCTGCATGCTTTTATCACTATTTTTAGTGAAGGGAAACATCAAGAGTCTGATCAAAAGCGTCAAGAGAACAATAGCCCAGCCGTAATTATGCACATAGCCATTTAAAAAATCGAGCAAATAGAGCGTCAATTTGGCAATGGGCGAAAACCATCCATAATCCAGAACGGCTTCCAGCCGAACATCAACGGCGGCAAGGTCTTTCGATTCTTTTGGCCCACAGTAGAATGACAAGCGCCAGGTCGTCTTTTTGGTGACCACAGGGCCTTCTAAGACCGCAAAGAGATTTTTATCAGATGTGTGGAAATACCCACGCTTCACAAAGCCGTCAGCATCTTTAACAAGTGTGTGCAAGAAATAGCGATTTTCAGCGCCAAAAATTTCAGGAGCCACCCACGCCGCTTGGGGCATGTTTTTATGCGTTACTTTCTCGATTTTCTGGTTTACGCCCAACGCAATACCGGTTGGAATATCGCGAACACGATCATCCAAGATATTAGGTGCCGGCACAAATATACGCGCCTGCACAGGAACTCCAGCGGTCACGGGGGCAACTGGCGCTAGCGCTTGCTCGGGCTTGCCTGGCGCTGGCGTATCTTTTTCAGCTACTAACCCAGCAGCTGGAGCCACGGGAGCTTGCAGGAGAGGCTCGATAGTCAAAACCAGATCAATGGTATAGCGACTTTTCGAAACCCAATACTCTTTCGTCACGCGCACTTCAGGCGATTCGCCGACAAAAACAAGCACGCTCGCCTCAGGCTCGTCACGACGCTGTTGCAGTGTGTACGCAAGGGGCGATGGACCATCAAATACCACTAAAAACCCACGCGTTTCACGCGCTACTCCAGGCGGCGTAATGGTCGCAAGCTCAGCCTCACGTCCACCAAGCATGCGCCGAAACATAAGCTTATCAACGGCAGCTCCACACGTGGAAAACGTGTAGGTTGACTGATATCCCGCGGCCTGGCTCAGCACATTTGGCGCTGCAAGCTGAGAATCAACAAAATCAATCTCCATCTTGAGCGGCCGCTGTACCTCCGCAGACTCTGCCACCTGCACGCGCTGCCCCGGCTTTACCTCGCCTGGCGCCGTACCCTGGCGACCAAAAAAGAGCTGGTTCATCCCCCACATAACTAAAAATGCCAACGCGGCAGGAACAAGCAATTCTTGTAACTTCATAATCTGCAAAAACCTCTTTAGGAGACGTACCTACTATGTATTTTTCTGTATTCATGCCCCGATGAACTTTTAGAATACCACAAGGCGCGGGACTCTGCCAGACGCCCGGGGCAAAAATATGTGTAAAACCATTGATTTTTTCTATAAAAATTTACTAATATGTAATTAACAAATAGATGGCGCAGAAAATAGCACGATTAACCCAAATTACCGGAGAGTAATTATGAAAACATTCTACAATATCCTGCACGGCATAGGCCTGGCAGCACTCATAAGCATGCCATTCGATGCGGGTGCGGTTGTACGCGGCAGCCCGCGTTCTGGCAGCACTTCGACGAGCTCTGGATCAAGCATGTCTCGATCAAGCATGTCGCGCGGGTATTCCGGCCGCACCTATTCGGGCCAAAGCATGGCTGGCAAGTACACCGGCAGTAGCGGCACGCAAAAAATGGCGTATAGGAGTACTCAGCCAAAAAGTACATTCAAAACAACAGGGATGTCATCGAAGGGAATCACGAAAACAGGCAAGATGACCGGCCTAAAGACAACAGGACTCAAGAAGACCACCACGGGCTTAAAGAAAACCACAACAACAGGGCTCAAGACTAAGCCCACAGGCTTAAAAACGAAAACAACTAGCCTGACGAAAACTACAGGGCTTAAGACCAAGCCAACAGGCTTGAAGAAAACTACAACAACTAGCCTAACGAAAACTACAGGGCTTAAGACCAAGCCAACAGGCTTGAAGAAAACTACAACAACAACGGGCCTCAAGTCCAAACAAACAAGCCTTAAAAAAGCAACTGGTTTAACATCAAAGGGAATCACAAAAACCAAGGGCCTCACGAAGACTAAAGGGCTTTCAAAAATAAACAAACAGCAGCTGAACAAGCTCTCGAAACAGTACAAACATAACTTCGCGCTCGGCCGTCGCTGGTGGGACAACTGGGGCTGGAATCCATGGATTTGGGGCGGAACGGGCCTCTGGATCGGCTATGTGTATGGTTCGAGTAGATGGGGATGGGGCGGCTGCGATACGTGCTGCGACACCTGCTCGCCATGGATCATGGCTGGGCCAAGTATCTGTACCGGTTGCGCTGCACCAGAAATGGTCATCAGCGGTGAACAATCAGCAATATCAGGGGATTCTGAAAGCGAAATCGCCGAGAAGATCGAACAGATGCAGCAACAAATAGAAGCGTTTAAGGATGTTGTCGAAAACGAGGCAACAAAAACAAAAGCTCTTATTGAACAACTGAAAGAAACCCAAGAGACGAGCGAAGTAAACACCTACCTTAAAGAGCGTGTCAAGCTTCTTGAGAATGACCTACAGCAAACAAATAACTCGCTGGCTCGAATGCAGCAGACAAAAGAGCTCAAGAGTGGACAAAAAACAGAAATCGCCAAAAACCTTGGTGCCCGCATCAAATCGATTAAAGACGAGATTAACACCATTAAGGGACTTGCGGACACGTCAGACGCTGAGCAGTACCTAGAGAAACACTTATCGAGTCTGCAGAAAGACGCGCAAACGCTTGAAAGCCAAGAAGAGAAACTCTTATCGGGCGAAACTCCTGATTCACAGGAACAAGGGGAATAGGGTATGGTTGCCGTGGCAGCATACCCAAAAAAAACGTAATGAAGTTTTAACTTTAACAAACCAAATGGAGGTTTTTATGAATACAAAAACACTTATTACACTATTGTGCTTGAGCACGCTGGTGGTTGTCATGGCGTCACTTGATGCTCGCGGTGGCCATGGTGGCGGTCGCGGGGGGCATCATGGGGGATGGGGACGCAGGACAGGTGTCGGCTTTGGCGTAGGATTTGGAACCGGGGCGTTGCTTGCTAGTCGCGGCGGCTACTACGATGACAGCCCAGACGTCGTGTACGTCGACCGACCACAGCAGGTCATCTACGAAGACGAGGGTGCCGAAGAAGTCGAAGAAGGGGCTTAGGGCCCCGGAGAAGTCACGATGAACCAATTCAAACTCTTACGTGCGCTGATAGCTATCAGCGCACTATTAATAATAACTATAACATCACTTGATGCGCGTGGCCGCGGTGGCCGCGGAGGTCACAGCGGGGGACATCATAGCGCCGCTCATCACAGTGGGCACCACAAAGCCAATCACAACCATCATGAAAAAGGACATCACGATGGGCACCATAATGGTGGTCATGGAGAACATGAACATGGCGGGTATAGAGGTTATGGGTGGGGCTTAGGAGCCGCAGCCGTTGGAACCGGACTTCTTGCCGCTGATGCTGCCCTCGTTGCAGGCACTGCACCAGTGTACACCAGCAGTGGTCCTGATGTGATCATCGAAGGGGACTCAACAAGCGCAGACACTGACAGCGACGATTATGATTCTGAGACTGAGCCGGCAGCACAAGCAGCCGAAAAACAACACATAGCTGCACTTGAAAAACAGGTAGATAGAATGTCCCGCCTGCTTGAAAAGCAAGAGGGGGCGATTGAATCTCTTACACACAAAGCGGGGATAAAAACATGAATACACTAAAACTATTAAGCGCGCTTATATGCGCCGCAACACTACTTGCCGCAGGGCTATCACTTGAAGCACGGCGCGGCGGCCGAGGTGGCCACTGGGGCGGCGGCGGCTGGGGCCGCCGAGGAAGCTTGGGACTGTATGGCTACGGAGGATATTATCCCGGCTACTACGGATACGGCTATGGACCATCATATTATGGTGGCTATTGCAGCACCTGCGCATATGATACTCCACGCACCGTAATTATCAAAAAGAAGGTAACTGACAAAGAAAGCACCCTGTCGGCCCGTCAGGTTGCGCGGCTCGAAAAACAACTCAGCAGCTTGTCAGAAAAAATGCAGCAGCAGCAAGAACTTCTCTCGTCGCTTCAGGAAGAGCTCTCACAGGCACTTACTGACAAGAAGAAGGCCAAGACAGCAAAATTGTCTGAAGTAAAGCTTGCTGACAAGAAAACCAGAAAGTTGCAAAAGGACATCGCGGTTACGGAAAAACGCATAAAAGAGACAGGAAAACAGGCTACGGCTGCTGCTGCATAGCAAAAGCCAAAGCCGAGAAGAATCGCCATCGGACAAAACCCGGTGGCGAAGTTTAAGACAAACAAAAGTAAACGGGGATAAGACGGTGAAGGCAATAAAGTTTCTGAGTGCACTCGCGTGCGTCGTAAGCCTACTCGCAGCAACCATGTCGCTTAACGCCGGCGGGTATGGCTGCGGCCGCGGATGGGGTGGCGGCTGGGGTGGGTGGGGCGGCGGTTGGTCCGGCAACTACACCGGCTATCAATTTGGTGAATCATCAGGCAACCTCACCAATGGACCGTCCTGCAGAACATGCGGCTGCATCCATTCAAGCACCAATGTTGTCAGGCGAACAGCTCCGGAAAGTAAACTTACAGAGGTAGATTAGCTTAGCAAACGCAGGCAACCCCGGACAAAAAATGTCAGGAATTTTTTCGCCACAGCCTAGACCTGCTGCAGAGCAATCAAGAAAGTTAAGAGCCATAACCGGAATGGGCCGGCAGTGGGCTCTTTTTTTTAATTCTGGAATGGTCTAAAAAACCCGGATAAAAATCCGGGCCATTGAGAAAACTTCCCCTTTTGGTAAACTAACAACTAGAGGTTCTGTGTACTTGCACAGTACGGGCACAGTACGGGAAAAATAAAGCAAACCAAAGGCGCGCCATGCAAAATCATGATCATACAAAACCGGTTTTAATCGAAGAAGAGTTACAGTCATCGTTCCTCGACTATGCCATGTCAGTTGTCGTCAGCCGAGCAATTCCTGACGTACGTGACGGGCTCAAGCCCGTTCATAGACGCGTTTTGTATACCATGAATCAACTGGGTTTCCACCACAACAAACCCTACCACAAGTCGGTTCGTGTCGTTGGTGAAGTACTTGGACGATACCATCCCCATGGCGATCAGGCGGTCTACAACACCATGGTTGGCATGGTGCAAGATTTTGCAAAGCGCTACCCACTACTTGACGGACAGGGTAACTGGGGTTCGGTCGATGGCGATAATGCTGCTGCTATGCGTTATACCGAAGTACGCATGCAAAAAATATCCCAAGAATTACTGGCAGACTTAGATAAAAACACCGTCCCGTTTGTCCCCAACTTTGACGACTCAACCGTTGAACCAACCGTGCTCCCAAGCCGTATTCCCAACTTATTAGTTAATGGCACAACCGGTATTGCCGTCGGCATGGCAACATCGATTCCTCCCCACAATTTGGGCGAAACTATCGATGCCTGCTTGGCCATACTCGACACACCTGAAATTTCTGACGAGGCATTATTTGCGATCGTCCCGGGGCCCGACTTCCCTACCGGGGGCATTATTTGCGGACGCACGGGCATTATCCAGGCCTACAAAACCGGCCGCGGCGGCCTGACCGTCCGCGGCGTCGTCCATACTGAAGAAGCAAAACGGGGCACCAACCTGGTGATTACCCAGTTGCCCTACCAAGTGATTAAGGCCGATCTGATCATACGTATTGCTGATCTTGTACAAGAAAAAGTTATTGATGGCATCACCAATATTCGCGACGAATCTGACCGGAAAGGCATGCGCGTAGTCATTGAAATACGTCGCGGTGAAATGCCCGATGTAATTCTCAATCAGCTCTACCAGTACACGCCGCTCCAGTCGTCGGTCAATATTATGATGCTCGCGCTCCTCCATAATCGCCCGCTCATGTTCTCCCTGCGCCGCCTGCTCGAAGAGTTTTTGCTCCATCGCCGCGAAATGATCCATCGACGCACCGAGTTTGACCTGGCGCGCGCCCGTGACCGCGAACATATCCTGCAAGGCTTTACCATCGCCCATGCGCATATCGACGCTATCGTGAGATTAATTAAAGCATCAGACACACAAGAAGCCGCTATTGCGGGGCTTAACCAACAGTTTGAATTAACTGAAAAACAGGCGCAAGCTATCTTGGAAATGAAACTCCAGCGCTTAACCGGGCTTGAACAGGGCAAAATAAACGCTGAAATTCAAAAACTTCACGAGGCTATTTTGTTCTTCACGGGGATTTTAGAAAACCCGGAACAATTAAAAGCCGAGATACGTCGAGAACTAACCGAATGCCGGCAGCTCTATGCTGACCCACGCAGAACGGTTATTGAGGGGCATATTGATGCACTCACCAATATCGACCTGGTCTCTGATGACAACGTAGTCGTCACACTCACCCGCAAGGGCTATATCAAGCGCGTTGCGCTTGAGACGTACGAAGTACAACATCGCGGTGGCAAGGGTAAAAAGGGCATGGCGACGCTTGATGAAGCAGACGATATCGTACAAGATATTTTCGCTACGCGAAATCACGACGAATTACTTTTCTTCACCAACTTTGGACGTATTTACACAAAGCAAGTCTTCGAAATTCCTGACTGCTCACGAACAGCCAAGGGGCGGGCCATCGTCAATATTTTGCCACTACAGCCTAACGAGCATGTAATCAAACTACTTTGTGCACGCAACTTTATGGATCAGTTCCTGGTTCTTGTCACCAAGCATGGTTTGATCAAACGTACTGAAGCAAAATTATTTGCAAAAGTTCGCAGTACCGGTATACGTGCCATCACCCTCAACGAAGGCGATGAGCTCATCTACTGTCTGCTCAGCTCTGGCGATGATTCAATTGTTCTTGCATCGGCCAAAGGGCAGGGCATTCGTTTCCACGAAGCTGAGGTTCGATCGATGGGTCGGCAGGCAGCGGGGGTCAGGGGTATGAAATTACGGGCTGGAGATTCGATTATTGGCATGGAAATAGTTCCTGCAAATCAAGATATCTTATTTGCAACAGAACGTGGCTATGGCAAACGGGTCAAGACCGAAGATTTTCGCGTTGCACACCGTGGGGGCCTTGGGGTTCGCACGATTCCGGCAACACCACGCAATGGCGACGTGATTGGACTTGTGCTGGTGGACGATCAGACCAATCTGCTCTTAATTGATGCATCTGGAAAAATTATTCGTCTTGCACCAAAAGAAGTTCGTACCATGGGCCGACAAGCCCAGGGCGTTCGTCTGATCAGGTTGGATGACGACCAGAAGCTTGTGGGCATCACGGCTATTTACGAGGACGAGTCCTCTGACGATCAACCAGAGCCTTTAACGCCAGACGCGCCTGAAGCGGGTACGGCGTCAGCTGAGCAGCCAGAACAGGATATTCCTGACCAAGAGTAAAAAGCCTAGTAGCTAGAGCCAACAGCTCACGAATATAACTATTTAAAAACCACAAGAGCTTATATGCCCAATACGCTGCTTTTACATCTCTCACTTATTGAAGGCGTTGGCCCCATAACAAGCGCCCGTATTTGTGGTGCCGTCGCGCCTGACTCGCGTGCGTGTATATATGACTGGAGCGTCTCCGACTTTATGCACGAAGCACAGATCTCCCAGGCCATGGCAGAAAAAATCGTCGCAGGACTCAAGAACCAGACGAACCTACACCAAGAACTCGCACTCGCTCAGCGCCTGGGTTATTGCTGGTGCAGCATCGATGACCCTGAATACCCAGAACTCTTAAAAACTATTTATGCGCCACCGACCATTTTGTATTGGAAGGGGCGATCCCCGGCAACACTGGGGCGCACAGTCGCACTGGTCGGTTCTCGCCAGGCGAATGGCTACGCCGTGCGCATCGCCCAAACGCTCACGACTGAACTGGTTCAAGCAGGCGTTACTATTGTTAGTGGCGGGGCCCTTGGCGCTGACACATTCGCACACAAAGCAGCGCTTCATGCCGAGGGCATAACCTGCGCCGTTATTGGCTCCGGGCTCCAGCACCCCTACCCAGCCTCAAACCGAGATTTATTTGAACGCATTGTCGAAAAAGGCGGCACCATACTCAGCTGCTTCCCGATTGGCATGCAGGCACTCCCCGGGAATTTCCCGGCACGAAACAGGATTATCGCGGGCATGGCACATGCCACTATTGTCCTACAGGCAGCAGAACGAAGCGGCACCCGTAGCACGGCACTTTACGCGCTCGAACAGGGGCGCGAAGTCGGGGCAGTGCCTGGCAACGTTGACGATCCTCTCTCCGTTGGCTGCCACAAACTCTTAACTGAAGGCGCAACAGTAATCACGTCAGCACAGGATGTTCTCGTCATGTGCGGCTGGAGCGAACCAGAACCGCAAAAGTCCTATAATTCAAGAAAACAGGAACCTACAAGTACTCCCGGCAAGCAAGCTTCTCTACTCGAAAACGCAAGCATCCTTCGGCCCCTTCGTCAGGCTCAGGGTGAGCGGGAACAGAATGAGCGGGTGGCGCCAGCAAACTCCCAGGGCTTCTGGGGCGCTAAAAGCCCCAAGATCCCCTCAAGCGACCCCGTAATTCAGGCTTGCCAAACACCCTGCCTGTTTGACGAATTACACAGCGTGTTAGGCTGCGATGCCTCGTGGCTCGAAGAACGACTCTTGACCCTGCAGCTTGATGGCCAACTTGAGCAAGACTTTTCCGGCCGCTGGAAAATAAATGGTGCTGCCTGATAGGAGAACCTTTTGCCATTGCACTACTTTTGCAGTAGACTAAAAATTGATTTCAGTAATACAGATATCGTCCATAAATTTGTTGGAGATTATTATGGCAGTACCAAAGAGAAAGGTATCACGAGCACGTCGTGATACGAGAAGCGCAAACAAGGGCCTCACGGCACAGCCGCTCAACCTGTGCTTTGAAGGCATATGCCAAGGCACCCCAAAATTACCACACCTCGTGTGCACCGTGTGTGGGTTTTATAAGGGCAGAAAAATACTCACTACCACAGCTGAGCGCGATTTAAAACGCGAACAAGCACGCAAGGCACGCGAAGCACGACGCCCTGCGCAACAGGAACCCGCTGTAGATCAAACACAGGGACAATAAAAGTTACTCAGTAACAGGGAGTTTGTAGTATGATTTTGACTAATTTGTACCATAAGCACGTGCACCCGCACAAGCACATTCGGTATGGGTTGTTCGCAGCGATCGTGGCCGGCGTATTTGCAACAGCGTTCTTTGGTTATCACTGGTATACCCAACGATATAACGAACGAGCACAAATTGCACTTGCAACGGTCATAGACCTGTACGACAAAGCGCGACATGAAAATGCCGCGCACGTCTGGGCTGAGCTTCAACAAGTTTGCGAACAGGAATATCGGGCATATGGCAGCTCAGAACTGGGCCCCTACTTCTTGGCATTCCAAGCAGACGCGGCGCTCAGCAAGGGCGATATCCCTGCAGCACTTGCGTTCATTGATCGTGTGCTAGCGGCAGTTCCGCACAAGTCGCCCCTCTATGGGTTCTATGCAACCAAACAGGCGCTGATCAAGTGCGATTCGTCTGACAAGACGATTAAAACTGCCGGTGAACAGGAATTGCAAGCATTGTCGACCGACCCGGGCAACAAGACGCGTACCATGGCACTCTATTACCGCGGACTACGCGCGTTTGACGCTGGCATGCGTGCTGAAGCCATGAGTATCTGGAAAAATCTCGCGGACCTCGCAGGCAGTGGTGCTACAGAGTCAATCTGGGCAACACGCGCCAAGGAAAAATTAGCATTCGTTGCGTAAGCAGCCTATGCACATATATATTTGCCCCGTGAAAACGGGGCTTTTTTACGACCAGGAGCTTGTTTCATGATCTCTACACAGGACATACGTAATCGATTGCTCACGATTGTCGCCGAACAGCTCACAATCACCGTACAAGAAATAACCGATGACAGCCCCCTTGAAAAATTGGGAGCTGACTCGGTTGATCGCATCGAAATTATCATGAAAATCGAAGATGCCTTCGACATCGAAGTTAACGATGATGAGGCTGAGCGACTGGTGACTTTTGGGGACGTAGTTTCTTATGTGACCTCGCTTCAAAAGCCGGAATAGTATCCTCGGGGCAGGTATGCCGATCCAATTCCATACGCACCATTCGTAGACCAAAAAACTCGGGTATCCCCATTTCTTTGACTGCAGCCAAAACTGCCTTAATATTTTTTATAAGATCATCAATAAAAATAAGCCGTTTGGGCGATTCGCCTACAATTACAACAAATTGTTTAAGCACTTTCCCCTTGTCATTGCCATTACAGAAAATAATTCCCGGCACATAATAAGCATCGGTTTTTGCCCCAGGAACTTTAATCACGAGCGACTTCTGCCAATTGTTTGGCCGCAAATCAACGTTCACATCGCCAAACTGCCGCCGCGTAATATTTTCAAGATTCCCGCGCGCAGTAAGCGCGAAGCAGCGTATCTTATTTCGTTGGAGCAAATCAATAACACGCGCTACATCTTCGTCTGTTGGATAGACTGCTGTTTTTAAGTGCGCTGCAACATGCCAGGCAAGAACTTTACGCACAGCCTCTTCGGCAGAGAGCCCGGCAGCCAGGTATTCGCCCATAGCACGGCCAAACTCCTGGTCTGTTGCTTTTTTGTCGCAGCCCTTTAGTACGGTGTCATCGATATCAACAGCAACCCACGTCTCGTTGGAGTCTTTGGTCAAATAGGGGATAATACTCTCAAACTCAGAAATCTCGATAATAGCGCTCTTGCTCGTGCCCGCCGACCGTACCGATTGTTCGGGGTCCTTATGCGCAGGAATAACACCCGGAGCCTTCTGGCCTTGCGTAATACCCACCTTCTGAGACAGCTCCGGGATCTTTTGGGCTTTGGGAGCTTGCAACCCCTCCTGGGCATTTTTCTTACCAGCAGGGGCACTTACAGGCGACTCTGGCACGTAGGCCTGCAGGCCTACGACACACGCAACACACGCAATCACATACACATTTTTTTTCATAACACATACTCCGTTTTCACAATCTCACGCACACGCAAACGCTAGAATGATAGTCCCCCGGTGAGATACACTGCCCAGGCGCTCAAGAAAGCGGCCGGATATTTATCGGGGGCAAATTCCGCCTCAAAGCCACCATGCACATAGGGCGTTGAATCGCAATCGGCCCATTCGTAGCCCATGTGCCCAAAGAACTTATTGGTGACATAGCCGGGCAACTGCGCCGATTCGACGTCCAGATCGTTCAGCGTCACAGGCACCACCGCAGGCGTAAATTTAATATCATACGTAGTAAGTTTGTCCGTCGGCGGATTATCGACCGACATGACCTTTTGGAAAACCCCCGTTACCGTACCTGAAAGTTGCGCAATTCGGTCTTGATAGACTGTCAGGGCCGTCCCGTCAACCGGATCTGTCTCCTGATAAATCAAATACACATACCCACGCTCACCCGGCAAGATCCCTGTGCCTGATTGGTGATAATCGACACCAGGGCCATCAGTCGTTCCTTTATTATACAACGTGGCATCGCTTTGCGTTGCGGTCAGGTATTGCACGCCAAACGCTCCACGCAAAATCGCCTGCGTATTAGGAACAAATGGCACGCTAATTATTTCGGCAGGGGGCGCATTCTTCGTCTGAAAGCCGATTACCTGGTCAATGCCTGAGGTAATCCCCAAGGGTTTTTTGTCTATAGCACTCTCCGTACGCTTGCAGAGTTCGACGTTCTCCCCAGACTTGCCATAGACGTTATAGCCAAGCCCCATCGAAAACCCACAACCATGACGATAGACACATTCAATAAGTCCCTCGCCCTGCATCTCAACGCCCACCTTCACACGCCGCGTGGTATACTCGGTCGCCCGGAGCATGTTCCCTGTTGCAAACGGGCTGATCGTCGTGACATTTTTCACCAATGTCGACGGAACCGCTGCGGGATCACCACTCTGATCATCAAAGTCTTTATACCAAAATTCTTTTAACATCAAATAACGGCTCAGGGGCCCGTTTTTCTTAAAATCCATAGTACGCCACTCAATTGCATGGCCCCATCGTGTCAGGTATGCTTGCGCAAGCAGGGTAATCGACTGGTCATGGCACTCATCAAACCAGCTCATATGCCCCGTTATCCCAGCACCAATCTTCCAGAATGGGTCACCAACCGTTGGGGCAAAAATGTAGTGCGCATGGTTTTGCCCACGATGCGTTCCCGACGGCGCCGAAACTTTAAAGTAGACCCCCAGATGCATGTCTTCCGAGTCGTAGGCGCTATAGCCCAAGTCAGCGTTAAACGCTGCCAGACGGGTCGTATCTTCGTCGTTGCCAAAAAATCTCCCATAGTTCCACTGGGCAACTTTACCAAATGCCTGCCCAGAAAGAGCCAATTGCAGCGTCTCAACGTTCGGCGCGTACAGATAATTGGCAAATTGCAGCGTATTTGTCTTTGTCGAATCAAACACATCCCCGACAAGCCCGGGAACCAGCCAGGCTCGGGGAACCTGGTTCTGGAAGGATCCGTTACCCGCATAGCAATACTGTGTCGACTGGCGCAACTGCCACCGGCTGTTCACAATCGGCGCATCCAGGTGAACATACAAACCATTCAAAATATCGCACAGGTCTAGGTGTAAAATAAAATGGATCACATTATTCTGTACGCGAGGCCTGAAAACCAGTGTCGCATTGGTCTCTGGGGCAAGTCCAAAATAATCCGCATAAATGCCGGTTTCGTCCTTGGTCGGCAGATTATTGGGCATTTCCTCGCCATCTTTGAACTTCGATCCTAAAAACTGCAATCGATCTGACCCAAACAGACTCTGGGCGAACCTATCCCCATGAATACTCTGCTGGAATTTATAGGCGACACGGAAATAATCACGGGGACGACAGTTGGTAAACTGTCCCGCATGGTAATGGCGGTTCTGCACCAAGTCATCGCTTGGGGAACGCAATACAACCAGGGACGTACCCGGCGCCGGCTTCTCTTTGCATAGATCTGTTCCCGTGACAAGCACACTTGCCAAGACCACAAGCATACCACCTCTACGCACGACATGCGCCGTGGACGCTGTACTATTCAGCACCTGCTGCAACCACCTCTGCATAACCATCCCCTTTTTTTTCTTTAGAACCGCATCGTGCAATTGTTAATTGTTATTAATCTAGTACGAAGACGTAAAAAAGGAAGAGGGCTTGTGCGATCAAGCCCTCTCTTTATCCCTCAAAACTTAAAAGTTCACCCCGCCATTAACAAAAACGGCCCAGGCCTTCATCGTCTGACGATCCTCACGGGCAGAGCATTCAATTTCTGCACCGGCACGGACATATGGTGCACACCAGCTATCCGCCCAGGCATAATCCAAATGCCCATACAACTTATGAGAAATTTGACGTGGACACGCAGCCGAATCCAAATCAAGATCAGTGGACTTCAGGAGTACCGGTTTATTTGTAATACCCGTTTGGTCTTCATCTCCAACTGCATTTCTCTCCGACCCCCATAGAATATCTGTACCCGCAAAATCCAAAATGACCGGGCCCACTCCAGACTCATGGGCAATCACATTGCCATTGCCAGCAGCAACAACCGGATCGCCATCAGCAGGGAACGTTCCCCAATTCGTCAGGTAGACCATTCCTGGTTCGCCCGGCGGCTGTGGAGCCTCAACGCGAATTTCAATTGATCGGTCTACAGTGCCACCACCATAGAGCGTTGCATTGCTCTCTGTCGAAGTAACGGTACGCTCTGTCGCAGCATGGTCTGGCGGAGACACAGGATCAATAATCCTGAAGTTGTCAGATGTTGCGGGTGGAACCAACACACTGATCGTATTAAAGCCTGCCATCGCTGTATACGATGTTCCCTTGAAGCCCAATTTTCGCGCTTCGATGGTCAAGTCGGCTGTTGTAGAAAGTTTCATGCGCTCTTTTGAACGACCGTAGAAGTTGTACCCAACCCCCGCGCTCAGGCCACAGGCGTTCTGGTACGCAAGCTCAAGCGCAAACTCACCCTGGAAATCAAGTTTCACACGGGTATGACGAGTTGTGTAGTTAATGGCCGTTACAAGCCTGCCGGTCGCTTCAGTATTGACACTCGTCAGTTGATTGTCCGCAGGACCGGTGAGTGTTGTTACATCGCTAAACTCTTTCAAGAGCATGTAGCGGCTCAGAGGCCCCTTATTCACGAGGTCAAAGACGCGCACTTCGTTTTTGGCAAACGGATGAACCACATAGCCCTGGAAGTAGAGGGCCATAGTATGCTGGCAATCACACCAGCTGCCCAACTCGACATGTGCTGTTAAGCCCGCACCCAGCTTCCAGTGTGCCTCACCAATTTTTGGATGGAAGAGATATTCCGCATGGCGCTCATCAAACTTGGTACCGCTTGGGGCAACCAGACGAATATACGCACCCACATGGTAATCCTGGCAGGCATAGAAGTTATACCCCAAATCAAAATTCAGGGAAGCCAACTTTGTATCGGTCTCTTTCTCGCCAAAAAATTTCCCATAATCCCAGCTCTCTGTCCCCCATTTTTCACCCTGCGTAAAGACAGGAACCAAGGGAAGTTGGGTCCCGGTTAGTGCATCGTACCAGTTGTTTTTTGGTAATGGATAATACAGGGTTTCTTGCGTAAAAGTACTTGGAGTCTCGCCGGTAAACACGGCCAACATATACCCGGGATTAAAGGGGGTCTGGGAAAGATTTGCCTTTTTAGGGTGTCCTTGCGAAATACCTTGCGAATCATGTAAATTCCACTGTGCATGCACCAGTGGGGCATCGATCTGCAAGTACACACCCGGCCAAAATTCTGGCAAATCAAAGAACGCATCAAAGGTCAAAATATTCTGCTTGATCTTTGGATCAAACGAAATAGAGGCTTTGGTGTCGGTGGCAAGCAAGAAATAATCTGCCAAAAGATCTGTTTTGGTGGCAGCCGGCGTTGCGCTGCTCCCAACAAACGACAGAGTATCGTTGATCAAAAGGGCCTTGGCGATATCTTTCCCATGCCGACTCTCGCGAAACTCATAACCCAACCGAATCGTCCCATGAAACACTTCGGGACACCAGCAATACCCCGCCCACGGATAGAGCATAAAATATGCCAGGTTATCGCCCTCTGAACGCGGCATGTACTGCGTTACATACCCAGCTTTTTTGGAGGCGCTTTCATCGTCTGAACAGACGAGACTACTCCCAAAAACCAGCAGCAAAAGGCTCCCGCTCACCAACAACAAACTTCTTCTCATGACTACTCCTCCGCACACACGTTCGTGTTATACCCACTGACTCCCACACTACCTAATACATTGGAGTCTAATCTAGTCGAATCTTGTGGGATGGTAAAGATGTAAACAAAAGAAGTGGGCCCGGGAGCACCAGACCCACGCAGATTTGCTGTTTTTCAGTATGAGATTCCGCCAGACACAAACAATCCCCAGGTATTCATGGCATATGAGTGTGATTTGCCGGCAAACTCAGCCTCAAAACCCACTCGCACAAACGGCTCCCAAGAGCCATCGCACCAGCTATAGTGCGCCTGCCCAAAAAGTTTATGGGTCACTTGCTCGTCCACTTCAGCTGAGTGGACATCGAGGTCGGTAATCTGCAACAAGACTGGTTCAGCATCGAACTTCGCCCAATTAATATCCGTAAACGTCGCATTCATAACCAGGGGGGGGTCATCTAATCCCGATTCTTGGGTAATATAAAAATTATTCAAGACAGGCTCTGCTGTTACCGGAACCAGGCCATTGTTCACCGGAAAGTGGCTCGCATCAACCCCCTGCAAATAGGCAATCCCAGGATCCGCTCCCGCCTGAACTCGAGCATCAATCGGCCGATCAGTCACCGGTGTCGCCGTATACATATCAGCATAGCTTTGTGTAGCGCCCAAATAATGAACTGCTTCTGCGGTCGCAGCTGGCCCGGCAGCAAGATCAAATTCTTCGCCGCCCAGAGCGTCCTTGGTTCTAAATCCACCAACCTGCAACCAGGAGATGCCTTTCACACCCCAGCGAGACTTATCAACCGCCAGTTCTGCATGGGGACGTGTTATCTCTTCGCGCGTTTTCCCGTAAATATTATACCCGATCCCCGCGGCCCAACCGTTGCAATGCTGGTATTCAAGCTCCAATACCGCTTCACCCTGCAGCGCAACATGCACCTTTGCCCGACGTGTCGTATAGTTGATAGCATTCATAAGCGTGCCCGTTGGAAGCTGTTGTGTATTAAATTCCTTCAGGAGCAAATACCGGCTCAAATGCCCCTGCCCACTCAAATCAAACGACCGCACCTGGTGCTGGTCAAACAGCATTGCCACGTAACCCTGAAAATACGCGTGCACGGTGTGCACATCGTCGCAATTGTAAAGTGCCGCATGAGCCTCAAGCCCTGCGCCAAGCTTTGCATGATCATCGCCGACCGTCGGCATAAAAATATATTTTGCATGGGACTTGTTCAATTTTGTCCCCGTCGGAATCGCCAGATGGGCATAAAACCCGAGCTGATAGTCAGGGTACTCAAGCACGTGATATCCGATATCGATATTCACGGCTGCCAACTCGGTAGTCTCATGCCTGCCACCAAAAAACTTTCCATACTGCCAGGCGACCGACTTGCCAAACGCAGCGCCCGTCAGCGCTTTTTCAAGCGTTGGCACCGGAGCAGCAGTCTTCAAGTTTGCCTGCGTATAATCTACCGGAGTCGTTGTGTTAAACATATCGTCCATGTATCCGGGCTTAAACGGCGTCGTAGGCAATGGCGCCGTCAGGTCTTTGTGCGATAACTCATGCCTCAAATGCCATTTGGCATGCACCAGCGGCGCGTCAATCTGGCAATACAGGCCATCAACCCACTTGTTTAAACCAATAAAGAGATTGGCGCTTAAGACATGGTTTTGAATATGTGGATTAACAACTAGCTTTGTATTAGTTTCTGGTGACATGCCAAAATAGTCGGCTACTAGTGCCTGGGGGTTTCGGTCCGCGCCCGTCACCGCTGACCCCTGGAATAAAATTTCGCTCGTATCAAACAACCCGCGGGCTAGGCGCTTGCCGTGAGTATTTTGCTCAAACTCATAGGTTGCACGAAGATGCGCGTAAAAGCAGTCATTGGCACACGACCGATACCCAAACCGATGCATGTTAAGCACCAGATTGTCAGCACCAGCAGCGCGGGGCAGACAGATGGTCGCATACTCATGCCAAGCCCCATTGGTCGAGCTATCGGCGCCCACAAAAACCGGCACAAGAAAAAGCCAACCCCAGAGATATTTCTTTACACTAATATTCACGCACTCACTCCCCTTTATAAAATTTTCTGCGCACATTCCTACCCCCGTGCGTTAAATCTAGTCAAATCTTTGGGACGGGTAAAGGGCACATGGATGCGCCCACCAAAAAATACCCGATTTCCCAGCACGCCTGTCTACCATAAAAAATCCCCGTACAAAAGGGATAATTCTTCTCTGCCTCTTGCAAAACACCAAATCACGCCTAATATTAAAGTGATTATGAAATGATTATGTCACGCAACAAAAAAGCCCCCGGAATTTCGGGGGCTCGCAATGCTACCTGTTTTTCACGTGTGCGTATTAGAACGAAATGCCACCGGTCACAAAGACGCCCCAGGCATTCATTGAATGCGAGTCGCTCTTGCTCGCAAATTCTGCTTCTGCACCGCCACGCACAAACGGCGTCCAGTCGCAATCACACCAGGAATATCCCAGGTGCCCATAGACCTTAAAGGTCGCCTGATGCGGCGCACGAGCTGACTGCAGGTCGAGCATGTCGGTCGTTACCAGCACCGGCTTTGGCGTAAACGTCGCCCATTCGATGTCGGTTTGTGCCCCATCCATGGCCAGCGGCGCACCGGTACCAGACGCATGCGCAATACTATCCGTAAATGCTGGGTCCACTAGATCTGCCGTTGCCGGGAACAAGGGGGGAACTTCCCCTTGCATGTTTCCATTAAGGTATACAATCCCAAACCCCGGCGCATTCACATCAACACGCAAGTCCAAACTATTGTCGATCGTACCAAAGTCATAAATTGTTGCATCGCTTTGGGTCGATGTCAGCGGCACCATGTACCCTGCCACATCGGCCGGATTAAGCTGAAATTGAGCGGCAATAGTAGACCCCTGCGTACGAAACCCACCGACTGAGAGATCTGTCGCCCCTTTAAGACCCCACTTGGAATTATCGATGGCGAGCTTGTCATGGCGCAGCGAGAGCTCTTCGCGCGTTTTCCCATAAATATTAAACCCAATACCAGCCGAAAACCCGCTACAGCTCTTGTAGCCAAATTCAAGAATCGCTTCGCCCTGGACATCAACCGTTACTTTGGCGCGGCGAGTGGTATAGTTAATGGCGTTAATAGCCTTGCCAGTAGCATTATTTGTGGCATCAAACTCTTTCAAGAGCATATATCGGCTCAAATGCCCCGCATCTTTAAAGTCAAACGACCGAGTCTGATTTCTCGAGAACAGGTGAACAACATAGCCCTGGAAATAGGCCGTCACGATATGGTCATCATCGCAATTATAGAGCTCAGCATGCGCCGTTAAACCAGCACCTGCTTTCCAGTGGTCATCACCAATGGTTGGGGCAAAGATCTGCTTTGCGTGATGATCATTAATTTTGGTTCCCGTAGGGGCTGCAAAACGCGCATAAATACCGATATGGTAGTCAGGACACTCATAAAAATTATATCCAAGATCCATATTCACGGCCGCCAACTTGGTCGCATCGTGCTTACCCTCAAAGAACTTACCATACGTCCAGGGGGCAACTTTCCCAAAGCCTTTGCCATTCAGGGCATCTTCAAAGCTCGTTAGTGGAACAACTGTTTTGAGGTGATCAACGTCGTACGGCGTCCCAGTAAACATGTCATCCATGTACCCCGGCAAGAACGCTGTATCGGGAAGCGTGGTTGTCGCGCCTTTGGAAGCACGGCGCTGCAGGTGCCAAGACGTATGCACAACCGGGGCATCGAGCTGGAAGTAGAGCCCATCAAGGAGCGGGCTGAGCCCAAGAAACAGATTAAAGCTTATAATATTATTTCGAATGCGTGGGCAGAGCGAAAGTTTCGCATTGGTCTTCGTCGACAGCCCAAAATAGTCAGCAAGCAATGCCTGTGAACTGCGTGCATCTCCGGTAATATCAGAACCCTGGAAGAGCAATTCGTGCGTATCAAAAAGTCCACGGGCTAGACGGTTGCCATGAAAGTTTTGTTCGAACATATAGTTCACTCGGCCCTGTGCATAAAAGCACTCATTAAGAGGCCGATACCCCAACCAATGGGCGTTAAGCACCAGGTTGTCAGCGCCTGCAGATCGAGGAATAAAAATAGTTGCGTACTGATAAGGGCGTGACGAATCACTATCCCCACTCGCCAATACCCCAAACGACGTCGCCACTAGGGCGGCGCAGACTAATAGTTTGAGAAAATTTCTCATGTTATGCTCCCTTTGCTTTACCATAAAAGTGGGCCCGGAACCCCGAGCCCACGCTACTATTCTATTTTTGAGAGTATCGCTTAGAACGAGATGCCACCGGTCAAGAATACGCCCCATGCATTCATCGCAAGCTCGTTCGATCGGCTTGCAAATTCTGCCTCACCACCAGCGCGTACAAATGGCGTCCAATCGCAGTCACACCACTCGTACCCAACATGCCCAAAGACCTTATTGGTCAACTGATGTGGCGCACGACCCGTATCAAGATCAAGATCTGCAACGGTTATTAACGATGGCGTCGGCCCAAACGTATCTGTCCAATTTATATCGCTATGTGCAGTGTTCATCCCCAATGCTGGCGTAGCCACACCGGATTCTTGCGCAATCTGATCTACAAATGCCCCGGGAGCCGGAGTAGCATCTACAGGGAAAAACCCGGCCTGAATCCCTTGCAAATACAAGATACCCGATGTCGGATCAGTTGCACCCGTAGCATCTACCGAGAGCGGCAGCGGGCTATCGATTGTACCAGCCGAATAGGCAGTCGCATTGCCAGCTGTCGCACCCAGATAATGGACCACTTCAGCCGCTTCCGGGGCGCCTATATGGAAGACCTGCGCTGGAGGCGGGGTATAGGTCTTAAACCCACCAACTTGGTACCAGGTCGCACCCTTAAAGCCCCATTTCGAGTTATCAACACTCAAGCGCTCATCATGCAATCTGATATGTTCGCGCGTTTTACCATACAGGTTGTACCCAAGCCCCGCAGAGAACCCACAGCAATTCTTATAGACAAACTCAAGGATCGCTTCACCCTGCACATCAACTTTGATATGGGCTCGGCGCGTCGCAAAGTTAATCGCATTAATCATGCCACCCGCAGCCAAATTATTTGCTTCAAACTTCTTCAAGAGCATATAGCGACTCAAACGACCTGGCTTGGTAAAGTCAAACGAACGGGTCTGATTCTTCTCGAACATGTGGACCACATAACCCTGGAAGTACGCCGTGACGGTATGGTCATCGTTGCAATTATACAATTCAGCATGAACCGTTACCCCGGCGCCCAATTTCCAGTGATCATCACCAATCGTTGGAGCGAAAAGATGTTCTGCGTGAGAGTTATCAAGCTTCGTGCCGGTTGGCGCTGCTACACGCGCATAGACCCCAACGTGATAATCCGGGCACTCATAGAAGTTATACCCAAGGTCAAAGTTGAGCGCTGCAAGCTTTGTATCGTCATGGCTGCCGCTAAAGAACTTCCCATACTGCCATTGTGGATCAACATTCCCAAAGGCTTTCCCATTTAAGGCGTCCTCGAAATTGCTGAATGGGGCGTAAGTCTTGAGATCTGCTTCGGTGCGCGTGTCTTTAGAGAACATGATACCCATGTACCCCGGCAAGAACGCTGGCGTACTTGATAACACGGCCTTGTCTTTGTCAGGCTGCGAGTAACGCAAATCCCATTTTGTGTGCACTAGCGGCGCATCGATCTGGAAGTAGAGACCCTCAAGCAGTTCGCTCAAGCCGACAAACAAGTTAAAGCTAATCACATGGTTCTGAATGCGCGGGTTAAAGGCCAATTTTGCATTGGTATTAATCCCTAGCCCAAAGTTATCAGCAAGCAATGCTTTTGGATCACGATTTGGTACCGCAGAGCCCTGGAAAAGCAACTCGCTCGATCCAAAGAAACCCTCGGCAATACGCTTGCCGTGGAAACTCTGTTCAAACTCATACCCAACACGAAAATGACCATAAAAACACTCATTAAGTGGCTGCAGTCCTATGCGATGCAAGTTAAGAACCAGGTTGTCAGCGCCGGCAGCACGAGGGACAAAGATAGATGCGTACTGGTGGGGCTGGGACGAATCCCCGTCACCACTCGCCAACATCCCAAACGGCACGGCCACAAGAGCCATGCACAAAACAAGCCTGAGAAAAGTTCTCATACCATATACTCCTTTAAAGTAGAGATCAATTATCCTGAACACTTTTTGTAACAGTACGAAAAACGCCGGAATAATCAAGACACAAACCGATATGCCTGGGATATAAATTTTTAATCTCCTACGCTGTTTTCTTCTCGCCGCACTTCCTCCTTGTATATACCCTGTATATGCTATAGAAAACCTGATTACCAGATTATTACTGGCGTTTAATCTAGTAAAAAACGGCCTATATTGCAAGGGCCATTGGTACAGTTTTAGCACAGCTCAAACCAATTTAAAAACCGTCGCGAAGGGACTATTCATGGAACAGACGTTTATCTATCTCCAGGTTTTGCTCGAATCACTGCCAATAAGCAGCTCAACGCATCTCGCACTCTTGGGCTTAAGCGCTTCACAACCAATCATGTTTATTGCCCATGGCCCCACAGCACTTATGCTCTGCCTCTATTTTTGGCAAAGCTGGAAACAGTACGTTCCCACCTCACCCCAGGCCCTGCAACGCCTGGGCAGAATCTGCTGGCTCGGCGGGATCGCCGAAACACTTACCGTACTCGGCTTTCTCGCAAGCAGCAAGCTTGCGCTTATTCCCGTCACCGGTGGCCTGGCAGTTACGGCCACGCTCCTCTCCCTGCACTTTTTTTTACGCCCCGGCACCAGAAATGAACTCTCAACACGGGACGCCATCATAATTGGCTGTGCGCAAGCGCTCTCGCTCACACCGGGCATTTCACGCATGGCAAGCACCTATACCGCAGGCAGACTCAGTGGACTTCCCCACAAAACCGCCTTTGAGTTTTCGTGTCTCTTGCAAGTACCGCTTTTCGCCGGCGCCTGCGTCTATGGCCTCTGGAGCGCCTGGTCAACGGGCACACTTGCCCCACTCCTCACACTCCCGTTTATAGGCGGCCTACTCACCGCAACGGCCGGGGCCTACCTGCTCCTCTGGGGCGTCGACATCATAATGCAACGCAGGCTGCTTTGGCTTTTTGGGCTTTATATCTGGGGGTTACTCGTGTTTCTCTTGATAAGATCTTAGGGAGATCTTGCGCGCGCCGCACACTCTTATGTAGTCTAAGGGCAACAAAGAGTCCACTGGTTGGGGAGACAAAACATGGTTCGACGTACGTATCATCCACTGCACATACTTGGCGCACTGCTCACCGGCGCACTGAGTAGCGCCCTCCTCATTGCACTCCTCACCCGTGCACCCTGCGATGCTGCATACACCTGCGCAATTGCCAGCGATTACACACATCCTACCTCCAATTTCCTGGGAAGCTTTGGCGCCTGGATAGCCGACCTGGCCACTTATTGGCTGGGCGATCTCGCTTATGGCCTGGTTATTCTGTTGGGACTTTTGAGCTGCCTATACCTGCAAGTTCCAGGGATTAAAACTCGGCTTATAGGCGTACTTGCCGTCATAGCCGGACTCATCACCCTACGCGCACAGATAGGCATAGATTTTGCAAATCCCTACGCCCCCGGAGGCCAACTGGGGCAGCTCCTGCGCTCCTGGCTCATGCTCCCGGGCGAACCGATACTAGTGACACTCGTCGGCTACGCCGGTGCATTTATTGGGCTTATCCTGAGCATTCAATTTGCCTTTCCCCTGCGTCTTACGCATGGAGCAGCTAGAGTGGCACGCGCCCTGCTTGCCAGACTTTCCCACTACATGCATCCCCAAAACACGCGCCAACAGGGGCATAACCAAACGCCGCTTCCGGGGGCAACCCAGATTAAAAGCACCCCTGAACCTGAGAATATTTTTACTGATCCGTTCTGGGCAAAACAAGCCCCTCCACTAGCACCAGAAAATACACGCCACACCCCAGCCGAACGCGCTCCAACAGATAGCCACAGCCCAGAGTCGTTAACAGGGCAACAAACGGGATATCATATCCCCACGCAGACACTCTTCTGCGCTGAGCCGGCACCAAACCAGACAGCTGTTATGACCGAGCAAACAGAAAAAAAACGGCTGCTCGAAGAGGCCCTCACACGTTTTGGCATCAGTGGAAAAGTAACAGGCATGCATTGCGGCCCCGTCGTCACGCTGTTTGAATATGTACCCGCACCGGACGTAAAAATAAGCCAGATTATACCCCTTGAGGACGATCTAGCACGAATTCTGTCAGCTATGAGCATACGTATTATCGCGCCTATTCCCGGCACCTGTACCATTGGGTTTGAGGTTGCCAATACTACCCGCGCACTTGTTCTAGCAGCCGATATCATGCAAAGCAGCGCATGGAAAAACACACATGCCGCGCTGCCACTGCTCCTTGGGAAAGATACGTCTGGCGAAAATACCATTGTTGATTTGGCCGACATGCCACATTTATTAGTTGCCGGCTCCACCGGCTCGGGTAAATCAGTAGCACTCACCACCATGATCACCGGGCTCTTGTGCGCCTGTCCACCAGAAAAGCTTAAATTAGTATTAATTGACCCAAAACGACTCGATTTGTCAGCCTTTGCGGGCATCCCCCATCTTCTATTTCCTATTGTAACCGACTTGGACAAGATCCCGCGTATTTTACACTGGCTTGTCACGCACATGCTTGAACGCTATGAACTCTTGGCAGAAGCACAGGTAAATAATATTCGCGACTATCACGAGCGTTTTGGCCACGAAAAACTCCCCTTTATAACGGTCATTATTGATGAGCTCGCTGATATCATGGTAACGATAGGAAAAGAAGTTGAAACGTCAATAGCACGCATTGCCCAGATGGCTCGGGCAGCAGGGATCCATCTTATAGTCGCCACACAACGACCATCAGTAGACGTTATCACCGGGCTTATTAAAGTCAATTTTCCCGCCCGCATCGCATTCCGGGTCACCTCAAAAATCGATGCGAAAACTATTTTGGATACCAGCGGCGCTGAACGCTTACTCGGCAAAGGGGACATGCTCTTTCTCTCTCCAAGAGGCGGCATAACACGCGTGCATGGCGCCTATTTACGATCCACACAAGTCTCGCAGGTGGTTGATGTTGCAAAAATGTATGGCGAACCAATATACCAGACGCTCCCGACCGTAGCAACCGAACTCATCGATAATGACCCACTCTATGACGAAGCCCGCGCTTTCACGCAGCAGAATACTGAAATCTCTATCTCGCTTTTACAGCGCCGATTCGGCATTGGATTTAATCGATCGGCAAAAATAGTCGAAATACTTGAACAGCAAGGAGTTATCGTGCCAGCAGCGGGAAGTAAAATGAGAAAAGTTGTAAAATAACGTGAAATTTTCTTGACAAATGCGCTAAAGTCGGGCAATTTATAAATCTAATAGGTTTGTTTGCAACAACCATGGTACAAAAGATCAGAGGCGGGGATGCATATGAGATTAGATGGGCAGTTTATAAAGACAGTACTTCCTGATGCTATGTGTGTCGGCAATCCAGAGCAACTCCTTGGAAAATTTGTCATAGATTCACGCAAAATTAGCACTGGCGACGTATTTGTTGCGCTCAAAGGCGGTACGCTCGACGGCCATAATTTTATCACTGATGCACTAGCAAATGGCGCAACAGGGCTCCTTATTCAGGCCGATAAACAGGCGTGTCTTGAGAAACTTACACCCGCACAGCGCCAAAAAGTAACTGCTATTGTCGTTAAATCGCCCGAAGACGCTCTCTATAAACTTGCAGCAGCATGGCGTACGCTCTTTACCTGCCCTATTGTTGGCATCACAGGATCAATTGGCAAAACGACCACGAAAGAGATGCTCGCAACTATTGTCCGTCTCAGCGGCAAAGAATGTGTCGTATCATCAGGAAACTACAATACGCAACTAGGGCTTGCGCTCACACTCCTATCGTTACGCCCCGAACATTATTGCGCCATCGTTGAAATGGGCATTTCCAAGCGAGGTGAAATGGCGCGCTTGGCACAGCTCGCCCGTCCAACTATTGGTGTCATCACCACTATTGCTCACCAGCATATGGATGGACTTGGGTCTCTTCAGGACATCGCATCTGAAAAACGAGAAATTTTTAAATTTTTTAAACCAGACAATATTGGAATCATCAACGGCGACCAGGCTGTTCTTGCAGCAATTGCGTATCCGCATCCAGTCGTCAAATTTGGTTTTAAGACCACCAATCAGGTACAGGCTCGACGCATTGCCGTCAACGGCCAACGTACCACCGGGGTACTTAAGCTCTACAACGAACGCTTTCCAATCACCTTGCAAACTCCCCATCGCGGACGCCTCACCAATGCTTTGGCAAGTGCAGCAGCAGCATATTTCTTAAATATTCCATCGAATTTTATTATTGAAGGCATTCAGTCCTGCGAAGTGGTTCCTGGTAGATTCCAAGCAGTACCCCTCTCCAATGGCCGCGGGCTTATTATTAACGATTGCTACAATGCCAACCCGGAAAGCATGAAAGAGGCACTTTTTGCCTTCGACCGGCTCGAAACCCGTGGACACAAAATTGCCGTTCTTGGCGATATGTTAGGCCTCGGCGTCAACAGCGCATTCTGGCACCGTCAACTCGGACGTTCGCTACGTAAAGCACCGTCAATTGAGCGAGTAATCTTTGTGGGCGAACATGTCAAAACAGCGCAAAGCACTATTCCTCGTGGCGTCCAATACAAAATGGTGCCAACGTGGCTTGAGGCAGCGACCGCACTTGAAGAGTACATGCACGAAGACGTGACGATTTTGGTCAAAGCGTCAAATGGCATGGATCTCCAGTTCCTCGTTAACAAGCTGACACCAACAGCCATTTAATATAGAGTAAATCTCGTAAAAAATCTGGGGAGTTGCAAAACTCCCCGCTATTTTGGATCCGGAATTTTATCAATTTCCCGCACGCAATTTCCCTTTTATACCAAGAGCTTGTCTTAAAATATGTCCAACTCTCTATCCAACAAAAAAAAACGCTTCCAAGATAGCCCGCGCACAAGCCACGCCCGCAATCAAACAGAGGCACCTGAGACTAATCTCGACGCGAATCTTGAAATCGGCGCACGGGCAGACGCGCCCGATGCTACTCAGGCCCCCTATCACACCACTGTTTTACTTCATGAAGCCGTCACGTATCTCAACGTCCGCCCTCACGAAGTCTATATTGACGCCACCTTTGGCGGCGGTGGGCATTCGCGCGCCATTCTCGAAGCAGAACCGACCTGCAGGGTCATTGGATGCGACTGGGACATGCATGCGATCGACCTCAACGCGCCAGCCCTCAAAGAAGCATTTCCCGATCGGTTCGATACCATTTGGGGGAACTTTTCCCAATTACCGGCTCTTCTGAAAAAGAAAGAAATTACGCACGTCGCCGGTATTCTCGCCGATTTTGGCACCTCGCGCTTTCAGATCGCCACCCAGGCAGGCTTTTCACTCTACAAAGATACGCCACTCGACATGCGCATGTCACCCGGCCATTTTCGGGTAACCGCTGCCGACATCGTCAATAATGCCCCAGAATCAGAACTCGCCGATCTCTTATATGCTTTTGGCGAAGAATTTCGCGCACGCCGCATTGCGCGGGCTATTGTTGAATATCGACGCAAGAAAAAAATAACTACCACACTCCAATTGGCCGACATAGTCAAACAGGCTGTTTCCAAACAACCGGGACAACGCATCCATCAGGCAACAAAAGTTTTTCAGGCGCTCAGGATAGCCGTTAACCACGAACTTGATAACATTACGAGCTTTCTCACCAACATTCCTACGCTATTAAAGCCAGAAGGACGAGTCGTCTGTATTAGTTTTCACTCACTCGAGGACCGGCCCGTAAAGCTTTTTATTCGCGAGCACAAAGAAATACTGAAAAATCTCACATCACATGTGGTCGTACCCACCGAGGCCGAGATTACCGCCAACCCAGCATCTCGCTCAGCGCGCCTACGCGCAGCTGAAAGATTATAACGCGACCAGATCAATTTTTTGTCGCTTGGCCGCTTTTTGGCAGCAATGCTCGCACATCTTGTGGACCTTTTGTGCATGCGCATTCACCTCCGCCTGAGACTTTTTAAGATCAGCCACAATACTCACATCATATAACTGCAACGGCCCTTTGGGCGCACCACTGCATCGTGAAAAGCCACGCGCACAGAGCTTATCTCGCTCTGCCTGTGCATATCCAAAGCCCGTAATTAAGAAAATCGCGACCAGCAGCCCAATTTTAACACCCGTACACTCGTTACGCATACCCCCTCCTGGTTAGTCTTCGCATGCAACCCTTCCACACAATACAATATTATCAAACTGATATAATTAAAACATATAGTTTTATTATAAAATTATAATTAGATTAATTAATTGCGCGCGATTAATTAATCTAATTTCCACAATTAACGTTATATAAATAATTTTGTCACTTTTATTGACTAATTAAACCAATTATTGTTACCATTAGAAATGAAAAGCGAGAAAGAATAGGCAAGAACAGGCCTAAGTAGCGTGTAGTATATCGTTTTCATAAAACAGAAAGGAATCTTAATTATGAATTCCAAAAAACATACCCGGACAGCAACCGCCATCATTATCTTTGGCATAAGTGCGCTCTGCGCCGTTACCCCACGACTTACAGCGACGCAAGAAAGCGACATCGTCCTCCAGGAAATTGAGCGCGAGTTGGAGAAAATCGCCCCACAAGAATCGAATGTTACCCGGTTTCTTAAAGTTAAAGAACGACTAATCGAAGCAGAAAAGAACGTTCTGGGAACTCTTGATATTCAGAGCAGGAAATCGTTAACACCAAAGTTGTCACCTCGGGCTTTTCAAAAATTTGTAAGCCTTTCTAACCAGTGGCACGACCTGCACAAGAAATTCTACCAATACACGTGGGATGGTTATGACTTCCCTACCTTGCGCATTCTCAATAAGGCTCACAAAACCGTGGAAACATTCGGTGCCGCGCCAGCATATAGAGCACTGGTTTCTGCTCTTAACAGAAACATTCCCCCAAAAAAGCTCCTTGAGATTATCAGCGTTATGAAAGAGATGAAGATAGGCCTTCGGGATTCCGAACAACTACATGAGGCTATCGAAAACTATAGTAAACTCAGGCAAGAGTCCGGAGCTCGTGTGGTACAAGACTTACGCAATGCACTAAACGACAAGAAGACTCGGTTTGTCGTCGTCTGGGAAGAAGATGATGATGAAGAACAGGAAGACGCTCCCGTCGCACGGAAAACACCGCAAGAAATAGAGCTCCAATTAAAGCAAATTAGGGCTACGCTTGAAACCCTTACACCACAAAAGTCAACATATGAGCCATTCTGCTCTCTAAAAGAGCAACTAAAAGAATTGGGCGAATCAATCATGCAGAGCATGAATCACAGCGTCAAAAAGGGCGCAAAGGAGTCAGCCCAAAAAACACTTGCTCTCCTCAAAAAGGAGCAGCTTGCCCTCCTTCCCCTCTGGGATAGATTGCACATGAAATTCTACCACTACGTCTGGGAGTCTCTTGATTTCCAAACACTTCGAGCTCTTAACGAAAAATTCAACAGCGTCAAAAAATTCGGGGCTGAACCGGCATATCTGGGGCTTATTTCTGCACTACGGCAAGGAATACCGGCAAAAAAGGTACTTGAACTACTTAAGGTAATGACAGAAGTGGGCATAGTCTTGAGCATTCAAGAAGAACTTCTTGACCTACTCAGGAAAGCACTCACGTACACCGTGACCCGCGTAGACGAACGCACGCCTGTCCTTAAAGCAATCCTTGAAAACTTTTTTGACGCAAAACCTGAAATCGTGCAAGCCATAAGCGAGATGTTTTCAAGCGAAGACAGGGAGAAGGACGTACGGCTTGCAAAACTCTTTGACATCCTCACGGCACACGTCAAAAGCCATGAAAAGCCGCAATCTAAAATCGGCAGCGCACTAAAAACACTGTGCCCGAATTGTCTAATACCAAACCCGTAAAGTAACCCAGCACGCCCACCAACCGTTCGTCCTGAGCCTGTCGAAGGATGCGAACGCGCCCATACAAGTTTATATCGCGGGATTGGTATAAAAACACAAAACGACTAGGCTTGATCTTGATAGCGCGCTATAACACTGAAGGGCATCGCATGATGCCCTTCAGTGCTGCACCAATAACGCGTGTAAGCGTCAAAACTGTTACTGTTCTTAACAAGCGCGTATTTACCCGCTACTTCGGCGTCGGCTTCGGCTGACCGGCAAGCTTGGCGAGCTGCCCCAACGAGCCTGAAAAATCCTTAACCGCATCATCAATCGATTTTCCCTTTTCAGCTTTCACGTCACGGGACACAGGCTTCTCCTGGGCGATTTTCAACTTACCCCTACACAACTCACAAAACTGGTCTGTTAACAGCTGAGAGCCGTCACTCGCCTTCAACTTTACCATTTCATCAATTTTTGCGCCGGCATCTGAAAAGACCTTCTTCCCCAGCGCCGTCTCAAAGCCTTCAATTGTCTGCTGCACCTTCTGTACATCGACAAGCCATATATTCTTTTCCTCTGGCACTAGGCCCTCGCTAGCAAGCAGCTCCAGCTGGACTTGCGCCTGCCGGTACTTCCCCGCCTTAAGCAAATCATACACCGTAGCCTTTTTACCAAGCGCCACCAACGCCCGCTGTTTCTTGAGCTCTTTCTCTTCTTTTTCGGTCGTCACGGCTCGCTCAGCATTCTCCAGTTGTTTTTTGAATCCTGCAAGCTGATTTTTATCAGCATACCACCCCGCCTCAAGCTGCTTCTCCAGAGCCCGAAGTTGCTGCTTTGCCACGTCAAATTTTTTCTCATTGAGGGCGTTATTAAAAGCCGTCTTGGTGACTACGTGCAGGTTGTTCGTCAATCCCGCGCGCATGTTGGTCAACCATAACTTCTCTTCGTTGCTGGCATTCGCATTCCAAATGTCCTCAAATTCTTTCAACATCGCAAGATCTCTTTGCACTGTAAGATCATCATTAGCTGCCCACAGGCGGCCCACTGAGGGCGTCAGAAAATACGCTGCAACTGATTTAAGGAATTCCTCGGCTTGAGCTTTAAACGCAGGAACTACCGATTTTTTCGTTGCATACCACGCATAAACAGCAAGCACGTTTTTTTTATCAGCAGTTTCGCGCAAGATTTCAGCCAACCCCCCCCCAAGCCCCTGCAGCAATTTTAAGTCAACAAGCTGCCGATACAGATCATTTGCAGCCCATCCATTTTCTACATACCCCGCAAAGCGCTGTAGATAACGTAAAATACGTTCATGATCCTGGTCGCCCCGCGCAAGCTTCAGCTTCTCAGTGAACTCTAAGAGCTCGCCGTCAAACTGCCGTTTCACCTTATCATCAATGCTCTTGCGATATGCCTTCGCCTGGTTAACATAACGCTCTTCTGGTTTTTCGGGCGCTTTTTCTGGCTGATTTACCAATTTATTAATCTCAACAAGCAGATCAAGATTTGTCTTGTTTTGACCCGTTGCCTTCGGCTTTTCAAAAGCAAGAAGGCCACCAAAAAGCTTCGGCTCAATCTCCGGCTGGAACTTGCTCATAAGCTCTTGCACGCCTTTAAGGGCTTCTGCACTGAGTTTTGTTTGGTTGTCGCGATAATACTTCAGAGCATCTCTGATCGCTTCCAGCTTCTGCTGGTCATCTTTCTTCAACTTCTCAATAGCATCTTGGCGCTTTTTCAGCTCCTGCACAATTTTAACGTCCTCTACTTCAGGCCCCTGTACCTGCCCTGCAGCACCAGCAAGTCCTACCCACAGCAATCCCCCAGCCAAAAACATCCAAGTCCTACCCTGGCCACTTTGCTTGTCTAAAAACATGCTCCACACTCCTCTTTTTACGTCTGTCAACGCAGGCTAATAGCTGCTCTTTTCAAGCGTGCTTGCCTGCTGCCTCAGCAAGCTGCGCCATCGACCAGGAAAACTTCTCAAGCGCGTCATCAAGCCCGCCCGCCTTTTTTCCCTCTCCGGCCGACCCTTTGGCCACCCTAAGCTTCTCTTCAAGCTTTTTATACGCATCATCCGCCATATATCGTTTGATATGTTTTTCCGAATCATCAACATACTGTTTTATATTTGCAAGTCGCGCCTGTGCAACAGGCAAATCGCCCTCACCCAGAGCTTTCTCAAACTGTGCTATAAAAAAATCCCTCTGAAATTCATATAGCGCACGTTTTCCCTCCCCAAAGACTGTATCAAAGTCATCTTGAGCTTTTTTGGGAGCCAGGGCATACACGTCATTTCTACATGATTTTTCCAACGCCCTAATCTCTTTAAAGCCGGCCGACGCATCTACACTGGTGTCATCCGGCTTTTTGGTCTTCCAGGTCTCCAACTCATCACCATACCCGGCAAAGATAAAGACCACTACCGCGTCCAAAAAGCTTTTGGCTAAATCTTCTTTTTGAATCTCAGTCAGCGAGCCCTTGTTCTTATTAAAAACATCGACCCACATTTGTGCGCTTTTAACGTCGCCAATCGACCGTATGGCACCACTCAACTGCTTGTCTATCGGGCCAAATACAACTTTATTAAGCTCCGCTAGCGTCTCTGGCTTTTCTTTAAAGCGCTCTTTAAAATGAGCCAGAGCCTTTTTGGCAAAACTCGGCGACAGAGCATTTAATTCAGCAAATCCACCCACTATGTTCTCATCAGACTTATGGACACTTACCAAATACACGCTCGTCAGCACAAAGACTACAGCTGCATCATCAGCGTCAAGAGCGCCAAACGACGCAGAGTCCTTATCAACAACCTTATCCGAGAAGTCCCCAAGTCGGTTTAAAATATCTTTGATCTTTTTGTCCCCAAAGCCTGCTGAAACTACGGGAGAGACTCCGGGAAAACCACCATGAAGAGTAAGCTTACTGTACACGCCCTGTAAAAAAGCGGCCAGAATATCAAGCTCCTCCAGGGTCAGCTGAGTAGTTTCATAGGGCCTCTCGGGAAGCCCTTCTGCATCAGTAAGTTCTTTGAAAAGATCGACGGCAATGTCAAAAAGTTTCCCCTTAAATTTGTCAGCATGCAACCCGGTCAAAACATTTTTTTTGGGATAAGCGCTCAGATCTTTTTTTTCCTTTTTCTGCATCTCTTGCGGCAACCCCACAAAAACATAACTTACATTTTTCATTGCGCTCACGGTACTCATTATGCCCAACAGGAACGTTCCTACCACGCGCAACCACAACACACTGTTCATTACCTTCTCCTTTGTAAGAAAGCCATTTTTCTATTATTGCTTGAGGTCATTCGCCAACTGAAAAAGGGATCCCGAGAATCTTTTTAGCCAATCTTGCAAATCGCCACCACCAGACTTCTTGGCCAGCCCCAGTTGCTCTTCAAGCTTTTTATACGCATCACCGGTCATATATTTATCAACATATTTTTTTATAACTGGTAGCAAATCCTGAGCAATAGTAAAATCACCCTTACCCAGAGCTTTCTCAAACTGTGCTATAAAAAAATCCCTCTGAAACTCAAACAACGCACGCTTCGCCACCCCAAGCCCCTTGTCAAAGTCATCTTGAGCAGCTTTTTTAACAAGAGCATACACGTCACCGCTCCTACACACTTTTTCCAGTGCTTGAATCTCTTTAAAACCGGCAGATACGCCACTGGTATCATCTGGATTTTTGTTTTTCCAGATCTTCAGCTCATCATCATACCCTGCACTGATAAGAGGCGCTGCTTTTGCCAAGAAACTTTTGGCCAAAGCCTCTTTTTGAGTCTCGCTCAGAGATCCCTTTTTCTCATTAAACATTTTGAGCCATTCTTGAGCACTTTTAACCGTGTCAATTAATTTCGCGATATCGCCCAAATGCTTGTCTAACGATCCAAAGAGAACTTTGTTAAGCTCTGCCATCACATCGGGCGTTTCTTTAAAATGCTCTTTTAAAAGGGCAAGGGCCTTTCCGGCAAAACTCGGCGACAGAGCATTTAATTCAGCAAATCCACCCACTATGTTCTCATCCAAAGTATGTGCACATACCAGATACATGCTCATCAATACCCGAATTAATTCTTCATCGTCCATGTTTCGCACATCTAACAAGGGAAACTCTAGATGGTCACCCATAAGCGTCGGCGTCTCAGCTTTAACCATGGCGGGAAAACCAGCCAAACGACCGAGAATATCTTTGAACGGCGACTTTTTAAACTCGGCAATCACGAAGGCCGAAGCCCCCGGAAAGCCCCCATCTTTAAACCCTTTGGACGTATAAAAAACATTAAAAAAGTTAGCAATCACCTTAAGGTCTTCATCGGTCAACTGAGTAGTCACGACCTCCTTGCGAGGAAGCCCGAACGCATCCAAAAGGACCTTCCCCAATTCCGCCGCAATAGGCTTAAGCTTCCCCTTAAAGTGGTCTGTATGGAGTGTTTTTAAAAGATCTTTTTTTCGTGGAAGCTTCACTGTCCCGTCAGGATTCACTGACTTTTCATCGTCATCTTGCTGCAGCCCCATCATAGCCCACGCCACTTTTGACCTGACCGTCTTCCCTCGGGACCCGTACCCACAGGCCACACTCAATAGCAATACTCCCGCCACCTGCAACCGAAACACCCTGTTCATGTTCTTCTCCTTTTTAAGAAAACCTTTTTTCTGTCGTCACTTATTACTTAAGACCGCTCGCCAACTGGGAAAGCGATCCAGAAAAATTTCTTAGCCAATCTTGCAAATCGCCACCACCAGACCTCTGAGCAAGCAAAAGCTTCTCTTCAAGCTTTTTATACGCATCACCGGCCATATATTTATCAACATATTTTTTTATAGCTGGTAGCAAATCCTGAGCAACAGTAAAATCACCCTTCCCCAAAGCTTTCTCAAACTGTACTATAAAAAAATCCCTCTGAAACTCAAACAACGCACGCTTTGCCTCCCCAAAGCCTGTATCAAAGTCATCTTGAGCTTTTTTTGGAACGAGAGCATAGACGTCGCCCCTACATGATTTTTCCAACGCCCGAATCTCTTTAAAGCCAGCAGACGCATCTGCGCCGGCGTCATCTGGTTTTTTATTTTTCCAGATCTTCAGCTCATCAACATATCCTACACTAATTAGAGGCGCTACTTTTTCCAAGAAACTTTTAGCTAAAGCCTCTTTCTGAATTTCACCCAGAGCCCCTTTGTTTACGTTAAACATTTTGAGCCACTCTTGAGCGTTTTCAACCGTATCAATCGATTTCATAACATCATCCAAATGCTTGTCCTGCGGTCCAAAGAGAACTTTGTTCAGCTCTGCCACCACATCTGGCTTTTCTTTAAAACGCTCTTTAAAAAGATCAAGGGCCTTTTTGGCAAAGCTCGGCGACAGAGCATACAATTCAGTAAATCCACTCGCTATATTCTCATCAACCTTATGGATGCTTACCAGATACAAGCTCGTTAATGCAACAATTAACGCTGCGTCATCGATATCCGCAACATCTTGCAATTTAGACGCAAATCCCGTTTCTGTGCGCACGGGAACAGGAACAGTAACAACCAAGGGAAGCGCTCCCAGACGATTCAAGATAAGCACCTGCTCCTTAAAACCTGCTTGCACAGGAATTGCCACCCCCGGAAAACCATCTGCAATAGTAACCTGCCCATATATGTTTTTAAAAAAAGAGGCCAGACGATTAAGCTCTTCATCGGTCAACTGCGTAGTTACATACCTCTGTGTAGGAACATCTGCAACGCCCGCAATGGCCATATAATATTCATTTGCAATCTCCCGCAGTTTCCCCTTAAATTGGTCAATGTGGAGCCCCTTTAGAATCTTCCCCTTGGGGAAGTTTTTGGCTTCCGGCTCATTCTGCGATAGCCCCACAAGGGTAAAAGCTATCTTATTTTTGACTTTAGGATAACTTCCATCAACACTCGCTACACCAAGCAGCAAAGCTCCTACCACATGCAATCGAACTATACTACTATTCATTACCACCTTCTCATTCTCCTTTTTAGCCCGGCCCCGACTTAAAAGGCCGGGGCCGTTAAACCACTTTCCTGCAAAGAGCCTAGGAAAATTTGAGCAAAAAGGGAATTACCGAGTCGGGGGTCATCGAAACCGATGTAATGCCTGCCTCGATCAACATGCGCGCAAAATCAGGAAAGTCTGATGGCGCCTGGCCACAAATCCCGATTGGCTTACCCATTGCCCGGGCTTTCTGAATCGCCATACTCACGAGCATCACGACCCCGGGACTCTGTTCATCAAACAGGTGCTGCACTATAGCAGAATCACGATCAACGCCGAGTGTCAGTTGCGTCAGGTCGTTTGACCCAATCGAAAAACCGTCAAAGTACGGCGCAAATAAATCCAGCGTCAGCACGTTCTCAGGCGTTTCAACCATCATCAAAACCTCAAGCCCCTGCTCGCCACGGCGCAGGTTGTGCGCCGCCAAAAATTCGACCACCCGCCGTGCACCATCAACCGACCGCACAAACGGCACCAACAATTTAATATTGTCGAGGCCCATCTGGGTACGGGCATAGTGTATAGCCTCGCACTCAAGCACAAAGGCCGGTGCGTAGGCGTCAGAGAAATAGCGCGCAGCCCCACGAAACCCTAACATGGGGTTCTCTTCAAGCCCCTCGAAAAATCTCCCACCCAGAAGCCCCCGGTACTCATTGGACTTAAAATCAGAGCAGCGAATGGTTACTGGCCTTGGGTAGAATGCTCCGGCAATGGTCCCCATCGCTTCGGCAAGCTCACGAACAAAGACCGCTTTCCAATCTTCTGGCTTAGCCCGCAGCTTTTGTTGAATCTGCTCACGAACATACTCATCCGTAACAAGCTCCGGACGGGCACAGGCCATGGGGTGCACCCCAATAAGCGAGGCTATAATAAATTCAAGCCGTGCAAGCCCAACCCCATCGACCGGCAAAAGGGCAACCCGGAAGACCGTTTCTGGATCACCAATATTAACGTACACCGGCACGGGCGCATGCGGCAGCGTATCGAGCGCAAACTTTTCGACCGTAAACGGACAAGCTCCGGCATACACAGCACCCCGAATACCCGTACTGCAATCGAGCGTCACCGTAGTCCCATCAACAAGCGCCGTAGTCGCTTGCTTGGTACCAATAACTGCTGGGATGCCCAGTTCGCGACTAATAATAGCAGCATGACAGGTACGCCCGCCGCGATTTGTTACCAACCCACCGGCGCGTCGCAATAGTGGCGTCCAATCAGGGTCGGTCATATCAGTCACCAGAATATCTCCTGGTCGAAATGCTCCCACCTGTGTCGGATCAGCAATTACCCGCACCGTGCCCGTTACTACGCCATACCCAACCGCCTGCCCCGACACCAGCATAGCATTCGCAGCAAGTGGCTGGGTAAACGCGTAACGAACAATAGTATTCTGTTTTTCTTCGACACTATGCACCGTCTCCGGACGTGCTTGGACAATATAGAGCGCATGATCAAAGCCATCTTTGGCCCACTCGATGTCCATCGGCGTCCAATCGCCATTCAAGTGCGAATAATAATCTTCAATCACCATCGCCTGGTTCGCCAGCGCATACACTTCGTCGTCGGTTAAACAAAACACCTGTTGCTCTTCAGGAGTAACTTCTACTTCTTGTAAGGCAAAGGGCGGGTGCATAGCCAAATCGACAGACTTAAACCCTGAGAGCTGAATGGGGACATTGCGCCATGATTGTTCGCGCTCTCCGGGAGGCGCGCCATAAACCAGCTTATAGCTCTTGCTCCCCAAAACTTTGCGCAGTAGCGACTTAAAGCCTTTTTTCAGCAAGGGCTTTTGTACCACAAACTCATCTGGATTAACTAATCCCTGGACAACTGCCTCACCCAACCCATAGCCGGCCGTAATAGTCACCACATCGGGGAAACCGGTCTCCGTATCGAGCGTAAAAATAACCCCCGAACAGGCCTTGTCAGAGCGAACCATTTTCTGGACGCCCACAGACATGGCGACATCAAGATCTCCCATTTTCTTTTCACGCCGATAGGCCATTGCCCGCTCGGTAAAGAGCGACGCGCAGCAGAGCAGGCAGCTCTGTAAAAGATCTTCAGGGCTCTGGACATGTAAAAACGTCTCTTGCTGCCCCGCAAACGACGCTCCTGGCAAGTCTTCGGCAGTCGCCGACGAACGAACAGCAACATCGCACCAGCCATCCGCGCTATAGCGACGAGAAAGCTCAACATACGCCTGTACTATCTCATCTGCCAGGTCCCCCGGCAATGGTTTACTGATAACAAGCTCACGCAACTCGCCACTCGCAACACCCAGCTGCTCCAGGTCAAGTTCCCCAAAAGCCTGGAATCGATCAAGAACCGCTTGCATGGCGGGAACCAAATTGTTATAGCGCAGATGATGCCGGTATCCAGCAGCCGAGATTGCAAAACCAAACGGAACCCGAATGCCCCGCGGCACCAGATCGCGCACCATGCTTCCTAGCGATGCATTTTTGCCCCCAAACTGGGCAATATCACGTATACTAATCTGATCAAAAAATGCTACATACTGTCCACGCATCGTTGTCACTCCCTACTATCATAGTACTATCATATGGTCAGCAACCGCTTCAAAAACCCAAAATCCATGTACTGTACACCCCCCCCCTTCTCTTATGTCCCATAGTATGGTATATTGTATGTGATATTATTACCCCAAAATGAGGATATTTCATGAGTGAATTTCGCAAAAAACCGCAAGGACCTTTCTGTCAGTCTTGTGGTGTACCTATGACACGCGAAGAGATGTTTGGCACAGAAGCCGACGGCAGCAAGAGCGGTGATTATTGCGGCTACTGCTATCAAGAAGGAAACTTCACACAGCCTCGCATGACCCAAGAGCAGATGACCGATCAAGTTATTCGTAAGTTGATTGATCGTCAGCGCATGGAACCTGAGCGCGCACGTACCCTCGTAAACGGGTACATGCCACGCCTCAAACGCTGGCAAAAAAAGTAATAAAGCTGCTGTGGCAGGTTGGATCCCAACCTGCCACAATTCTTTTCTGCCCCAAATTCTTCCCGCCCATTTATTTTTAGCCAATTTTCGTGTCCACACAGTACCAGCGTCAAGTGCTTGAAGAACCTGTACTGGGGACTTATAGGCCATGGGGCAACTCACCAGTCCCGTATTATTTTTCTTCTTCGTCACTCTCGTTATCACCACCATCACCCCGATGCACGCGATACTCCTTGTCTTCATCGTGGTATAATCGATACTCTTCATCTTCATGCTCGGCCAGCGCAACATTTTCTTCAAAATCTGTCGCAAAGGGAGCATCTTGATAAAAATCTTTGGTCATCATATCGATGTGCATGGGAATTCCCACAAAAAATTCGATGTCGTACGACACATATTTTTGCAAAATTTCGACCAATTCATCGTTGTTCGGATCGTTTGTGATCACAAAAAGAATATTTTCATCGCGATAATAGGGCAAGCAGTAGTTGCGCAAGAGCACATCTTTGGGAAACATGATCAATAAGTCATGATCAAACATTTCACCCAGCACATCAATCGCCCGCACCCCATAATATTCCTGAAGCGCTTGCAGGAGATCCTCTTTTTCGACGAGACCCTCTTCGAGCAAAAAATCCTCAAAATTTTGGGACTCATGATTTGCAAATTCCTGCTTAAGCGCATCGGCGTCGTCTCGTTTGAGCACCCCACGCTCGGCCAAGATGTTAATTAGTCCATCTATAACATTCTCTTTAACAACCATCATACGACTCCTGCGTCTGCATAGTGAGCATCAACTCCTTCGATTTTCCAGTATAGCTTCACTGCACATTAGCACCAGAGCTGACCAGGAGAGAGGACGTACCAAACGCTTGCAATATTGCTATTTTGTGATAGCTTATAAATATAATAAATATATATTTTCAATAAATTAAATAAAAAGAGGCTTTTCGCATGAAAGCAATAAACAGAACCAAACACACTATTCACCTCACCGCCCTTGCCAGCTGCCTGATAGCCGGCCTTGGAGCGCTGGTTCAGCCCGGCAGCCTACAGGCCATGCAGGAGAAAGAGAAAACCAAAGAGATACTCAAAAAAGAGTTTTTGATTATCGATATGAGCGAAACCAAACAAATGCGCGAATTTGCCAACAACTGCGCGCTCTTGTTTCGCTGGCTTTCGATGTCCAAAAGATTCGAAGAGTGCAGGTACCCCTATGACGTAACCAGCGGCGAATACATCATACTCAGAAACACGTATCCGGTAAAAACAGAATTCGACATTCACGATGACAGTATTGATGGGCGCAAGCTTTTGAAAAAAATCCAGCAAGCCCTCAAGATCGAAACTGACGAACCAACACCAGAGATTATTAATGCCGTTGGCATACTCGATACGCTCTGCAATTTCATCAACTCGATTGACAGCAAAGAGACGGCACTTGAGAGTGTTTTAAAACAAGCACACGCGACATTCTTGGACCTCACACGCACAGCGCCCTACACGCGGGCAGCCCGTGAAAAGAAATTCCTGGAAGTGCTCGATCCCATCCTGAACGTTAATTCGTCCAAAAAAATTGATCGCAAGCTACTTTGCACTATCGCCGAACTTTTGGGCGCGCCAAACACGCTCATCGAGTTCATACAAAATCCACAGGCATTTGTACCCGGCCTGAAGAATAAAACAATCAAGATTTTTGGGGAGCCAATAAAAATATGCAAGCCAGTGAGATCAATACAACAGCAGAAAGAGCTCGACGAAGCCCTCCTTTGGGCCGCCGAAAACCGCAATTTTTATAGTGGCGTGCGGCTACCCTCTTTCGACAGCCGGTTTTCATTCAAAGATCTCCTTGATGCTGGCGCTAATGCTAATTTCTGCAAAAAAGACCAAAAGACCCCTCTCTCCCACATTGTCAGAAACTATTTTGGGGTAGAACAAGACTTAGAATACATCTCTTTGCTCTTGGAATTTGGGGCAGACGTCAATATGAAAAATATCGACGGAGAAACTCATCTTAACCAAGCAATTTCGGGAGATCGTAGCGAACGTAGCGAAAGAGAGAGGCTCAAAATCGTTACGCTTCTGGCGCCAACAGCAACCAACGACAACATTTGCCGGGGAATTGAATTGGCTGAAAAAGCTAAACTTTTTGAAATCGCAGACTTCTTGCACCAAGAACTTGCGCATAGGCCCGGCTCGCAGAGCGCATTCAGCCAAGTCAAAAATCAAAACAACTGTGATACGAACTTTTTCTTCGAAGACTAAGCTAAGCGCACACATTAAAAAGACAATCTAAAGCCGGTGGTGGGCGCAGGCTCACCACCAAAATATAAATCCGTTCCCCAAGGGAACCAATAAAAATGGAGTTTTCACATGCAGGTATACACACGCATTATTCGTCCTATTCGTTTCATCGCCCTTGCCAGCTGCCTGATAGCCGGCCTTGGAGCGCTGGTTCAGCCCGACAGCCTACAGGCCATGCAGGAGAAAGAGAAAACCAAAGAGATAATCAAAAAAGAGTTTTTGATTATCGATATGAGCGAAACCAAACAAATGCGCGAATTTGCCAACAACTGCGCGCTCTTGTTTCGCTGGCTTTCGATGTCCAAAAGATTCGAAGAGTGCAAGTACCCCTATGACGAAACCAGCGGTGAATACACCATACTCAGGAATACTCGGCAACAAGAATCAGAGCATGACATTCATGATAAGATTGTTGATGCACGCGCACTGTTAGAAAAAATACTCAAGTCGTTAAAATTTGACGACTCCAAGCCAACGCCAGCGATTACTGGCACCATTCACCTGCTCGATACGCTCTGCCATTTCATCAACTCAATCGACGGCAAAGAGACGGCACTTGAGAGTGTTTTAAAACAAGCACACGCGACATTCTTGGACCTCACACGCACCGCGCCCTACACGCTGTCAATCCGTGAAAAGAAATTCCTGGAAATACTCGAACCCGTTCTAAATCTTAATTCGTCCCAAAAAATCGATCGCAAGCTACTTTGCACTATTGCCGAACTTTTGGGCGCGCCAAACACGCTCATCGAGTTCATACAAAATCCACAGGCATTTGCACCCGGCCTGAAGAATAAAACAAGCAAGATTTTTGGGGAGCCAATAAAAATATGCAAGCCAGTGAGATCAATACAACAGCAGAAAGAGCTCGACGAAGCCCTCCTTGATTGCGCCAAAATCAGCGACTTTAGTACGTACCAACTCCTACCGTCTTTCAATAAATGGCTTCCCTTCGAAGAACTCCTTGAATTTGGCGCCAACCCCAATTTCTGCAAAAAAAACCGGGCAACCCCTCTATTCTACGTTGTCCAGAACTATAGGCAGTCATCGGCAGAAGCCTTGAAATTTATATCTTTACTCTTGAAATTCGGGGCCGACGTTAATAGAGAAAATTGCAACGGAAAAACCCCTCTTTCCATGGCCGTTGAGAATATTTGCGTTGACGAAGATGAAGTCCAGAGAATTAATAAGCTTATTACATTGCTCATCCCAACCGCCACCAGAAGAACCCTTTATAATGCGTTCTGTATTGCAAAGCGCGAACAACACAATAAAATCGCAGACTTCTTGTACAAAGAGCTCGCGCCTAGGCCCGGCTCGCAGAGCGCATTCAGCCAAGTCAAAAATCCAAAAAGCTGGGACACGAACTTTTTCTTTAAAGACTAAGCTAAGCGCACACATTAAAAAGACAATCTAAAGCCGGTGGTGGGCGCAGGCTCACCACCAAAATATAAATCCGTTCCCCAAGGGAACCAATAAAAATGGAGTTTTCACATGCAGGCATATATTCCCGCCATTCGCACCAGTATGCTCGCGCTAGCCCTTTGTAGCCTTGCCAACCAGAGCGAATTGGCAGCCATGAAGAGAAAGCTGCCGGTGTCAAAAGCGCTCAAAGCCCATCTAGAAGTATTCATGCTCTCTAGCTACCTCCAGGGAAATCACATGATGGAAAACACAACAAAGTATGTAGGCCAGGGCGCAGACATTAACGCACAATATATGTGGGGCAACAGCCAAGACACACTCTTACACATGGCCATTAACAAACATGACCGCTTGGCAAGCAATCAAATCCCCTTCATACAGTTTCTTTTTGGGGAAAACGCCTCGTGCAACATACAAAACAGCTTGGGCCAAACTCCCTTGCACCGCGCGGTAAGAGACCCAGAACTAGTGATCTTACTCACACAACAGGGAGCAGACACCAATATTGCAGATAACCTGGGCAACACACCTTTACAGAGGGTAATTACAGGAACTGACTTTGTGGCAAATGATGCAACCAGGCTTACCGTTGTTCAATTATTGGCACCACAAGCATCCCTACAAAACCTGTACCGGGGAATTGTTCTGGCGGTCGCATGCAACCGTCATGAAATCGCAGCCTTTTTATGCCAGTACCTTGTATTCAGAAGCCCGGGCAAGACAAAATTGTCTGACGTAAAATTTTTCTTCGAAAACTAACTAGATCGAGGGGTGGGCAGAAAGCCTACCCCAAAACAGGTGCGCCAACAAATAGTTTTTACTCCAGCACCTGCTAGAAAGCCAGGCCCTACTTCTGCTCCTCAAGAGCCTTCGTCAAGGCGTCAAAAGAACCTGAACAGGCTCGCAGAGCTGAATCCAAATTTCCCATCTCGCTTTTTTCCACACCACCTTTTTCCACACCGCTTTTTTCCACACCACCTTTTTCTATCTCGCCTTTTTTATCAAAAAGCTCAACGATTTCTGAATAGCCGAGCTCTTTGGCCAGAACATATGCCGAAATATTTTTAAATAATCGTGTCTTTTCTGGATCAAGAGAGACCTTTATCTTGATTTCCCCGGCCTTGGCCGACGGATCAGCACCGTGCGCGAGCAATAATTTTATGGCGTCGACAACACGTCCCATTTGTATTTTATCCGCACTCTCTTCAGAAGAGCTAAAATACTCATGCCGAGCTTTAAAGTAGCCGTATTCCCCGATTAAGCACTGTAAAAGTGGGGCATTTCTTATGTAGGGATCGTCCATTTTTCCCTGAATTGCATTAACATCTGCACCCTGCTCAATAAAAAAAGGCCCCAATCTAGAATCTTTCGCATACCATAAAAGTGGCGTAAGCCCCCTGGAATCAGGCTTATTTACATATTTTTTAAACACAGGAACTTCTTCAAATAATTTTTCCACAAAATCCAACGTTGTCTGGACAAGAAACACGATGGGCAGGCTGCCCTTATGTCGAGACGGTTGGTCAGTAACAGCTTGCTCAAGAATTTTTGGGTTCGAACCAACAAGATTCTTAATTGCGGGGATATCTTTTTCTTTACCATACTGCAGCAGCTGCCATAAGGGGTGCTCCCCCGCATTGAGCAACCCCTCAAATAAAAACACCCCCATGCACAAAAGCATTAAAACTGGTACTTTCATGATCTTCTTCTCCTTAGCTTCGCCAGCGCCAAGGGCGACAAGCCAAAAAATCTGCGCCTTAAAACGTTTCACAGGGAGCCTACAATAACTTACACCCCGGGTCAACGCCCGCAAGAATACACGAAAAGCGGCACGAGTTCTAACGCCCACGCGCACCAATAAATCAAAATTGAAACAATCTTCACAGTTCAAAAAGTGCTGATAAGCGCACAATCTTGCATTTTTATACCAATACGCTAGATTTGACGGAGATATCATTTGCCACCAGCACCTGCCTGGTTTTAAATTTTATGGGGAATTTCTATGAAAAAGCAATTATTCTGTCTCGTCACGGCAATTGGTCTCGTCGCACCACTCTGGGGCGAGAATGAGGCAACACCAGCAAGCGCCAGGCAAACAATATCGTTCGAGCTGGAAATACCCGGCAAAGAACAGGTAGACACGGTTACCCTCTCACTCCCACTAAATTTTACCGAAGGGCAATTCTTCGCCGCAGTAGAAGGGTATCTTCAAGATCACTATGAAATAGAGATTGGCGGCAAGCCAGCGTGGTATGATATTCTCTTTTTGTTTAATGGGCTACAGGCTGTGTCGTCGCCCTTTGACGTGCTCGTGCAGGGATCAAACCGGATCTGCGTCATAGACTTTCAAACACAAAAAGTTAGGCTGAGAGCAATCGAGCGGCGCGATCTACCCCTGTAACAAAACCTGGTCACAGACCCCAAACAACCAACTAGCACGGGGCAGCCAGTCACCGGCAAGCTCCAAGCGCCCGTCAATCAGCACAGAACAATAACGAAAAATGCGAAAGCTGCCTTTTGTGGCGTTTATTGGATTTTTTCGCCCAAGCATGCTAAACTTAGTATCACTATTGTTTGCTATTGTTTTGCCTCGGGGTGTTCCGGGGGAACGTTCCGATACGCGTTAGTTTCTATGGAGGAAATTATTACTATGAACAAGAAATTAGTATGCTTGGCTGCTGCCATGTTAGTGCCAGTTCTACTAGCAGTTCCACTATTTGGAGAAGATTGTACGGGCGCTGCGCACACACACCTAAAAAATGAACTTCATGAATTTCTCCATGTATTAGTCACCGCACGAGGAATTACAGAATCAAACTCCCCAGCCCTTGACGACCTTATGAATGAGATACTTACTGAGTCAACAATCGTTTTTGGCACTCAGCTAGACAAATTCGACAACTTCTTCGGCACATACAATCCCCTAATGGACTTTCAGGTGGACGGAAAATCAGCCGCTGAATGGCACCAATGCGCCAAACAAGAGCTGTTCGATTCCATTAATGCCGCAAAAGCAACTTCCTGGCAGGAGCCTGAATTGCGCTCATTCATCAAACATATAGTCTCCCTGTTGTTAGCAATCTATTTTGATGCACTTGCCCGTGGCCTTATTACGGCAAATGAGAACATGCTCAGCAACAAAAATGTTGCTGCCTTGGAGCGCTATGCGCACACTGACTTCTACGACCTTGTCAGTCTCCTACTTGGCATCTCTGTAAGTGAGCTGGAATGGGCAATAGTAACAAAACCAAAATCATTGGGCAACGAACAAGCTCAGGCCTATTTTGAGAAATGTTTGGTTTTTTTCACGCAGACGCACGCCGCCCTTGCAACAGTTGACGCTTGTATCAAACAATCTCCTGACAAGATTGGAGATGAGCAGTTCCGCACAGAAATATTACGTAGGCTTGGAGGAATCCTATTGCCCTGTGCGCCTTTTATCGGCGAGGGGCTAAGCCTTGCAGGGCGACTGATCAGAGAAGAGTACCAGCAAACCCACAAAGCGCGCTAAAATCGAGGGGCCGTGGCAAAAAACCCACGGCCCCTCGTAAACGAGTACGAAAAACGTACGATATCGCTTTTCTTACACGCAAATCCCGGCAACCATAGCTGAGAGAATATTGGCAAGCGTCCCGCCGAGTACGGCAAGCAGACCCAGCTTGGCAATCGTTGGTCGTTGGTTTGGCGCCAGCGTCCCAATACCGCCAATTTGGATGCCAATAGAGGACAAGTTGGCAAAGCCACACAAGATATACGTTGTCAACATCTGGGCACGCTCTGAGTCAAAGGTCATTTTGACCATTTCACTATACGCCAAAAATTCATTCCCAATAACCTTGATTCCCAAAAGCTCGCTTGCCCTAAACAGATCTGGCCCTGTCAGTCCCAAAAGCCAGCCAACAGGTGCAAAGCAGTAGCTCAAAATATGCTGGAGCGGTGTGGCGCTCAGCAGAGGTATGTCAAACCAGTAATTGAGCTGACCACTACCCCAACCCAAAAGTGCATTCACCAGCGCAATCAGAGCTATAAAGGCTATCAACATGGCACCAACATTAAGGGCCAACATCAAGCCTGCGCTAGTCCCCTTGGCAATCGCCTCGAGCACATTGCTGCTCTTGGCATCCTCATCCTGCACCGGCTCGCGGCCTGCCGCTGTCTCTGGAGTCTCGGCCTCTGGATACAAGATCTTCGCCATCAAAATAGATGATGGGATAGCCATGACCACGGCACTGAGTAGATAGGCCGCTGGCACGTTCATCGACACATAGATCGCAAGCACGGAGAGACTGATCGTCCCCATCCCGCCAATCATAATGGTCAGCATTTCGGAATGTGTCATATTTTTGATATAGTGACGCACCAGCATGGGCGCTTCAGTCTGCCCCAAGCAGCTGGCAGAAACACTCAATGTCTCTGCGCCAGAAGTCCCAAAGAGCGGCCGCAACAACCGAGCAACCCATCCTGCAACCCACTGAACCACCCCATAATGAAGCAAGATCGAAGTCAGTGCACCGAAGAAAATAATTAACGGCAAAACCTTAAAGGCGAAAATGGGGCCCCAAGAACCTGTCGGATCTATCAACTTCCCAAACAGAAATTCAACACCCTTCCCACCAGCAACATACAGCTGCCCAATAGCACCAGCAGCCGCTTGCACCCCCTTAACCCCCCAGGTCGTTCGGAGCATGATCAACCCAAGACCAAACTGCATGGCAAGAGCTATTGCCACCAAACGATAGTTAATGCGGGCACGATTTTTAGAAAAAAAGAACGCAACCAAGAGGACACACAGGACCCCCAAGACATTCATGTACCGGTTATATTCGAGTAAATAATCGATCAAAAACATACAGACTTCCCCATTGCGGTAGCAAAGCCACCACACTAAAGTGTACAAAAAATTTTATCAGAAAAACCTGTGACGCTTCACGTCCTTACACTGCACATGCCACCACTCAGCAACCTACCTAATACCAAAGTTATACTCGGTCCCCTGCGGGTGCTGGTTGGGGAGATGGGGCTGCGCCCCATCAAACTTCCCGCCCCATAAAAAAGGGTATTCTTTGGGAAAATGATATTAGTTGGCAACAGACCGTTGCACGCGCTCTCTCCGCTCCTGGCGCTCCTTATGCATCAACGCCTGAACAATTTCGGTCAGCTCTCCCTTCATAATAATGTCCAATTTTTGCAGCGTTAGATCAACTTGGTGGTCGGTAACACGGTTCTGGGGGTAGTTATAGGTTCGCACTTTTTCAGACCGCTCACCGGAACCCACCATCTCACGCCGCTTCTGGCTCTGCTCCGTGTCCGTTTTTTCTTTTTGGTGCGCAAAGATACGCGCCTGCAAAACCTTCATGGCTTTATTTTTATTTTTGTGCTGCGATCGCTCGTCCTGGCATGAGACCACAATCCCCGTGGGGATGTGGGTAATGCGAATGGCCGACTCGGTTTTATTCACGTGCTGTCCGCCCGCACCCCCAGCACAAAACGTATCAATACGTATCTCGTTAGGATCGATCGTCACATCAACATCTTCAGCCTCAGGCAACACGGCAACAGTTGCCGTAGACGTGTGAATACGCCCTGACGACTCTGTTTTTGGCACCCGCTGCACCCGATGCACACCGGATTCGCGCTTAAGCTGCCCGTACACACCTTTGCCCTTAATAGAAAGAACGACCTCACGATACCCACCCAAATCAGTGCCGCTTTCATCGATCAATGATGTCTGCCAGCCCTGCTTGAGCGCGTACATCATGTACATACGCAACAAGTCACCCGCAAAAAGCGCGGCCTCTTGACCGCCCGTTCCGGCACGAATTTCCAAAAAAACCGAACGGTCATCAAGTTCATCAGGGGGATAGAGCAGCTCTTCAAGCTGCGCCGACGCTGCACGGTGACGTTCGTCAAGCTGCTGAAATTCTTCTTTACAGAGCTCTTTAAACATCTCGTCGGTGCTGGCATCGCACTGCTGCTGCAAGTCCTGCCGCTCGCGCTCAATAGCACCAACGGCATCATAGGCCTCTAAAAGCCCACCAATGCGCGCATATTCTCTTTGCAATGC
>Ga0351908_1016_pt1 | contig 61951 bp, 58 predicted proteins | sample TotcelHT113001L3_FD_206867 | JGI IMG/M metagenome (GOLD analysis project Ga0351908, IMG submission 206867) | Enriched cells from coal bed in the Powder River Basin, Montana, United States - Total cells T11 rep1 HSBNCT.T11.300.1.L3 ... | reverse complement strand
AGCGCGGAGTTACCTTTAGTCTATTTGCAGCTTCTAGCTGCGTTATTTGACCATTTTTCAGTTCTTCAAATACAACCAGCTGTTCCCGTTCTTTTGTACTCATGGTAAGATTTCCCATAGAAGTTCCAGGTTTTGGTTTTTTGATTTTAGACAAATCTTAATCTACCAAAACCGGAACTTTTTACTTTGCTCTATGAGAGGAACTTATCACTTTGCTGCAACACACCAGAGCCTTGGTAGCTTCAAGCTTGCCCTCATCGCACGCGACGTGGATGGGCATCCAGCCATCACCATTTTTCACATCTGCAGATACCCCCTTGCCAAGTAAAAATTCGACAATCGAAGCATCGCCATTTTTGCTTGCAAGGTGCAGTGGGGTATCCCCAGTCAGGCCGTTGGCTATTTTAACATCAGCCTTTTTAACATCCACCAAGAATTTGACGACTTCAAGCGACCCGAACTCGCACGCCATAATAAGTGGCGTATTGCCCGCATCATCAGTCATTACAAGCACGCGGCCTTCTGCGGCGATTGTATCCTTTTCCTCGCCCGCCTTAAGCTTAGTTGCTGCCGCTAGCAAAGCTGCCTTTACTCTAGTATCAGGCGTATCCAGTCCTACTTTATTCTTAATGCTGTCATGGAATGCCGTCACCGTGGCATCCATTGCCTGGACCATGCCACTCGTACAGATAAGCCCGGCACAAAGACCGAGCAATAGGTTGCGTTTCATCATAATTCTCTCCCGCAAAAAATAAGATCTGGAATAGCTTCTACGCCGGACAGTTTTTATTGCTATTTTTTGTCGGCAAGTTTTTCGAGGGACTGCGAGAAGGCTTTCAGAGCATCATTAAGCTTCTGTTTACGCTGCTCGGGCCACTCGGCAAGGAGCTTAACAACCACAACATGTCCCTTATCAGAAGCTAGCTGCGAAGGCGTTTTGCCACCTAAAGCTTGCGCCTGAGTGTTCGCACCTTTTTCAAGAAGGTATTTGACCGTTTCGAGGCGGCCCTCCAAACAAGCCCTATGCAACGACGTTCTGTTTTCGGTATCTGTAGCCTCAATATTCGCTCCTTTCTCTTCAACCAAAAACGTAACAACTGCTAGATGCCCCTTATCGCACGCTATCTGCAGGGAGGTCCAATTAGATCCATCAAGAGCTTGCTGTTCAACGGTTGCACCTGCAAGAAAGGCAGCTTTCAAGGCCTCTAGGTCGCCATCCCTTGCAGCCTGGTGAACATCTTTCTTTACTCCCCCCTTCTCAGGCGCTTCTTTCGGGATTACTAGCTTCTTAATTTCATCGTTTGTAGCAATATCTGCTGGTGTTTCGCCTGCAGTATTTTGCACATCAATCTTTGCCCCGTTATCCAGTAAAATTTTAACGTTTTCCAGTGAGCCCCCCTCACAGGCCACATGCAAGGGAGTATCGCCATCCTCGTTTTTTTCTTCAACAATAGTTTTATCTCCGAGCTCAAGTAGAGCCTTAGTATTCTCAGCCTTGTCGTATTCACAGGCCACATGCAAGGGAGTATTGCCATCGTCGTTTTTTTCTTTAACAATAGCCTTAGCTCCCAGCTCAAGCAGAGCCCTAGTTGTCTCAGCGCTTTTATTTTCGCAGGCAAGATGTAGGGGCGTATTACCTTCAAAGTCTTTCGCTTTGATATTCGCTCCCTTCTCCAACAAATAACAAACTCCCCCAGTAAACCCAGAGAAAGCGGCTTGGTGAAGTAGCGTTCGGTCGGTAAGATCCATTTTAAACCCAATATCCGCACCCTTTTCTACCAGGAACTTGGCAATCTCAACTTTAGTGGCGCCCACAGGATTTGTTGATCCAAAAACGGCGTATAATGGCGATTGTTGATCTTCCCCAAGCGCATTAGCAATTACTTTCTCGGTTGCTCCGGTCGCCTCTACGGCCTTTACAAAAGCATCCTGCACAGATTTAAGAGTTTCGCTTTTTTCAAGACATTTAAAAAGCTCTTTCATTGCTTTTCCATTAAGCTTCTCTTTTGTTGCCTGGACCATGCCACCAGTGCAAATAAGCCCAACACAAAGACCGAGCAATAGGTTGCGTTTTATCATAATAATTCTCTCCCGTAGAAATAAGATCCGGAATAGCTTCTGTGCCAGTAGGTTACCAAATTTCCAGCCTGCTCAGCAAGCAACCCACCAATAAAAAGCCCCCGGAGCCAACAGCTTTCAGGGGCTAATGTTTTAAAATATAATTGACTTTAATTTTTAACAAGTTATAATTATTACAACCGCAAACTATCATTTAAAATTTATTTTAAAAACATATATAATGACAAAATAACTACTATAATAACTTAGGAGATCAATATGTATTGCTCTAAAAGAAAACTGTTTGGTTGCTTAAGCCTGTCAGTTTTGTTGTCAATTGGCTTTTGTGCCGAGCTTGGGGCTGTGAAGAAAAAGGTCGAGGTTGTTGAAAACAACGAGACGCCTGAAAAAAAGCCGGGTGGTATTAAAAAAAAGCGCAAAAAACGCAATCAAGCTCTCCAACCTGCTCAGCTGAGCAATGGGAAAGGATGTATTATATTACAAAGATTTGCTCAGAAACTAGAAAGTGATCTGAAATATTATACAATGCCGCTCAAAGACATACTTTCGATGGTATTTAGAGAAGATCTCGACCAAATTGTGAACAACATCGGTGCTAAGCGTGCATTTAGTGAGATTGGTCTACCTGTATGGTCAGATATAACAAAGATGTCTCTGCCCGAACTAAAAGATTGCATAAGGGGCGCCTACAAAAAGTTCGGCGGCGATCCTAATGAACTATATATGCCGTCAGGCATGCTTTCCTCACTGATCCCCCCCGCTCCTCATACTGAAGGGCTACCACAGCAAAACGAGGATGACAAGAAGGGCGAAGATGGCGTTGCCAGCCTAACAACATGTATAATCGAGAACACCAATGACTTAGGTAATGTAGAGCCCACGCCATATTTTGATATTCAAATTGATCTTCAAAGCAAAACCCCATGGCTCCCTATGGAGGATAAAGAGTTGGAGCGTTTTACTAACAACAAGTATCAGGAGATAAACCAACTGTTTGGCCTATATGATCAGCACGCACACAACTAATGAAAAATTTATTTTAAGAACGTGTGTAATAGTAAAATAATTATAATCTATAATATATAATAACTATAGGAGATCAATATGTATTGCTCTAAAAGAAAACTGTTTGGTTGCTTAAGCCTGTCAGTTCTGTTATCAATTGGCTTTTGTGCCGAGCTTGGGGCTGTGAAGAAAAAGCACGGGGCTGGACACCAACCGAAGACTGAAAAGCCGGGTGGCATTACAAAAGAGCGCAAACAGCAACAGCAGACGCTTCAATTTACCGTGCTGGACAATAAGACAAAATGCCTAATATTGCAAAATTTTGCTAAAAAAATAGAGAATAAATGGTATTATCGCAAAAAAAGACTAGGAAGAGTACTTGAGAATGTGTTTGGAGAGTACCTTAAAGAAGTTTTGGCTGTTGTCCCTACTGCGAGCCACGCACTTCCCTTCATTAATTTGCCTTATTGGACTATGATGAAGAAGATGCCTCAGGCCGAACTAAAAGATTGCATAAGGGGCGCCTACACAGACTTCGGCGGCAATCCGGAGGAACTATTTACTCGAGAGAATAAAGAACAACCCGAGATTGAAGTCCCCTCGTTGACCCCTCTCATTGAGTTGCCAGAGAATAAAAAACAGCCCGAGAATGTTAACAATGGTAATGAGCATCAGGTGGACGGCAATCTTAATGCGCTGATACTTAACGCGCAGATGCTCGAAGAACCAAGGCACCCCGAGTACAAGTCTTCCTCGCCAAAGCTCAAGTTAGGGAATCCAATGCTGGAGACTTTTGCTCAACAATTCTATGATGAGACAAATAAAATGTTTGGGTTCGGCCCCATCCAACCTGACGAAAACAAGAATAATTAACACGTCTAACTAACGTGCGCTTGTTCAGCTTATAATACCAAGTAATAAAGAGCCCCTGAGAGATATTTTACCTCTCAGGGGCTCCTGTTTGTCCTATAGAGCTGTTACCTAAAAAGCAACTAATCAACCAGGACTTAACTCGGTCCCCTGCGGGTACAGAAGTTGGGGAGATGGGGCTGCGCCCCATCAAACTTCCCGCTCATAGACTTGTGAGTGAGAGTACCCCGGGTTAGTTGTTTTTAAAGTACGAGGTCTATATATGCTTTTAGCTACTAACTAGTTCGATACTACTCATCAACAAGAGCAAATCGTTCAATTTTAAGCGCTTTGCCCGATACGGTATCGATATCAACCACAATGCCGGTAATAATAAACGGCGGTTCGGTTTCGGTTTCGAACTTGGTGGGCATCTGCGTTAAAAGTTGCGCCAAAACAGGCTCTTTTTTCATACCAATCATGCCATTCAGGGATCCCGCCATGCCAATATCGGTAATAAAGGCCGTCCCCTTAGGCAAAATGCGCTCGTCTGCCGTTTGAACATGCGTATGGGTGCCAAAAACAAGACTCACGCGACCATCAAGATAGTGGCCCATGCCAATTTTTTCTGAAGACGCCTCAGCATGAATGTCGACAATAATAATACTTGTTTGTGCCTGAAGATAGGTTAAGGCAGAGTCGGCTATTTTAAAAGGACAATCGAGATCTTGGCGCATATACACACGACCCTGAACGTTTATGACCCCAATTTTCAAGCTGCCAAGCGTAAAGAGTCCTACCCCGGTACCGGGACACGCACTGGGAAAGTTTGCGGGCCTCAAAAGCGTTCCTTTTTCATCCAAAAGCTCATAAGAATCGCGCTGATCAAAGCTATGGTTCCCGCCAGTAATAATATTGGCGCCACAATGCCGAAGCGACGCTACTGTCTTGGACGTAATGCCACGACCATTAGCCGCGGCATTTTCACCATTTACAATGACCAGCTGCGCATCAAAGTCACGCTTTAATTTTAAGGCATGCTTTTGGAACATCGCACAGCCCGCAACACCACTTAGGTCGCCAAAACAGAGAACGCGCAATGTTGTAAGCCGATCTAGGGGTGTTACTGCTGGTACTGATACTTTTGATTGATTCGTTTTATCGAGCATACTCAACCGCCCGTTTCTCGCGAATAACATTTACTTTGATCTGTCCAGGGAAGTTTAATTCACTCTCGACCTTGCGCGCGACATCGCGGGCCAACTGGATTGCTTCCTGATCTCCCAATTGGTCCTCTTCAACAATGATGCGAATTTCGCGGCCAGCCTGCAAGGCATACGCCCGCTTAACGCCCGGAAATTCAGTCGCAATCGCCTCAAGTTTTTCAAGGCGCTTGATGTAGGTAGCCAGCGTCTCGCGACGGGCACCGGGACGCGATGCTGAAATAGTATCGGCAATCAAAACAAGCGAGTCATAAACAGTCTTAAAGGGCACCTCTTCATGGTGAGCTGCAATAGCATTCACGACAATAGGGTCTTCGCCACAGCGTTTAGCAATATCAGCGCCAACCTGGGCATGGGGTCCTTCGTGCTCATCCGAGACCGCTTTGCCAATGTCATGGAACATGCCGGCTCGCGCGGCCAAATCAGGCCTTGGCAACCCCAACTCCTCAGCAAGCATACGTGCCATACTGGAGACTTCGATGCTGTGCGCTAACACGTCCTGCGAATAACTGGTTCTAAAATACAATTGCCCCAACAGGGTGACAATCTCAAGGGGTACATTATGCAGGTTTAAGCGCATAAGCGCTTCTTTGCCCTTCTCTTGGATTATATCATCTACCTCTTTAGTGACGCCCTGCACGGTCTCTTCGATACGCGTAGGATTTATACGCCCATCTAAGATAAGCTTTTCAAGGCTGCGACGCGCCACTTCGCGGCGTACCGGATTAAATCCGGAGATTGTAATGATTTCAGGGGTATCATCAATAATAATATCGACACCAGTCGCCATCTCAATCACTTTGATATTGCGGCCTTCTTTGCCAATAATGCGCCCCTTCATGTCATCGTTGGGCAGCTGAATGACACAGGAGGTATTGCACGATACGTACTCGGGCACATATCTTTGCATAACATCAACAACAATACGGCATGAACGCTCGCGAGCCGTCGTTTTAACCTCTTCTTCAACTTTTTGAAGCCAACGCTCATGCGTGCGCCGCACATCGTTTTCGATGGTCTCAAGAAGCAGACTGCGTGCCTCTTCCTGTGTAATGCCAGCGGTATGCTCAAGCTTAACAACCAACTCTTCCTGTGTTACGCGTACACGATCCTGTGCAGACCGCAACTGGTCAGCAGCGCGAATTACTTCACGCTCTTTCTGCTGCATCTCCGTACGAGCAACTAAGACCTTTTTCTCACGATCATCAAGCGACTCGCGTTGAACCTCAAGTTTTGATCTCAAGCGCTCAAGTTCTCCCTCTTCGCGCTTGAGATCATTTTTAAATTCTATACGTTTTTTGTGTAACTCATCTTTGAGCTTAAAGAGTGCCTCGCGCCGTTCGGCCGCGATTTCTTTACTGGCAAGAGCCTGTTCGAGCTCGGCCTGATAGAGAAGGCGACGTACCTTTCCCTGCCACAGGTATCCCAGCACCAAAAGGACAACCCCGCCGCCACATGCCAATAGACTTACTAAAAGCGTCACGGATACCATAATAAAGCTCCCACATAGTTTATGTTTAATACCGGTGAAAGCACCAAATACCCTTGAAGCTATCTCAAGAAAATACGGCATGCGAGGCGCTGAGCCCACCCAAACAGTTACACCGAAACGTGCCTTAACTACACAGTCATTTCACGCTCAAGCATGTCTGCCAAAGCACAGACCTGTTCGGTCTGTTTCTGAACATCTCGTTCGAGTTTGTTCAGCTCAGTGGCAAGCATAAGCGCTGCAAAAATGGCGGTACTTTGGACATCCGATGATTTTGTTCGTGCAGAAATATCCTGCAATAATGCATCTACCTTATGTACTACTGCCCATACAATTTCGCTCTCTTCGTCGCTGACCACATCATATGTTGCACCAAGAATTGAAACCGTATAGCGCTGTTTTTCGCGCATCATACTGGGGCACTATCCTTTAAAGCAATATCAATATTGTGTATCAGTTCATTCACGGCAACCGTGGTAACTTCCAGCCCCTCATCGAGCCTTTTGCTGTTTCTATCGTACACTAGCAGCGCCTCCTGGACCTTGTCTAGTTCTTCTGATAGTCGCTTGTTTTCTTCCTGAAACAGCTGTAATTCATCACGAAGTTGCTGTATCGTCCCGGAATCACACCGTGTTTTCTCGATAAGCTGCATAACCTTTTCTTCAAGGATTCGCAATGCTTCCACCATGTATGTATCTCCTGTACTACCCCTCCCACTCACTATAACGGGGGAAGTTTACCCAGAAGTTTAATACATTGTCAAGCGATCAACAATCGGCTATTTCACCACGTTCACGACAGCCTCAAAGGCCGCGGAATCAAAGATTGCGATTTGGCTCAACATTTTTCGATTTAACTGTACATGAGCCATCTTAAGCTTATGTATAAAGGCGTTATATTTGAGCCCATGTTTGCCCGCAGCTGCGCTCACCCGAACGATGAAAAGCGCACGCATGGAACGCTTTTTCAACTTACGTCCCCTGAAAGCATACGCCATAGCACGCAAAAGTGTCTCTTTTGCTCGTTTAAATAAATTTGACCGTGATCCCCAATAACCCTTGGTCCGGTTTAATAGTCTTTTGTGTCGTTTTTTGGTAACAATACCACGTTTTACTCTTGTCATGTCTTTACACCTAATCTGCGTAATTTCTCACGCGTACGTATCTCAATATAGTTACTAAATACTGCTTTACTTAAATAATCGATGCCACGTGCACCACGTCACATGCACCAACATAGCCACCACGCCGCAACTGACGCTTGCGCTTTGGCGACTTTTTCGTCAATAAATGGCGCCGGCCCATATGGGAAAACTTGATTAACCCACTTTTCAGCTTCGTAAAACGTTTTTTAGCACCGGAATGCGTTTTAGCTTTCATCGTTCCATCTTTCTTTCGTTTATAAGCTCACGAATTAGAGAGCCACTATTTTTTTAATATATAGACGCGCGACCAGAGATTGTCGGTCTGCGCATCACTTTCAATCGCCACCGATTTGCCAGCAAAATCAACTGCGCCAAGAGTTGCATCAACCCGCGCAAAAAACGCTGGACCCTGCTCGCTTTTCATGGTCGCTTCGCGTCCCCTGAATACGAGAGTAATCTTCAGATGCTTACCCTCTTGCAAAAAGGTCGCACCCTGGCGCATCTTGGTCAGATAATCATGCTCGGCAATCTTTGGACGGATCTTAAGCTCTTTTACCTGGATCACATGCTGTTTTTTGCGTGCTTCCATCTGCTGCTTCTTTTTCTCGTACTGCATCTTCCCCATGTCAATTACTTTGACAACAGGAACCCCCTCACCGCCCTGTTCGGCAATGAGAACGAGATCAAGACCAGCATCCTGCGCCGCCTGCAATGCCTCGCGTCGAGAAACAACACCCTGATTTTCGCCAAGATGGTTGATCAGTTGGACACGATCAAATTTGATCTTGTCATTCGCTAACACAACATCTTTTTTCTGTGGTGGTCGTACGGTCATTCTTCTGAACCTTCTTCGCCTTCTTCAGTTTCGGCATTACCGCCTACTGCTACCTCAAACATACGCTGCGAATCTCTTCGCGCGCTCAGTATCTCTTTTACCGCATGCTCAATGCGATCCGCCAACTCCATTTTTGTACGGAGTAGGCTAATAACGACATCGCGCCCCTGCCCCAGCTTCTCGTCTTGCATCGAGAACCAAGCTCCCGACTGCTTAATCACACCAGTCAACAAGGCAGCATCAAATAAATCATGCTCGCGACAAATGCCATGGCCAAAAATAAGCGTCACAACCACTTTTTTGAAGGGCGGCGCTACTTTGTTTTTTGCCACTTTAACCTGAACGCGGTTACCAATCTCGGCGCCACTTTTGTCTTTAATAGACTCAACGCGGCGTACTTCAAGACGCATAGACGCATAAAATTTCAGTGCCTTACCACCCGTTGTCACCTCCTTTGGTGCAAACGGCATGGCATTAATATTCTGACGGACCTGATTAATAAAAACCAAGACAGTCTTTGACTTATGAACTACTGGAGTTAGCTTACGCAAGGCTTGTGACATCAGGCGTGCCTGAAGTCCCACATGCACATCGCCCATATCACCATCAAGCTCCGATTTTGGCACCAGCGCCGCCACCGAGTCAATAACAATCATATCAATGGCGCCAGAACGCACAAGTGCTTCAGCAATATCAAGCGCCTGTTCCCCAAAGTCTGGCTGGGAAATGACCAGGTCATCAATATTAATACCAACACTTCGAGCATACTGTGGATCTAATGCATGCTCGGCGTCGATAAACGCACAGATGCCACCCGCTTTTTGTGCCTGGGCAATCGCATGCAAAGCCAACGTCGTCTTACCTGACGACTCAGGCCCGTACACTTCAATGATCCGGCCTCGCGGCAAGCCCCCAATACCGATTGCATGATCAATCAGGATCGATCCTGTTGATATTGCATCCTCAAAGTTTGAGGGCGTCTGCCCCAAGAGCATAATTGAGCCCTTGCCATATTGTTTATCAATCTGTGCAAATGTTACCTCAAGAACCTTCTTCTTCGAATCTGATTCTGAAAGGCGTTTTTTTGTCTCTAGTGCTGTTGTCACGCTTTACTCGTCGTAATATATTCCACTTTGTTTACCCGTAGAAGTAGTATACTTGATTTTCATATCTTTTGCCACCGTCGAGAGCAATTCCTGGCGTTGCAAGTCAATATCTTCTGGCAAACCAAGTGCCGACTGCTTTGACTCATCATAGGTTACGCCACTGGGCACCTGTATGTCTTTCAGGTATATCAGCACCCCAGATTCATCCTGCAGGTAGGCAAGAGCATCGTTGACGTGCACCATATTTTTCATACGCTTTGCCGGTAGCTTCTGTTTAGCAAGTTTTTGCCATTGTTCCTGGGCTTGGGCTGCCACTGGGCCAATAGTTGCGCGCGTAGCACCCTCAAGTTTCTTCTCTACCAGCGCCACAAAGTCTTTTGCCCCAGCTTGATCAACAAGTCCATCCAATACAGTGGCAAGCTCCTGCGCTGCTTTCTCTTTATAGAAATCCTGCTCAACCTGCTGAGCAACCTGCTCATAGGGCGGGCAAACGCTCTTCTGCATTGAATCAAGAACCACAATCATGCCCTTGCCGGAACTCTCAACAACCTGCATTGAACCAATGCCTGGCAACGAGAAGAGGGCGTAGAGTTCGTCTGCGGGTTCTTCTATTTTACTCACCATAAGATCACTGACCTGACGCGATACCCCTTTATGCCGGGCGCAAAACTCAGTAAACTCTTTTGGATTGCTTGTAAAGTGTGCACTCATCCGGCTTACATCGGCATTAAAGCGTGTCATAAAACGTTCAAATTTCAGACGCTCAGTAATATCTTTTTGGGCTTCTTCAAACGTTTTAGCACCAAACTCCTGGCGATGTTCGCCGTAGTAGAGTTGCTCGTCAGTCTTGGAGATCTCGACGCCGTAACCTTCTGGCGCAAACGTCCAGATCGTACCCGAACGTTTCTCAGGTGTCCAATAGCGCTTATGTGCAGTATTTTGGGATGTATAGTACTCGCGCAATACTTTTGCATCAACCGGTTGCTTGCGTGCTTTGGCTATATACGGTGCAAGCGGCACGGTCACCGACTCAAACGTGTACACGCCGTTTTGTTTTAGAAAGGCAACATAACGACTCGCATGCGGCTGATATGAGACCGTTGGCACAAGTCCCATGAGCAAGATGCCTTTAAATCGATCTTGGATCAATTCAGCATAGTCAGTCTCACTCAATCCCTGTCTAATAATATATTTCTTCATGGAGGCCGGATTTAGCTCGGCTCCTGCAAAGAGATATGCCGGAATTAGGTCTGCTAAATAGTGTGTCGCAAAATTAACATCGCTCGACTTGCGCGCAACATAGTCAGGGGAAATCGTATGAAGCCCTACTTTGTCGGCCGCACAAACCATCGTCTTTTGCGACCGCAAAAGCTGCATCGCAATCTCTTCAGGCTTTTGTGATGCCAAACCACTTGCCTCTAGCATCTGATCAGCATAGTCGCCCATACGACGCCGAATATCCTCAATTTCATGCTGCACGCGGCTAACCGTACTCCGATACATTTTTTGGCTTACCGGATAATCACCAAACACCGCAACAGCATTTGAGTGGGGATTAAACAACCAGTTTGTTAAAATTGCCAAAAACGTTGTTCCTGGCAATGCAATCAATATCGCCCATAAAACATAGGTATACGTTGATTTGCCTATATTTCTTTGCACCGTCGATTTCATAAAAAAAAACCTTTCACTCACTTCGCTCAGGAGAATCAACTACCACTACGTTCCGTAACCGATCTTTCTTCTTCAACGACTGCACAATAACTGCCAGTGCGCTTTTAGGCATGACATCGGTTACTACTTGATACCAAATAACTTCTCGTGCCGGATGTTCCGGCCTGCCACCAGCCGTATAGCTGCTATGCGATTCAACTTTTGCGCTAACACCATATTTTTTTACGCGTTGCACGTATGCCTCAGCTGGCGCTAGGGCTCCAAAGCCACAGAGCTTTGCGTAGGCCCTTGGGACGCGTCCAACATGCGTGCGTAAACCCGATTCCCCGTTTGTTAAAGCAGGCACCTGCGTCCCCGCAAGCGCGCTCGTACCGGGCAAGCCTGTCGCGAGCGCAGCAGACACAGACGCTGCGGTAGGGGTAACCCCAGCCGTAGTCGTAGCTCCAGAGGCAACTCCCCCAGTTAATTGTCGCTCTGGTGAGCTCGTGCTAGCAGGAGCCGGTTGGCTGGACTGTGCAACCGTCTTTTGAGCCGCTGGCGAGGGCGTAGTAGCTTGGTCACTCTCATCGTCATCATCATCGCCACCGCCGACGGAATCAGCATCGTCACAACCAGCTTTTCCGATAGAATCCAGGGCCGCCGTAATTTTGTCCGCAAATTGCATTTCGTCTATGGAGGCGACTTCTTCAAACATGCGCTTCTTGCCCAAGAAATACCCGGCAAGAAAGATACAGATTGCGCCCACGAGCAATACAATAATAACGTGACTTACTTCTCGTTCAGATAACTGAACGCCAGTCCGTTTCTTAGAATTCTGCGTTTCGCCGTTTTCGATCGTCATTCTCTCGCCATCCGTTTATCCGTTGAGTTGCTCATTCACGAGCGACACCATGTGATCTATGTATAAAGTAACAGACGATAAAGTCAAGTTATACTCCTGGATATGCACGCCATTATCACGTGTAGAAAGGAGCGTGCGACTCAGCCCTCGCCAAAACGTTCCCTGGCGTTTTGCATAGTTACGTGTTTTTTGTTGAATCACTCGCGTGAGCTCACGAGCATCAGAATGCCCGGACTGGAGAAACTGCACAATTTCGGGATATCCAATCAATTTCTTCCTCATAAGAAACTCATGCCAAGAACCATGCAATCCTGCAACTTCCTCAATCCACCCTGCCTGCATCATCTGAATAGTCCGTTGATCAATTTGTGCATACAACTCAGGTCGCTCGCGAGTTACAAAAAAAACGAGCGCTTGCCCGTCCGGAACAACCGAGGAATAGATCGGTTTATGCTTAGACGGCAAAACTCCATGTGTATACCAAAGCGCCAGCGCACGCCGAATGCGATAAATATCAAAGGGCGAGATCGCAGCTGCGCGGATGGGGTCAATCGCTCGCAACGCCTGCCAAAGTGCAGGCGCGTCTAACGGTTCAAGATTTTCTGGCAGCTTATCTTCAGTTGGTCCCGCACCGGGGGGAAAGAAGAGACTTTGGGCATAAAAAAGAGAACCCCCTACCAGGACCGGAATATGGCCCCGTTCACCAATCTCACGTATAAGGGTAGCCACTGCCGCACGATAGTCGGCAACCGAATAGTCAACAGGACTATTCAGCACATCAAAAAGATGATGTGTTGTTGGCGACTGTCGCCACGCCGGTTTTGCCGTACCAATGGTTAACGGCTCATAGAATTGCCCAACGTCACAATTAATAACTTCGATAGGCAACCGTTCCCCCAATAACTCAGATAGCGCGGTTTTACCCGCACCAGTCTCGCCAAGAATCATCAAAACGGGGGAACTTTGTTGGGGCATAATAACTGCGGTATTTATTGGGGACACGGAGGGGTACTACCGTAGTACAAAGTACGTAGTTTCTCTAACACCATCCGCTGGTCAATATTACGAATTAATGATATTTCCTCCGCCAGCAGCGCTTCCGCCTGAGCAAGCAGATTTTTTTCACCAAATGACAATGGCTTACTCTTCTCTATAAGTTTCAAATCATGATAAATTTCCGACAACTCATAGAGACTGCCAGTTCTCAATTTTAGTTGGTATCCCTTGTTTCGTTTGTTCCAGCTCGTTACCGGAAACTCAGAATAGGCAACCAACTGCGCAGGTTTTGCCAATAGTTGGAAAACCTCATCCACACACTCGGTACTACTCAAACGTCTTAAACCAACTAAATGTGCATTGACTGTAGGGACTAGTACGGTCACATCTTTACTCAAAAACGTCAATTCATAGAATGTCGTTAAAACACCCGCAACTCTCTTTTCTACTATTCGACTAATCCGCGCCACTCCATGGCCCGGATAAACAACGTTTTCGTAACAGTCAAACATAGGGTGTCTCCTTTTTTGAGGAACGCAAAACCCCTCAAAAAACTTTCACCCTTAGGGAGCATTATATAGGAAAAAACGAACGGGGTCCACCAGAAAAAATACGGCCGAAATTCCAGCAAAATGTCTCTAGAATCTCACTGGCCAGAGTTTCACCGGAGAGTCTGGCCGGGTAGAAAAGCTTTAGAGTAGATAATTTTTGGTTGGCGTCAAGACAGCCACTGCCGCCGCCACTGCTGCCGCGTGCGCCTGGCGCCACCGTAAAAATGACGCAACGGTCATAATAACCAGACAGGCCGGCAGCCACCAGTATTCCGCAAACCATGACTCAAAAGAGATGCGGGTGTTCCATGTCGTATACTCGGTTACAATTTCTGTATAATATCTCAGGCATTCGTCAAGTACATCAAATAACTTATCTATGGGAATCTTATTTAATTTCATCATGAGACTTATCATGCTAAGCCACGGAATGGTCATTCTGAATGCCGGTACAAAACCCCCAGCCAGCCCCTGGTTCTGAGCTCTGGTCGGTTTGGGGGCTAATAGTGTCGCTGAGCGGATCAGTGCATCGTACAAAACAAAAATCAAAAGTGAGAACTCACGAACAAAAGATTCGTTATCTGTGCAGATAGAGGAACATGCCTGCCAGAGAGCACGAAGCGGTGCGCCTGTTCCATCGCGCTCAATTTTCTCAATACATACAGCAATGCGCGCATCAGAAAAGCCGGGTAATAAAAGGGGAGAAACATGCAGCTTTTGAGTAGCCAAAAAAGTCACATGTGGCTCCAGTCGGGCACACGCTTGTACGCAGCATTCAACACCATCGGTCGTTTTTACCCGCTTTCCCTGCGCCCTCAAAACAACGGGAGCTCCGACACAGCACGAGTCAAGAAGAGATGAGTCTGGAAGAGACGAATAACCGGCAGGACAAAAGAATCCGACCAGTACCACAAAAAAAGTCGTCCTAACAACTTGTTTATCACTATTATTTATAGTCATCGTATGTCCCCATACTACCCGCGATACCACCCTACCATCCTAGAATAGGCAACAAGAAGCGCCTTGAGCAACAGTGGTAAACAAAAAAGAAAAAAATTAGGACGGCCTCAACAAAAACAACCCACACCCTTGATGGGGCAGGAAGAATTGCGGGAAAGCCCAAGTAGAGACCAGTGAGCGGGGGACCAGGGGGGAGGGGTTCTCACGAAGTTGCGCTGCAAAGTGAGAACCCCTCCCCCCAAAAACTCTCCTGCACACAAACTCCCTCACCAGTCCCGCGCTAGCCCCTCACTAACCCCTCGCCGGAGATATAAATTATGCGACGCCACAGCCCCAGCCCGAGAGATTTTAAAAACTCTTTGCTCCAATACCTGATTATGTTATTTTATACCTGATGCAAGCGTGCAGACAAACTGGAAGTCCCCTATGCAGTACCAACAGATCATCTTATTCTGCTTGCTCACCTACGCCAGCGCCATAGGGTTCCGAGAACCAACAAATCAAAAGCCAATTATTAATGCCCTGGTTCTCCAAAAATCTATTAAAGAATGCACAGCAACCGTCTTAGATCAACCTAACTCAAACGTTGTTGAAAACCAGAAAGCCTTTACCGCACAAGCACTCATTAAACTCGATAATTGTGCCAGCGATGTTAACGAGTACTTTGATCAAACCTGCCTTAAAATAACCAATACCGGGGGGTGCCTCGATACCAAAGTCACAAAACTCTTTGCAATAATACTTGCCTATGGCTATGCGGCGCACATGCATTTATTTGAAGGAATAAACAAATTGCGCAGCGAAGACCAATCATTCAAACAGCTTGAACTTTTTTTTAAAATGTCCCTCAGAGAACGCGACACCGGAATAGATTTGCAAGCCGAACTGGGTAAGTTGAACTGGTCGCCAGGACTCACCCCAAAACAAAAAAAACGCGCGCTGCTAAAAGCTGAACTCAAAACGGTCTTTCTGGCACTCGTCAGCAGCGTACAGACTGTCTACGAAGTACTTATCAAAGATGCACAATCGCAATATAGCTCCACAATAAGATGTTCGGCTAGCCAAAAAGGTAAAAAACGCTATACCATAAGTTTTTCCGATAACAAATAACCGCCAGCATGGCCGACACACACAGGCAATTTTTAAATTTTTTTAAGAAATCTTGCGATTTTCGGCTTACTTGTGTTATTTTAGTATCGTAATAAACAATAATTTTAAGCAATAATATTTTGATATTATTTAATATTATTTAAAACTTAAAGGTCGCAAATATGAACACCAGAAATAGCTCCAAAAAACAAGCCTTGATAGTGAGCGTGTATGCTCTTATGGGAGTAGCCCTGCTTACCGTACCTCTTGCCAGTGCACGCATTGAGAGCAAGAGTCTTGTCGATATCATTAACAAAACAGCTAATGACCTATTGGGAGAGGGGACTGACGTCATTGACAACGAGAAAGTATTTAAAGGCCGGCAAATCGCCCGGCTCGATAACTGCATCGATGATGCAAGCGAGTTTCTTCAAGACACAGTCAATACACTCACCGAGGCAAAGCACCCATTGAGAAAAGCAAAAAGAGATATCTTTAAGCAGATAATTACACAGGGCCACCAGGCACATGACAGCCTATTTACCAGCATAGAAAGATTCCGCGAATACAAAAAAAATAAAAGGATTCCCGTTCCCGAACAACAAGAAAAACTAGAGGAAATAAATGCTCTGCAAAATAGGGCGGCCCAGAGTTTCGCAAAACTTCTCTCAGAAAAAGAGGCCTTACAGGACCTACAAGACACGCTTGAAGCGATGCAATGGGAAAAGGGGCTTACACAACGCAAAAAAACGGCCGTCGCTCTTAAAAATGAATTAAGAAGCGTTTTTATGGTACTCGTCGACAAGGTGCTCAAAATCTACAGCACGCTTATTGGGGAAGCCCGACAACAATTTATCGCCGGGATACAAAAAACAAGCTCTGGTGAAGAAGACAAGATTAAGTACAATATAACCTTCAAAACAGGCGGGACGCACACCATACACTTGCCCAAAAACTAACCTCCCCATCTCTGGTCAATAATCTGACGCATATATGCAACGGTTTGCGCAATATCAAGCGACGAGTTATCTACAATAATTGCATCGAGGGCAGGCTTAAGCGGCGAATGCTCGCGAGTCGTATCGCGCTCGTCACGCATTGAAACTACCTGGAGCGCTTCGGCCATCGCATATTCTTTCCCTGCCCTAAGTTGGTCCGCCTGCCAGCGGGCAGCGCGTACTTCTGGCGAAGCCGTCAAAAAAAACTTACAGACAGCCTGAGGAAAGACCACAGTCCCCATATCACGCCCATCGGCGACAATATCATGTTCCTGCCCAATGCGTACCTGCAGCTGCAAAATAGCCGCACGCACATACGGATCAGCACTACTGATGGACGATGTCGCGTCAATCTCTTTTGTTTTTAAAAACGGCGTAATATTAATCTCGTCATACCAGACCTGAGCCTGTTCGCGCTCATACCGATACACCAGACGCCCTGCCTTCAGAACTGCATTAACGTCGGCCTGTTTTGGGGTTTTAAGCATCACGTCGTCATACCCGTACTGGTGCACGAGCACATAGGCGATCCCCCGGTACAGGAGGCCCGTATACAAATAATAAAAACCCAAGTCATGTGCCAAACGCTGGGCAATGGTCGATTTACCACTGGCAACAGGCCCGTCAATTGTAATAATCATAATTTTCCCCACACCCTAGCATCCTTCGACCCGTCCTTCGCAACTTGAGTTGCTCCGGAGGGCAGGCAGGCCGGAGTCACGGCGAAGCTCCCCTGGGAGCGAAGTCGGATCAGGATGAGCGGCTTTCCTGCGATCATCCCACAACGTTTTACCCCTAACGCTCGATATAACAGGCTCCAAAGACCACTGCGCTTTTAATAATAATACGTGGCGGCTGTTCCGGGTGACTCTGGTAGACGTGCGAGCCAATAATAATACTTGTATTGTCAGGCAAGACCGTCTTGCCAAACGCGCTTACGCTTTCAGCGCGCACAGGCAAATCGGGATTCAGGCGCACGCGCGTCTTTCCCCACGCCGTGTTCAACGAAATAACCAAGGGGGCCCCGGATGCCGCTAGTTGCTCAGGTTTTATCGATGTCAGGTCAAGCACGGTCGACCCGGCAAGGGTCGTATAGCACCACTGGCGCGTCGGCTCGTGCAAGGCACCAGCATCAGGCATGATAATACCTTTGCCCATACATGTCGTATGGTTCGCATCCTGCGCCGTATACCGACAAAAACACTCCCATGAACCGGCAAGCCGAAAGTCCGTGGTAAATAAAAACCCAAGATATAAAAAGAGCATGCAAAACAACACGGGAATCGCGAAAAAAAAGACCTTTATAAACAGCAAAGCTCCAAACACGAGGCAACAGATGCCCAGAAACATAAGAAAATCCATCACTTCCCCTTTTAATTAGGCATGACGTTCAATGTCTAGCCCACCAAATACGACCGAAGCTTTCACAATCAGCTGTGGCTCCTGCCCAGCCTGACTCTGGTACGTATGCGACCCAAAGGCAACACTGGTCTTATCCGGGGACACAGCCTTACCAAAGGCTGCTGACGCATCAACGCGTACCAATAAATCTGGATGGAGAATCAACTGAGTCCCCCCAAATACCGTACTCACCGTCAGCATGAGAGGTGTGCCAAGTGTTTTAGCAAGCTCTGGGGTTAGACGCGAAAAATCGATAATACTCCCGCCAAAAACGGTCGAATACTCATAGCGCGGCGCACCGGCACGCAGTGCAGCCTCATCAAGAACAACATGGGCCTTACCCATGCAAGTAGCATGCTGGGGGTCACTTCCATGGTAATCCCCTGCTGAGTAACAGTTACCAAAGCCCCGAAATCCAAAAATCATCTGAAAGCCCAGATAGACAAAAAAGCAGCCGAACAAAATCTTGAAAACCGGAATGCTAATCCCAAAAAGGGTTCCCAACAGGAATGAAAGCCCCAAGGCCAAAAACAGAATCCCAAAAAAAATAGATGGATACATAACTTCCCACTCTTGTTAAAAACCATAAAATACCCAGGCTTAAAAACAAACCTGACCCAATTTAAATATAAACTAATATACGGGCTTACACGCAAAGCGCAAGAGCTGCAGGGCTTCGCTCCTCGATCTCCCTTCACCAGGGACCGGGAGCCGTGCGCATATGCTTTGCCAGCCGGCGCTTTTTCTGATACAGTGGTTAATTGTCCTGGAAGCAGTCGTCTTAAAGGAGTTCCATGTTGTAGCGTTCTTTCTGAGCGTGTCTTGTTTTCTATCTCTTCACGCGCGCCATCTCACGAAATATCAATTTATATTTTTATGCGTAATTCACGGAGTACTTATGAATACTATCTGTCTCTTAAAAGAATCTGCTGCATGGGCCCTGTGCAATATACTACGTTTTATCTGGAACTTTATCCCACGCGCCATACTCAATATACTTGCAAGCTTAGCCATTGTTGGTGCTATTGTCGGAATTCTCGCCGGCATCGCCTGGCTCATTGCTCCAGGCATGTTGGCTATGGATGCTTCAATACCACTATTTATAAGAATTTTAATGATGATTGGGGCGTTTGTAAGTATTCTGTACATCTGCATGAGCATAGCCATATCTATAAATAAGACCGCCCTTGATCTGTACGACCAAAAACCCTCTGCGTGGTTTTACATCACCTATTTTCAAACGATGCGCAAACTTGCGGCATTCGTCGTCCTTCTCCTACCTATATTCATGGCCCCGCTTATTGCGGTCTACGCACTTTTCTTCATGTACTATAAATCTCTGACAGTGCCAATGTGGTGGTACATAGCCCTCGTAGCGGCATACGCCACCTTGATCGTTTGTTCCACCATACTTATGCGCATTCAATTCGCTTCCCTCAGCATTGTCGACCGGCCAACAACGGGAGTTTGGGCTGCAATCCGCGGAAGTTGGGGCGCTACGAGCTGTGCCCCGTGGTTCTTTATTGCTGAAGCGCTCCTTGTGGTATTGGTAATAACGTACCAGGCGACCACAAGCACACAGCAGGTAATCGCAGCACTCGCGGGCACCCCATTTCCACAACCCGCGTTTACTATCTGCACAGGACTTGTTTGGCTACTGACCATGCTCTTTAGCTTCTGGATAAATTTGTTCGTCGTTGGACTTTACCGGAAGTTCTCAGGGTGTTGCACCGGCGCAGCGCAGGATTCCTGCTGCAAATAACACGCTATTATTCTTAAAGGGGTCTGGTAAAATCCAGGCCTCCTCTTTTTTCTCAAGCACTTGACTTCACGCCCAAGATTTTTCTAGTCTAAGACTAAATTTTTAGGTCTAATCTTTTAGTCTCACCCTTTGGAAAAAAGAGAAACACATGACTATCTCCTGTCTCATCAAAGAACCGGCCATATGGGCATTCAAAAATTACTTCTGTGCGGCCTGGAAACTTATCCCTCGCCTATTACTCAATGGTATTCTAGGCACACTCATGGTCTTGGCCGTGCCAGGAGCCTGTTTTGGCATTCTCTGGTTCATCAACCCAGCATTGGCATTTCCCCGTATAATCATGCTCACCCTGCCAATCATACTGTGCATCGCAATCTTTCTCGGCGGGCTCATGCCAATCACAGCCATCAAGACCATCCTGGACGTCTATGATCAGAAACAGCCCGAATGGCTCTATGTAAGCTGGTTCAAAACGATGCTTCGACTCTTTTTCGCCGGCATTCTGTTCGCACTCATTATAGCCATACCACTGCTAAGCGCCGGATTTCTGGCACATCGCTACCTCACCGAATACATCGCCATGACCCCGTTACTTAGATATGCAGTGCTGGGAGGATTCTTCCTGCTTATGCTGGGAACCTACACGCTCATCACCCGATTCTGGTTCGCGCCCTTCAGTATTATCGACCGGGCAAAAGGGGCAATTGCGGGACTTCAAGAAAGCTGGCACATCACCAGCTTCGCAAAAAAGTTCTTTTTTGCGCTGGCCATTCTGCTGAGCTGCCTCGCGCTCATAGTCATCATTACCGCTCCAGCGCTGATCCCGCTCATCCAGATAAAAGTTGCGATTCTGCAAGACCCAGGCACACTCGGCAAAATAATCGCAAGCACAGAACCATGGACAGCGTGGGGTATTATCGCAAACATCATCACCATACTGGTCGCTTTTTGGGCTATGCTCTTTGCGGCCGCACTCTACCGCAAGCTCTCAGCATGCAGCACGGGCACAACACAGTCCTGCTGTAAATAATTTTATTAGATACTTTGGGTCCAGGGGGTAACTCCTGTCCTGAGCCCAGCCGAAGAGCCCTGGCGGGTTTTAGGGCAGCGCCCTAAGCTCCCACAGCGACATCAAGCCCATGAAATTCGATGCGTGCCGTATCGTTCCAAAAATTCTCGACCACCTGGACGGCCACATTGACTGACGCATCACCAACGTTCTTGAGCACGTCGTACAGATCGGGCCTATTAAAGAAAATAACGGGTTTAATAATCCCATCGGCGAAAATCATGCACTTGACGTGCACTTCTTTTAGCAACGTCGGCTGCTCAATAAGTGAGACATTGCGCACTAAAAAGACCGGCGCAGCATTGCCATTGCCAAACGGCTCAAGATACGCCAGGTCGCTCATGAGTTTTTTCTTGGCATCAGGAAGCGTCAAAAGCGCGTCACAAACTAATGTTTGTTGCAGGTCTTCAGGCGCGACTGTCGCGGCAATATAGTCGTTCATGCGCTGCTTAAAAGCATCAAAATTTTCACGTTTCAGGGAAAGCCCGGCAGCGGCGGCATGCCCGCCAAAATTAACGAGCAACTCTTGCATACTTTCAAGCGCATCAAATAAGCTTAAACCTGCAATCGACCGACAGGAGCCCTTCACGAGCCCATCGCGTGATTCATGAAACAAAAACGCCGGACGGCCATAAGCACTCACCAAACGAGAAGCCGCAAGGCCAATCACACCAGGCGGCCAGGAAGGACGAGAGGCGATAATGGCCATATCGCGCTTCAGGTCGATAACACCCTGTTTTATATCGGCTACAACATCATCGACCACATGTTTTTCAACAGACTTGCGCGCTTGGTTTAATTCGTGCAAAACAAGCCCAATACGCTGGATCTCGTGGTCATCGTCACCGATTAAAAATTTTACGCCATCGCGCGGGTCATCGAGCCGTCCCAGCGCGTTGAGCTGGGGCGCCAAAAAAAAACCAATATCAGTCGACGTGATCGCACGCGAAAGTTTTGCATTCTCTTTCAATACTTTTATCGCCATGCTCTCGTGAGCCTGTACTTGCTGGAGCCCATATCGAACCATGTAGCGATTTTCGCTCAGCAACGGCACCACATCGGCAACCGTACCAAGCAAAAGCAATTCATACACTTTTTCGGGCAGCTCTTTACCCAGAGTCTCGTACAGCAACGACGCCAATTTAAACGCAACACCAACACCTGCCAGCAATTTGCACGGATACTCACACCCCAACTGCATGGGATTAACAATAGCATGGGCAATCGGCATCTCTCCATGCGGCTTATGATGATCGGTCACAATCACATCAATACCCAGCTTCTGGGCAGCCATGACCGCATCAAAGGCCGTTATGCCATTATCAACGGTAATAAGTAACGTATAACCATTGGCAGCCGCACGCTGTACGGTCTTTTCAGAGAGTCCATACCCATCACGCACGCGGTGGGGAAGAAAAAAATTAACCCGAGCATCAAGTGGCCCCAAACAAGCCAACAGAAGCGACGTGGCGGTCATGCCGTCAACGTCGTAATCACCGGCAATCAGAATCTTTTCCTGATTCTTGAGCGCCTGCATCACGCGAGCAACCGCCTGTTCAGCGCCTTTCAACAACTTTGCCGAAAACGCGCAGCTGCGCGCCGGGGTAAACAAAAACTCTTCAAGCTGCTCCGGCGTCGTATACCCCCGGTTCACCAATACCTGCAAAACAGGCATTGAAAGCTGGTAAGCACCAAAAAGCGCCTGCGCACGCTGGCACAGATCCTCTGACGGCACCCGCCAACGATATTTTGCACCCTGCAGCATATTCACGTAGCACCCTGCGCTGGACAGAAATGGGGCCTTGCCCCACACCCCACCAGGGGGTTACCCCCTGGACCCAGGATAATATGACACGAACCCCGGAACGCGGGGTTCGCAAGATCCCTTGCTTGTGGACTAGCCGACCCCGCAACCGCTCGTCCTGAGCAAGGTCGAAGGGCACGAGCGGGCAAAAGCCCGTGCAATGCGTATGCCACTACTCAGCCTTGCGGCGAAGTGTTGGGAATAAGATAACGTCGCGAATTGAGGGTGCATTTGTTAATAGCATCACGAGCCGATCGATACCAATACCAACGCCAACGGTTGGGGGCATGCCATACTCAAGCGCGGTCACAAAATCGGCATCATAACGCATCGCTTCGGCGTCGCCGGACTCATGCGCAGCAGCCTGTTCTTTAAACCGTGCTGCCTGATCGTGTGGATCGTTTAATTCGTTAAACCCATTGCTAAACTCCATGCCAGCAATAAACATTTCAAAGCGTGCGGCAATAGCAGGGTTTTTATCATCACGTCGTGCGAGTGGCGATATTTCGACAGGGAAATCGACGATAAATACGGGGTCGACAATGTTTGACTCGGCACACTTTTCAAAGAGCCCAAAGACTTTTTGATAATAGGACATATTGGCTGGTGCATGCACGCCATGGGCAGCGCAGGTGGCGTCGATACGCCCGGCTACAAGATCCTCGGCAGGAATACCGCCAAATTCGGCAACTGCCTGGGCTGGGCTTAAGCGCCTAAAATTACCCAAATTCACCATCTTGCCGGCAAAGGGAACTGTTAAAGTACCACAAACCTGAAGCGCAAGCTTCTGGAAGATATCGGTCACAAAATCCATAATAAAATGATAATCGCGATTGGCAGTGTAAAATTCGAGCATCGTAAACTCAGGATTATGCCTGGTCGAAATGCCCTCGTTCCTGAAACTGCGGTTAATTTCGTACACGCGTTCAAAGCCGCCAACAATAAGACGCTTGAGATATAATTCTGGAGCGATACGTAAAAAGAGCTCAGTATCGAGCGCATTGTGATGGGTCACAAACGGCCGAGCTGCGGCACCACCAGGAATGGGGTGAAGCATGGGCGTTTCGACTTCCATGTAGCCCTGCTGATCGAGAAAGAGCCGAAGGCTGGAAATAATCTGGAACCGTTTGGCAAACCGCTCGCGCGTTTCGGGCGAGACCATAAGATCGACGTAGCGCTGGCGATATTTTATTTCAATATCGGCCAGGCCGTGAAATTTTTCAGGAAGTGGCAATAAGCACTTGGAGAGCAATTTGAGGGTAAAGGCCCGGAGCGTCGGCTCGCCGGTCCGGGTAATAAAACCGGTTCCGGAGACCCAGACGATATCGCCCGTATCAATAAATTTTTTAATAAACTCAAAAACCTGCTGCCCTACCTGGTCTTCTTTGATGTAAACCTGCAAGCGCCCGCTGGTATCTTGTAGGCTTAAGAAAATCGCTTTGCCATGCTCACGAATAAGCATCACCCTGCCAATCAAACTGTACGGCGCACCGGCGGCGTCACAGGCGTCAACGCCTTCGGTAGCAGTCTTTGCTGCATCGTGCACCTGCTTGCAGGTGGCAGTTGGTCGCTCTGACGGACCCCAGGGTTCGATACCCTGTGCACGGAGCGCGCGAATTTTTTCAAGACGAACTTCGTGCTCAGCGCTGCTGTTCTGTTCTTCTGTTCTGTTTTCAAGTTCAGGTCGTACCATGATTTTATCCCCGGATATCAAATAGTAACCTGTGGCGACGCGCCACAAAAAATCTCTGCTTAGGTTAAGAATACCGGGGAAATGGCCTGCCGGCAATAACGGTGCACGCCGGACAAATGCTTCCAAAAAAATCTGGCTCTTGTTGGCCGGTTAGTCGAACTCACTCACAGTCATACCGCACCCGCAGATTCGTTTTCAAAAATGCTCGAATACTGCCACTGGGATATTTTTTATCTCACCCAGAGTCCCTCGAACGATTGGACTTATACCAAACCCGGAAATTAATCTTGCACACCCAAGAACCGTTCGTCCTGAGCTTGTCGAAGGGTTCGAACGCGCCAAAGCACATTTATATACCGGGATTGGTATTACATTGACCAAAATACAATCATATATTATAATTATAGAAAACATCTCAATATCAAGATAATATAATATCAGGACATCGGAACACATATGCACACACGCCATTCTCTGGTCTTTTTACGATTGTATACCATTCTGGTTCTGTCATGCTGTATCAACGTGGCATGGCCCATACAACCACAGATACTGTGCCCGGTTGAACCGCAGGGCCTGTCGCTCTCTGGTATCAAAAATCATTGTATACGATGGGTACGCGAAAATCCCCTCTGGACACTTACCATAGCAGGGGTAGCTCTTGGTAGTTGGTATCTCTATTCCTACATGACGCAGAAAAAGCTAGAACAGAAAGAACTAGAACAGAAAGAACTAGAACAGAAAGAACTAGAACAGAAAGAACTCGAGAGAAAAGAACTCGAGAGAAAAGAACTCGAAAGAAAAGAACTCGAAAGAAAAGAACTCGAAAGAAAAGAACTCGAAAGAAAAGAACTCGAAAGGAAAGAGCTCGAGCTCGAGAAGAAAGAGCTAGAGAGAGAAAAAAAAGAGCTAGGGCTAGCGCTAGAGAAAACAGAGACCGAAAGAAGTTTTGATGACCAAATACTCACCGCAGCCAAAAAACTTCGGATTTCCGAGTATCAAGACATATCCGAAGAAGAAGCATCCACGCTCAAACAACTCAATATCTGCATGGAAGAAAGCTTCTCTCGATTGGCACTCCAGGGAAAGGCCCCCGAAAATTGGCAACGGCGCTGGGAGAAATTCAAAGACAGAATCTCTCTGGTCAAACCCGCCTTCAAAGAATACGTGCAACTTGTCGAAAAATATGGGGCCTATACAGAACAAAACAAAAAGGCCCTTCTCACTAGCGCCAGTATCGAGGCAGGCTATTACACTCTCTTTGGAAGCGAAGTAGTCCTTACCGCTCTAGGACTCAAACCAGTAACCATTTTGGAAAAGGTTGCTCACCAAGAGGAAGACAGATTTGAATCCACGAGCCCATTAAAGAATGAAATCATATTGAATGCATTGATACTACTTCGACAAAAAATGTTTAAAGCCCTCAATGAAAAATACCCTAATGAATTCATCCAGCAGGAAGAATTCAAGTGTGATGAAAAACATAAAGCAAAATGCAATATGTTGCCGTATAGTTGCAACGACCCGCTTTTTCCGACAACTTGGATACTTAAATATGAAAAACTTAAATCTAGATTTAATGAAAAGGTTTTCCAGAAAGTCAGTCTTCAAGAACAGCAAAAAGTGACTGGTTTAATTGATGAGAACACCAATAAAAATTTTGAATCCATTAGAAACCAACTATACGAGCACTACCAAACAAAAAGAAAAGGCGAACCAAACACATCCGCTTTGATCCTTGGCTTATTCCCAAATGGCTATACGGATTTGACCACAGATCAAGAATCTCCCCTGGGAGCCTACCATAAAAAAAGACCCGGCATGGCCGATCGTCTCAAGGTTTTACTTCCACACTATGCCCCCTTCTACAAAGCTGTTTTTATCCCTGGAATCAATTCCGTAGTCGCACGATCGCCATACATCGAGCTCTATGAAAAAGCACTCGCATACGCATGGATCTCTCTCGCAGGACTCAAGCATTATATTTACCAGTTAGGCCTTGCCATAGGTCCAGAACAATCCTGCAACTCAAATCCAACATGGGATAACGCCCGGTACCGAAAAATTACTCAGAACCAAGGGGACGAAAAGTTCATAAAAGATCCTCTCGCCAAAGCCATCTACGTACTAGAATTGGCAGCTAACCAAAAGTAAGAGTCTAGAGATTTCCAAGCCAAAGAACACCAATCGTTCGCACCCTTTTGCGCCCCCTTACTGCAAGCCTGCGCGCACCATATAGTGTCCCCACTTTTTTGATTGTACGGCCAAGGTTCTCGTAACTTTTTTGCCAAGGGACCAAACAAGCAATAACAACAGGCGTTAAATGCTCAACACACAAATACAAAAATTCATCCCCTGTGGCCTGTTTTAACAGCAGGGCTCATACCGTCCAACGGCACAAGGCCATCAAAACGCTACTGTCCTTTTGTCTTGGGCTGCTGTTTAAGATCCTCTGGCGATACCACCCGAGGAAAGATGGGGGCTGCACGCAAAGAGCGTTTATCTAATTCTTGGAAACGCATAAGGTTCATCATGGTAGTTATGATTCCCCCTGCTGTATGGCACCCGTAGCTCCGCGCTGCGCCCGCAGCTCTTCGCAAGATGCCATATCCAGAGGGGCCCAACAAGCGATAATATTCTAGGGTCTTGTTAAACGATTGCCTATCTGTATGAAAATAGCTCAAGACAAGAATCTCTTGAGGCACTTGTCCGAGCAATACGCCAAAATCTGGCGTATTCAAAGCCCCGTGCGCAACTAGGTACCAACAGGCACCCAGATTTTTCTGGGCCCATGCAACATGCAAAAGAGTCATCCCCCCCATGCCCTGCATCGTACTTTCACCATCTTGCTCACAGAGCCGTACCACGCCAGGCCAGTCGCCCTTAAGTGCAAGTGGCATAAGCTCCTGGAGACTGATCTGCTCAGGCCGCTGCTGAGTAGTCTCCTGCATACAGTATGCCTGAGCAATAGGCGACAAGGCAAAAACTAAACCCAGTAGCCTTGAAAATCGCTTTAAATTTATCATCTCTATTCCCCCCGCATACGCCTCTGCTTATCACATTATATCTAATTATTTAAGCGTTATATTTTCTGAGCTACCTGGTTCTGTGGTATCTGCCCAAGAATTTCCTGATACTCCACTGCAATCTCAGGGGCAATACGGGCACCATGGTTAATCAAAAATTTTGCCAGCAAAGACTTTTCTGAATCAGGCTTTATTGACTGCAAAGAGACTTCAAGGAGCCGTTTATCTTTGTCAACGCGCACACCCTTTTCAACTAAATACTGAACAATAGCAAAATTCCCCTCAAAGCAGGCCCAGTATACTGGGGTATTACCGTCAATATCGATTGGATTAAGCTGAGCGCCCCTTCCAAACAAGTATTTAACAATATCAAGATATCCTGCTAGGCAGGCCTGGTGTAACGCAGTTTTCTTTTGGCGGTCTCTCCCGTCTACCAACACACCTTTTTCAAAAAGCTGCTTAACCCTTGCAAGATTTCCCTCAGAACAAGCACAGTGCAGGTCGTTTGTCAATAAAATTTGCCGTAGGCAGGAAGCGGCGTCACGGCAACCATACAGTTGTGCTGCCACAAAAAGTCTTTGCAAAGAATCAAGCTCTGCACCATATACAAACTCATTAAATGACGTCCGATCGGTATAAAAAGATCCCAAAGCTTGGCACTCTCCAGCAGCATATGTCTCAATAAACTGCTCAAGCTCTGGCGCAACATAAGCACCTTGTGCTACCAAATAATTAATAATCTCTTGATCTTTCTGGCGGCATGCGATATGCAAGAGTGTAAGCCCTGGATAGGGCGTTGTATCAATGGTCACCCGACTCCCTGGACGCTCAAGAGTTCTTATCACGTATACCCAGGCCCTTGCATTGGCAGCTGCAAAGAGATTAATCAGAAACATGGTATCTGATGCACTTATTTCTTCACCATTTCTTAAACGCTTATGCTTGCACGAAGCTTGCTGAAAACATCCCAGCCCCAGTAGGGCGGCAAGAAAAAGAATCCCTCGTTTTTTGATCATGATCAAAGGCCCTGACAATTTATTTTGACTTATAAAAAAAATATATAAACAAGTGGTGCCTACTTACAACAGAAGAGCCACTTTAAACAGTATAAATAAAAATATAATTATTGTCACTTGCATATAAATTTAATTTTTATTTATAATAGTTGTTTAAAAATTAGCAAGATAAGCCCTGCCCCGCCAGATAGCCCTGTTGCCAGGGCTTTTATGCGAGCCGCTATCCCCAATCTTGTGATATAAACTTGTGTTCGTGCGTTCGAATCAGGTGAATTGGTAGCAATAACGGTCAGGGCTTTTGGGCGCACGTTCGTGCCGCGCAGCGCATAACTGATTGATAGCGAGAAGCAACAAACGGCCAGTTGACCACGTGCCACCAAGCGTCGATATAATCGCCCCGAAGGTTCTGGTATTTCAAATAGTAACCATGCTCCCAGATATCCATCACCAAAATGGCTATACACCCAGGCTCGTGGGGCAACTCGTGATTATAGGTGGTTTTTATTTTAAGCTTGCCTTGAGGGCCCGTCAAAAGCCAAACCCAACCGGAACCGATATGCCCAAGCGCCGCCTGTTTCCACTGGCTTTGAAACTCTTTAAAAGAGCCAAACGAGGTCGTAAAAGCGTCAAGCAAAATGTCTGGTGGGGTTTGATCATGAACTGATGACATACAATTCCAGAAGAACGTATGGTTGGCATGCCCACCCCCATGGTCACGTATCAGGGGTCGAATGTCTTCCGGAACCTTGTCCAGATGGGTAAGCAACCACTCAAGTGGATACGAAAAGAGCGCAGGGTGGCGCTCAAGCGCACGATTAAGTGCAGCTATATATCCCGCATGATGTTTATCATGGTGAATTTCAAGCGTGCGTGCATCAAGATATGGTTCTAATGCATCAAACGGATACGGCAATGCCGGCAAAGTATAATTCATAAGGCTTCCTGACGTGACGGGTCCAGTCTTCTTATCGATTCTACTACAGGACGACACCAAGAAGCAAAATATAAGAAAACAAAAAAAGCTCCCCAAACCTGACCGACTCATAAACATCACGCGTTCCCTCCTCAAAACCATCTCTCTTTCAATTAAGAGTAGCGTTTCGGGATCACCAAAATCAACAAAAAAATACACAAAGAACGATTTACAATCTTGTAGTTTGCTGCATACTGAAGAACGACACCCGGGAAAAATCTGGGCTATTTGTAGTTGTAACATCTTTTTTTGGAGGAAGTTTTATGAAAAAACTTACCTATGGTCTCTTTATATGCACGCTATCAATTCTAACTCTTGCGCTCACCAGCTGCGGTGGCAAAAAAGTAGAAGCTCCTAAGCCAATGGAAGCAACGAAAGTTGAAATTCCTGCTCCTGCAACAACACCTGCGCCAGCTCCTGTAGCACCAGTTGCTCCTGTAGCACCAGTTGCTCCTGTAGCTCCTGTTGCACCAGTTGCTCCAGCGAAGTAACAACAAAAAAACAAAAAACCGTGGCTCTGTTTTTTCGACAAAGCCACGGTTTTTTTTGTATCTTATACCAAACCCGTAAATTAATCTTGTATGCCCGCCCACCGCTCATCCTGAGCTTGTCGAAGGGTGCTAACCGCAAGACACAAGTTTATATAACGTGATTGGTATTAAAACCAAAATTTTCAAGCTTTACCCAGAAATTAATTTCCCCAAGCAACGCACACTTAAAAACAGCGAGCCCCGCTGTAACCAGCAGGGCCCTACACATACTCAAGATATCTAAAAATTAATTATACAAGCCCTTATCCTTTGGCCGCCAATTTTTGAGCAATTCTTTATAGAGCGCTTCTCGAGCACTGGCCGGACCACCCTTTTTGATCACTCGTTTAACCCGCGCCAGACAGAGCGACAGCTCATCTTTCTCGTACAAAGTGCTGTCAAGCTGATCAAACGTATCAGACATAACCACGGGCTCAACCACCAGCTCATCTGAGACGGCTGGAACATCATGCAAGGCATTTTCAAGTAACGAAAAAAAATCGAGCACAGCCCGCTGTAAGATTTCGGGGTCATGCCGCTGCACCGTACTTTTTTGCAGCTCTATATCCTCGCGCAATCCCTTCTCTAGCGCCTGCCCAACAACGCGTTTAAGCGCGGCTGGATTTTTCTGTACGAGCCATTGCAAAAGATGAAGCAATTCATACGAAAGAATGAATTGGCTCTCATCAAATGGATATTGGTTCTCCATGAGGCTCCTTCTCTTTTTCGGTTTTCGTTTTTACCACCACCAACGGTCGCGGACGATCTTCCTGCTGCTTAAGTAGTGCAAGCTGCTGCTTTGTCTTTGCTGTCTGATCTTTACGTAGTCTTTCATCACTCGCCAGGTCCTCCTGAACGCGCTTAAAAAGACCGTTTATTTCTTTCTGTAGCTTTTTTATTTTCTTTTGTTGTTTGAGAATCATATCAACACCAGCCAGGTTAATGCCCAACTTATGCGTCAAATAAATGATCTCTTCGAGTCGTACAATATCCTCCTCAGTAAAAAGGCGCGTATTGCCCTCGGATCGTTTGGGAGAAATCAACCCTTCCCGCTCATACAAGCGTATGGTCTGCTGATGAACCGACAATATTTCGGCCACCGCTGAAATCGCAAAATGTCCCTTTTTCTTTTTCATACGTTTTACCACCGACGTCCATCTGACGCATCCGCTGCAGACGGCTCATCGAAAGTTACTATCCACCACGCCCTACAATTTAGTATACTGTAAATCTTACAATAATGCATGTGCAATATTTTGTGACATAAAAACTGGAGATCCTCATGGCCCCCAAAAACACCTCAAAAAAATATTTTATGCTAACGTTTTTTCTTGTGACAGGGATAGCAGGAACAAGCCTTGCGCGAACGATTCTAGAAGAGCACGTATCGCGCTACTTTGACCAGGGGCGTACATCGCACTATGTCCGCGCAAAAATCAATGATCGAATCTTTATCGAACGTACTGATATTACCCAGAATGGCACGATGACCGAATGGTCAATAGACGGCAAGCGCGTTGACCGAGAAGCCTTTGAAAGCGCCCAAGCGCACGCCCTCGCAGAAGAAGTAAGCACCCGGCAAAAACAAATTGCCGAGCTACTCCAAGAAGAGCTCTTGTTTAATCAGCGCCTTCAGGCGTCAGACGCCTCAAAAATCATTCGCAAGGGGCTAGATTTTTGCAAGAAAAAACTTGCATTTATTGATGCCCAGGGGCTCGACAAGTATCTTGCGTTCTCACCAGAGAGCATAGCAAGCAGGGCAGTGTATACCCAGCTCGTACAGACGACACTACCAGAACTTGAAAAACTGCTTTCAGACATAACAAACGTAACACCGGACCAATTACTAACGGCCCAAAAGACTATTATTACAAGCGCTTATAAGCTCCACAAGCTCGCCAATCGCACCATCGAAGCCGCCATGGCCCAATCGGACGATACCCAGATGCTCAAAAAGCTGGTTGAGCTCTCGTCAGGCCCCTCCGAGGACATCCAGGCACTCAAGGAGCTTTTACAGGCTGCGCCGGCGTAACAACGCCGCCCCATAAACCGCAAGAAAACATCTATTATAAAAACTCGAAATCAAATAGAGGAGGGTAGAATAACCAATGGCAAGTCTGGCGATAGTGCGAAAAATAAATGCGCAGGTCGGGATTGCATCGAGCTTGCAGCGATTTTATAACACTTTTAAAAAGATGGAGCCCTCCTATGGCTTTCATATTTCGTGGTTTGTTCGTTGTTGGCTGCGTAGCTAGCAGTATTGGCAGTCTCTCTGCCGTTCAAGAGTGGGAGCTGCAGATACAAGCAACTCTCAAAAAAAACATTTCTAAGCCACAGCGTCTTGAGGAATTTCGCGGCATTGTTCAAGCGGGGCTAGAAAAAAAGAAGGTGGAGCCAGTTGCGCTTATCGACTGCGCATTAGCCTGTGATGGGCCCGATTACGTCGAGCTTCTTTTTAATATACTCCCAGATGATGCATTCACGGATCACTTTACCTCACTGTGTAGACGGACTATGCCACTAGTTACCAAAATCGGCCTTGAAAAGGTTAAGCAGATACACCTCAAAATGCGTAGGGACAAGATATTCAAGGGAGAGGTCACCGCCACAGACCTGTGGCTCCTCAACGGAGAGGGAAAAGGGTACATCGACGAAGAGGTCGAAAAGGATAAAAAGGGCAAAATGAATGATGAAGAGCTCATGGTTTTTCAAGTAATAAAAGGCGCCCGTGCTTTCTTAGCTAGGTTGAGCCGGCGGCATTTTGCTGATCTAGTACTCATATTAGCAAATCCATCAAGAAGCCCGGACTTTTATAGCTTTGTGGTGTCAGCAGCATCATTATTGAAGGAAGATTAGAAACTCACACACTCCTTGGTAGGGAAACCCGCCGGGGAGTTTCTTTTTTTGCGAGAATAGTTGATCTTAGCACGGAATCTTGTATATCAACAGGTTTGCTTGTCTCTGTTTGGTCTTTAAAGAATATGATGAATAGCTCGTATCGAGTTTATTTGAGCTTTTATTAACAAGCTCTTTAAGCTTGTTGATTTTTTCAACCGACTTAAGCGACTCGGGAAAGATCAAGCGCACATGGGGGCTCTCTTGTTGCCCTTTAAGTAAGGGTTCGGCAAAATAAAGCCAAAAATTTCTTGAATCAGCTTTTTGTCTCATAGATTCTGCGCCCAGCCGAGCCAAAGCAGCATCCCGTTTATTTGCCACCTTCGGTAAGCCAGAATGCTTGTCATGGGAGCTCTCGCTGGTCGACACCACTATATCAGCACCAGGTAATTTGTTTTTTTCACTATATGCACGATACCCCCGAATAGAACCATGCAGGGAAAACGCGAGCTGCGCCTTTGGGAACATTTTTTGAAGAAACGAGATGCACTGCACCGCCCTCCGGATACCATAAATAGCACCATTACGAATCATCGTTTTTAATTGATTATCGTCGAGGTCTTTCAACCGGGCTCTCTCTTTAACTAAGTCACGCGTAGTTTTAAGAATTTCACCAAGCAGCTTTTGATCTTTTAGAAATGCGCAGCTTGGATCATCAACCTGTTTCCCTCGCTCACCAAAACCAAAGGCACAAGCCTTTACATAATCCAGATAAGGCTTGCCAATAAAATGTATATCGATTTTTGCATCTGGTTGTTGCTGTAAGGCCTTGGCCAAAATAACTAAGTCCTGAAACAGATTGCCAGCCCGGCTACATCCAACGTACTGCACGGGTTGCGCTGAGACTTTAATCTTTTCCACGAAAGCTGTAACAACCTCTGACTCAAAATAGTTTCGGCGCTCTGGATTGTTGGCACGATTTAAGGGACAGGTCCCTGCAACGCACTCATCCACCATAAAAATCGGGCATCGCTTTTCATGGGCCTTAAAGCGCGCCAGCAACTCTTCTGAAGTTATTTGGTGCGGTTCTTCTGCTATGTCAAACTGCCCCGCATGGCGTTTGATATACGTAAGCGCCCGTTCCGGGTTTTTAATAACAAGATCAAGTAGCTGCTCGTCGGTTAAGAGCACTTCAGGCTTTGTTACATAATCGTACAAATACTTCAAACCAAAGCCAACCAGCCCCACCAAGGCGCATTGCTTCAGGGTTGGTCGTACATGGTGCATCAGCTGTCCCAGAAGACCGGCGAACCCCACGCTTACCCCGCCCCACAAGCTATTTTTTATAAACTGCTGTACAGGGCTATCAATACGCGGCTCTATTATTTTCTTTTCATGCACATTATTCGAATCATTCATGGCAAGCGCCGATGACACCACCAAAAAAAGCGGCAATAAACGCCCAACTAATCTACGTGCAAAAAGCATACCCAATCCCCCAACCTCTCAACAAATCGCGATGCCCGATATAAATGAGCAGAAAACGACCATTTAAATTTTACACCAAACAGCAATATCATTATAATTTATTTAATTTTGCCACAAAAAAGACAACTTGGCAACTTTCAGGCGTAAATAATCCTGCATTGTTGACTTAATTACTCACTTATTGCCAGACTCGCTGGTGAAGCAGCTTAATTATTGCACGCAAAAAGGATTGATTATGTACAATTCCAACTTCTATAGAATAATCGCCTGCGGTTTCTGTTTATACAGTATCTCATGGGTTAGCGGAATGGAAAAGCCAAAAGAAATTGCTAAGGCCGATGAGCTGTTGCACAATGCAACTCTGAACGGTGATTTGAACGGCGTGAAACATGCACTAGAAACAGAGGGCGCCAACATTGAAACTGCCGATATTTTCAATCCTGACACTCCACTCATTACAGCCGCTAGTGGAGGGTTTCGGAAGATTTTCGACTATCTGATCCTGAAAGGGGCCAACGTCAACGCCCGCGGGTATAAGGGAAGAACGGCGCTCATGGGGGCAGTAAAGAGCGAAACCACTTATAAGGCCTTTCCTATAACAAAAACCCTCATCGCTGCCGGCGCAACCATCGAGCTCGCAGACAATGACGGAAACACCCCGCTGTTGGTGGCAGTAGCGCAACCCGAGCCCCATATAGACCTGACAAAATATTTAGTAGAGCAGGGACACGCAAACATTAACATTAGAACCAACGCCGGGGACAGCGTCTTACACAAAGCAGTATCGCCAAAATGGTCTGCCGATAGCAAGGAGCTTCTTGACTACCTCATAAGCAAAGGGGCTGATCTTGCCGCCAAAAATAACGCCGGCGATACGATTTTACACAGCGCCGCCCGCGCAGGACGCCTAGATGCAATAGAATATTTACTGGGCAAGGGTATTGATATTAATGCAAAAAACAGTGTCAACGCAACGCCTCTTCATCACGCAGTTCTTAATGACCATTTAAAAGCAGTAGAATACTTAGTCGACCACGGAGCAGATATTGACGCAAAAGATAGTTCAGGGCACACCCCTGAGCAGCTGGCAAAACCAGAAGAAACGAATGGCGAGGCTATTAAGCTTTTGTTTACTTCAGTACGCGCACTCAAAAAAGCCTTGTCAGAGCTTTCGCACTCGCTCAACACGCTGGCCAAGCAAGTTACACTCAAAAAATAATTTTTCGAGGTTTCTGGAGGCTTTACGGTACTGATGCGGCATGGCCGCAACACACCCCCTGGGATTGCTCGGCAACCCTCGACATCTGGACAAAAACCAGATATTCTAAAAGAGAATATTATGCACCAGTAGAAAGACAAGCTAGAGCCTAAATAGAGATAGGTTATACTATCACCCCAGAGCCAAATAAAGCACGAAAAACGTATGGATTTAAAAAACGCCAATCTTAAAAACTTCACACCGGACCGAGTACGCAACTTCTCCGTTATTGCCCATATTGACCATGGAAAATCCACTCTCTGTGACCGCATGCTTGAGGTCACGGGCACTATTTCGTCACGAGTCCGTCATGAGCAGTTTCTTGATAAGCTCCAGGTTGAAAAAGAGCGGGGAATCACCGTCAAGGCACAGACAGCATCTATGCTGTATGATTATAATGGCGAGACGTATTTGCTTAACTTGATTGACACCCCGGGACACGTCGATTTCAGCTATGAAGTTTCACGTTCGCTCTATGCGTGCCAGGGCGCGCTTTTGCTGGTCGATGCCTCGCAGGGCGCACAGGCCCAGACTGTCGCCAACTTTTATTTGGCATTTGATCAAGATTTGACCATTATTCCAGTCCTGAACAAAATTGACATGACGACCGCCCGTCCCGACGTGGTCGCCAAAGAACTCAAGACGCTTTTTGATTTTGAACCAGAAAGTATTATTCCGGCTTCTGCCAAAACGGGGCAGGGTATTAACGATATCTTACAAGCAATTATTAACCGCATGCCGGCTCCCGCTGGTTCGGCCGATGAGCCTCTCAAGGCACTTTTGTTTGACTCTTGGTACGACGAATATCAGGGCGTAATCGTCTTAATTGCGCTCAAAGACGGCTCGATCACTATGGGTGATGCCGTTACTTTTGCCCAGACAGGCCAAAAGTACGAAGTGCTTGAAGTAGGGCTCATGTTCCCTGATCGTGTACCCGTACCAACGCTCTACGCCGGGCAAGTTGGCTACCTGGTGGCAGGACTTAAAAACGTGCGCGAGGCACGCGTTGGTGATACCATTCACCTGACCAAAAAGCCCGTCGTGCCTTTCCCTGGCTTTAAGCCGGCGCAGCCGATGGTCTTTGCCGGGGTCTATCCCGTTGACAGCGTCGACTTTGACTCGTTGCGCGACTCCATTGAAAAATTAACCCTGAACGATGCAAGTCTCACGGTCGAAAAGACCAGCTCAATGGCACTCGGACTTGGCTTTCAGTGCGGCTTTTTAGGACTCTTACACTTAGACGTTTTCAAGCAACGACTCGAGCAAGAATATGGCCAATCGATTATTGTGACGTCGCCAAGCGTGCTTTATGAAGTATTACTCACCGATGGCACCATACAAAAGGTCGATAAGCCGTCAGAGTTTCCCGAGCAACAATATATTGACGAGATTCGCGAGCCGATTATTAATGCCACGATTATTGTGCCAAAGACCTATATTGGTGGCGTGTTACAGCTCTGCCAGCAGCGCAGGGGCGTGCAAAAACAATTTTCGTACCTGAGTGAAGACCGGGTCATTTTGGTGTACCAGCTACCCTTAAATGAAATCGCCACTAATTTTTACGACCAGCTCAAATCGATCAGCTCGGGCTATGCTAGTTTGGATTATGAACGGGCTGGGTACCAGACGGCAGACCTGGTAAAACTTGATATTTTGCTGGGCGGCAAGCCGGTCGACACGCTCTCAACGATCGTGCACCGGGATAGTGCCACCATTATTGGTCGCGATATTACCAAGAAGTTGCGCGCCGCGATCCCAAGACATATGTTTGAGGTAGTTATCCAGGCGGCTATTGGCGCCAAAATTATTGCTCGCGAAACCATTTCGGCATTACGAAAAGACGTCACGGCCAAGTGCTATGGCGGCGATATAACCCGTAAGCGCAAGCTGTGGGAAAAGCAGAAAGAGGGGAAGAAGAAGATGAAGCAGGTGGGGCAGGTTGAAGTCCCCCAAGAGGTCTTTTTAACCATCTTGAAAAACGAGAGTTAAAATCAGCTCTCGCTCGTATCCGGAGTCACGAACAGCCCGCACCCTTCAACCCGACCTCGCCCTTGTGATTGCATCCTTCGACCCAGCCTTCGCAACTGGAGTCGCTACGGCGGGCAGGCAGGCCAGAGTCACGACGAAGCTCCCTCGCGAGCGAAGTCGGATCAGGATGAACGGGTTATTGGCGCAGGCTCCGGTGGGCAGGCAGGATGAACGGGTTGTGGACGATAAGGCCCCCGGAATTTACCCACCGTAGCTCCTCGATGAGCAGCTACAAAAACGTGCTTAGAGTTTGAGATCATAGGCGGGAAGTTTGTCGAAGGACGACCCCACAAGCACCCTGCCAATAAGTTCAGTAACAAAAAAAGCCGCTCGTCCACCCGCTCATCCTGAGCTTGTCGAAGGATCGGAGGATACGAGCGGGCAAACCAAAAAGGCAAAAAACATGTCAGCAGAATTTTCAGGTCGCATCTGTATATTTCACGCCATCGACATTGGCGACGATGTCGATCTGGAACTAATAAAACAGAAAAATCTCCTCAAGCGGCGTCCCGCGACACCCGCACCCTATTTTAAGAATTATCACCGGCCGCTCACCGCCGAGCTACCCGAACCGCACATGACGCCCTATTGCGACATCGTGCGCATTCACCACTTTGGGGCGATCTCGCTCCAGTACAAGATTCCGTTCACCTCCACGCTTGAACAGCTGCGCGGAAACATCGAACGAATCGACAACGAGTACCAAGAGAAAGCCATAGCTGACGCAGCAACGGTCTACAAACAGATCGAATCAGCCGTCAAGCAGCCGCTCTTTTTTCACCTAAATAAATCGTATATCTTGATTCAGGTCGATACCAAGAATGATATCACGGGTAAACAGATTCAAGAGATGTTCGGCGGAACAATTGCCTCGCTTCTGCGCTTCGAAGTCGAGACCCTGTCTGAATACAAGAAAAACGAAATTCTTGAAAGCGCCTTTGGATACTATCGCGGCGATCTGATTGTCATCGATACCGAAGCCGCGTTCTTGTACGACGATGAATACGAAGAAGTTCTTGAGCTCTTCGAATTTGTAAACGTCCAACACTTAGAACTTCAGTATTTTGATCGCGTTCTTGATAAGCAACTGACCCAAGCATATAGTCAAGGCCGACGTGATCAGGCCTGGTACCATTCATTTATGAATTGGCGTGGCGGGGCCGTTAATCCCCTCGAGCACTTAGATATGCTGAAAGTCGAAATTTCGGTTATTACCGAACGCATGGAAAACAGCATCAAGCTCGTGGGCGAACCGTACTATTCAGAGCTCTACACCGCCCTGAGTGAAGCGCTTGATCTTAATAACTGGAAAGAATCGATCAATAAAAAACTTAATATTATTCATGATCTAACCGACGTATACGAAAATCGTGCGCAAACGATGCGCGACAACACGTTTAGCATCTTGATTATTATTTTAATTTTCTTGGAACTGATCGTCGGTATTGGCCAGCTTTTTAGGTAAAAGTATAAGTCAATTGGCGGCTGTTACCAGCCCCTCGAATAATCTTAGTGCCGGTCTAACCAACCGGCATCTGTTTTTATATCTATTGAAATCGTAACACATTAATGGTACAATATTATAAAACACTAGCTAGCGATGGCAAACTGATGAAAAAAGAATTTATAGTCTACCGGGGCTGTAAGTTTACCATTGAATGGTATTTTGACGATCGAGGCAAAAGTCTCCCCCTTGAATACTTTGAAGAACTTTCTTTCGCAAGGAAGAAAAAGCTTTGGCATTTACTCAGAATACTTGGAGATCTAGGGAAACTTCTCAATGAAGAAAAGTTTCGTTATGAAGGCGACCAAGTCTATGCCCTCAAGCCACACCCAGACCGATTTTTATGTTTCTTCTTTGAAGGATCGAAAATCATCATCACCAATGCATACGAAAAGAAAACAGCAAAAATGCCCGTCCAAGAAAAGAGAAAAGCGCTTCAGGCAAAGGCAGAATACATAGAACGAATCTCGAAAGGAGAATATTATGACTAAAAAGCTACAACCAAAGATTGAGCCAAAAATACAATCAACGTACGACAAGTTTGTCGAATCAATGAGCGAGCAAGAGAAAAAAGAGTTTGATAGAGAATATCGCGAAGAGCTCTTTTCAGAACTTCTTCTCGCATTGATGGCTGAAGACGACGTCTCAGTACGCGAACTCGCTAAAAGCATTGGCATTTCGCCAACCATTATTCAGGGCATTCGTTCCGGCACAAAAAAGAATGTCACCTTACAGAGCTTTTTCAAAATCATGAAGGGCCTGGGCTGCTCCGTGGTCGCCGAGAAAGACGGGGTGCGCTTTCCTCTTAATTTCCCCCGCAAGTAAAACTCCCCCGTCTATCCCCGAATAATCTTAGTGCCGGTCTAACCAACCGGCACCTGTTTTTGATTTTAAGCCTGCTTTGCCCAGCTTGCGCTTTCTGCTACTTGAACCCCATACGCTGCTATAATTATTTTTTTAGGGATAATCCCTGCAAGCAAGAAGACCCCGCTACCGTTTGCCGAGGGGTTTTCCCATCTCTATTTGGTATATCAAGATTCGCCCCATGCTGTACCAAAAACTTAGCAACTTCACAAAAGCGCAGCTCGTTCTCTCGGCATTCATAGCACGCCACATGTAAAGGGGTTTCACGCCGTACACCCCATACCGGGTTTATGTTAGCCCCGCAACTAACCAGCAGCTCCGCAACCTCCAGGTGAGGGTGTATGTTTTTTGCTACCCAAATACTATCTATGCATGCCATGAAGAAAGGCGTTTTACCAGACTTGCGGCTTTTCGCCTCAATATTTGCGCCATACTTGAGCAACGCCGAGATGATCGGCAGATTGCAATTCCAGCAGGCCCTGTGTAAAACGGTCCAATCACCATCACACGCATTGGGATCTGCCCCACACTCAAGCAACTTGCAAACCCCAGCATAATCGTTTTTTTCTACTGCAGTGATGAGATCATCGTCATCGGCTGTTATTGCCAACGGGCAAACGTCGACGTGCTGTGCATTGGGCGTCTTACTAAAAAATTGCCACAGGCCCAGAAAGCCCTTGAGTAAATTCATACACTCAGCCTGCTGCACCTGCCCCAAGAGGCAAACAAGAAAAAGTGCTCTAGCTAGGAACTTCGCTTTGCCGGACGCAGCCACAACAAAGCTCTTCCAGGCCCGAAGGCTGCCAAGACACAATAGGGGGGCAAGCCCCAATAAAACTGTCTTTTTAATCATGAAAAATACCTTAACGCGTACTAATTATTTGGTAACATACCGAACGCGGTCCGAGCCAGTACAAAAGTACCCAGACGCCGTAATTATTTTTTATATTACATTATTTTTTTAGAAAAGACAAATTTTAATGCTTAATTGTATTTAATATTTTTTAAAAACCAACAAATCGCTCGTTTTGGGGCGCTATATAATCTTACCAAATAGTTTTCTGGCCCTGTGCCTTTTGCAACTGCGGCAGCTTGCTGCGAGGGATCTGGCGGCCCCTTGGAGTCTTTTCAAGATAGCCCAGCACAGAGGAGAGTATAAAAGTACCGGATAAGTTTTCGCTATTTACGATAGCTACCCTTTAAAGGGTAGAGGTGTCATCTGTGAAACACAATTGCACATCACAGAAAGCATTCTTGCTCTCAGTTTCTTTGCGAAATTTGGAGAGGCCGTTCTTGACGGCTCTGTCATCCCACCACCTTTTATTGTCATTCAAAATCTGCACAACCTCAGTGCGGATTTCCGGACGAACTCCATCGCGAAAATGACCAGCATCACTACACCAGTCGATCAAATCCTGTGGCACGTGATATCTGTTTTTCGGAAGCTCACAGAAGATCCTAACAAGAGGGCAATGCCCGTTAAAACAAGCCAATTTAAGAGCATTCACCTTAGAATCGACAACCCCCCGCAATGTGTACGTGGCATAGCATGTACTAAAATCAGCACCCATATCAACCAGTAACTTAATTACCTCAGGCATCAGAAAACTATTCTTAACTGCTTGATGCAGGAAAGTTTCATCACCAGGACAACACTGCACGTTTATATCACCAACGGCATTTACTGCTTGCCTCAATTCTGTTAAATTACCGAGAAATATCGCGTGCTCTACAGCGCGTCTTTTTCGTTCTGGCTCCCCAATTTTAGACCAAACCGCTTCCCAAAGCCTAATCACAGCCTTAAAACCGACACCACAGCAGACGTACATGCCCTGTTCAAAGACACTTTTACCCACCTCTTGCACCATGCACTCAGCCTGCTGCACCTGGCCGAGGCCAAACAGAATGGCGAGAGCTAAAATAACTGTTTTCTTAATCATGAAAAATACCTCTAGAAACGTACTTATTATTTGGTAACATACCGAACGCGATCCGAGCAAGTACAAAACACCCGGCCCTGCAATTATTTTTTATATTACATTATTTTTTAGAAAAAAACAATTTTTATCACAGACTTGAATTTAATATTTTTAAAAACCAACGAATCGCTCGCTTGCGAGCACTATATAATCTTACCAGATAGTTTTCTGGCCCTGTGCCTTTTGCAACTGCGGCAGCTTGCTGCGAGGGATCTGGCGGCCCCTTGGAGTCTTTTCAAGATACCCTAAGCGCATCAGAAAGGGCTCGTAAACATCTTCGATAGTCTCGCTCTCTTCGCCAATCATCGACGCAATGGTCTCCAGGCCAACCGGCCCACCACCAAAGTGCTTGATTATCGTGTCGATAATCTTACGGTCAACCTCTGTTAGGCCCTGTTTATCGATTCCCAAAAACTCAAGCGCCTGTTGCGTGAGCTCGAGCGATGCCTGATTATTATTATTCACCTGCGCAAAGTCCCGAACCCGGCGCAGCAACCCCTTGGCTATTCGAGGCGTACCCCGCGCACAGGCCGCAATAAGTCCTGCAGCCACTGGCTCTATCACCACGCCTAAATACCCCGCGCTCTGGACAACAATCTCTTGTAAATCTTCTGGCGGGTAAAAATCAAGACGCTCAGTGATCCCAAAGCGGCTCCGGAGCGGCGCTGAGATCATACCCGCTTTGGTCGTCGCGCCGACCAGTGTAAACGGATTTAAGGGTAAATTAACTGATCGGGCACCAGCACCCTGGCCCATGACAATATCAATCCGGAAGTGTTCCATAGCACTATACAACATCTCTTCGACAGACGATGGCATACGATGAATCTCATCAATAAATAAAATATCACGCGGCTCAAGACTTGAGACAATCGAGACCAGGTCGCCCGCCCGCTCGAGCGTCGGACCACTACAAATCTTAATGCCCACCTGCATGACGCTCGCCATGATTTGGGCCAATGTCGTCTTCCCCAAGCCCGGAGGACCAAACAGCAACAGGTGATCAAGCGGCTCATTGCGCATGCGCGCCGCCTGCGTGTACAGTTGCAATTTGATCTTCAACTCACGCTGCCCACAATACTCATCAAACGACTGTGGATGGAAGTCGACGCGCTGCTCTTCAGGCGACTCAAGCGCCACTAATGAACTAAAAATTTCTGCTTTCACACGTGCCTCACTCGCTTGCCGGGGACCAGCCTCAGGGCGCTGCCCTGAAACCCGCTAGGGTCTTAGACCCTAGGACCCGGTGTATTTTATGCAAACGCCGGAACACGACGTTTGCTTTCCTGGAACATGCATGCGTTCACCCTCACATACAAAAAGAGCTACGCTCTTTTTGCTGGGCCAGTTATTGCCATGCGAAGCATGGCAATAATAAGCTAAACTAGACTTTCAGTATACACAGGAGCCGACATACCTGCCAGAGATCGCCAAAACGCGCCTGCCCGCCGTAGCCAATAGTCACAAAAAAGCCCGGGCAAACCAATGGGGCGAAGGCTGGGTCCAGGGCCACGCCCTGGTCAGGTCCAGGAGTGAAGCTCCTGGTGACTACTCAGGGGGTCTGAGTAAATGGTCGGCTGTTTTGATTTCGGCTATTGGCGCGCCCAGCGGAAGTTGCGCCACCTGCGACACAATGCTATTGTACCAACCAAGGCTTGCAAAGCCGATCCAGAGATGGGTAATACCATAGGTTATGAATGGTAGGGGAATGCCGACTGCCGGCAGCATGCCTATCACCATGCTCATATTGACAATTGTCGAGAGAATTACGGGTGCAATAAGCCCCATAGCAAGCAATTGTGCTGGCGCGTAGGGCATGCGTGAAATTTTAAAGAGCATGCGCAAAAAGAGCAAACAAAAGAGCAAAATCACTAGGCAGGAGCCAATAAAGCCGAACTCTTCGCCAATAACAGAAAAAATAAAATCGGTATGACTTGCGGGAAGAAAATTAAGCTTATTTTGGGTCCCCTGGAGAAAACCCTTACCCCAGGTGCCGCCGGAACCTATGGCAATACGTGATTGCTCTACCTGATAGCGCTCTTTTTGGCTGGAGCCACCACCCAAAAACACGACAACTCGCTGCTTTTGATAGTGATGCAAATGGTTCCAGACGACCGGAGCACCTATAACCCCCAGCAAGGTAGCGCACATAAAGAAAGTACGGCCGATATTCGCAATCCAGAGAAGGATCATTCCGGACCCAAGAATAATAAGCGCGGTTCCCAAATCTGGTTGCTTAAGGACAAGCACGGTACTAAAACCCAAGACCAACAAAGTGGGAATAAAGCTCTTAAACGAGCGATGCAGATCTTCACCATTAACAAAATAGGTGAAAAACGCCGGAAAAAAGAGTTTGGTAAGCTCTGAGGGCTGAAATTTAATAAACCCAAGATTGATCCATCGTTGGGCGCCCCAGCCACCCATGCTGCCCTTAATGAGGGTAAAGACAAGCAAGCCCGTGGTAAAAACAAAAAGACTTACACCCCAGTACTGGAGCGTCTTGTAGTTACTGCAAGAGATAGCAAAAAACAACAAAAAACCCGTTATCACACCCAAGCACTGCTTGTAGAAAAAACCTGAACAGGGAATGTCGGCGGTGTAGGTTGCGCTATAAACGGCTAAAAGACCGATCGATGATAATATAACGAGCAACCAGATGCTCACCCAATCAAACGAACGCATTGACCGCAAAAAACCGCTGAATGGATATCGGGCAACCATGGACAAACAAAAAAAGTGGCAGGTAAAAAAATGGTCGGGGCGGCCAGACTCGAACTGGCAACCCCTCGCTCCCAAAGCGAGTGCGCTTCCAATTGCGCCACGCCCCGACGTATAACGCTTCGTATCTATGAATAGTGTATCGCACACGATACAAAAATCAACTAACGATTTCAAAATCTTGCTGGGGTGAGTGGTGGGGCTCGAACCCACGACCCTCGGAACCACAACCCGATGCTCTGCCAGCTGAGCTACACTCACCATGCTTCTTTATTTAGTATAGGTTTTTTAGGCCGAAATGCAATAGAACAGGCACAAAATAAACACAAAATAGACAAGATTGCCCCATTATCACCAGGTGAAATAGAGCAAGGCCCCAACAAGTGTCACATGCAGTATATATGCAATCGTTATTTTGGCACGTTTGGTGATTTTAAAGCTAAAGACATTTACAAAAAAAACAACGGAGACGAGCGCCAAAAACAGAAGAAATAGCTTATCTGAAACCATCATATACCCCGTCTGTGGCGACATGCTCTCAATAACAAAACAATAGGCAATAAGCGCCGTTATCGAGAGTGTTGAAAGCGCCAGAATACCCTGGAGCGAATTTTCATAGGGTGCAAGCGAAAATCCGAGCAGCGAAATAAAAAATATCAGGAGAAAGGGCATAACGAGGGAAATAATATGCCGAATCCCGGAACGGGAAAAACTCAGTGAATATTGTATGCGAGGGTAGAGAGCAAGACGCGTGGCCCCATTCTGCTCAAGTTTCTCCTCAGTGTACCCCGCTACCACGCGGCGGCTTACGCAACTCCATCCGGACGTATTGAGCTCGTTGCCCAATAAAAAATCATTGCGCATAGCCGTAAAAAGCGCTTCAGCTGGTGTGATAGGCCCCGGCGCCAGCGTTATAAAAAGCTGGTGCCCATCAAAGGGGAACATGCGATAGTTAAACGAGGGCGTAAACTGAACGCGTACATCATAGCTCAAAACAGTCAAATCACCCTGAAGGCGAATGCGCGGATCAGACTTTCTTATAATTTCGCCATGATCAAACGAAAAGTCTTTTAAGCGATCAACGGTCAATTGCCGCGCATCAAACGTAAAGCGAACAGTCATATCGGCAACAACCGCGCTCTTTACCACATCAAAACCGGTGAAATTGCGTAAAAAAAGGCTTACCTGTATATCGGCTGGCAAAATGCCACATTGCGCAATCTCTTTTGGCGTAAGCGTTATAAGCGCGGGAATATTTTCCCATGATGTAAAGCGATACGACACGCGATAGAGAATCGCGCCAACACATAAGAGGGTTACCCCCATGGCAACCAGCTGGAGACGTCGGGGCATAACATAAGAGACCCACTGATCTCGTTCCATTTTCGCCCGTGCAACCAATTCAGTATCTGTATCCATATGTTACCCCCACCTACAAATTAAATGGTTTAAGTACGTTTTGTGCACTATCATAACGGAACCACCGATCGTCCTCTGACCGCAGAAGCATTGGCCGGATAAATTGGCGCTTACTCGGATCAAAGGTTAAGCCGAGATCCTTGAATGCATACCCCTTAAGCGATTCAAAATAGTCCCGAACTTTCTCTTTGGTGTATGGCGGTTCAAGATGTTCCAGCGCATGTACCAGCAGGCTCGCCGCAACATAGCCATCAAGCGAGTTTGATTCCGGAACAAAGCCATAGCGCTCCATGCCTACGCGATACTCTTTTACAATAACAATAGTACCTCTTTTTGGATCGGGCATAATATACGAGAATGTGCTTGGAATACCCCGATCGATCAAAAAGCGCGAAAGCGCTTCATCGTAAATAAGCGATAGGCCAAAAATGCGTCTACCAATAAAAAACTCGGTTCCCAGCTGAGAAATAATTTCTTGGGCAACTGAACTTGACGTGGTAAATAATCCGACCGCCTCTGGATTTGAAGCCTTGATTAGCTCAATCTCTTTCTTAAACGTCGTTTGAAGGCGTGAAAAGGGAACAGCCGTACTCTCATCTATCTGGTGTTTTTTTAACTCATCCTGGAAGGCCTCGGTTAATGGCTTGCCAAAGAGGTCATCCTGATAGACAAGGCAGAATCGCTTGATTTCAAGTTGCTCAACCATATACTTTGCTAAACCACGAGCTTCAGAATCATATGAGCAGCGAAGATGTATAATATTTTTAAGCTCCGGCTTGCGAAATATTGCATTGCCGCTTGCAGGAAAGAGCACGAGAACCTTACCGTCCTGCACGAGATCCATAAATGAGTATAAGTGCGATGACCCAAACGGTGCAATAATAATATTGCATTGGTAGGTTTTCAAGAGCGTCAGGGCATTAATACGCGCAAGCCGCACAAGATTTGCATCATCAAGCAGAATAGGCCGTACCAAAAAGCGCGCCTTAGGCTGCTCATTTGACTGCAGGAACCCAAGTTCCAGGCCCTTCTGAATTGCTCGCCCGGCACCTCTTAGCGCACCTGTCAGGGGCAGCGTTGATCCTACGGTAACAACCGGCAACGCATTCATACGTTTGATATCGGCTTCCCCATCAACCGGCACCCCCCAGAGTGGGTGATAATTATGCACTGCAAAGGGCCCCGCTGCGTTCTTCATGTCGTGGCAATGCAGCGACAACATACTATCAGCAAGGTTATCCTTCAGGGAGAGCAAAACAAAGGCATCATAGCTAAAATTAAAATATTTTTGGTAGATGTAATTAAACGCTGATATCAACGACCATTGCGGAATCCCCCGCGTAAAACCAATAAAATCAAGTCCGCGTGATGGCTTGAGTGCTTGCAACCACTGCTCACTGCCAATAATGGCTTTTAGATGCACCAGATCAAGCATTCCGTCGGCGATCTCCCCTTGCGTGCAAAGCATAAAATCGGCTGGGTTCTTCGAACAGGCAATGCGAAGTGTTGGTGATAGCTGCGTAAAAAATTCATTAATAAGCCCACTGAGTGGAATATCGCGATCTTTTCCTGGGTCAGCATAGGCAGATGCAAGCAGCCGCAGCGGCATACGCATCGATATAAAATTCTCCCAATACCTCCCTTGCTCCTGCTTGCCCGCTAAGATTATAAAGGTCCCCGGGTTTTTCTGCATAAGATTCGCCAACAACGTCAGCAGCTGCAATGAAAATGCTGATCGACCAACCGTATCTCCCAAAACAACGCAATACGTATTGGGCGCAACAATATGTAATTGGTCATCTAAGATACCCTGCCGCTGCAATTCTTCCAGGCAACGCACAAATGAATGGAATGAACCGTACAAATCGCCCCACACATACACTCGACTATCGGCCGGCAGCTGCAATTGGGCCGACACAGCCCCAGGCGCTACCGCTGGCCTGGCGCCCTTTTGCGCGCAGAGGTCGCGCAGGGCATCACGCATATCCTCAATCGACCAACGCGCAGCGGTCGATCGCCCAAACCACGTCCACAGGCGATCAAAATAGCCGGGAGTAAATAGTTTAAATACCCCTGAAAAACTAGGATCAACAAAGTCACTATTCTCGGCAGCGAACAACTCATAAGAAGCCGTTTGAGCAGCATATGCCCGGCAGTCAGCAAGGGTATCAAACCCGGCAGCGGCACCTACTGACAGACCCGCTAGGAATACCGGCAACATCAGGGAATAGTTCATAGTATCTCCTCACCAAGTCAAGTATACGATGGTACCAATAATCAATAAGTGCAACAGGCACGTAATGGCTGATTTGATATATTTATTGAGCCGCGCACTAAAAATATTAATAAAAAACACCAAGCAACTAATAAACATAAATAACAAAAACAATTGGTCTGAAATCATAAAATAGCCGGTCTGTGGGGACATATTATCAATCACAAACCGATACCCAATCAGGGCTGTAACGGAAAGAATCGAAATGCTAATAATACTTGAATTCTCAAATCCCAGCGGATCAAAAGTAAAGCTAAACAGTGAGACAAAAAATATCAGCAACATGGGCACCAAAAGCGATAATACGTGTCGCATACCATCACGGGCGAAATCGAGGGAAAATTGGACCCGTGGGTAAAGGGCAAGCTGTGACCCGCCGCGCTTTTCGAGTTTTTCTTGCGCATACCCCACAAAAACCTGCCGGCCAACACAGATCCAGCTTGCGGTATTAAGGGCTTTATTAAGCATAAAGCCCTCACGATTTGCTGCGAAAAGCGCTTCTGCAGGAGTAATACCACGTGGAATCAGTGTCATAAAGAACCGGTGTCCATCGAAAGGGAAATTATGATAATCAAAAGCCGTGTTAAACAATACACGCACATCATAACTGACAACCACGGTATCTTTCGCTAATTGTACCTGGGGTTCAGATTTTTTAAGAATTTCGGCATTCTCAAAAGCAAAATCTTTGAGACGGTCGATACTAATCTGCCGTGCGTCAAACTCAAATTGGACCGTCATATCCGCTATAAATTCACCCTTTATCACATCGAATTTAGGAAAATTACGCACAAAGAGATTGACCGTAATATCTGCCTGGGAAGTCCCAAATTGTGCCAACTGCTGCGGAGAAAGAGCCAGAAGTTGCGGGCCCACATCATTCGTCCTGAAATTTTCAACCTGTGTTGCCCGATAGATAATAAAACCAATCACCATGGTCGTGACAAGAGTCGCAATAATATGCACCAGCGGCGACATGCTAAGGTACAAGCTCCGCGCAGACTTCACTGGAGCATCCCCACTAGCCATTTTATTCGCACTTTTGTCCGTATCCATATCCCCGCCCCACTGCTCTCTCTGTACCCTACTACAAGAACTAGCATGATTACTCGGGACAACAGAAGTCAATAATTTGAGGCTTGTAAAAAACAAACCCTATCTGTATCGACATCGAGCGTGGTTTTTAAACAAAAACCACATATTGTGGCTGTCCAACAAAAGATTCCCCAAGAACATCTCGAATATTAGTTATCAGATCGATCTTTTGTAAACTCATACACGAGAACAGTACCCCAAAATCGCAAAGCGCTTTATACTAAGCAATGTCTGTCCCAGGAGAGAACAGACAGGTATGTCATTGCACATCGGCAGTTTAGGAGGATGTAAGACACATGAAAAAAGAACAATCAGCTGGCATTGTGGTATACCGTCGTGATCCGGCCACGGGCAAATTGCATTATCTCCTCTTACACTATATCGGCGGCCACTGGGACCTACCAAAGGGCAAGGTTGAGGCCAACGAATCACTCGAAGAAGCAGCTATGAGAGAAGTACGCGAAGAGACTGGGCTGAATGTCGCGCCCCTGGGAAATTTCTCTGAAACTATTTCATACTACTATCGAAATCAAGAGCGTGATTTGGTCGACAAAAGCGTCACGTTTTTTATTGGCGAGACCAAAATCGCCGATATAACGCTCTCAGAAGAGCACCTATCATTCGAATGGCTCGAGATTGGGCAAGCACTCAAACGCTTAACATACAATAATGCCCGCCATCTCTTGTCAATGGTCAATCAGTTTATCCACGCATATCATGAGGCGCGCGATCAGCAAACGACACAAAACTAAGCTGGTTCAGCTGACGACAAATCGCCGGCGACTTTTGCTCAAAAAGCACTAAAAGCTTGGGGTTTTCTAAAATGGCCCTAAGCAACGCTGTTTCAAGCGCTTTGCGCGAAATATTGGCTCCAGCACGCTTAAATGCAAGCTGGGCAATTGCCGCAATGCTCATTAGCACACTGGCAAGCGCATCAAGTTTTTCCTCTGTCGGCTTTGATGGGTTCACTGCTTGTGCGCCATGTACCAAAATATTAAAAAAATTGGCGAGCATGATTTCAGGGTCATGTTCGTGGCTACAGGAAGCTTCCTGCTGCTCAGTATACTCAGAATCGTCTTCATAATCGTCCGAATCGTCCGAGGACCTAACCTGCACAGTACTCATACAGAGCAAAAAAGCGCCGAGCATTAAAAACCCAAACGGGAGCCTATAGGAGAAACTCCCCGAGAAATAACATTGCTTCATGTGATACCCCTACTCCTTTGTTTAAACGCTTAAGGCACCGGAATAATCTGCCCTGCATTTTCCTTTTCACGAATAAGTACCTGGACAATCTTCTTGCTCGTTACCTGTTGTACCTGAAAAAGATAATCTTTGTACAAAAGATGTTCGCCTTTTTTTGGCATATGCTGGAGTTGCTCGATCAAGAAGCCCCCCAGGGTGCTCGATGAGACCGCCTCAAACTTGATCTTTAAAATCATTGCAAGCTTATCAAGCTCCATGCTGCCATTGGCCATCCAGCCACTCGGCTGCATAGGCACAATCTTTTCAGTAATTGACTCATATTCGTCATGGATCTCGCCAACAATCTCTTCCAGAACGTCTTCAAGCGTCACAATCCCAGTAATACCCCCATGCTCATTAATGACCATGGCCATATGCATCTGCTGACTCTTCAACTCCTTAAGCATCTGATTCACTTTGATACTCTCTGGTACGAATATCAGGGGCCGCATAAGATCACAAATCGGCTTATCCGTGTTGCTCGCAACAAGCGGCACAATATCTTTAAAATGCAGCATGCCTATAGCATTATTAGGATCATCGCGATAGACAGGAATACGTGAGTACTGGTACTTGGTAAAAAGCTGATAGGCGACCTGTAGAGGCTTAGTGGATTCGACCATCACAACGTCAGGCAATGGGACCATAATGTCCCGCACCGTGGTGTTGCTCAAACGAAAAATACTCTGGAGCATATTCGTCTTTTCAGGTTCCATTAAGCCTTTTTCATCAATATAGCCAATAAGGAACTGGAGCTCGCGCTCAGAAGTAATGGGCTCTTCCTGAGTAACCTGAGAACCCACAATCAAGCGTACCAAGGCATCAGTAAACTTGCCCAATATCGCAACAAAAGCGTACATTGAGTAAAAGGTTAAATTAGTCAACCAGAGGGTCGACCTAAAAAAGGTCTCGCCACTATACTTAACGACATTTTTCGGTACAATATCACCAATAATAAGCAACACTGCGGTCACCACAATCACGTTCACCGGCTCACTAATATAACTGGGCCATGAAAATAAGAGGCCGGCGATTACACGGGTTCCCCATACCGTCGCAATCGTATTGGCAAAATTATAGGCAAGCAAAATGGCATTAAGTAGTTTATTGGGATCATGCTCTAGCACACTAAAAAGCTTCTGATACTTCCCAGTCTTTTCTGCCAGTTCCTTTAACTGGAACAACCGCAATGCCACCATTCCCGTTTCAAGAAACGAAAAAAGTGCACAAAACACGAGCGACACCAGTAATACCACCAGGTTGAACACCAGATCGCCATCTATACTACCCATAAAATCCCGTTAGCCTCTTAATAATAGATTATAAACTCATTACTACTCTGGTCTCGCCTACTCTTCAGTTACCACGTCACCGGTCGACAAATCATACTCTTTGTCGAAGAAGGTTTTAAGCTTATTGCTTCGCGACGGATGCCGTAGCTTACGCAACGCTTTTACTTCGATCTGCCGTACGCGCTCACGCGTCACCCCAAAGTCTTTACCAATCTCCTCTAGTGTATACCCAGAGGCGACATCAATACCATAGCGCATTTTAATAACTTTTTCTTCGCGCGGCGTCAGGGTCTTGAGAATCTCACGCACATGCTCTTTTAAGTCATTATTGGCAACGGTATCTGCCGGCGATATTTCATTTTCATTTTCGATAAAATCTTTGATAAACGCATCATCACTATCTCCAACCGGCGTCTCAAGCGAGATCGGCTCCTTGGAGATCTTGATAATATTTTTTATCTTCTTCTCATCGATATTAAGCTCTTTAGCAAGCTCTTCATGAGATGGCTCGCGCCCAAACTCTTGCAAGAACGACCGCTTAATTTTGTTAATCTTATTGAGCGTTTCAACCATATGGACCGGTACACGAATAGTACGCGACTGGTCTGCAATGGCACGAGTAATAGCCTGGCGAATCCACCAGGTCGCATACGTCGAAAACTTGTAGCCACGCTCAAATTCAAACTTTTCAACGGCCTTCATAAGGCCAATATTCCCCTCTTGGATCAGATCCAAAAAGTGCAGTCCCCTGTTGACATATTTCTTGGCAATATTAACGACTAGACGCAGGTTTGCACGTGCCAAATCATCTTTGGCGCCCTTATCATCAACCTGGCTGCGCTGAAACTGCTCAAAATAGCCTATTGCATGTCGCGCAGACATGCCCATTTCTTGCTCAACACGCTTGATCGTTTTTTGGGCAATCTTTACGGTACGTTCCAATTCCTGAACGGGTGCTTTCTCTTCCTCGGTAAGACCCTGCTTGCTCAAATACGACGCCAACTCGGCAGCACCCGCGGCAATAATCTGTTGCCGTTCCTGGATTTTACCCAGGTATTTTTCTACGCGACGCCCCAGCTTACGAACCAGTTTATTCGAAAACTTAATCGACTGGATAAGATTCCCAATCTCTTCGGTATTTTCCTGGACCTTTTGAAGCATCTCTTTTTTCTTCTCAGGATCTGCCAATAAGGGACGATAAGACCGGTAAATACCCACTTCGCCCGCAATATGCTCCTGGATCTTATTAATAACGTCTAAAAACGCCTTCTTTTCAGATTCGTAGCGTGGCAAGTTGTCATCATCAAAATCAGAAAACTGAATAATATCCTTAAGGGGAATAGACCCCTTTGCCAAGCGCTCCCCAATTATCATCATTTCGTTATGCACAAACGGAAACCGAGAGAGAATCTCAACCGATTTGCGCTTGCTGTTGGCTATCTTATCCGAGATAACTTTCTCTGTTTTCTTGTTTAAAAGAGGAATCTTACCAATATCACGCAAATAACACTTGACCCCGTCCGTGATTTGCATGGACTCGCTCGCACGAGCCTCATCCTCTTCTTCTTCAGAGGCTTCCTCTTCCTCTTCACTTTCAAGCTCATCAAGAGATGTCGTAAAAATGGCAGCACGAGCAGGAGCCTCATCCATATCAGTACTATGGGGCGCGCGCGTTTCAACTTCACCTTCAATGGTCAGTTCAATATGTTCTTTTTCGACCACTTTCAAAAACTGCTCAATCTCCGCTTCGCCAAGATCATGTTCACTGCCAACGGCAATAATCTCTTCATACGTCAGCGAACCCTTTTGGCGACCACGCTCCAAAATGTCCTCAAAAAGCGCCGGCACATCACGTTTTAGTTTTTTATTCATACCATTCCCCTCCGTATCAGATACGCTTTCAGTACGTTGAATTCTGCAAGAATCTGCTGAGTAGCAGCCGCACCACGCTCAGCTTGCGAAAGTCTCATTTTGACATCGTTTACCATTATTTTCCACTGTTTTTGTTGCACCTGCGCCAAAAGGCTTGCAAACTGCAGCTCAGGCTTCTCTCCCCCACCATCCACACAGACTGCCCCACTCACCACTTGCTGCTGTTCCGGCGTCAAAGACGCAAAAAAAACATCGAACCCATACCCACTATCGCGCCAGAGGAGCAATAGACTACTATAGGGTTCCGCCAGGTATCGTATCAGGAAGTCTTCGTCCTCGGTGTTCGAAATACCCCCACTCAAATTAAGAATAACAGAGAATATTTTTTTTTCTAGCGTAAGTCGCTCACCAGAATTACCCGGCATCGGCACAGCCCCGCCTCCCCCGACACTCACCCCACCACCACTAGCAAAGCGATGCCGTACCGCAAGAAACTCCTGCCGCACAACGGCATATGACATATCACAGGCAATCGCAACCTGTTGCATAAGCAGATCTTGCTGGAGCGGGTCATGGAGCGTATGCAGTAACTCCAAAATAGCACGGATACTTGCTAGCTTTTCCTGAACAGACTTGATGAAGAAATTATGCGTCGTCCGCTGGATAAAAAACTGGAGTATGGGCTGAGCCTGTTCTTTTACCGGGTCAATAGTCTTGTATTTCGCCACATACGACGCCGGATCTTCTGCGCTGGGAAACCGTAAAACTAAGAGCTCTAAGTTATATTCCCAACAAAGCCCCGCAAGGCGCATAATCGCATTTTGTCCCGCCTCGTCGCCGTCATAGGCCACAAAGAGCTGTTTTGCATGGCGCGCAAGCGTCACCAAATGCTCTCCCGTACACGCTGTTCCCAGCGTCGCCACACAATTTTCATAACCAGCCTGGACCATAGCAATACAATCCGTATAGCCCTCTACCAAGTACGCAAATCCGGTCGCCTGAATGGCCTTTTTTGCGGCATAAAAGCCGAATAATATCTGTTTTTTGTTAAACTTCTCGTGATCTTGGGAATTATAATATTTGGGCCGATCATCGCCCGGTTTAAACACACGTCCACCAAAACCACAAATCGAGCCCATATGGTTATGTATAGGAAATATAATACGCTCTTCAAACGGCAAATAAAGCCCATACTTCCCCTCAGCAACTACGTGCGCGCGCAAAGCCTCTTCAGTCAAGATCCCATTTTGACGTGCGTACGCCAAGAATGGCTCGACGTACTTGCTCGATGGACAATAGCCGAGCATGCATTTGGTTACCATAGCCGGCGCAATACCCCGCTCCTGGACATATCGGGCAGCAAGGTCATTTTTGGACAACTGCTGGGCGCACCACTGGGCAAATACCGTACAGGTCGCCGCATGCGTGGCCGAGCTAATCCCCGACTTTTCCGAGCCACTCGTGCTTCTAATACCGGCCGGCACGTCAATGCCGTAGCGTTTAACCAGGTGATCAACAGCCTCGAGGGGCGAGCAGTTTTCCATTTTGCTGACAAAATCGATCACATCCCCGCCATTGCCCGTGCTAAAGCAATAGTAGATCCCCTTATGGGGACTAACGGTAAAAGAGGCCGTCTTTTCATGCTTAAACGGCGAAAAACCCTTCCAATAGGATCCGGCCGGCTTAAGCGCAACATATTCCCGCACAACATCAAGCAGCGAAACGTGCTGTTTTACATACTCAAATAGGTTCATGTATTGTTATGACCTGCCCCACATAGAAAAACCAAAAAATCACCCAAGCACCTGTGTAGTATACTGCAAAATTCTCGTGATTTTTACTGCATTTTTTGATTTTTTTCAGGTGCATCCTATACTGGATCATAGATCGCCCATCTGCCCGGAATAACGGCTTCAAGAAGAGCAAGACAGTCTGTCGTGAATAGTTTTATTATTTTTCATTCCAAATTTCATTCCGAAGGAGAACGAGTATGCATATCCGCCACCACGTACTGGGGCTAGTTATCACAGCCTGCGCAATGACACTAGTAGCTGCCAGCACCAAGCAGGACCTCAACTACAGGGCCGTCATCCAATCAATCTGCACGGGAACACTTCCCAAAGAGACGCTCGCAAAGTTATCTCCGCAAGAGCTCCGACAGGTACGCCGCTTGCTTGAAAGAGAAATTGTTGATTTGCATGCCGGCGAAGATTCGCTCGAGCTCGTCGATTCCCTTGAAAGAGTAACGCCGGCTCGCGTGCTTTCGTGGCTAGCACTCGGCATTGGCGCCTGTTTCGCATACCACTTTGTATACCAGGCGACCGCGGCACTCGACGCACATGCCAATGTGATCGCAACAAAAGAGGCCCTCGTCAGCTTCGGCAACATATTAATACGCTGTATACAGCAGCGGCAGTCCCTGAAGGCCCTAGAGGGCGGAAAAGTGCCCTTTTTGCCAACTGTAGAACTGCCCGCCCTTACTACGCGCGACTTCGACGGGCTCTTTCCAGCACGGTTTAAAGATATTATGCCCACAGCTGCCCCAGCCGCATGCACGCTCCTCAGCTTGTTAGCGTACAGAAAATTTGCCAACATCGATGATAGAAATAATCTCGAGCCACGCCGCTTTGCTTTGACCATACAACTACAAGAGCTGATCGATTATATTGATTCGCTAAACGCCCAAAAACCTACAGTAGCGCTGGTACCCGCAACCTGAGTACTTTAAAGTACCCCAATATACTTCGTCGGGGAGCCGATCTGGCTCCCCGCTTTTATTTATTCCCTTACGCGTAACAGGGCGGCTTTCCTCGTCCCTCTCGCTTCCACCCCCTGATATAGTCAAGATCAAAGGGGGCAAAAAAAATGCCCTCTTCGCCACTAGCAACGCAAATCGGGTTCCCGTCTACATTAAACGCACAGCTATGGCCATCAAATACCGGCCTTGGATAATTAGCAAGCGCAACGCCAACACTATTTTCAAAGGCCCGCGTACGAAACTGCTGCAAACGTATATCGCCCAAAACAGGGCAATGCGCAATATGGCACGCATTGGGCGTTATGATAATTTCAGCTCCCTTTAACTCCAACGTACGCACGCTGGCGGGAAATTCCCGATCAAAGCAAATCATTGCCCCTAGCTGGACCGTGCCACCGGCATATTCCAGGGTTGCGACTTTAAATCGATACCCTGACCGCAATTCACACTCAAAATGCTCGTCCTTCCCGTCGCCGTCACAACAGAGATGAACCTTTACGTAGTCCAAAATACTTTTTCCCTGCCTATCAATTACTTTGACCCGATTGGTTGGGCGCGCAATACCCTTTCCCAGATACGTTATGGCTATGGCCATCTGCAGTTCCTGCGCTTTTGCACGAAACTCCTTAAGAAATATATCGTTTTCATCGATTGCATCAGCCATAGAGAACAGGTCTGAAGAGTTGCGAATTTGCCACATTTCTGGGAAAAGCGCCAAATCAGCACCCAGCTTCTTGGCCTTCCCGCATGCTTCCAACCCCTTGGCTAGGGCTTCTTGTGTCGTTGCAGGTTGCTGTAATTGCAATAACGCTATAGTAAACAAAGACATAAGCTCCCCTCGTCAAGATAACGCAAAAACTAACTCTCTAGAAATAGAGAGTATAGCAATCCCGGAAATTAACTGCGCGTCAAACAAACCCACGCACCACTTTTCGGCGGGAGCAAGCGAGCCTCTTGCCTTACTTTTTATATAACAGCCCTGCAAAACCCCCAAAGCAATTCAAGGATTTAATTTCTATTTTAAGCTTGACATTTAATAAAAATTATTTCAAACTTAAATATAAACAGGCGGCGCTTGTTTAATTTATTTCATTTTATTTTATTTCAACAAGGCAAGGCACGGTCACTTGTATATCGAGCCCGCCGAAAACCATACGGAGATCTTTATGAAAACATGTACACACTATACCCTGCTCGGCCTTATCGGGCTGCTCAACTTCGGGGCACTGACCGCGATGGAGGTGAAAAAAGAAACTTCAAGCAAGAAAAGAAAGAGAGAGGAGCAAAATACAGAACGGAAAAAAACGAAGTCATCCATGCATGAAAAATCTCTCGGCAAGGGCCAAGAAGCCATGTTTAGCCACAATGGGAAATTAATTCTAGTAATTAACAATGACGCTTCAGATTCAACATCAAAGGATAATTGTTTCAAACTCTTTGATGCCGAGACCGGCAAACTCCTCGTGACAGTCAAACACAACGATCGGATAAACTCAGCCGCTTTCAGCCACGATGATACCAAACTCCTAATAACTTCTTCAAGGAGTCGGCTTGCCGAGCTCTGGGATACCACCGGCAGACTTCAACTGGTTTTCAAACATAAAGAAGAGTGGGTCAAATCAGCCGCTTTTAGCGATAATGACAAACAAATCCTGACTGCTTCACCTGATGGAACTGCCATACTCTGGGATGCTCCGACAGGCAAACCCCTCCAGACATTCAAACATGGCGGCAGGGTAAGTTCCGCTGTTTTCAGTCCTACCAAGAATGACCAAATCCTGACGGCTTCAGATAATGGGACTGTCAAGCTCTGGGATATCCAGAAGAACGACAAACCGCCAGCAACCATCATTTATGAAAACAAGATCTTTGGTGATCGTATAAAAGAGCGTATTAGGATCAAACGCACCGATTTCAACCCCAAGGGCGACCAAATTCTGGTAACACTAGGAAATGACCTCGAACGCGATCCAGCGTACGCCATAGTAAGCCTTTGGGATGCCCGAACGGGCGAACTTCTTCAGATATTCCAACATGACGATCGGGTCAATACCGCTCGTTTTAACCCTACGGGTGACCAACTCCTGGTAACACTAGGAGGTTCTGTATTGGACTACGACCAGAACGCTGGCACTACTGCCACGCTTTGGGATGTGAAAACGGGCAAAGCCAACCAGACATTCACGCATGATAAAAGGGTCAGCTCAGCCACATTCAACTACAATGGCAAGCTGGTCATAACCACTTCCGACGACAAGACCTTAAAGATCTGGAATGCCGCTACGGGCGAATGCTTACAGACATTCAAGTATGACGGACGAGTCGAGTCAGCAGTTTTAAGCCCTAATGGTAAACAAGCTCTGGTACGTAGCTGGAGCACTATAGATCTTGGAACTGAGATAACACTTCGCGATATCCCAACTATTTAAGAGCCTCAGGAAGAAGGTTTTTTAGGAAAATGCGCTATTTTATAACAAAAGAAAAGGGATTTAAGTACGCAAGCACTTCGTGCTAAAAGCATAAAGTTTTCTACAAAAAGCCCACGGGGAGTCATTTCGACTCCCCGGTTTTATTCGTCTTTAATCTTCTGGCTGCGTAACTTCTTCACCAGCCCATGCTTACTCTTGCTTTCCAATCGGGCCTTTTTAGCCCCTTTAGAAATTTTGGTGGCCACGCGTCGCTTGGGCACCAAGAGCGCCTTTCTAATTTCTTGGGCCAGGCGCGCAAATGCTTCTTCTTTGTTCTGGTGCTGGCTGCGCGAAGTACTGCAGTGCACCAAAAAATCGCCCTCACTCGTCAGCCGTGATTGCAAATTATTGATCACCCGCTCTTTCTGCACATCAGTCAGGACCTGAGTTGCCGGAACGTTCCAGCGCACCGTCACCCGCGAGTCGGTTTTATTGACATATTGGCCCCCCGGGCCGCCCGAACGGCTGGTCGTCACCGCAAGCTCGTGCTCAGGAATTACTATGCCATTTTTTACGGGCACCCCAACCTGCGCTGGCCTATCAGGCGCCTTGTCCATCTTAGCCTTGATCTTAGCCGTGATGCCGGCCAAATACTTCGGTTTCATAAACCCACCTCTTTTTTTATTCTTTCACGGGCACATGCCCACCTGCAAGATTACCAGATTCATCGGGCCGCTGCCCCACCCGCCAATAATCACCCACACTTGCAATCCTAACTCACTACGCACGAAAAAGTCGACAATTGGGCCGTTTTTGTGTTTTTTGCATCACGTGCTATACTTGTTTTTACTATTATTCTCTCACGCTCAATTTATTATTTTCAAATGGAGGTTTCATTATGGTATTTACCAACCGCTCGCTCACGCGAGCACTTTTTGGCACATTCTTATTGGTCGGCATCTGCGCATCGCACCTGGCAAGCGCCATGGACGATCGCAATCTTCCCATTTTTTACTCAGAAAATCACAATATCGAGCCTTCAAAAGCACTTGAGTGCTACACCGGGGGAAAGATTTTATCGTGGCTGGGCATCGGCAAGATCATTTCATATTTCGGCAACAAACTACACTCTTTTAATGGCCATAAATATAGCGACGCCATTAAGATCCTTTACCAGAAGGGCATAGTAAAAGCCTATGGTAAAATGTGGGGTGACTACAAAGTCCAAAAACCCGACGGAGAAGTCTCTCAAGAACACCTCGAGCGCGTGCATACCAAGGAATATCTCAACTCCCTCAAAAATGATGGCAAAATCTTGGGGAACATTCTAGAAATCGGCGATTTAACGCCCTATATAGCCCAAGACGTTATCGACCACGTCATACTCCGTCCTATGCGCTACCAGGTACGGTCAACCGAAATGGCTGTCGAATACGCCGCAAAAAACAAGTGTAACGTAGCTGTTCTTGGCGGTGGCTTCCACCATGCCGGGGGCAACGAATCTTACTGCGTCGGGGACTGGCAGTACAAAAAAAATGAAGGCGAAGGATTTTGTGTCTACAATGACGCTGCCGTGGCCATCGAAGATCAATGGGTACGCGACGCCAAAGCGGGACTAGCAAAAACAAAATTCATGATCGTCGACACCGATGCGCATATGGGCAACGGCAACGCCCACTACTTTGGGGAAAAAGGACTTGCCTACACCCCTTCCAACAAGGGCATTTTCACCAAAAAACCGGTAGCAATTTTTGATATGTATGGCACGGAAAGACGCGGCAGCAACTTTGGTGGAAGCAGATGGTTTACACAATACCCGCTCTCCACAGATCCAAAGGCCGTCGACTACATCGCCTACCCCAATCCACTCAAAAATCGCGAACATCAAGAAAACGGGGCAAAATATCTCGCGATTCTGCAAAACAATCTTCACAATGCAATCGACGAATATAACCCAAACATGCTCATCTAGAATGCCGGCACCGATACCCTCAATGGCGATCCGATGGGTGAGCTTGGACTTTCGCAGGAAGACATTGTAAAGCGTGATGAAATCGTTTTTGAATCAGCACAAAAAAGAGGAATCCCGGTTGTTTCGCTAACGTCAGGCGGGTACACGCCCACGGGCAGCCCAGAGGCCATAGCCGCTTCGATCGGCAACCTGGTCAAAAAGGGCTACTTAAAGCCTGTCAGGAAAGTTAAGCTGGATCTTTAGGTTAATTAGATTAATAAGCGCGGGGAGTCATCACGGGCTCCCCCGTTACATTACTGGAGAAAATCAAAATGAATATGGTGCGTTCTTTCTCTATCTTATTACTTGCAGCCTGTTTCGTGCTTGGCTCAAGCGCCATGCAGTTTTCACATTCAATTAATGGGCTTCCCAACATTAGCGCGTACACCAAAGAGTCATTACGCAAGATGAACAAGCATGAACGCGAAGCGATTAAAACCCGAGTGTCTGAAATAGTGGAAAGGACCAATAATCAAACACAGAATCTATACGAACTAACCGACGTATCGAGAGCTGAGACTCGCAGATACGGGCTTTTTGGTGGCGTTATGGGCGCTGGTGCCGCATGGTGTACCTATATGGCTTCGGGATTTTTGTATAACAGCTACAACTCCCCAAGCCGCAAAACCCGACTCGTAGCCCCTGCATTTGCAGAGCTATTTTTCAAACTCGCCGGAGTTACCGGGGTAATATGCCTGGGTAGTTTAGCAATAGCCTATTTTAGTCACCTGGCCAATCTCAAAGAGATTGCAGAGAAGCAGCCAAAAGTTATAGCCCAATTGAGCAAGA
>Ga0351908_1001_pt2 | contig 110980 bp, 100 predicted proteins | sample TotcelHT113001L3_FD_206867 | JGI IMG/M metagenome (GOLD analysis project Ga0351908, IMG submission 206867) | Enriched cells from coal bed in the Powder River Basin, Montana, United States - Total cells T11 rep1 HSBNCT.T11.300.1.L3 ... | reverse complement strand
GTCTTCATATTTTCACTAGTGATGTGGCCGTTGCCGAACGGATCCGTCACTACCTTTTTCTGGGTAGGTTGGTTGTTGGGTTCGCCGAAATTATTAACCAAGAAAGCGAGGCCCATTCTTGGGTCTTCTTTCTTCATGCCCTGCGCAAGTCCAACGACGGTTAATAATATGACTACGGCGCCAAGTATTTTTTTCATAGCGAAATCCTGTTTTATGTTAGAAATATGTTAGTAATGTGTTGTGGGCATAGTATGCGAGTGCCCTATTCTAACTCTAAAGAGAGTATATTTTAAATTGCCACTAAGACTACTTGGGGGCCTCCGGGCCCTCTATTTCTTGCGGGACGGGTTTTCTAAAAGTTTGTCTCCTCTGAGCACAAACCTCTTGACTAAACTGTTGTTGGGACCATCCTTCGGCAACTCGCTTGGGACGCCATTCGGGGCGCTTTGTTTGACGAAAAATGCAGGCGGCATGTCCCCAAAAGCGTTATAGATAGCAGAGCTTTTACAGTTCTTGAGCGCGGCAGAGGAGATTTGATAGTTGCAGAACTGATTAATCATCGGATGTTCGTTGAGGTTGCGGGTGTTGCCGAACTGATTATTCTTCAACCTCTTCAATAGGTAATAATACGAGATCGACTGTTTCGTTTTGTTGGGTTTGTCGAAACCATGGACCAAGAAAGCGAGGCCCATTCTTGGGTCTGTTTTCTTCACGCCTTGCGCAAGTCCCACGACGGTTAATAATATGACTACGGCGCCAAATATTTTTTTCATAGCGAAATCCTGTTTTATGTTAGCGATATGTTAGTAATGTGTTGTGAGCATAGTATGCGCGTGCCCCATTCTGACTCTAAAGAGAGTCTATTTTAAATTGCCACGAAGACTATTTGGGGGCCTCGGGGCCCCCGATCAGTTAGGCTGAACTAATGCCAATCTATCTGGTTGTTTTTTTCTACAAGTTGGCCGTCTTTTGTGAGGGTAAACGCCGAGAAGGGGCTATTGAAAGAGGCTGCTGCCGCCAGTGTTGCGAGCCTTTGATCTTCGGGCTTCTTTTTGATGGGTTGCTTGGGGTTGAAGGTGAACGTTGGTTTTAGCCCCCGCAGTATTTGATAGACCTCGTCGCTCCCAAAGGCTTTGAATATTGCTGTGGAGATGTTATTGTTCGCGCCGAATAGATTGTCGTCTGTCTTTACCTCTACATCGCTCTTGTTGACCAAGAAAGAAATGTGCATTCTCTCGTCTGGGCCTTTGTTGTTCATGCCCTGCGCAAGTCCAACGACCCCAACGACGGCGAATAACACGATTGCCGTGCCAAGTATTTTTTTCATAGCGAAATCCTGTTTTTATGATAATAATATGTTGCGGGCCTGTTATATTGAGCGCCCGACTCTAACTCTGAAAGAGAGTATATTTTAAATTGCCACATTTTTTTCTGGGATGCAAATGCTCTGCTGTGTGGGGATATTTTAGTTTTATTCCCAAAGAGCAGGGCCTGATGCGAGAGACGTTTTGTTTTCTGGCATCAGGCCCACTAGGTTTAGTGCAGTGGTTTGCGATAATCAGCCGTGAACAACAAGCCTATTGTTCAAATTGTTCAAAAGATTTTTCCAATTCAAACGGTTTTGGTTCTAGCTTCCAACTCTTTTTGCTAAGCAACTCCAGCACGTTGTCAATATGCTTGCCGATTTCAGAGGCCTCGCGCTTGATCTTTTTGGTTTCTGCCTTGTAGCCGCGGGAGAACGCTTTGTACCCGATGAAGCCAAAAAGTGTCGTAACGACTGCAGTGTGCCTATTGAAGCCATCGATAAACATTCCTGCTAAAGCGGAGGCAGCAATCAACGAGAAAAGAGAACCAATCTGAAAATACCCATCTGATGGGTGACGTGAGATTGCGCCGTAGTCGTCAATCCCCTTTTCAAGGCGAGTCTTGGTATATTGCAATGCTATTTTAAAGTCGACTCTGGCATTATCGTGCTCGGGCTTTTTGAGCTTCCTGGCTTTTTGTAGAAATTCCTTAACAAGCAATTTGTCTGCGTCATTCGCGTCCATCTGTTTTTCACAAACTACCTTCTTTGTGTACTCGTCGGCTAGTTCGTGGAAAAGACCGTCTGGCCACACCGCTTGTGCGCTAAAAACGCAGCATGCTGCCAATGCCATAACCGGTAATAAACGTATACTATTCATAAGTACTTCCTCCGTTACATAAACAACCACATAAATAACAAGCTGCCCCAAGCATAAAATGCTATTTCCGGGGCATGTCAAACTAATATTAAACATACATGTATTTGTAAAAATATCAAATATTTCTTTACAGGCAGGCCTTTTTAAGTTTCAAGTAAAATTCTAAATTTGAGGTCGCACAAATCAAGATTTTGCGTAAGACTTGTAATAGGCCTTTGGTAACTATTATTCCGCTGAATCAATGTTACAGATTATTTTGGGTGCTTTGTTCTTAATTAGGTTGGTTTCGCTCTTAAAAGAACAGTAGCTTATTGTTGCAAAACCCAGGTCAGCAAGCCAAAAACTCCTACTGCTACCTTTGGTACTAGGCCCAAGCTGTGCCGGATGGCGTCGTCCGCGCTAAGAACTGAAAAAGTTACTACTGAAAGAATGCTTCCTATAAGGCAAAGCGATGAATAGGGGCGAGCTGTTACTAAGTGGTTTTTCTCTTTGAGGTCGCGTTTGAGTGTCTGCAAGGTATCTCGAAGACTCTCTTCATCATTTAGCTTGCGCTTCTTGTCAGCCAGAAATGTTTCGGCGCGTTTTTTACATTCGTCTTCCTTTTCTAGCCCGGGTGCGAGCAAATACTGGATGGTGGTAGGCTTGGGGCGTTCGCCTTCCTCCATATTCATCATCGCATGGGCGCTAAAAACACAGCAAGCTGTCAGTACCATAACCGGCAATAAACGTGCATTATTCATAAGTACTTCCTTCATCCTAATTCTAACAAAAAGACTATTTTGTGGGGTAGTTTAAATCACTGGGCGTCCTGTGATAGTTTTTTATTAATTCTTCGTTATTTTTGCTTCTCTTTTGCCTCACGCTGTTTTCTAAGCTCTTCCTGTATGCAATCAATTTTGCCGCTTAATCCGGATGCAGCGTTCTTGATACTGGTGGTTTCGGCCTGATAAGAAAGGTAGCTCTTTCTCATTAAGCCCAGGGTAAGTAGGCCGAAAGCGCTTGCGGCTACTTTTGGCACCAGGCTCAAACTGTGCTGGATGGTGCCCGCCGTAATAACTGAAACGATTCCTGAAAGAAGGCTCCATATAAAGAAACGCCTTGAGCTAACGCGATTTGTTACTATGCAGTATTTATCGGTTCCCTCCTCGAGGTCGAGTCGCAATAGGTCTAATTTATATTCAAGTTTAACGCCCTCTCTTTTATTGTACCCCTTGTTTGCTAGAAAATCCTCAATGTTGGTTTTGTGTTCGGGCTGCGTCATTGCTGTGGTTTTAAGTATGTTTGGAATAGTCCGATCGGCTAAACCGTTGTTTGGTATGTTCGGCCACCATCTTTTCCCCATCATCGTATGTGCGCTGAAAACACAGCAACCAACCAGTACCATAACCGGCAATAAACGTGCATTATTCATGAGTACTTCCTCCACAAAAAATAAATAATAATAACATAAGCTATAAACACCCTCAGTGGAACATACTATGTTCTAGAAGCGCACTAAGTTATACCAAACCCGTAAATTAATCTTGTATGCCCACCCACCGCTCATCCTGAGCTTGTCGAAGGGTGCTAACCGCAAGACACAAGTTTATATAACGTGATTGGTATTACGCACCAAATTAATAGTAACATACAGCTTTTTACAATAAAGAGCCGACTGCCTCGAAAAGGGCCCGGGGCCGTAGAGCTTTTGTCCTCTGGCTCCGAGTCCAACAATTGAGAGAAATGGCTTGTAATCGGCCTTGAGCAACTATTTCTTATTCTCTTTCTTCTTCTCTTTTAACTGCTGCTTGAACAGCTGTTCAAGTTGGCCTCTGAGCTCCTCAATCTGGTTGCCTATTTCGAGTGCCTTGTGTGTGATCAGGAGGCTATCGCTCTGGGTAACATCGTGGTACTTCCTGAAAAGTCCCACGCTCAGTAAGCCAAAAATTCCTGAGGCTATTTTTGACATCAGCCCGCCGTTAAAAGCACCAACAAGGGCAGCAAACCCTGAAACCACGCCTCCATACGCGAGCATGAGCGGCAAAAATCTGTGTACATCTTTTACCAATCCGTAGGGGTCGTAACCTAGGTTGAGGTTGGCCTTGGTTTTCACCAATTCGTCATCAAGCTCGATCTTATCTTTTTCGGAAAAGCCTTCCTTCCGTACATACTGTTTAAGTTTCTCTGCGGGCGAAATCTCTTTCTTGCCTGGTTCGGGTGCAAGTAGATCCATAACCCGGTCATCAGTTGCCATCATCGTATGTGCGCTGAAAACACAGCAACCAACCAGTACCATAACCGGCAATAAACGTGCATTATTCATGAGTACTTCCTCCAAAAAGAGCCGGCTGCAAGCGACTATTCATTCTTCTCTTCTAGCTGGTTTTTAAGCGCTTCCAGCACCAAATCAATATTGCTGTTCAATCTTTCAGACTCTCTCTTGACTTGTTCTTTTTTATACCGTTCACCAACCAAGAAGCCTTTGGTGAGTATCCCAAACCCCAGTAAGCCAAAAAATCCGGTGGATAATTTTGACGTTAGGTTTGCATTGGTCGGATATATAATCGCAGAGAGGGTTAACGCAAAGCCTACCCACTTGTAAAGATCCGATAGCAACCCGGAATCTTTGTCTACCAAATGGTAGGGGTCATTTCCGGCGCTGAGGTCCTTCTTGGTCTGTTCCAATGTCTCTTTAAGCAGCTGTGCGTGCTCAGCTCCTGTCTTTAGGAACTCGCTAACGCGGTTCACGCATTCGTTCGTTTTGCCTATTCCGGGCGCAAGCAGTTGCGGGATAGCCTTATTGACTTTTTGAGAGGGCTCAGAATGAAAGAGCTTACCTATCGTTCCCATCATTCCCATCATTGTGTGGGCGCTAAAAACACAGCAAGCTGCCAGTACCATAACCGGCAATAAACGCGCATTATTCATAAGTACTTCCTCCACCATACAAATAACAGACTGCCCTGGCCCGTAGCGTGCTTGTTCCGGGGCAGATCGAACTAATAATACATATACCGGAGTGTAAATATACCGGTAAGGGCCCGGGTCATCTGTCCCCGAGCCTCAAGTAACTATTTCTTACTTCTTTTGATTTTCTATCTGTTTTTTAAGCTCTTCAAGCACCAAATCAATATTGCTGTTCAATCTATCTTTAGCCACTTTCTTGACTTGTTCTTTTTTATACCGTTCACCCACAAAGAAGCCTTTGGTGAGTATCCCAAGTCCCAGTAAGCCAAAAAATCCGGTGGATAATTTTGACGTTAGGTTTGCATTGGTCGGATATATAATCGCAGAAATGGTTAACGTAAGGCCCACCCACTTGTAAAGATCCGATAGCAACCCGGAATCTTTGTCTACCAAATGGTAGGGGTCATTTCCGGCGCTGAGATCCTTCTTGGTCTGTTCCAATTGCTCATTAAGCAGTTGCGCGTGCTCAGCCTTTGTCTTTAGGAACTCGCTAACACGGCTTGTGTATTCGTCCTTTGCGCCTGTTGGCGCAAGCAGCTGCGGGATAGCCATACCGACTATCTCTTTTGGAGAGGGCTCAGAATGAAAGAACTTATCTATCTTTTCCACCATCCCCACCATGGTCTGTGCGCTGAAAACACAGCAAGCTGCCAGTACCATAACCGGCAATAAACGTGCATTATTCATAAGTACTTCCTCCGAAAAATAAATAATAATAACATAAACAATAACCCGCTCCACCAGTGGAAAATACTATCTCTAGAAGCGCACTAAGTTAATAGTAACATACAGCTTTTTACAATAAAGAGCCGGCTGCCTCGAAAAGGGCCCGGTGCCGTAGAGTTTTTGTCCTCTGGCCCCGAGCCCAATAATTGAGAGAAAGGACTTAAAATAGGCCTTAAGCGACTATTTCTTCTCTTCGAACAGTTTTTTATTCTCTTCGAGCAGCTTTTGGAACTGCTCTTTTTCTGTCTTTCGCTTCGCTTTAAACTGCGTGGCAAGTTCCCCTCTGAGCACATCAATCTTTTTGACTATTTCGGGCGCCTCTTTTTTGACCAACTTGGTATTGCTCTTGGTAGTCTCCTTGTCAACATCGTAGCTCTTCTTGAAAAGGCCCACGGTAAGTAAGCCAAAAAATCCTGCGGCTATTTTTGACATCAGCCCGCCGTTAATACCACAAACAAGGGCAGCGAATCCTGAAAAAGCGCCCCCGAGAAAGAGCGGCCCTGCAAAATTGCGCTCTGTTTTTACCAATCCGTAGTCGTTTCAACCTCGGCTGAGTCTGGTCTTGGTTTTCACCAATTCGTCATCAAGCTCGATCACATCTTTTTCGGAAAAGTCCTTCTCATCTACACACAGTTTAACTCGCTCCGCGACCGACTTCGTTTTAAGCTCTTTAGAGGGCTCAAGTAGACTCCTAACCCGGGCATAAGTTTCCATTAAAGATCCGCTGAGCATCATATGTGAACTAAAAACGCAGCAAGCTGCCAGTACCATAACCGGCAATAAACGTGCATTATTCATAAGTACTTCCTCCAAAAAATAAATAATAATAACATAAACGATAACCAGTCCCAGTGGAACATACTATTTCTAGAAGCGCACTAAGTTAATATCAACATACAGCTTTTTACAATAAAATCAATTATTTTTTTACAAAATGGTCTTTTTAAAATTCTGCGTAGCGTTTTTTGCTGGTCCGGGGCTTGGCTTTTTCTCTTTATTTATAACCCGTTTTTTCGTATCCTAACTAGAGTTCCCACTTTTGCTCCGGCTTGATCGGTACGTTGTATTTGTAAGTGGGTGTTTTATGTGAGAATTGACGTTATTGCTGTGAGGCTACCTGTTATGGCTCTTGAAAAGAACACATTTTATGTTACCACTCCCCTCTATTATGTAAATGCTCGCCCACACTTGGGCTCGACATATTCGACCGTTTTGGCCGACGTGCTTGCCCGATGGCACCGTGTTCAGGGGCGTAAAACTTTTTTGCTGACCGGGCTGGACGAGCATGGGCAAAAAATTGCCGAAGCGGCTGCTAATGCCCAAAAGACCCCGCAGGCCTTTGTCGATGATATGGCTGTTCAGTTCGAACGCGTCTGGCAGCGCTATGGGATCGATTATTCTATTTTTATGCGCACGACAGCTCCCTTTCATGTACGGGCTGTACAGGATTGGATTAGAAAATTACAGGCGACTGGAGATATTTATAAGGCTTCTTATGAGGGCTGGTATGATGTTTCGAGCGAGGCATTTTTAACGGAAAAAGATCTTGAGTTTCGTGAGCCAGGGCAGGCACCAATGTCAGTTTTTTCTGGCAAGCCGGCAATCTGGGTTTCAGAAGAGAGTTATTTTTTCAAGCTTTCGGCGTATCAGGATCGCCTGCTGGAGCTTTATAAAAAACGTCCGGATCTTATCACGCCTACAGAGCGCCTAAACGAAGTTGTCTCGTTTGTTGAAGGCGGCCTGAAAGATCTCTCTATTTCACGTTCGCGCAAGAGCGTGAGTTGGGGCATTCCCTTTCCGGGCGATGACGAGCAAGTCGTGTATGTCTGGGCCGACGCGCTCAATAATTATATTACGGCTATTGGATACGGCGATCCGGCGCGGGCAGAGCTTTTTAACGCCCTCTGGCCCGTTGACGTGCACCTGATGGCAAAAGAGATCGTACGCTTTCATGCCGTTTTCTGGCCGGCGTTTTTGATGGCGGCGCAATTGCCCCTTCCCCACCGGCTTTTGGTCCATGGCTGGATCAAAGTCGATGGACAAAAGATGTCCAAGTCGTTGGGCAATGTGATTGACCCGCTCGAGCTTGCAGATACCTATGGCGTCGAGCCCGTGCGTTATTATTTGACTCGCTACTTGGCCATTACGCAAGACTCGTCATTTAGTGTTGACGATCTACGTGAGCGCATTAATACCGACCTGGCCAACGATTTGGGCAATTTGGTACATAGGGTTATCTCGTTGGCAGCAAAATATAACCTTCGTACTATCACGCCTCCGGCCCAGTGGGGCCCGGCTGAAGAGGCCCTCCAGCGTGGCGTACAGGAGATGCTGGGTGAGTTTCGCTCGCAAATGGAGCGCTATTTTGTACATCAGGCCTATGCGGCTGTTTGGAAGTATATTCACACTATTAATCGCTATGTGCATGATCAAGAGCCCTGGAAAGTGGCGGCGCGTGACATGGACCGTTTTGCGATTATTATTTCAGCTGCCTGCCATGCGATTACCAGTGTTGCGTATATGGTCTGGCCAATTATGCCGACTAGCATGGTCCGGCTGTTACAAATGTTCGGCGAGTCTTTTGTTGAGGGACACGATTATATAGACCGGCTGCAGGAGCCTGTCTGGAAAACGGCGTTTGTGCTCACTCCGGGCGAGCCCCTTTTTGTGAAACACGAGAAGCCAGTGGCAGCCAGTGGCACGTCAGAAGTTGCGCCTGAAAAACAGCCTGAGCAAACACCAGGTTTGCCGGTCATCACGATCGACGATTTTGCGCGCATAGCGTTAGTGGTCGGGACCATAGTCTCTGTCGAAGACCTGCCCCAGTCAGAGAAAATATATAAAATGCAGGTTGATTGCGGCGAACAGGGAGTGCGCCAGATCTGTGCGGGTGTGAAGAAGTTTTATCAGTCCGGCGACCTGATCGGCAAAAAAGGTGTTTTTGTGGTGAACTTGCAGCCACGCACGCTGTTGGGTGTGCTGTCACACGGCATGATGCTTATGGCCACTAACGCCGATGGGAAACCCCAAATGGTGACGGTCGATGCGTCGGTGCCGAATGGGACGAGGCTTAAGTAGCTCTGCACGAGCAAGATGAGAGCTTTGTGGTCCGTGTGCTTATGGGTGCACGGGTCCCTTTTTTATTACATTAAATTCTTTCAAGCCCAGTTCTTTTTTTTAAAACGATATACGGCGAGAAACGTTTATTGTTATTGTAGAATTATTGTTTCACTTAAGGGTGTTTTGTGAAGGATTTTGGGATATGAATATGAGGTTGCTCGTTGCGCAGGTTGTGGCGCTTTGTGGTTTTTTTGGTGTGCAGGCAATGCATATGACTGAAGGGCAAAAAAAGTTGTTGGGGGCTCTTGAGGCTGGAAATACAAAACTGGTCCAGGAGATCGTTGATTCTCGTGTGGACTGTAATTTTCGAGATAAGATAGGTTTTACGCCATTACATCACGCTGTTGTTAGCAAGAATGAAGGGTTGCTTGTTGCGCTTTTAAGTTCTCGAACTATTAATGTTGATATGTCTGATCGGTATGGTGATGATCCTATGCAGTGGTCTCCTCTCTGTTGGGCAAGCGACGAGAAGATCATAGCGCTGTTAGTTAACCTCAAGAAAGCTGATGCCAATTTTTGTGATAAGCGGCTGCAAACGCCGTTGTTCCAAATCGTTATTTACGGTGAGCCGGCCCGCAAAGTTGCTCTTGCTAAGGCCTTGCTTGAGCGGGGCGCTTTGGTTGATAAAATTGATTATAAGGGGCGAACGGCGCTCCACTGGGCTGCACAAGAGGGTGACGTTGAATTGGTAAAACTCTTGGTTTTGTATGGCGCACCAGTTGACACAAAAGATCTTGAGCAGCAGACGGCAGCGGAGGTTGCGGCGGCTTGTGACCACAAAAATATTGCAGAGTACCTGAAAAAACAGTCGAGTATTACGCCTGTGCAGCAGATTGGGAACGACAGAAATATTGTGCCAAAAATTGTGAAGATGATGCTTGCTAACGCTAGGAAAAAGAATGGATCACGACGAACTATGCATGCGTCTGGGCTAAACGGGACCCATTTCAAATATAGAGCTGTTATCTAAAAAACAACCAATCGCTCGGAGCTGCCTTCGGCCCCCTGCGGGCATAGAAATTGGGCGTGGGGCCTGCGGCCCCACAAACTCCCCGCCTATATTTTCACAAATACAAGGCCCCAGGGTTAGTTGCTTTTAAAGTACGAGCTCCATAGCAGCCAGCGCAAGGGCCTCTGTTCCCCGGCAAGGCTGGCCGGATCAGAATGTTTTTTCTGTTATGATAAGATATGTTTAAATTTTAAAAAATATTTCTTGATTTAATTTTTAAAACAATTACAATTAAGATATATAAAAAATAACATGTAATATATTTAACCAAATAGAACGAATAAAAGGAGAGAGTATGAACAGAGGTTTTTCGTATACAAAACTTGCTTTATTGTGCCTGCAGGTGGGCGGATTAAGTTGGGGCGGTGCTGCTATAGCACAGAAATTAACCAGGGAAGATAATCAATTGTTTTCTGCGATTGGAGCATATGATCGTACGATGATGCCCGGTGACGTTAAAAAGGCACAGGAAGCATTAGACAAACGTGCTCGCTGTAATATTTTGGATGAATGGGGGTATGCTCCATTACATTATGCAGTGAGTCATAATGATGTTGCAATGGTCAAGTTCTTGCTTGCTATCAAGGATATTAATGTTAATATTCTCGACAAGTATGACTGGGTGCCGTTGTGCTGGGCGGTGAGCGAGCAGGTTGTTTCTTTATTGCTCAATCAAGGGCATGCACAGATTAATTTCCGTGATTATCAACAACGAACGCCGCTTATTCAGGGGGCGATAGAAAACAATCGTGCATTGGTCCAGGCGCTTTTGAAATATGGGGCTGAGGTTGATTTGTCCGATGAGGGTAAATGGACTGCGCTTCACTGGGCGTCAGAATACGGGTTTATCGATATTGTTCGCTCTTTGGTTGCCTATAACGCTGATATTAATAAGCTCGATTCTAATAACTGGACGCCGTTGCATTTTGCGGTAGAGAATGGTCGGCTTGAGGTGGCCGAGTACTTGATCAGTCTTCCTGGAATTGAGCTTGATGCCAAGGACAATAAGGGCCAAACTCCCCTGGATCTTGCGCTTAAGAGCACGTTAAAGGACTCTGGAGCGATCGTAAAAGCTTTACGTAATGGGAGCGAATGCAAATGCCTCGAGACAGGCAATTTGCAGGTTTTGGTTTTACAGAATATCAAGATGATTTTAAAGGCTGCGGCGCAGATCAAAACGCGCCAGAAGATTGAGAAGAATAACAAAAAACTATTAGCACGTGCTGTCAAAAAAGAGCGTTATTCGAAGAAAAAAGCAAAGAGGCTTCCCGAAGGGTTCGAAAGAAAGACTCTTGGATTACGCAAAACTACTCAAAACTAAACACCTGCAATAACAGGCGTATATGCCTAAGACCGGTCTCTACAAAATAGGGGCCGGCTTTTTTATGTATTATCACAGGCGCAGGTTGAGAGATCGCCTTCGGGTAGGCCCAAAGCGCGCGCTTTCAGGACGCGTCGCATAATCTTTCCCGAACGTGTTTTGGGGAGCGAATCAATAAAGGTGATGTCTTCGGGGCGCGCTATTGCTCCCATGTGTTGTGCTACATGGGTGCGGAGCGCTTCGGCCAGCTCAGGGCTTTCGTCTTGTGCGTCTTGGAGCACTACAAAGGCATGTATGCCTTGTCCCTTGACCTCGTGTGGCAACCCAATGGCTGCAACTTCTGCAACGGCCGGGTGTGAGGCGAGGGCTGATTCGATTTCGGCTGTGCCAAGGCTATGGCCCGATACTTTTATGACATCGTCAATGCGTCCGATAATCCAGAAATACCCGTCTTTGTCTCGTTTTGCTCCGTCACCGGTGCAATATTTCCCCGGGAACATGCTCCAATAGTCTCGCACATATCGATCCGGGTTGCCAAAGACCGTACACATCATGGCCGGCCATGGCTTGGTCAGTACCAAATATCCTTCACACCCATCAGGGACGGGGCGGCCGCAGGTATCTAAAATTTCTGCCTCTTGACCAAAGAAGGGGCGCGTAGCCGATCCGGGCTTAAGCGGAAGCGAAGGGATAGGCGCAATCAAGCACATGCCTGTTTCGGTTTGCCACCAGGTGTCCATGATGGGGCAGCGACCTTTTCCAATGACGGTATAAAACCATTTCCAGGCATCTGGATTGATCGGTTCCCCGACGGTGCCGAGCAGGCGCAGCGACGAAAGATCATGTTTTTTTGGCAGATCATCGCCCAGGCGCATCAGGCAGCGTATGGCTGTTGGTGCGGTGTAAAAAATCGTAATTTTGTGTTTTGCTATCAGGCGCCACCAGCAATCGGGCTCGGGTGTGGTGGGGCCGCCTTCGAAGAGTAATACGGTTGCGCCGTGCATCAGCGGCCCATAGACCTCATACGAGTGGCCGGTAATCCATCCTGGATCAGCCGTGCACCACCAGCGGTCGGTTTCATGTAGGTCGAAAATATATTTGCAGGTTGTGTAGACCCCCACCATGTAGCCGCCATGGGCGTGAAGGATCGCTTTTGGTTTTCCGGTTGATCCTGACGTATACAGGATGAAAAGCGGGTCTGACGCCTCAAGTTCTTCTGTGGGGCATTCACGATGTTCTTGTGCGCTGGCCGGTTCTGTCGGGTACCAGAAATCACGATTTTCGTGCATGGTTACCGGATTATTGCAGCGTTTTATAACGAGTACGTTTTTAACCGATGGGCACTGCTCCAGAGCCTGGTCGACCGTTTTTTTTAGTTCTAAGACGCGTCCTTTTATATATGAGCCGTCGCTGGTGACCACCATACTTGATTGGCAGTCGGTGATCCTGGTACTAAGAGCATCCACGGAAAAACCGCCAAAGACGACCGAATGGATTGCGCCGATCTTGGCGCAGGCAAGCATGACAAAAACAATTTCGGGAATCCGTGGCAGATAAATGGTGACGCGCGTGCCCTTCGTAACGCCCAATTTTTTAAGCAAAAGCGCACAGCGGCAAACCTCATGATGTACGTCTTTGTAGGAGAATACACGAGTGGTTGCACCATCTTCGCTTTCCCAAATCAAGGCAGGTTCGTCTTTTCGGTGAGTTTTGAGGTGCCGATCGAGGGCATTTGCAACGATGTTGCAGCGGGCGCCGGTAAACCAGGAGTAAAAAGGCGCGCGAGACTCATCAAGCACCTGTTGCCAGGGCTGGTACCAGTTAAGCTCTCGGGCATGTCGTGCCCAAAAACCGGTTAGGTCAGCACGCGCCTCTTGCGCGAGCGTTTCCCAGTCGTGCTTTGCAATTGCCTGGCTCGCCTTGTTTTCCAATGGACTGTATAGCTCGTCTTCGTTAGACGCTTGCCGTTGGCTAGGCGTCTCCTGGTGCTCTGACATGATTTCCTTCCCCCTTCATAAAAAGTTTGCACAAAATAAATTATACCACGGTTTTATGCCCGCGCGAAAAGTCCTAAAATCCCCTGTGTAACAGAGCCCGTTAGGGCTTTGGCAATGGTTTTGAGTGTTCCCGGAATATCGCGCAAATTAAAGCCGATAAACCGTTTGTGCACGCGCTTGCCGAGTACCGTGCAGTCAATGTCGACATAGGGCAGTTTGCCCGCGAGCAATTCGTGTGCAGATCCCTCCCAGGCTATCTGGTGGATGGTGAGCATTTTGCCGAGTGAGTTGCCCAGCAGGCTAAGATTAAGCCGGTTTACGTGCATCTGGAGTGCGCGCGTACAATCTGCCCCAAATGCGATGCGCAAATAGCAATCACGGGGGGAGCTAAAGTGCCCGGCGATTGCCCCCTGGAACGGACCAAATGTTGTATTTGTAGCAAATGCGATGCTGTTGTCCGGCCTCCAGTGCAGGGTGAGCGCTGTGTTTAGTATATCAAGCACCTGGAGACGCCCCGAGACGTCCAGACTGTGCTTGGTAGGGGCGATAATGCCGTTCAGGTGTAACCTGTCTGTGCCGCCAGAGCCGGTAAAAGCAAGTGGTCCAATTGCAAAGGATTGTATTTCTCCACCCAAAATGGCTTGCATGTGGGGGCCGTCAACGGCTCCGTGGCAGGAAGCGTGAATACCACAAAGATCCAGCCCCGCGCTAAAGCCAATACCCTGTTCAAGTTGTACCTCGCCGATAGTTGTTCCCTGGGGAACAATATGTACCGTAATATCGGTTAGGGGGAGCGAGGGGATGCTTGATATCCCCGTAAGAGACTCGCCCGTGGTTGTTTCTAACAGGAGTGCGACAAGCTCAGAGATCGTTCGGGGATGTGCGAGCTCTATGGCAATGCCTGCCTGGGTGAAGTTGGTGCCGAAGCGGGCGCGTACCCGCCCTTGGGTGGCCAGTGGGCCCGTGCCCAAGGTTGTGCCTCCAGCGAGTCCAAAGTCGTGCGGGATCAGTACCCTGAGCACGCCGGCGCCATTGCTTGCAGCCCCGGCAGCTATCGCCTGGGCGATGGCCTCGTAGGTCTGTGATCCCATGATGGCAAGATCGCTAAAAGCGAAGCCCTGTATCCCAAAAGGATTTTCCCACGTGCCCATGAGCGAGCCCGCAAGCGCTACTTGTGTTGGGGTGAAATCGATGGTGCAGACGAGTCTTAAAGGGCTGTCCTGTGGTGTTGGCTGCGCAAAAAATTGCGTTTTAAGCCCAATGGTTGGGGCGCCGGTTGCGACGATGGCAACGCTGGGGCTTGAAAGTTCCAAATTGCCCAGCTGGAGGGTATATGTTTCGTGCTCCAAAGCAGCCTGCAGGGTAAAATTGCGTGGGTTGTACGGATCGCAATTTCCTGAAAGTCTGATAATTGGCAGCCCGGGTGTTTTGCAAAGCCTCATGAGCGTTTCGACGATTGTGTTGCCGGTGTTTTCAGCAAAGCCTAACGTTGCCTGGAGTGGGATGCCCCGCTGGATGGTTGCTGGTTCCGGTTGTTCGCTTTGTTGATTACGATTTTTGCCAAGAACTACTTGTTCTGCCTGCCCTCCCACAAACCGCTCATCCTGCCGTGCCCGCCATAGCGACTCAAGTTGCGAAGGCTGGGAGCGCAGTCGAAGGATGCGAAGGGGCACGTCCAGTGTTGTGTCAGTTGGGCTGCAGATTACGAAGGCCTCGCGCAACTTGCAGGCCGTGAGCGCTTCAGTCACGAGTGTCCGGTTTTCGAGCAACTGGGGAAAGCTCTGAGCTAGATTCCAGCCTTCAGGCAGCAGCGCGCCGCCAACAAGATAGGGGGCCTGGTCGGGACCGATTCCGGCCCGCAAAAAGAGGGTGACGGGAGTGCCCAAGAGCGTTGTGGTCCCCTGGATGGCCAGAGCGCCCAAAAGCCCCAGCGGGCTTGCCTGGGCCTGGGCCAGCAGGGTTTCGAGTGGGCAGGTGGTGAGCGCGCGCTGTCCTACGGTTCCGGTAATGCCAACCTGGATGTCTGATACAGCAATTTCTTCCAAAACGGGCAGGCCGCAGGTGCTAAAGGGGTGCCAGATGTCTTGAGTTGTTTCGGGGTCGAGCGAGACCGAAAAGTTGGTTTTTGCGTGTTCCAGCCCATTGGTGCAATCGGTAATGAGAGAAGCGATAATGCAAAGTCCGGCTATACGGGCATGGCCGTCAAAGACCAGCGTTTTCTGTGCTCCGGGGCCTTCTTGGCGATTAATAGTGAGTGATGCTGATTCGAGACGCATACCAAGCAGGGCTGTCCCCGGCTCATCGCCATTTGTTTCGGTGAGGGTGAATACGAGTGCGTCTGCTTTTAGACTATTGGTATGCGCTTTTGCAAACCAGGTTTTTCCCAGCCCAGAGATTGTAGCGGTGCACTGGAAGCCGTTTGGGGCAACGAATGTCAGGCTTGCATCGTGTATGATAAATGGCCCAATGGCAATCTCGGGAAGCGCCAGGGTGGTGCCGACGATGGTCGAAAGAGTGCTTGTAGAAAGTGCACCCCAAAAGGGCAGGTTAATTGTTTTTTGGGATGTCGCCTGCATCTTCTCAGGCGCTGTAATCAGGGCAACAAGGGCGAGTAGGAGCGCGCAGCGCGTGAACTGAGTGCTGGGTGGTGGTTTCATAGGGTTATACTCCGAAGGGCATAGGACATTCTGGTTTGCTGTAGTGTATGCCTAGAGGAGTTGGCGGGGGAAGATTTCTTGATTTTTTACTTGAGAGCCCCGCTGCTAGTCGGCAGCGGGGTAGTTATTCGATTTTAGTTCCACTTGATGGTGTCTTGTGTATCACATTTGATGTCGCAAAAATCAAGATTTTGAGTAAGGCTTGTTCCCAGGTTTTCCCTAAAACCTCGATCGAGTTTATTCATGCCATCATCCCAGATGGTTCTGGTCGTCCACCGGCGCAAGTCGTTTGCGACCTGTTCAATATCTTGGTACAAGTATGTCTGCCTCTCTGGTCCGCTCATCTGTTCAAAAAAAGTCTCGATGACTCTATTGCGCTGTTGCTCGGTTAGGGCATTCATGACTTTGGCTAGCAGGTTATTGTTGAACAAGAGTACGAGAAACTCTTGTGGATGTTGGGTAAAGTGGTCGAATTCTTGCTGGGTGGCTGGGTTGTTGCCCTGTCTATTGGTCCAATGGGCAACAAGCTGAAGGAGCCTTTGTATGACCTGATCCCACAACGGGGACATAAATGTTGGCGGTGTTGCCTGCCTGCTGAGTAAAAGCTTGGCAATTTCGGGGGAGTCAAGGCGGCATGCGCATCTGAGTGGTGTATCGCCATTTCTACCAGGTGTGTTGGGATTGGCTTTGTTTTGGAGCAAGAGTTTGGCGATTTCGAGGTTGCCTTGGCAGTTGGCGAGTGTGAGGGGCGTCCAGCCATCCTTGTCTGGTAAGTTTGGATTGGCGCCATTTTCGAGCAAGAGTTTGACGATTTCGAGGTTGCCTTGGCAGATGGCGAGTGTGAGGGGTGTATCGCCGCATTCGTTTCGCCCGTCTGTCTGCGCGCCCGCATCAAGTGCTGCTTGGACGTCTTCTAAGGAATTGTTTATTATCGCATCAAATAGCTGTTCGTTGGCAATTTTGACGTGCCAACGCTCTGGCGTTGCCACATTCTTATGGGCTTGTTGGGATAACAGAGCGTGCACCAAGTTGGCGTTTGCTTGCTGATATATACTATTTTTTTCTTCAAGCAACCTGAATATGCCCGGTTCGGTTAAGATGAGTGGGTGTAGGTTGGCCAGGTCGTGTTCTACCGTGTTGGCCGTCGAATCTTTGCCCTTTGGCCAGTTTTTTTTCATAAAGTCACTGGCAAAACTTTGTGTATTGCCGAGACAGGGTGTAGTTTTTTGTTGGTCGTCTTGAACCCACTTAGGCCCTTTTTGTTCTTTTTCAGAAAGCGTTTGTGGCTGCATGCAATTGGTTTGTGCTAGTGGGCCGCAGCACAGGAGTGCTCCGAGTAGCACATGCGTATATTTGTTAGTTGTTTTGTTCATGATAAAATCTCCAGAATTATGTTACTTAAACGATATAATTGTCTTTGTAATGCGCTCAATATCGGGGGCTAAGTATGCCCGCCTCTCTCGCCCGCTTATGTGCTCGAAGAAAATGGTGATGAGCCTGGTGCGCTGTTGTTCCGTGAGGGTATTCATGATTTTTGTTAGTAGCCCATTACGACGGAACAGTAGTGTGGCAAAATCCCCTGGATGTTGGATAAATTGTTCGAATTCTTGTTGCGTTACTGGTTGGTTGCCCTGCCTATTGGTCCAATCGGCAACAAGCTGAATACGCCGTTGTATGGCAAGTGTCCAACCGCTGTATAGGCTCGTTGGTAGGTTTGCCTGTCTGCTGAGCAGGAGCGTGACGAGTTCGAGATTGTCGTGCAGGCAGGCAACTTCGAGTGCATTCCAGCCCGTCTTGTCTAATACGTTGGGATCTGCTTTGTATAAGAGTAAGAGTTTGGCGATTTCGAGATGGCCGCTCCAGCAGGTCAGCATGAGGGGCATCTCGTTGTTTGAGTTTGGTACGTTTGGGTTGGCGCCCTTTTCGAGCAAGAGTTTGGCGATTTCGAGGTAGCCATAACGGCAGGCAAACCAGAGGGGCGTCTTGCCGCATTTATTTCGTACGTTGGGGTCTGCTCCAGATGAGAGCAAGAGTTTAGCGAGTTTGAGGTTGCCGTCATAGCAGGTTGGCATGAGGGGTGTCTCGCCGTTTACGTCTGGTACGTTGGGTTTTGCTCCAGATAAGAGCAAGAGTTTGGCGGTTTCGAGATCGCCAAAACGGCAGGCCAGTGTGAGGGGCGTATAGCCGTTCGCGTTTGGTACGTTGGGCTTGGCGCCATGTTCGAGCAAGAGTTTGGTGATTTCGAGGTTGCCAACATAGCAAGCCAATGTGAGGGGCGTATCGCCATTTGTGTTCGGCAAGTTGGGGTTTACTCCAGCATTAAGTGCTACTTGGACGCCATGTAGGTAATTATTTGCTAGTGCCACGAATAGTAGATGGTGGGTAAGCGCGACGTGCCAGCGCTTAGGGGCTTGTTGGGATAACAGAGCGCGTACCAAGTTGGCGTTTGCTTGCTGATATATACTGTTTTGTCTCTTGGGAAACCTGAACATGTCCGGTTTGGTTATGATGAGTGGGCGTAGGTTGGCCAGGTCGCGCTCTACGGTGCCGGCGGTCGAATTTCCCTTTGGCCAGTTTTTTTTCATAAAGTCACTGGCAAAACTTTGTGCATTGCCGGTGCTGGGGATACCTTTTTGCCGGTTGTCTTGTAGCCGCCACCACAAGCCCTTTTGTTCCTTTTCAGAAAGCTTTTGTGGCTGCATGCAATTGGTTTGTGATAATGCGCCGCAGCACAGGAGTGCCCCGAGCAGCAGATGCGCATATTTGTTATTGGCTGTCATGATAAAATCTCCAGAATTATTTTTTAAAACAGCAGTTATTTCGTAGCATTTTGTCCTAAGTCTCGCTGCTCGCCGGCAGCAGGGTAGTTATTCGATTTTAATTCCCGCCATCTAAATCAAAACCAAATGTGAGGTCGCTTATATCCAGGTTTTTCGTAAGGCTCTGGGCGAGCTTTGCCTGCATTTTTTGGTGGGCTTTCATGGTGACGTAGGCCTTGGTGAATTGTATGCCCATCTGGTTAAATTTGCGCTCCCAGAGGTCAGTGCTTATCCAGCTGTGCAGTTCCTCGGCGACCATGCATGCATCGCTGTCAAGATAGGTTTGTCGACTCTCACCCCGTAGTTCGTCAAAGAATGCGGTGGTCAAAATGTCGCGCTGTCCTTGATTCAGGCGGTTCTTGAGTTTTTTGATCATGCCATTACGGAAGAGCAGGGCGATAAAATTCTGTGGCGCTTGGATGAGCCGATCGATCTCTTCCGGCGTTGCCTGCTGGTTGTCTTGTAAGTTAGCCCAGTAGTTTATGGCTTGTAAAAGTGTTTGTGTTTCCTGCCGCCAATTAGGGGAAATGATATTTGGCGCTGTTGCTTGCCTGCTGAGCAAGAGGTTGACGATTTCTTGATTTCCGTGATTAAGTGCCTTTTTGATCGGGGGCGTGCCGTCGGCGTTTGGGAGATTTACCTGTGCGCCCGCTGCGAGCAAGAGTTTGGCGATTTCATTGTTGTTTATTTCACATACGTATGAGAGTGGGGTATTGCCCTGTTGGTCTTGCGTATCTGGCTCTGCGCCCCCTGCGAGCAAGAGTTTGACCACCTCGGGGTCTGGGGAGAGACATGTCTGCAGGAGCGGTGTGAATTTGTACCTATTTCGTGCATTTACATCCGCGCCGGCCCTGATTAAGCGGGCGACAATTTCGGTAGTATTTATGTCCCTTCTATAACTGTAGCATGCGTAGTTGAGCGGGGTGTCGTCCCTTTCGTTTCGTGTATTTACTTGTGCGCCCGTATCAAGCTCGACTTGGACGTTTTCTGGGGAATTATGTGCTATTGCCTTAAATAACCGTTCGTTGGCAAGCGTGACGAGCAAACGGTCTAGTTGGGCTTGTTGAAATAACAGAGCGCGTACCAAGTTGGCGTTTGCTTGCTGATATATACTGTTTTGTCTCTTGGGAAACCTGAACATGTCCGGTTTGGTTATGATGAGTGCGTGTAGGTTGGCCAGGTCGTGCTCTACGGTGCCGGCCGTCGAATCTTTTCCCTTTGGCCAGTTTTTTTTCATAAAGTTACTGGCAAAACTTTGTGCATTGCCGGTTCTGGGGATACCTTCTTGCTGGTCGTCTTGAACCCACTTAAGCCCATTTTGGTATTTTTGAGAAAGGTTTTTTTGCTGCATGCAATTGGTTTGAGATAGCGCGCCGCAGCATACGAGTGCCCCGAGCAGTATATGCATAGATTTGTTATTGGCTGTCATGATAAAGTCTCCAGAATTATTTTTTAAAATACCAGTTATTTCGTAGCATTTTGTCCTAAGCCCCGCTGCTAGTCGGCAGCGGGGTAGTTATTCGATTTTAGTTTCCGCCATCTAAATCAAACCCAAATGTGAGGTCGCGCATTTTCGGGTTTTTCGTAAGGCTCTGGGCGAGTTTTGTCTGCATTTTTTGGCAGGCTTTCATGTTCAGGTAGGTCTTGGTAAACTGCATGTCCATTCGGGCAAATTCACGTTCCCAGAGATCTTCGCGTACCCACTCGCGTAGTTGCTCTGCTACTATACACGCATCAGCGTCAAAGTAGATCTGCCGGCTATCTCCTCGCAGCTCGGTGAAAAATGCAGTGACCAGAATATCGCGCTGATTTTGGTTCAGGCAGGGCCTGAGTTTTTTGATCATACCAGTGCGGAAAAGCAAAACGGTAAAATCCCCCGGATACTGAGTAAAGTGGTCGAATTCTTGTTGGGTTGTTGGTTGGTTGCCCGGCCTATTGGCCCAGTCGATAACTAGCTGAACACGCCTTTCTACCCCCGGGGTCGCAGGGCCGTAAGAAATGTCCGTTAGTGGGGTTACCTGCTTGCTGAGCAAGAGTGTGACGATTTTGGGATGCCCCTCCTCGTTGTAATCATTTTCGCAGGCCCATTGAAGTGCAGTATTGGTGCCGTGGTTTTGTAAATTGGGGTTGGCGCCATGTTCGAGCAAGAGTTTGATGAGTTCGAGAGGTCCCTTTAGGCAGGCCACCATGAAGGCTGTAACGCCGCCATCGGCTCTCGTTCCTACATTGGGGTTTGCTTTATGTTTAAGTAAGAGCTGAACGAGTTCGAGTGTTATGTTTTCATAGCAGGCCATCATAAGGGGCGTAGTGTAAAACCTATTTCGTAGGCCGGTGTCTGCGCCATTTTTGAGCAAGAGCTCTGCGATTTTGAGGTAGCCTTTCTGGCAAGCTAGTGTGAGGGGTGTATTGCCCAAATACTCATCGTTCTGGTTTGACCCCGCATCGATCGCAGCTTGGACGCCTTCTGGAGAATTTTCTTCTATTGCTTTGAATAGCTGTTTGTTGGCGAGCGCGACGTGCCAGCGCTCTGGCGTTGCCACGTTCTTATGGGCTTGTTGGAATAACAGAGCGTGCACTAAGTTGGCGTTTGCTTGCTGATATATACTGTTTTGTCTCTTGGGAAACCTGGTGAATATATCCGGTTCGGCTATTGTGATTGGTGGGCGCAGGTTGGCCAGGTTGTGCTCTACTGTGTTGGCCGTCGAATCTTTGCGCTTTGGCCAGTTTTTTTTCATAAAGTTACTGGCGAATTTTTGTGTGTTGCCGGTTCTGGGGATACTTTTTTGCTGGTCGTCTTGAACCCATTCAAGCCCCTTTTGTTGTTTTTGAGAAAGCTTTTGTGGCTGCATGCAATTGGTTTGTGCTAGTTGGCCGCAGCATACGAGTGCCCCGAGCAGCATATGCGCATATTTGTTATTTGCTGTCATGATAAAATCTCCAGAATTATTTTTTTAAATATCGGTTATTTCGTGGCATTATCAAAATCAAATGTGAGGTCGCGCATCTTCAGGTTTTTCGCAAGGCTCTGGGCGAGTTTTGTCTGCATTTTTTGGCAGGCTTTCATGTTCAGGTAGGTCTTGGTAAACTGCATGTCCATTCGGGCAAATCCACGTTCCCAGAGATCTTCGCGTACCCACTCGCGTAGTTGCTCTGCTACGATACACGCATCAGCGTCAAAGTAGGTCTGCCGGCTATCTCCTCGCAGCTCGGTGAAAAATGCGGTGACCAGAATATCGCGCTGATTTTGATTCAGACGGGGCATGAGTTTTTTGATCATGCCATTACGGAAGAGCAGGACGATAAAATCTCTTGGATGTTGGATGAGCCGATCGATCTCAACCTGCGTTGCCTGCTGGTTGTCTTGTAAGGCAGTCCAGTACATTGCAGCCCACAAGAGTGTTTGTTTTTTCTGTGAAGAAAGAAGTTCCCTAAGAGGTGGCAGCATTGCCTGCTTACTGAGTAAGAGTTTGACGGTTTTTGTGCTGCATCCTCTGAATGCCCATATGAGTACCCTGTCGTTGTCGGGGCCTTGTACGCTTGGGTTTGCGCCGAATTGGAGCAAAAGTTTGACGATTTCAAAAACGTTATCTTCGCTTTCTATGACTATTTCTAGGAGCGGTTCATCGCAGTGTTCGCCTTTTATGTTTGGGTCTGCGCCGGATTGGAGTAGGAATTCGACGATTTCTGGGCTATTTTCCAGACATGCTCGATGGAGGGGCGTGCGGCCGTCGCTTTCTTTGTCTTGTGAAAGTATCTTTGCTCCGGCGGCAAGCGCTGCCTGGACGCCCTTTAGTGACTTTTCACTGACTGCGTCGAACAACTCTTGGTTTATTCGGATGTGCCGTCGGAGAATTTTATCCCATTCGTTTGATAGAAGAGCTCGCGCCAGATTCATGTGTGCTTGATGATATATATTGTTTTTTTCTTCGGGAAACCTGAACATGTCCGGTTTGGTTATGATGAGTGGGCGCAGCTTGGCCAGGTCGCGCTCTACGGTGCCGGCGGTCGACTCTTTGCCCTTTGGCCAGTTTTTTTTCATAAAGTCACTGGCAAAACTTTGTGTATCGCCGACACAGGGCGTAGTTTTTTCCCGGTCGTCTTGAACCCACTCAAGCCCTTTTTGTTGTTTTTGAGAAAGGGTTTTTTGCTGCATGCAGGTATTTGATGGCTGATAGCCGAGTCCCGCCGTAAGGGCGAGGTAAATAACGAGTTTTTTTGGCATGATGGGGCTTTTCGTCCTTCAAGTAATTTAACTATTACATTTGCAAATATAATAGTTATTATAAGATAAGAAGATTTTTTTGTAAAATATTATTTTGGTTGCGTAGCGTGCCAACTCCAAAATCTCAAATCTGCGCTAAAACTACGACGGGAACCTCACGTGGCTACATCACGTGGCTACATATAGATCTCGGCTTTTAAAAAACAACTAATTGGTTCACGCCCGTTTCCCTCGTTCATCCTGAGCGAAGACGAAGGACGCTCGGGACGAGCGGGAATTAGTTGTTTTCTTGAGTACTAGCTCTAAACAGGTGTATGTGGTGCACCCCTTCGGCCATGCTTTGACCGGGGCGGGTTATAGTGTTGTGGTTTTGCGTTTTGAACAGCTGTGGCGCGAACCCTGGTCGGAGTCACGCCACAAAGCTTGTGCTAAACCTACTCTTGATCGCCTGCAATCTCTTCCGTATGCCCACACGTAGTGTCTGGGCAACGCAGCGTGACCGTTCCATGCTTGTCAATGCGCTTGAGCAGATAGGGGTTCTTGCATTTTGGGCAAGCCTTTTGCTCAATATCGCCCGAGATAGAAAACTTGCACTTTGGATAGTTTGAACAACCCCAGAATACTTTACCCTTCCATGAACGTCTGATAACTTCGCCTGTTTTGCAGCCAGGGCAGGGGAAATTTGCGATGTCTTGTTTGATATATTTGCAGGCGGGATACCCGGAACAGGAGATAAACTCACCAAACCGTCCCATGCGTTTTACGAGTGGTTTGTCGCACTTGGGGCATTTTTCGTCAAGCGTCTCTGGGCCCTTGCGCTCGACGAGCGTAACCGTGCCATCTTCGGTGCGTTCAAAGTTGCTCGTGAACGTACACTCAGGAAATCCGGGGCAGCCAATAAACGGCCCCGCTTTGCCAAAGCGAATGACAAGGGTCTGCTTTTTACAGACAGGGCAGGGAATAGCCGTCTTTTCGACGGGACGTTCAGTCTGTTCGCCCCCAAATTTTTTCAAAAGTACCGAAAATTCACTATAAAAAGTCTTGAGTAGCTCGTCGCGATTAAGCGTTCCCTGGGCAACTTTATCAAGATCTTCTTCCATGTGCGCTGTGAACGCAATATTCATGATTGGCGGGACGTTTTCGTCCAAGAGCTTGGTGACGGCCATGCCTAGTTCTGTGGGGGCGAAGCGCTTTTTGGTGTCCAGTGTCGTGTAGGCGCGCAGCTGAATTGTTTTAAGAATGGCGGCATAGGTGCTTGGCCGCCCAATGCCCTCTTTTTCCATTTCTTTTACGAGCGATGCCTCGGTGTACCGGGGCGGTGGCTGCGTGAAGTGTTGTTTTGGGTCAATTTTTTGGTTCGTGAGCGCTTGCTGCTCGCTGATCGTTGCCGGAATGCTCGTCTCAGAATCGTCTTTGCCCTCATCTTCGTCTGTCGCATACACCTTTAAAAAGCCGTCAAACAGAAGTGTCGAACCGGTTGCCTTAAAAACATAGGGGGCTGCGTCGATGGTCACCTGGCGCTGTGCGTACTGTGCTGGTTTCATCTGGCAGGCGACAAATCGGCGCCAAATAAGTTCGTATAATTTAAAAAGTGCAGCATCAAGGTACGGCTTGACCGATTCTGGGGTAATCGTTACGTCGATCGGACGAATGGCCTCGTGTGCGTCCTGAGCCTTTCCTTTTGCGTATACGGGTGACTTTGGAGGAAGATACTCGTCGCCAAATTCATGTTCGATAAATGCCCGGGCCGTTTGCAAGGCGCTTGAAGCAATCCTGAGCGAGTCGGTACGCATATACGTTATAAGAGCTTTGGGAGAGCTTTTATCTTCTAGTGGCACGCCTTCATAGAGCGACTGTGCGAGGCTCATGGTGCGTTGCACGGCAAAGCCAAGCTGGTTGTACGCTGCCTGTTGGAGTGTACTGGTCATGAATGGTGGGTACGGGCTGCGTGCGCGCTTGGAGTCTTTGATGCTTGAAATAACATAGGCTTTGTTGGCGAGATCGGCAACAATTTTGTCGACAGCTTCTTTGTTGGGGAGTTCGGCCTTCTTTTTACCAATATGCGTAAGTGTCGCGATAATTTTATTTTTAGCGTTTTGGTTTTTAGCGTCAGTGAAAAAGTGGCCGATAATCGACCAGTATTCTTCAGGCTTAAAGGCCCGGAGTTCGTCTTCACGCATACAGATAAGTTTTAGCGCTACCGACTGTACGCGTCCAGCCGAAAGGCCTTTGCTGACCTTGCGCCACAGGATGGGTGAGACTTCATAGCCGACCCACCGGTCTAGCACACGTCGTGCCTGTTGAGCGGCAACTTTGTTTTCATCGATAATCGAAGGGTGCTTGAGGGCATCTTCGATGGCGCTTTGGGTAATCTCGTTAAAAGCGATTCGGTGCACGTGCTGTTTTTTTGCATTGATGACCGACTCGATCTCTTGGGCGACGTGCCAGGCAATAATTTCGCCTTCGCGGTCAGGGTCAGGGGCGAGGTAGATATCGCTGGCCGTAGCGGCTTCTTTTTTGATATCTTTGATAACTTTGTCTTTGTTGTCCATTACCACGTACTCGAGCGTGATGCCGCCGTTCATGGTGACGCCAATTGATTTTTTAGGCAGATCTTTGATGTGTCCCATCGTGGCAACAATACGGAAATCGGGACCCAAAAACTTACTGATGGTCTTGATTTTTGCCGGGGACTCAACGATTAATAATTTTTTCATGGGCAGTGGTAGTTGTTGTGTTGTTCATATTTTCTCATTTATCATACAGGAGCTATTTTCAGAAAGTCAAATGTTGTTGGATTTTCGTTTAACCATTGCGGCTATAAGCGTTGACATAGTATGGTAGGGGGCGGTTTTATTGTAAAGTGCGGGGCTATGCCAGACAATTTTTTGGGGAGTGATCATGAGTACAGGGCTTAGAAAAATAACTGACAAGTGGTTTAAGGGCTGGCTTGCTATTTGGGTTGAGTCCCTGCGTCTCTGGACGCCCGATTTTAGCAAAAAAATGGCCCTTATTATCGTGAAAAGGCTGCGCGATACGGCCCTGCTGCCCTGGATTTTCCCGGGCTTTTTGTTCGTGCTCTGGGTCTTGCTCGTTGGCAGTCCCCTCGCCGTCTGCGTTGTGGAGACACTCTGGGGTGCACTACTTGTTTGGACCATGCGGCCGTCACTGTGGGACAAAGACTGGGCGTATCTGGGACATGGCTGGCGCGTGGCTTTTGCCGCGCTCGTGATCCTGCTGCCGCTCAATTTCTGGCATCCAAGCATTATGATTTTTATGCTACCCTATGCTCTTTTGTGGTTATTGTGCATAGCTGATGCCCGGCCAACAGCACGTGATTATTTATTATCGTTTCTGGTCTGTGATCGCCTCTGGTGGCGCAATTTGCCGGTTATCTTGACGATAAGCATTTTTTGGTACCTACTGTTTGAAATGTGCCTGTTTTTAAACCTGGGGGCACTCTGGCTTGCAATCGGCGTGAGCAGTCTCGTAGCCCTGTTAGTCGCGCTGTATAGTGTTTGGGTGAATCGTGATTATGAGCGCTATTATCGTTAAAAATTTTATTTTTATCCGGAGAGATCCATGAAAAACCAGATTCGCGCTTTGGCCGTCGCGCTTTGCCTGTGCGCAACGCTGGCCCAGGCGGTGCCGCCGTATTTTAAGTGGGAGAGGAGTAATTGCTGGCTCGATGTCGGGTTCCAGATGGTGTGCGGTATGCCCAAGCTTGTTAGGTTCCTGGCAGACCCACGCAACGAGCAAGAAATGATTGAAAAGATACGGCGTCGGCCCCAAGAAAGTGAAGAGTGGTGCAAGAAAGAAAATCGCTCATTTACGGCAGAAGACAAGCAAAGGATCGTTAAGGAGGGTGAGCAGGAAATTGCGTTTATTGCGGCTCTTGCCGATCTGGTGAGAAAAATTCAGGCCGAGCCTGAAAAACAACATTCTTTGGACCGGTTGCATCAATTGGTTGATCCGAATGCCTATGTAAAGTCGTCCCCAGAAGATCCCATGAAACTTTTTGACCACATCTTTTCGCCATCGGTTTTATCGCGTGCAATAGGCGATAAGCTGCGTCTTCGTACAGAACGGTCTGATCTTTTTACGTTCCATACATATTTCGACAGTGGGTCCCCTCTGGAAGAACAGTTAAGGGGTGAAAAAATAACGCATCTTGGGCCGTACCTGATTTTGGTATATAACCATCTGGGCAAGAGCCCTGTGCAGGTGCCCCCTGTTCCCTTGAAGGTGGCTTTTGATAATCATGAGTTTGAACTTATTTTGGTTGATGTTGTGCGTGGTGAGTCACACCATTGGGCATATATCAAAGACCAGCACGAAAAAGAGCCATCATGGTATAAAAGCAATGATATTAGTCATGCGCCTCGAAAGGCAGATCCGAAGGAAATTAACGATGAATGGAAAACGAAAGGGGTCTTGCCCCGCTTTTTGATTTATAAGCTAGTCGAATCGCCCCTCGTGATAGGTCTGAAAAACTTCTCGGACTCACTTGATGCCCTGCGCCGGCAGCTGGTGTCCAAGAAATAGCGCAGGTGGCTTGGCTTAGGTGTGTGGTAGCGAAATTTTTATTACCCGAGAGGGAGTTGTTGTATGCAGGTCACGAAGAGCACGAAAAGCATGATTTTGAAAAGCGTTCTGGCGAGCGCACTGTTGGTCTGTGTGCCTCTTGCCCAGGCAGTCCCGCCGTATTTTAAGTGGGCTAAAAACGACTGCTGGCTCGAGGTGTCCATGCAGCTTCTTTATAATATTCTTGAGTTAGTCGACTATGTGCTGAAAAATGAAGCGAGTATTGTCAAGCAGTTGGACAGCGACAGGAAAATGCAAAAACTTGTTCCTGCTTTTACGCGTCTGGTGAGACAGATTCAGACGACGAAGCAGCCTGATGATGGCTGGTCTCTGGACGAAGCCCATACCGCGTATGGGTGGGACAATAGGCCAGGAAGACCTTTTTTTGATGAGTTTATGGGATGCGCTGGCGTTTATGAGCAGTGGAAGAAGCTTCAAGTTGTTCTCATGTGGGATGATGAAAAAATGAAGTATGATCTTGCTGCCGGTCAGGCAGGACTAATGATACCTGATTTGAAGGACTCTCTGGTGCAGCAGTTGCGCATTGTAGAAATTAAAAAGTTGGCGCCCTATTTTTTTATAGAGCTTGCGGGGCGAGTCCCTGGTGATGCCATGGCTGATATTCCATTGCGCTTGGAAATGGGTGGGTATGCATTTGAGCTTATAACCGTTGTTATTAATGGTGGTGCCTATGGGACTTCCCATTATTGGACGTATGTCAAAGACCAACGCGAGAAGGGCCACCCGTGGTATAGATGTTTTGGGCTCAATAATAAGCCCAAAAAAGTAGACGACAAAAAAATGGATCGTGAGCTGAATGATTTGTGGAATGACAAGGATACGGAGCCACTGTTTTTGCTTTACAAGCTGGTCAAACTCCCTCTCGAAACACCCCTTGAAAGGGCCCTGAAAAACTTCTCTGACTCGCTTGATGCCCTGCGTGGGCAGCTGGTGCCCAAGCCGTAGGGCGTGACGTGATGGTTTAGTGGCGAGAATTTTTAGTATTCAAAAAGGGAGTTTGCTTGTGATGGGTTTGAAAAACATGAAAAGCATGGTCTTGAAAAGCGTTCTGGCGAGCGCACTGTTGGTCTGCGTGCCTGTTGCCCAGGCAGTTCCGCCTTTTTTTAAGCATGAGCGCAACAATTGTTGGCTCGATGCCGTAGTGCAGTTATTGTACAATATTCGCGAGTTTGTTGAGTATGTTATCAAAAACGAAAAGACTCTTATCCAAAAGTTGGACAAAGAAATGGGGAGCCAAATAGCAGCGTTTGCTGCTCTGGCCAGAGAGATACAGAAAAAACCCTCGCAACAACATGCGCTGGCGACGCTTCACCAAGCCGTTGATCTGGATGCATATAACAGTAGGAGTATGACAGATCCAATAGATCTGCTTGTGCCTGTTTTGGGCGATTCAATTCTCGGGGCAGCCATTTGGGACTTACTTTTGGTGAGTATACTCAAGTGGGATGCTCAAGAGCAGGCCAAACAGGAGTGTGCGTCAAAGCCATTGGGTGCAAAGCGAGATCAATGTATCAAGGAACAGTTTGCCTCTTTTGCAGAGCTGCTTGCGATTAGTTTAGGAAGGGTCTTTATGGCAAATTGTCTTCAGCCTCTGGGAGCACAACTAAAAGAAGCAAAAATTGATTTTCTTGGAAAATATTTTGTTGTATCTCATAAAGATGCCCCAGAAATATGGGTTGAGAAATTGGTTGCAAATCGTGCAGCGCCGGTGCCACTCAAATTAGTTATAGATGGCCATGAATTTGAACTTATTACCGTTCTTGTCACGCAGGTTGGGTACCACCACTGGGCGTATATTAAAGACCAGTGGGAGAAAGACCCATCGTGGTGGTTGTGTTATGGCCTGAACCATAAGCCAGAGCCAATAGCGTCAAAGGAGATTGAGGCCAAAATTAACGCCGAGTGGGATTCGAGCAAAAAAGTTGCGCGCTATTTAGTGTATAAGCTTGTCGAATCGCCACTTAAAACAGCGCTGAAAAATCTTTCTGATTCGCTGGAAGCCCTGCGCGGGCAGCTGGTGCCAAAGAAGTAGGGCGTGACGTGATGGTTTAGTGGCGAGAATTTTTAGTATTCAAAAAGGGAGTTTGCTTGTGATGGGTTTTATGAAAAGCATGGTCTTGAAGAGCGTTCTGGCGAGCGCACTGTTGGTATGTGTGCCTGCTGCTCAGGCAGCCCCGCCGTATTTGGTATGGAAAGACAATTGTTGCTGGCTCGAGGCAGCAGTGCAGTTATTGTACAATATTCGCGAGTTTGTTGAGCTTATTCTTGATCCAGTAAAAGAGAAGGCTCTCAGGGATAAACTAGATGAGTCCGGACCTGCGTTGACAAAAGCCGAACTTGAGGAGTTCGCCAAGCTGGTGCGCGCTATTAGGGCCAAGCCTGACGCGCAGCACTCTGTGGCCGACCTGTATGGCGCTGCCGTGGTGGCAAAGAGAACTGAGAAAGTTGGAAAGTTTTCAGATCCGCACGAGATTGTCCTACCGTTTTTTGGGGCCATTATTCTGCGCGACAACCTTTGGGACTCGCTTTTGGCTAGAGTGCTCCAGGTAGGTGCTCGAGAAAGGGCAACATTGGAGTGGGGAAAGAAAATTCCGTCTGATAAAAAAGAACGAGATAAGTTTATCATGTTGGATCTTGAGCCCTTTGGAAGACTCTTTGAAGCAGATTGTCTTAAGCCTCTTGGAGAGCAACTAAACGATGTAACGGTTGATTATCTCGGGAAATACTTTGGGGTATTCTATCCGGAGGATCCAGGCCTCGGAGGACAGAAAGGCCTGGAGAAGAACCGTGCAGCGCCGGTGCCACTCAAATTAGTTATAGATGGCCATGAATTTGAGCTTATTATCGTTCTTGTCGCGCAGGTTGGGTACCACCACTGGGCGTATATTAAAGACCAGTGGGAGAAAGACCCATCGTGGTGGTTGTGTTATGGCCTGAACCATAAGCCAGAGCCAATAGCGTCAAAGGAGATTGAGGCCAAAATTAACGCCGAGTGGGATTCGAGTAAAAAAGTTGCGCGCTATTTAGTGTATAAGCTTGTCGAACCGCCACTTAAAACAGCGCTGAAAAACTTCTCGGCCTCGCTGAGCGCCCTGACGGGTCAGCTTGTGCCAAAGAAGTAGCGGGCATGATTTTCCTGTTTTTTTAGAGCGCTACGCGTTGTTCGGGGGTATTTTTGTGGAGACGAAAAAGGTGCTGGTGCTTTTTTTTCTAGACCCCCTATACTGATGCATGTTTTGACCATAGGATGTTCGGTACTTTTGAGCCGAACGTACACGCTCCAGCACAGTGAGGTGCACAATGATGACGGGAATGTCGATAGGCCTACTAATCCTGGTAGTGATTTTTATAACCTGGGTGGTGACAGGGTACCATCGGTTGGTACGATTAAAGTCATTAATTGATGCGGCATGGCATGAAATCGATATGCCTTTAAAATGCCGTTCGGGACTGATCAAGAAATTCGCCCTTTGGGCCGGGCAGCACGAAGTGCTTGAAAAAGAGTTGATCGAGGCCATTGGGCGGGCGCGGGCTGAATCAAAAGGGGCAAGGACGATCGAACAGAAGGCACAGGCTGAACTGGTGCTTGACAGCGCTGTGCTGGCTTTGAACGTGGCGATTGCCAGATATCCTGAACTGGTTGTCCATGCTGAGCTTGTGCAGCTGCAAAAAGAGCTAGACGCGGCTGATGACGATATTCATGTGGCATGCCGATATTATAATGGCGCGGTCAGGCACTATAACCTGTTGGTTGAAAATTATCCAGCTCGCTTGGTGGCACTCTTGACGGGTTTCTCCACCATTGACTATTTTCTGGTGAACGATGCGCCTGAGCATCGAAAATAGGCTCAGGAATAAGCGCGGGCTTATGCCAATACCGTTGTATAAGCTTGCGTTTGCGCGCTCGAATCCTTCGACTTCGCTCAGGATGAGCGGGGGGTGAGGTGAACGACGCGCCTGAGCATCGGAAATAGGCTCAGGAATAAGCTCGTGATTCTAGAGAACAAAAGCGGGGACGGATTAACCCGTCCCCGCGCGCTTGACGCTTATTTACTTGAGATTGTCAGTTCCTGACGTGCGTGTGGTTGTTTTTTTTGCTGCATCAGGAGAAATTACCGTTTCCCTAGAGCTGCATGTTTCGCATTTATCGCATGACTTACAACAATCACAGGACTTGGTGCGACGGCATGCGCCCCATCCTGATAAGACAACGCCACAGACGAGAACGAGTGCGAAAAGACCTAGATTTTTCATAAGATCACCCTTTTTTGGTATGAGTGTATGAGGCATAGAGCCTCCCGGTGCGCCGGAACGTCCGGTGCGCAATTACCACAGTATAGCACGCTCAAGCGTTTGTGGAACACGTACACAGGATCACTTCTGTTTAGGTTTTTTTGGCAACTTTTTAGCCGGCTTTTCTGGTATTTCGGGACTTTCGGCCTCGTGATGATTGTTGTTTCCGTTGGGTGGCGCCTTGGGAAGTTCTTTAAATGCGTACTTAAGGACCTCGTCGACGGTTTTTACGCCGTGGATGGTGAGCGGTAGCTTGAGCTCTTCAAGTATCTCGTCAACATCGTCCTGGTTGTCTGCAGGGACAAGCACTGTTTTGAGGCCATTTTGTTGCGCCGCTATAAGTTTCTCTTTTAAGCCGCCAACAGGAAGCACGCGGCCCCGGAGGGTTATTTCACCGGTCATGGCGAGGTAAGGGCGTATAGGAATATTCAGAATGGCTGACAAGACTGCCGTGCACATAGTGATACCCGCAGACGGTCCATCTTTAGGTGTTGCGCCTTCAGGCACATGGATGTGAATGTCATGCGTGGCAAAAAAGTCTTTTTTGAGTCCTAGAGCCTTGCCGTGCGCACGAATATAGCTGACGGCCGCTTGCGCCGACTCTTGCATGACGTCGCCGAGTTGCCCGGTAATCATGACTTCGCCTTTGCCGGAGACGAGCGTCGCTTCGACTTCCAGAACATCTCCCCCTAGCTCAGTCCAGGCAAGCCCGGTGGCATAGCCGACGGCTTTGCCAGTGATATCAAGAGGTTTTTTCTTAAATGGCGGTATGCCGAGCCATTTTTTACACTGAGCTTGAGTGACGGTTATGGTTGCAGGTGCCCCTGGCTCTAAAAGAAGCTGTATGGTTTTGCGCAGCACTTTTGTAATCATGCGTTCCAATTGGCGAACGCCCGCTTCGCGCGTGTATTCGCTGATGATAAGTTCAATGATCGGGGTTGTTAGTTTGCACTGTGTTGCGGTAACGCCATACTCTTTGAGCGCCTTGGGGATCAGGAATCGTTTGGCGATATCGGCTTTTTCAGCATCGGTGTAGCCAGACAAGGTTATAATTTCAAGGCGGTCATAGAGGGGATACGGGATACCCTCGGGATGATTAGCCGTTGTGAGGAACATAACCTGCGAGAGGTCGTAGCCGACTTCCAAAAAGTTGTCTACAAAGGCGTTGTTCTGCTCAGGATCAAGCACTTCTAAGAGCGCGGCTGAAGGATCGCCGTACACGTCATGCGTCATCTTGTCTATTTCGTCCAACAAGATTACCGGATTGACGGTTTTTATGTTTCCCATGGCCTGAATGATCTTGCCAGGCAGAGCGCCAATATAGGTGCGACGATGGCCCCGAATCTCGGCTTCATCGCGCGTGCCGCCGAGCGAAATACGCACAAATTCACGGCTAAGCGATGCCGCAATCGAACGTGCTAGTGATGTTTTTCCAACGCCAGGAGGGCCGACAAGGCAGAGAATCGGCGAGCGTCTAAGTTTTGGATTGAATTTACGCGCTGCCACGAATTCAAGAATACGCTCTTTTACCTTTTGGAGGCCAAAGTGATGCTTATCAAGTACGGTAGTCGCCTGTTTGAGGCTTAACTTGTCCTTGCTTGTTGCGTGCCAGGGGAGAGAGAGTATCCAATCGATGTAATTTTTGCTGACCGCTGACTCGGACGAAAGGGGCGGCATCTGCTCGAGGCGGCGTAATTCGCGCTCGACCTTATGGAGCACTTCTTTTGGGAGGCCCATTTTATCGATTTTGGTGCGCATAGTGGCCACGTCGGCGTAGGTGTCGTCGCGTCCTAATTCGCGATTGATCGCCTTTATCTGCTCGTTTAGATAATATTCGCGTTGATTTTTTTCGACTTGTGTTTGTACAAAGCCGCGAATGCGCTCTTCGGTTTTTAAGATGTCTATTTCGTGCTCCAGCAGCATGCTCATTTTCATGAGCCGCTCTTTTAGGTCGACCAATTCAAGAATTCCCTGTTTGTCTTGAAGGCTTAAATTACTGTGAACTGCAATAGTGTCAACAGTAGTCGAAATATTGTCACTGTTTTGGATAACCATCATGACATTAGTTGGTACTTGGCCGCTCAAGCGGGCATAATGCTTATATTGCGTTTTTACGTTGCGCCATAGGGCGTGAATCTCAACGTCATCGGTAAATGCAACATCTTCAACAGGCGTATAGACTGCTTGCCAGAAGCCTGTTTCGGTCTCTTCTATTGCAGAAATATGCACGCGCTGGGTTCCTTCGAGTAGGACTTTAACGGCCCCTTTAGGCATATTCATGACCTGGAGGATGGTTGCCGCCGTGCCGGTTGTAAAGAGGTCGCCTCTGTCAGGGGTATCCTGCGCCGAGTCTTTTTGCGCCGTTACGCAGAGCGGCGTATGGTGATGTACGGCGTATTCAATGGCCTTAATCGAGCGTGGTCGTCCCACAATAATAGGAATAATGCTCTTGGGTAGTAGGACAATGTTTTTGAGTGGCAGGAGGGGCGCTGTTGTTGTAACAGGTTTCATATCTTCGGCTACATTAGGGATCATTTTTTCTATCATGTTTTTGGTGCGCACCATGTTCGTGCGCGTTTTCTAAAGTACATAGGCAAACAGCCTCTGTTGGTATTAGAAAATTCTGGATTGGTCTATTAGGTCTACAGTTATGGCTGTTTTCGAGCTACTTCTGCTTTTGCCCATACAGTCTTCAACGCTTTAGTGTACCATGCCCAGATTTTTGAGTAAAATTTTTTAATCCGTTTTCTTTGATAATAGAATAAAGTTTTTTTTGCAAAACCGCCCACATACCGTATACTTATGGTATGAAATTGACATCTGTGGGTTTCTTGCAAGCGCCGCTTGTTCGTATGTTTTTTTGTGTACGAGAGGTGGCGCACTGTCATTGTAATGTCAGGATCAGGGTTTTGATGGGCGATTACTGGGGGTGTGGAGATATGGTACCAAGCGTACAGAGTGCAGATATTTCAGAGGTTCAGCGGTACGAGCGCTGGAAGATGGCGTTATTGGCGATCTGCTTTTTTGTGGTATTGGGTGGATACTCCATTGTCAAAGAGCTCAAAGACTTTGTATTTTTGAAAATTGTCGGCCTAGAGTACGTTTCTGAAGTAAAGATTTATTCAATTTTCGCTCTTATTCCCCTTGTTTTTCTTTATTCTCGTTTTGTTGATGTCTTGCATCGGCACCAGTTGCTCTATCTTTATGCGTTTATTTATAGCATAGGGGGCCTGGTGTGCGTCTATTTTATTGGCCATCCAACTATTGGTTTAGCAAATACTGACACTGGCCGTGGGCGTCTGTTTGGCTGGATCTTTTATTTCTTCATGGAAGGCTACGTGCCGTTTGTCGTGAGCCTGCTCTGGGCTTTTTTTAACTCGATTACCAAGCCGGGGGATGTCAAGAGTAGTTATGTGTTTATGACTATTGCAAGCAAGGCTGGCGGGGCCGTAGTGGTGAGTGCTGCCCTGGTGCTTTTATCGCTCGTAAACTCAGGGACCCTGGTGCTTTCGACGCCAGCAATTGTCCAGATCATGTTGACCGCTGCATCTTTTGGCGTGCTTCTCGCACCTCTTGCCATCATGATTCTTATGCGTACGGTGCCTAAAAAATATCTACATGGCTACGAAGCAGTCTATCGGTTTGAAAAAGAACGGGATAAAAAGGGCCTCTATAAGGGTCTCTGGGGAGCTATCCGGGGTATTTTTGATGGTATATATGTCTTCTTTCGGTTCCCCTACATGCTGGGCATTTTTGGCATGATTTTCTTTTGGGAAGTGATCAATGTAACGTTTAATATTATTCGTTTGGGCGTTGGAGAGTCATGTACTAATACTCCCATAGCCTTTCTGACCTATCTGTTTGAACAGATTTTGTTTATGCATATCGTGGGCATAGCCATTGTGTTGATTGGTACGCGTACATTGATAACGTGGCTCGGTGAGCGGCGCAGTTTGATTGCTATTCCTGTATTGACGGGCATTGCGCTTGGCTACTATCTCGTCTTTCAGACGCTTGCGGCTGCAACTCTGGCATATGTCGTCATGCGTGCCATTAACTATGCGCTTGCCTATCCATTAAGGGAAAGTCTCTACATTCCCACAACTAAAAATATGAAATTTAAGACAAAATCCTGGATCGACGGGTTTGGGCAAAAAATATCAAAGGCGGGCGGGGGTTCGTACAGCTGGATTGCGCAACACGTTTCTCAGGCTTCGGTATTTAGCCTCCATATTGGTTTTTTTGCTTGCATAATTGGTGCTTGGTCATTAACCGCGCATCTCTTGGGGCGTCGCTTTGAAAAGGCTGTTGAGAATAACGAGGTTATTGGCGCTGAAGAATAGTAGTCCAGAATAGTAGCCTAGAGTTGAAATTTTATTGGGGTATTTTATCGATTTTTTAATACGCAAAACGAGGAGATAGGGCACCATGGTTTCACAGGCGCATGGCGGAGAGATTTCACCGGTTCACGTCCAGCAGCGGTACGAGCGCTGGAAGACGGTATTATTGGCAATCTGTTTTTTTGTCGTGCTCGGTGGATATTCGATAGTCAAAGAACTCAAAGACTTTGTGTTTTTGAAGATTGTTGGCTGGGAATATATTTCTGAAGCCAAGCTTTACTCTATTCTGGTTCTTATTCCCCTTGTTTTTCTTTATTCTCGTTTTGTTGATGTCTTGCATAGGCACCAACTACTTTGCATGTATGCGCTTTTGTACAGTATTGGCGGCCTGGCTTGTGCTTATTACATAGGGCATCCAACCATTGGTTTGGCCAATACTGATACTGGGCATGGGCGTCTTTTTGGCTGGATTTTCTATTTCTTCATGGAGGGCTACTCGCCCTTTGTGGTGAGTCTTCTCTGGGCATTTTTCAACTCGGTTACTAAGCCTGATGCCGTAAAAGACAGCTATGTTACCATGACTATTGCGACCAAAATTGGTGGGATTGCTGTGGTGGGTGCCGCTCTGATACTTTTGTCGCTGGTGAATTCGGGCTCTGTGGTGGTTTCAATGCCTGCTCTTGTTCAGATACTCTTGGCTGTCGCCTCACTAGCGGTCCTCCTGGCTCCTCTAGCTGTTATGATTTTGATGCGTACGGTGCCAAAAAAATATCTGCATGGGTACGAGGCTGTCTATCGGTTTGAAAGAGAGCGCGAGAAAAAGGGTCTCTATAAGGGCTTTTGGGGTGCCGCTCGGGGCATATTTGATGGATTGTACGTCTTTTTCCGGTATCCCTATGTGTTGGGAATCTTTGGCATGATTTTCTTCTGGGAAGTGATCAATGTGACGTTTAATATTATTCGTCTGCGTGTTGGCGAAACCTGTACCAATACTCCCGTTGAATTTCTGCAATTTCTCTTGGAACAGGTCTTTTTTGTGCACCTTGTTGGCCTGTTTATTGTTTTGATTGGGACGCGTGCATTAGTGGCGTGGCTTGGTGAGCGACGTAGCTTGATTGCTATCCCCGTTTTGACGGGAATTGCTCTTGCGTACTATTTAGCATTTCAGACGCTTGCGGCCGCAACGGTGGCGTATGTGTTGATGCGTGCCATTAACTATTCATTGGCTTACCCTTTGCGCGAAAGTCTCTATATTCCAACGACCAAAAACATGAAATTTAAAACCAAATCGTGGATTGATGGGTTTGGGCAAAAAATAGCAAAAGCGAGTGGGGGTTCTTACAGTTGGCTTACCCAACATGCTCCGGCAACATCAGTTTTCAGCATACATATTATGTTTTTTGCGTGTGTGATTGGCATCTGGTCATTAACTGCACATCTGCTCGGCAAGCGTTTTGAGCAAGCGGTTAAAGATAACGAGGTTATTGGCGCAGGCGAATAAGAGTATAGTGCTGTAACGGAAGGGTGTGGTATGCGCGCACAGACGCATGAGGGTAGTAATTTGCTCGTACAGGGCTATCAGCGTTGGAAAATGGGGTTGCTAGCCGTCTGCTTTTTTGCGGTTATTGGGAGCTATTCTATAGTCAAAGAGCTCAAAGACTTTGTGTTTGTTAAGATTGTCGGGCTTGAGTATCTGTCTGAAATAAAGATCTATTCTATCTTCGCGCTCATCCCCCTTGTATTCCTTTTTTCGCGGCTGGTCGATCTTTTGCACCGGCACCAATTATTGTGCCTTTATGCGCTGCTGTACAGCGTCGGCGGTCTGATCTGTGCCTATTTTTTGGGGCATCCGACCATTGGTCTTGCCAATACCGATACGGGGCATAACCGGATTTTTGGGTGGGTCTTTTATTTTTTCCTGGAGGGCTATTCACCCTTTGTCGTGAGTCTTCTGTGGGCCTTTTTCAGCTCTATTTCAGGGCCGAGCGATGTCAAGAATGGCTATATTCTGATGTCGGTTTGCAGTAAAGCGGGTGCCCTGGTAACGATTGGGGGTACTCTCTGGGTGCTTTCGTATATTGATGCGGGGGGCTTCTCTTTTACGGCGGCGGCAACGGCCCAGTTCCTCCTAGTCGTGGCATCAGTTCTGTTGCTGGTGGCGCCCGTGGCTATTGTGCTTTTGATGAAAATTGTCCCCAAGGCCTATCTGCACGGGTATGAGGCGGTCTACCGGTTTGAAAAAGAGCGGGACAAGAAGGGCCTCTATAAGGGTCTCTGGGGAGCTATTCGGGGTGTTTTTGACGGCATTTATGTCTTTTTCAGATTCCCGTACATGCTGGGTATTTTTGGTATGATCTTCTTTTGGGAAGTGATTAACGTTACGTGTAATATTATTCGTCTGGAAATTGGTGAAGCGGCAACTCATTCGCCGATTGCCTTTCTTTCATACTTGTATGAGCAGGTTTTGTACGTCAATATTGTTGGTTTGGTTGTGGTGATTGTAGGTACGCGCACGTTGATTTCTCTGTTGGGGGAGCGGCGTAGTTTGATTGCTATTCCGGTTTTGACCGGTATTGCCTTGGCGTACTATCTTACAGTCCAGACAGCGGCTGCGGCGACGCTGGCATATGTAGTGATGCGCGCCATCAATTATGCCTTGGCTTTCCCATTACGGGAAAGCTTGTATATCCCTACAACAAAAGCTATGAAATTTAAGTCTAAGTCGTGGATTGACGGGTTTGGATCGAAAATAGCCAAGGGAGCAGGCGGGTACTACAGCTGGATTGCGCAGCATGTCCCTGCGGCCTCAGTGTTTAGCTTGCATATTACGTTTTTTGCGTGTGTGATTGGTGTTTGGTCGCTGACCGCACATCTGCTGGGTAAGCGCTTTGAACAAGCGGTTAAAGATAACGAAGTTATTGGCGCCGAAGAGTAGCTGACGTAAAACTAGTTGTGCGAAGTTGTTTGCAATAGCTGTAGCAGGTAAAGTTTTTGTGGCTGCTTGTTTTAGAACAGGCTAACTTGCCCCGTTTCGGGCTGGGAAATTTTTTGAACTACAAAAGCCACAATCCTTTGTGCTTGTTGGACTGCGCTCTCTGCATCAGTTAAATCAGGAATATCGAATTCAGTTGGATACCGAAACTTCATTGAGAAGGGATTGAGACAATCCGCTGCTTCAAAAACTTTTTCAAAATTTTTATCAGAATGCATGCAGAATTCGAGCAGCCGCAACAAGTCGTGTGTCTTCGGGGCGGGCTGTTTATTGAACACGAGGTAGGCTTTGAGCGACTTCTCGGCTGCTTGCTGGCAGTGATAAGTAACGGGAGAGAATAGCTCCAAGGGCAAAAGCCCCTTTGCAGCGCGCAAATCTTCTTTTGCAATTCTCAGCCATTCTTCACTGTTTTGCAGGGTCTTATGATTTGGCATAAATAAGCCTACCGTCCTTTCGAACCTTGTAACCCAACGTAGTTGGATTTGCCGAAGCTCGTTCAAACTCTTCTTGGGTGTAAACAACAAGATCTTTGGATATGCCAAGTCCAAACAATGCTCGTTGCCCCGGAAGAGGTCGTTTATACGATTTTTCGTCGGACTTTTCGATCACAATCAAAAGGTCTAAATCGCTTTCTTCGTTAGGAGTTCCCCAGGCGTATGAGCCAAACAGGTAAATCGCAAGGGGGTCATAGGCCTTCACTAAGCGATTTTTTACTTCTTCAATAAGTGCTTGCTTAATCATTTTTTACCCTTCTATGGTATTGCATTTTTTCAAAATATCATGCTTTATACGCCTAGTCAAAATTTAAATATTTGCATTTTTTGTTTGTCTGGCCATAAAATCTCCATGAAAATTGCATGGACGAGGTAGTTGGCGCCGAAGAGTAATATGAGTGCGTTGTTTTTTATGAGTAATTTCGTATACTAAAAAGAGGTCATAGTTTTGACCATGTTTATGTATGTCTATTTGATAGCATCTGTTTTTCAGCCGCGTTTTGTTACAAGGGGTGGTCACTGGGCTTAAAACGGCCTATACCCAAAAACCGGTTTATAACCCTGAGGTTTTTTATCACATGATCGATCTGAAAAAACTTACTAAAGCTGGCGTGCAATTTGGGCACCAGACCTGGCGTTGGTCGCCTAAAATGGCCAATTACATTTGGGGTGAGAAGGACGGGATACATCTTATTGATGTCTCGAAAACTGCCCGCCAAATGGAACGTGCAGCTAAGTTTCTTGAAGAAGTTGCTGCTGAAGGCAAGCAAATTATGTTAGTGGGGACAAAGAGCGCCGCACGTCGTACTATTGAAGAGATGGGGCAGCGTCTTGGGTGTCCATTTGTGACTAACCGTTGGGTTGGCGGTACCCTCTCGAATTTCTCCCAGGTCAAAAAGTCGGTTACCAAATTACTTCATTTCGAAGATGTAATTCGTAAATTTGACCAACAGGCGTATACCAAAAAAGAATACGGTGTTTTTCAGAAAATTGTTGATCGTTTACAGCGCAACGTTGGCAGTATTCGCAACTTGGCTTGGCCTATTGGCGCAATCGTAGTTGTTGACGCGGGCAAAGAAGCGACTGCTATTAAAGAAGCACAATTGGCCGGCATTCCGGTGGTTGCTTTGGTTGATACCAATAGTGATCCATCAGGGGTTTCGATTGTTATCCCAGGGAACGATGATATTGCCCGTTCGATTCGTGTAGTCTTTGAAGAATTGGTAGTTGCTATCGAGCGCGGAATTGAGCAAGCGAAAGCGAATCAGGTTAGCGTTGCTGCTGCTGAAAAGCCTGCAGAGCGTGACGTCGCTGCGCCTGATTTGGCAGGGGCTGATCTACTCGGGGCAACCGAAGAAGATGCAGCTGCTGCGCCTCGTCCACCATCACGTGCACGCCGCGCACCTTCGACGAAGCCTGCTGCTGAACAGGCTCCTGCGCTGGTTGAAGAGCCAGTGGCAAAGCCTGCGGCAAAAGCAGCTCCTAAAAAAGCTGCAGCTGAGAAGAAAGTTGCCGAAGCGGCTCTCGGTGAAGAGCCTCAGGATAAGTAAATAATTGGGAGAGATGTCTGAGTGGTCGAAAGAGCACGATTGGAAATCGTGTGTGTCTCGAAAGTGGCACCGAGGGTTCGAATCCCTCTCTCTCCACCAGGTTTGGAAAAACTCGTACGGCGTCGCTGCAGATTCTGTCAGGTCCGAAAGGAAGCAGCAGGGGCAGTTGATTCCGGTACGGGTTTTTCCATTTTGCGAAAGAGCGAAAAATTACAAAACTGGTAGCGTGAATATATGGCCATGCATATGAATCTTGCTCGTACCCGGCGTCCGCAGTCGTTTGATGATGTTGCGGGACAGCGTCTTGCTGTTATGCTGCTAAAAAATAGTCTAGCCAAGGGCATGTTTTTTCCCGTCTACTTACTTGCAGGCTTGCGCGGGTCGGGTAAAACAACTATGGGACGTATTTTTGCCATGGCGGTGAACTGTCACGGGCTCGAGCAGTTTCAGGCAGGCAAAGGCGAGGGGAATTTCCCCTGCTTGCGCTGTGCCTCTTGTCAAACTATGCAGCAGGGTGGCCATCCAGACTTTATTGAAATTGACGCAGCGTCTCATACCGGTGTTGATAATGTACGACAAATTATTGAAGAGGCAGCATTTTTGCCCGTTATGGGCCGAAAAAAGGTCTATCTAATCGATGAAGCGCACATGCTCAGTAAGGCGGCATTTAATGCTTTTCTAAAAATTTTAGAAGAGCCGCCGGCCACGGTGCTCTTTTTGCTTGCCACTACCGATCGACATAAAATTTTAGAGACGGTTCTTTCGCGCAGCTTTCAGCTCTTTTTTGATCCCATTACCCCTGATATTTTGGTGCCCTATCTCCAACAGATCTGTTCATCTGAGAGTATTTCTTATGACGATGCTGGCTTGCAGATTATTGCGCGTGAGTCTGGTGGTTCGGTGCGCGATGCCCTGAATATGATTGAGCGTGTTCGCTTCGCAGGTGAGGACGTGAGTGCGGCTGCTGTTGAGCGCGTGCTTGGGTACTTGTCGTCTGCTGATCTATCGCGGCTTTTAATTGCTGTGGCGAGTGGTTCTGCGCAAGAGGTGCTGGTCTGTGTGCAGGATGTACGTCTGCACGCGTACATGCCGGCTGTTGTCTGGCGCCAGTTGGTGGCGCTTGTACGTCTGCTTATTTGGGATTCCTGTGGGCTTACCCCTCAGCGCGATGCCCCTTTCGGTGATGCTGGGGATCTGGCGAGTGCTTCTGGTTTGCGCGGATTGTTTGCGAGCTCACAGCTTATAGAATTTTTAGATTTATTATATCGGCTGGAGATGCAGTTTGCCAAAAGCACTGTGCCACAAGTGCTCTTAGAACGTGCGTTGCTAGGGATGGCCCAACGATGCGTGAATGGCGAGGCTGCGCCGGTTCGTACGCCGCCGACGCGTACACCAGCACCTGAACGTGCAGACTCAGGGGGTCGCAGTACCACTAAGGCTGGGAGTGCTCAGGCTGTCCGACAGGCTCCCGGACAATCTGAAACCCGTGCGGGTGTCGACGAAACCCCAGAAAAAAAACCGGAAGAGCGTGTTCGCGAGACCGGGTCGCTTGAGTCCCGAGAGTCTTTAGAGCATCTAGAAGCTGGCGCAACGCCCGAGACCAAGCAAAATACGTCAAATACGCCTGGAGGCGACCAATGGCAACTTTTTGTGCAGCGCGTTGGCGAGCGGGTTCAGGACCCCATTATGCATTCAGTTTTGCGCGCTGGCGTTTGTCGGCAGGTTCAGGATGGACTTATTGGGGTGCAGTTTCCTAAGAAATTTGTCTTTTATCAGGAGCTGGTTATTGCCGCTCGGCCGGTTTGGCAGCCGCTGCTTGAAGAAATCTTTGGCAAAGGAGTGACCCTGGTTCCGGAATTTAGCGGAGAGACGGACGATCGAGCGTCTGAGCCGCGTCCAGAGCCTCGGAGCGGCGCAGCCGTAGCAAGTGACCCGGCAGCACGAAGTGCAGCAGGGTCTGGCGCACACGGGGGCGCTTGGAAGAGTGACCGAAGTGAAAATAACGTAAGAAAAAATAATATATCATCCGGCACCAAGAGTGCCCGGGAGCGGCCCGTGACGCAGGTGGGGCCTAATGCCCAAGCCCTGCAAAAGGCGTTCCCGGGGACGTTGACCGTTACAGAGGAAGAATCATGAATAAACTCCCCGTTGTTGCCGTTGTCGGCCGTATGAACGTTGGTAAATCAACGCTTTTTAATAGGCTTGCACAGAGCGTCAAAAGCCTGACGTACGATTATGCCGGCGTGACCCGTGACGTATTGAGAGATCGCGTGCTCTGGCATGGGAGAGAATTTGAGTTGGTTGATACTGGTGGACTTGGATTTGGCCGCGTGTCTCAAATAGACGAAATTACGGCGCAGGTGCACGAAAAGGCACTGGCTGTTCTGAAAAGCGCTGATGCCGTACTTTTTGTGGTCGATGGCGCTGCTGGCCTGATGCCGCAGGACCGAGAAATTTCCCAAATCTTGCGCACGCTTAACAAGAAGACCGTTTTGCTGGTTAATAAATCTGACGTGGGCGGCGTGACGGAGTCTCTGAGTGAATTTTATGAGTTGCACCATGAGGTTCTTGTTCCTATTTCTGCTGAGCATGGCCGGGGAATATCAGATCTGTTAGAGGCTGTTATTGCCCTATTGCCGGAACAGGGTAGTGAAAAACACGAAGAACCTGCCTATCGCGTGGTCTTTTTGGGGCGTCCCAACGTTGGTAAGTCATCGCTTCTAAACGCGCTGCTTCAGCAGGAGCGGGCTATTGTCTCTGACGTGCCGGGAACGACTCGCGAGGCGATTTCAGAGCGAGTAGATTTTGCTCAGGAGTCGGTCGAGCTAACCGATACGCCCGGTATTCGTCGCAAAAGTTCGATTGAAGAAGATTTAGAGACCATGATGGTCAAAAGTTCGTTTCGCGCGCTTAAAAACGCTGATGTTGTCGTGTTACTCATCGATGCAACGCAAGCAGGTATTGTTGACCAGGAGCTTAAACTGGCATTTTATGCGTTTACTGACCTTTATAAGTCGCTTATTATCATGATTAATAAGATCGATCTGGTGACGGACGAGCAGGCCGAGGATCTCGAGCGTAGCTTCGACGAGTACGAGCATCTCATGAAAAAAGTTGAGGTGATACGTATTTCATGTAAGACGGGTAAAAACCTGGGGCGCCTGTTGCCGCTTATTCAAGATGTCTGGGCGCGGCATAGCCAGCGCCTGCCGGCCGAGGAGTTGACGCAAATCTTGATGGGCGCGCTCGAACGGACCCCGATGATGCACAAAAGGCAGCGGCTTGAGGTTTTCCATTTTAAACAGGTTTCGTCTGCCCCGATTACCATTACCATGCGGGTGAACGTAGCGGTATGGTTCGGGCCTTCGCAGATCGGCTTTTTTGAAAATATTTTACGCAAACACTATCCGCTTGTTGGTGTACCGATTAGATTTAATGTGTATTCGAGGAAGTAGTCTGGACAAATACACATACCAAAGGAGTCTTTGTACATGCAGAAGAAAATATTGTTTCACGGGATAGATCGTACCCCGATTTTGGATCGCCATGTGGATGAACATGTGGGGAAGATTGAGCGCTTTTTGGCCGAGGAGCCATCGCCCAAGCATTTTGATTTTTCAATTGAGTTTAATAAAACGCACCAGTTTTATCGCGTCAAGGCGCGCGTAAAATCACCCCATTACGACTGCATTGCTGAACACGAAGGGCCCAATGTAAACTTTGAAATCAAAGAGGTGATTGATCGGCTTCATGACCAGCTACGCGTATCTAAAGAAAAAATGGTCGATCGACACAAGCATGGGTGCAACAAAGCCTGCCGCCATGACATTGGTGAAAAAATCGATCTTGATATGGATATCGACGAGGATCTTGAAAAAGACCTTGGCAGGAAGACTGACGAGGATCTTAAGGCTTGACGATATAGCCAGAGTTTTATGGGGAGTGCTAGAGCCTTAAGGGGTTGCGCACTCCCTCTTTTTATGCAAAAGATTTACAAACAAGCAGGCTGTTTGTTATGTTCTGCTTGTCGAGTTCGCGTTACAAAAGCAAGGGGATAGTGCATGAAGCAACATAAACTATATAAACTATTGGTACTGGGCTTGTGTATACTGGGCCAAATAGGGGCCTTGTCAGGGGATACGTTTCCCCACTTACCCTGGAACGAGAAATCTTTTAATTGTTCGTTTGTAGCCTTTTTGTACATGCTCTGGGGTATGCCAGAGGTAGCACCATGGGTCTTGGACGAGAAGAATCAGCCCGTATTGTCGGGAGATCTTGGCGATGCCTATGCAAATTTAGTGGGTCAGATGAAGATCGATCCTCTTGATGAAGAAGCACAATTAGATTCATTTATTGAGGCAATGCGAGAGATATATGCTAAGAAACTGGGAAAAGACCGGGGGAATTTCATTGATTTTATCGAGTACTTACGAGACAAAGTCAAACCAACGAGCAAGAATACGAGCGAACAATTTGAGGTTTTTTTGCGCAGTTTATTTGATTCCAAAAAATCAAACAGACCTGGAAAGGAGAAGTTTCCTCCGTTTGGGGTTATAGCTATTTGTTCCCTTGAGTACTGGCAATCCGGGCAAGACTGTTTCACCTGGTTTGGGCATTTTCCGTCCTACTTGCTGTACTATCTTGGTGAGGGGGTTATTGCGAATGAAAAGTTGCCTGAATATGCAGCGTCCGTTCCGTTAGAACTTGATTTAAGGCCAGTAATAATTGAGTGCGTGAAACGTGAGAATGAGTTTACTCGAAAACAGAAATGGGAAAGCCAATTGGCTTTGGAAGCGTCGCTGTTGCCTGCTTTTGAGCTGGACCAGGATAGCCAGTACGAGTTGGTTTTTATGGAAATTCGTCCTTCTGGAGCTGGGCATGTTGCCGCCTATGTAAAGAGCCCCGATGATGGCAAGTGGTATTATGCCGATAGCGCGGGGAAGCAATGGGGGCAGGTTGCTAGGCCTGGGGACGGAATTGGCGGGCAGAAAAAAGTGCTATGGAGCCCCTTATTCTATCCTACTAAGCTATTGTATCGGAAAAAAGATGGGCAGCTAAAACCGACTCCCTTACAGGCTTTTTCTGCATCGCTTGAAACGTTGGCGGGGCAGTGCAAGCTCCTCACAAGTGTATGAGGTGAGTATTTGTGCTTGCATTATTTAAACGTCAAAAGTTTTAAACGTCTAAAGTATGGCGGCGATGTAATTTGCCGAAGGGGGTAGTGATGGTCGGGGTAATGGTCCGGAGGTTTTGTCTGGTGATGCTCTGTAGTTCTGGTTTTGGGCAAATACAAGCTTCTCAATTTCCTGAGTTGCCCTGGAAATGCAGCAATTGTTGGTTTCTCTCTTTTGTGTACATGCTCTGGAGTATGCCCGAGGTAACAAAGTGGGTATTGGAAGCAGATTCTTCGCTGTTGCCCACCGGTAGTCTTGGGGCTGCTTATAAAGAGCTATTGGTGCAGATGCTGCGTGATCCGACCAATAAGCAGGGGTTGCTTGATGGGTACATTCAAACTTTTCAAAAACGATATATTGCCGACGGGCACTGTAACACTCCTTTTGGAACGGGCAACTTTAGAAGTTTTATGTTTGATTGTCTGCGGAACAATTTCACCGCAATAAGCAAAGATCTACGGAAAAAATTTGAAGTCTTTTTGCACGGGCTGTTTGACCCGGCGCCCCAAAAAACAAAAAAGCTTAAGCCGAATGATCCTGACCCCATTATTGGGGTTCAGTATGTAGACGCGCTTGCAGAGACAGATATATTTCTGGGGTTTGATTTTCCAGAATATGGCCTAGGACATTTTCCCCGCTATCTCTTTTATGGGGTAGGGCTTCCGGAGCGTTTTGGCGGAGACTGGTTTGAGCGCATAGCAGTGGATCGTATTTTGGAGGTTGACATGCGGCCGATACTCTCCAGCTATATGACGGGGCAAAATAATTATTGGAAAAAGCGCTATGACCTGGGGGAGATAAGCCGGGAGATATTACAAAGATACACGTATCCCATTGTTTCCTTTGACCAGGATAGTATGTATGAGCTGGTTTTTATGGAACTTCGTCCCCAGGGCGAGGGGCATGTTGCTGCATATGTAAAAAGCCCCGATGATGGCGGGTGGTATTATGCCGATGGCTCTCAGCACAAGTGGGCACGTGTTGCAGGGCCTGGGTGTAGAATTGGGGAGAGCAGCCCTACTCCATGGAGTCTCTCTTTTTATCCAACCAAGTTTTTGTATCGCAAAAAAGATGGGCAGTCTGGGCAGTCAAAGACTGGCCTACAGGTCCACTTGCGGGCATTTTCTGCGTCGCTTGAAACGTTGGCGGGGCAGTGCAAGCTCCTCACAAGCATATAAGGTGGGTATGTGTGCTTGCATTATTTAAACGTCAAAAGTTTTAAGTATCTAAAGTATGGCGGCGATATAATTCGCCGAAAGGGGGCGTGATGGTCCAGGTAATGGTAATGGTCCGGAGGTTATGCCTGGTTGGGCTTTGCATACTGGGTCGCGCTGATGCTGCTCAATTTCCCCAGTTGCCCTGGGGCGGCAACAATTGCTGGTTTCTCTCTTTTGTGTACATGCTTTGGGCTATGCCGGAACTCCGTAAGTGGGTAATGGAAGCAGATTCTTCGCTGGTGCCAGCTGGTAGCCTTGGGGCTGCTTATAAAAAGTTATTGGTGCAGATGGTCGGTGATCCAACCGATAAACAGGGGTTGCTTGCTGACTACAGTAAAGAAATGCAAAAAAAGTATGCGGTAGACGTTGGCAGTGGAAGCTACGGTACGGCGAGCAGTTTTGACGATTTTATGCAGGACTTATCAAATAATTTCAAGGCAATAAGCCTAGATCAACAGAAAAAATTTGAAGCCTTTTTTGGCGCATTGTTTGACCCAGACATTCAAAAAACAAAGAAATTCGAGCGTGATAACGGAAAATATCTAATTAGTATTCGACACATCCCGGAATTTGATGCAAAGCGGGATCATTTCTTGCAGCATGATTTTATATTTGAAGGATTGGAGCATTTTCCCCAGTATGTATATTATGCTATGAGCGACGTAAAAGATTTTAAGGGTGATTGGCCCAAAAAACTTGCCTTGGATGTTGCCTTGGAGGTTGATTTGCGGCCGATACTTTCCCACTATAGAACGAGGGTAAATGAAGAGTTGCAACGGAGCTTTAAGGAGGGAAAGATTACCAGCGAGGACTTGCAGGTGCAGATGTTCCCCATTGTTCCCCTTGATCATGATAGTGTTTACGAATTGGTGTTTATGGAAGCTCGTCTCACGGGCGTTGGACATGTTGCTGTCTATGTAAAAAGTCCTGACGACAAAAAGTGGTATTTTGCTGACTGTTCTTGTCACCGGTGGGAGCGGGTCAAGAGCCCCGGATGTAAGCCTGGGGAGCGCGTTCCTACTCCGTGGAGCACCTCTTTTTATCCAACCAAGTTTTTGTATCGCAAAAAAGATGGGCAGTCAAAAACTGGCCTACAGGTCAACTTGCAGGCATTTTCGGCGTCGCTTGAAAAACTTACCAAAGCCCTCAAAGGCTGACGACTCAGTTTTGGTTTTGTGTGTGGGGGAGTGCGCAAGCGCCCCCCAATTTTATACCAAACCCGTAAATTAATCTTGTATGCCCACCCACCGCTCATCCTGAGCTTGTCGAAGGGTTGGATCAGGACGAACGGTGTCTGGTCGCACTTGAAGTAACTTCTCCATAAATGTCGCCGGGGGTCAACTAACAGGTTCACTCCCAGCTCTTTTTTGGGGGTGCCAGGGCTCCCCTTTAAGTTTTTCCCTTCCAATCACCCCCTCCTCGTAGAAACCGTTCGCTTGAGCGCCTTAATATCTTTCAAGCTGGCAATATTGCTAAAAGTGGCTTGATTGCGCAAGGCTTGGTATCTGTTATACTTGTTTTCACGCTGTACATTGACCGTTTTTTAGGGGAATTTCTGGTATGGTTATTCGTCGTGTTTGTTTCGGGCTTCTTGGTCTCTTGTGCGTTTTTTCAGGACGGGTTTGTGCGCAGGATATTGAGGAGCAACAGCAGATACAGATAGAGGTGCAAGAGCTGAATGGGCCATTTCGGGTATTAATACGCAAACTAGTCTTGCGATGCAGCGTCTGTGACGTATATGGCGTTTTGTACCATTTGTCTGACGTGGAACTTGGTGAACTTCGCGATCTGCTTATGCAGGAGCGCGAGCTGCTTGGACATGGTCTGAGCATGACGGGGCTTGTCGGCCGATCGTCCGGATTTGCTCGAGGGCTCATGACGGTGGTTAAGGGCATTGCTGGTTTATGCCTTGGGGGCTTTGTTGTGGTGTATGCGGGGCTTGCGGGTGCTCTTATTGACCTGAGCCCGGTAGGTGAGTTTGTTGCTTGGAATGCAAGCCTGGCCTGTATACCCGCCGGGGCTACCGCTGGGGTGGTACATGAGTATTATGCCGAAGAGGGGCGTATTTCCCAGCGCTGCAAGAGACTTATCAAGCGTATCGATTATATTCTCGAGTGCCTTGGGCAATAGGTTTTGTTTGCGCAGGCTTATATATCTTGTTTTTGGGGGGATTTTTGTATGGTTATTCGTTTTGTTCGTTTAGGGCTTCTTGGTCTTGTATGTGTGGCATCAGGGCCGGTTTTGGCGGGTTCAAAAAAGCCCCAGCAGCGAGATCCAGGGGTTGCCGGTGCATGCGCTCAGCAGGAAGTTCAGGCAGAGCCGTTGCAAGAGCTCGAGGAATCACCGGAGCCCGAGCAGGTGCAGGAAGCGATAGTGGTCAAAGAACTTGAGGGGCCATTTCGGCCATTAATCCGTAAATTGGTCTTGCGATGCAAAGAGGGATCAGTACCCGGCATCGTGGGTAGGCTCTCTGATGCTGAACGGGGGGAATTGCGCGAATTGCTCGTGCAAGAACGCATCTTGCTTGAGCATGGCATCAGTATGGCAGGGTTGGTTGGGGGGACTTCCTGGTTTAATCGGGGGTGTCAGTACCTGTTGCGGGGTTGTACCGGATGGGGGCTTGGAACTCTGATTGGTTTTTCCGGGGGATTAGCTGTTGTTGCCTATGCCCCTGCGGGGCTCCTGTTTGGGGCAACGCAATACTGGATGCCTGTTTTGGTTGGAACAACCGGGGTTTGCGCAACGACGTGTGCGGCAGGCGTTGTTGCGCATGAGTACTCGGCTGCTGAGATGAGAACGACACGGCGCTGCCAGAAGTGCATTGCACGCATCGATTATATTCTTGAGTTTCTTGGAAATTAGTTTTTTTGTTTAGCTATCTTTTACCATTTGGATGAGAGTCGAAAGGGCACTTTTTTGTTGTTGTTCTTTGGTGGATACTTTATTTCCCAGTTCGTGAAGCCCCTTAAGCAGGTATTTTTTATATCCTGCATCTTGGTATTCTCCCGTTCCCTGCCAAATATCGAGCGTATGTAACCCTGCGCTTACAAGCGATTTAATAGCTGGGGGTATAGATTGAATGACCATGTTAATAACTATCTGAGGGGACCATTTATTAACGTGCCCTCGCGCTATTAGCCTGTAGTAGAACGCAGCTATGAATCGCACTAGTGTTTTTTTAAAGGCCTCAGGGTTTTGAATGTATTTTTTAAAAAGATCTATTGCCTTAGCATACTGCTCAGGATACATGCCGGTGAGCATATTGTTATTTGATGAATCGATTAAAAAGTAAGACAAGTCGCCCAGGTATTTGTGCACGACAAGAACGACGGCATGTTCAGTTTTGCCAGCTGAAAAGCCCACGGGGGCGCACAGTAAGCCTGAGGTGGCGCTGTTAAGGCGTACAAGATGCTTGAGCAACGCTTCTCCCTGGGCAAACGTTGGAAACGTTATTGCGCGATCAAGCTCCCGTGCGTCTTTGGATGTTACTTTTTCTGCCTTTTGTATAACCTCAAGTACCTTTTCTGTTCTATTGCATACGGTTGTTGAGAGGCATGGTGTGTCGTAATAGTTAAACTGGTGACAGATCGCCGAGAGAAGTTTTTCATCTACCGGTGGCAGTTGGTCTTTGAAGTCGGTGAGAAACTTTTCTGAGATGGCGAGCGCCTTCATTTTCAGCCCAGTTTTTTGTTCAGCAACGGCGACATTGCGTTTCCAGACATATTTTTCGCTTATTGTGTCTGCGTATTTTTCGAACAGTTCTTTATCGACCAGTCTGTTATACCATGTTCCCAGGCTGTTTTTGGGGCTTGAAAAAAGATGTCCAGCATGCAGCAGGTTGTATGGTTGGTTCCATTTGCACTCGCTTGGCAGTTGTTGTAAGGCGCGTAGCTGCCAGAGTTGACGCTTTTGGTCATGTGCCAGAATGGGGTTTTCTTTTATACTCTCTTGTTTGTACAGTTGCTGCAATTCTGCAACAATCTCCTTGGCTGACATGTACGGTTCGGGAACTATCAACTTTTCAAGCAAGCTTGTGAGGTGCATCAGTGACGACGAAAAATTGACCAGGTTCTGTGCTAGATCGTTACCCCTGATAAGCGATATTGTACATCCCAAGCAAACAACGAGTGCGAGAATATTTATACGTTTCATAGGCGCCTTTCATACACACCTTTCATATATTTAGTTTTTTGCTTTGGCGCTACGAGCCCATGCCCGTTTAACCAAAGGGTAGGTGATGGCTGCGGCCGTCAGGGCGATAATGTGTCCGCCAATCAGATATGACCAGAAGCAGAATTTGTCGATGCCCACGAACGAGAGCACATAGTAGCCAATTTTGTTATTAACCCATTCCATCCAGGCAGGGTTGTAGGGAGTTAAATCAAGCCCAAGAAGGGTGGTGACGAGAAAACGACCAAAAACAAAATCAAGCGCGGCGATGGGGATCATGGTCCAGGGATTGTTGATCACATACAAGAGCGTGACGGCGATTGGTGCACTGGCGCGCATGATAACCGCAAGGCCTATGACCAAGATCGTTTGAATCCCCAGGTAGGGCGAGAAGGCCATAAAGACGCCGAGGGCACAGGAGCGTGCGACATAGGGTGGCGACATATCAGGGGAAATAACTTTATTGATGAGCGCGTGTATTTTTTGATTCATAAGATATTTCCTGAGAAAGTTCCTGGTTAGAAAGACTTCTCATACACCCTAAACTGATACGGCCGGCAATGGCAAGTAACAGGACTCCAAACTGTCGATACGCGCGTAATTTCGGCGAAAATAAGAGAGATTATGCAGAAGGCTTTGAAAAATTACCGGATTCGAGCTATGGTAAAAGTTGTACACGTGCATATACGCATAGGTCCCCGGTGGACCGTTTGAGGAGTTACTCCATGAAATTGGCTTTAAAATTACCGGCGAAACTACTATTGTTTGTGAGCCTCTTTGTGCTGGCTTTTTATCCTGCCGGCGCTTCGGGAGCGTTGTATTTGGTCACGGTCGATACGTCCAAGTTGCCCGCTGGGGTGAAAACCTTTGATGCCCATGGTTATTGGATGGGGCGAATGCTCGATTTGAGTGAGGGCTGGTCCCTGCTCTCCGACGATGCCGTTGACCTGTACGAGTGCGAATCAGTCTCAAGGGCCAATCAGGTCTTTGCTTGCTCGGTCGTGATAACTCAAAATGCGATTCCGGTTTTTCAGGATGATGGCAAAACGGTGCGAAACTTGGAAGTAGACCTGCAGGAACCGTGCCTCTGGTACGATCTGACCTTGTCGATACATCCTGGGTGCATAAGTGACAACCAGGAGTCCTGCTATACCTGGGACGTCAAACCAGTTGCCAAGGCACAACGTTCAAAACGTTTGTTGGATAAAACCCTTTTGATTGTCGCCGACCCCAAGCTTTTTGAGGGAATTAAAGATACCAATCACTCGTCTGTGCCGGGGATTATTAGTCTGCCTGCGCTGATCTGCCGCGATGGTCTTGATGCCAAGACGGTTCGTAAGGCGTTCGATATTTCGCGTCTCTGTGCGCTTGGGCTTGATGCCGTACACTCGCCCGAAAATCCGTTGTCGGCCGATGCTAGCCAGGCCTCTCTGTTTATGAAAAAAGTACATCCGACTACATTGACGCTTGAGTGACCATGCAGCAGACCATTTTAGCGATCGAAAGCTCGTGTGATGAGACTGCGGCGGCAATTTTTACGACCACTATGGGTGTGCGTTCTTCGGTACTTTTTTCGCAAATAGATCTGCACAAGCAGTATGGTGGAGTTGTTCCTGAGATCGCTTCGCGATCGCATATCGAAAAGATTAATGGCATCGTGCAAGGTGCCCTCGATGAGGCCCAGTGCACGCTTGCTGATATTACAGCCATTGCCGTTACCAACCGGCCGGGGTTGCCCGGGTCGCTCTTAGTTGGTCTCTGTTTTGCCAAAGCGATTGCCTATGCCCGAAATATCAAGCTTATTGGCGTTGATCATATCGAGGGCCATATTGCTTCGGCGTTTATAGAAAATCAGGTGCCGTTTCCCCACCTCTGCTTGACGGTTTCTGGGGGGCATACATCGATCTATTATGTGCGTGATTTTGGGGTCTTTGAGTGTGTTGCTACAACGGTTGACGATGCTGCCGGTGAGGCCTTTGATAAAGTCGCCAAGCTCTTGGAGCTTGGGTATCCCGGGGGGCCCATTATAGAAAAATATGCCCGCGCTCGTAATTTTCACGATTTCTTGGCCTACCCACGCTTGAAAATGCTTGGCAATAATTTTAGCTTTTCAGGTCTCAAAACAGCTGTTTTGTACGATCTTATCGATCGGGGCTGGTATGACCCCAAGACCAAAAAAATTACTCCCGCTTGCAATCAAGACGCCCAGGAGCAGGTTTGCAGTTCTTTTTTGTGCTGTGTGGGCGATATTTTACAAGAGCGCGTTGCGCGAGTCTTTAAAGCCTACCCTGATGCCCGTGCGTTAACTTTTGTCGGTGGCGTTGCCTGTAATACGTATTTGGCCGATCGCCTGCGCGTGTGGGCCGAGCGACGGCACAAGCACTTTTTTGTTCCAGTACGCACATTTTGCACTGACAATGCCGCCATGATTGCCTATGTTGGCCACTATCGTGCCCAGCGGGGCCAATTTGCCGATCTCACGCTCGATATCGAGCATTAATAAAACAAGAAATTTTTTGGTTTTTTACGAAGAGGACACGAATATGTGCAGGCACTTTACAATTTTTTTTCTGGGATCGTTGCTGCTGCCCCTGGCAAGCATGGCGATGCTTAACGTTCGGGCAGATCTCTATACCAAGCAGATAAACCCGCAGGTTGCGCAGGTAGTTTTTGTCTGGGATGTTGAGCGAGAGTGGACAGGCAAACAATATGTTTATGGGGGGACACTTTCAGTAAAGATGCCGGAAAAAAACGCTACTGAAAAGGAAGCGCGTTATATTTCCCCTCAGGATGGGCCGTTTGATGGTTTTTTGTCGATAACGTTTTTCAGGGAGACCTGTGTGATTCCGTCAGCGGTCTTAGCGGCGGCATTTTTGCGGCTGCTCAAAGAGAAAAATCCCCGGTGTCTGGTCAGGCAGAAGAGTATTCCGGGAGATAACTGTTGCCTGGAAAGTTGTGGGTGGCGGAATGAAGTGTTTGGGCTGCCTGGAAAAGTAGCCTTTATTTATGAGCTTGTCAGGAGGGAGTTATGAATAGGCTTGGTTGTTTTGTATATGCGCTTGCACTTGTCGCCCTGTTGCCGCTTGCAAACCAGGCTATGAAGCGCCGCGTGAGTGAGGATACCCAACGGGAAAAAATATGGGCCAATTGTTACAAGAAAAACGTGATGGCCGATTGTGTCGAGGTAGCCATTGGGACCGGTTGTTTTGTGAATAATGGCGGCTTCAAAAATGTTGGCGAAGTGTTTGCCTCTCTCCCTCAAAAAATGATAATTTCGCGCGCTTATTCGTGTGGTGTTCATGGTCATAAACATGATGCGGGTGTAGTTTTGCAGGGAAACTATGTTGCTACTGACCAGCTTAGGATATTTTTTTTGCAGTATTTGTTGCAATCACATCCCAATATGAGGATTTTGCCGCTGTTAGCTCCTGATAGAGTTGATTGCGAAGTAGTTTCACATTCTTTAAATGTTTCTCCGTATGTGTCTAAAATTTTACCGGGTTATGCCCTCGACAGCCGATATGGCTGTGAAACCCCTGTCTTTTTTACCTATACCATGGTGCCGGATCTTAGGCTTGTACGGTTACAGTTGGCAACACGTGCCCAAAAAAAATCTGCCTATTATGACGTTGTTTTGTCATTTTTTAATGGGGTGAATTATGAGTAGAGCATGTTTTCGTTATTTGGCGATTAGTTTTTTGCTGGCGCTTCCACTTGTTGGGAGTGCCGTGCTGATGGTTGCAGACTGCTACAAGCGCGATGTGGAGCCTGAAGTTTATGTGATGGTCGGGTTCCCTCTGTCTTGCGATGTTGAGGGGTATTCCCGCCCATCAGCTATTATGGCGCCGCTTGACCGGCGGTTTATAACATCTGATAAGGCGGGGGGCCGGGGGCTTCGAGGATGTGTGAATGCCACTGTTTTGGGGCGTATATTTGCGAGTAAGCTTATGAAAGAACATCCAGAATGGGAGCTTGTCGGATCTGGGTGCAGTGGTCTGTGTATTGATCTGTGTATTGATCTGTGGACTGGTGATCAGGGGAAATGCGCCGTGCTGCGCTGCCAGAATTCTGATGCGCATTATGTTTTGTATTATGGATCTGCCTTTGCCTATATATTTACTAATAATTTTCATGGGCTTCAAGCGAAGCTTTTTAGGCTTGCCCAAGCAAAAAAGGTGCATGATGTGGGATTTTCTTTCGTTGATGAGGGGAGCGATGAGTAAATTACGTTGGATGGTGCAGGCGCTGGTGCTTGGGCTTCTGTTGCCGGGTGCCACTATGGCCATGAGGGCTAAAATAGTCGATCAGGTTGATCGAGTGACCCCTGTCGTGCAGCTTGAGAGCAAATACTATTTGTGTAGAGTCGCACCAGAGGCGTGCATTATGGTGGGAATGCCATTGATACCCACGTTCTATCCCGACTGTTTTTGGCGACGTTTTGCCCGCAATTTTTTATAGTGCTGTCACGGTAGTTTCTTTACCAGGCATCACGACCTGTCTGCTTGGAGATTCTGTTTGCCAGGAGAACGATCGGGAGCCGTTTTATTCTTGGCATAATGCCCCTTCCTGTTTTTTTGACTACAAAGTTACCAAAGAACGCCCAGATCTTGTCTTCGCTTTTTTAAATGGTTCTGTGTACGAGTGATTTTGCTAGGCTTTTGACAGGGCACTGCAAGCGTGGGCTGGGTTGACCAGTGACGCTTGGCCATGCTATGTATTTTTATGGTCTGGTGCTGGAGTGGCGCGCGGGCAAAAAAGTGCAGAAGCAACTGTAGGAGGAGTGTTGTGAAAAAGGGTATCGGTGCGATTGGGCTATTGGCGCTGCTCGGCAGTGTTTGCTTGCGGGCGGTGGATGCTGATTTTTATCAGCCGGCGCGGGTTGTGATTGCCGGAACTACGGCCTATGTGACTAATTATCAAAATAACACGGTTGGGGTTGTGAATGCGACCGCCGAAACGTTGGCTGGGACGGTGACGCCAGGGGCATTCCCGTTCTCTGGGCCAGTTGGCATCGCTATTGATGGGGGTGCCAACACCGCCTATGTGGCAAATACTGGTGGCAACTTGGTGAGTTATTTTTTAACGACGACCAACACGGTTGGTGGCTATGTGACAGACGTTCCGGCAACGTTTGCAGTGCCCACGGAGATAGCCATTGCAGCTGGAAATACTGCCTATGTGACGAATAATAGTGCTGCTGCCAGCTCGGTGAGTTACTTTGATACAAATACCAAAGCGGTCTTAGGAACGGTAAGTTCGTTGAGTCAGCCGCAAGAAGTTGCTATTTTGGGTACTTTTGCGTACCTGACGAGCTACGCAACCGACACCGTGAGTAAGATCAACCTTGCGACCACAAAGGTTGTCGACGTGGTTGTCGTCGGTACTAGCCCGAAGGGAATTGCGATTGATCCCGTGGCTCTTGTTGCCTATGTGGCGAATAGTGGCTCAGATACGATAAGTAAGATTAATCTAGTAACTTGTACTCCCATTATTGGTGGGGGGTGGCCAGTTGCGCTTGCTGGTTCTCCAACGGGGATTGCTCTTGATGGTGCCGGCAACTTGTATGTGACTTGTCCCGGGAATGCAACGGTTTCTCGGGTGACACCGGCAGGGGTTCTATCCTGGACCACGCCAGTTGCGGGTTCTCCGACAGGGATTGTCTTGGATGCCTTTACTGGAGACCTATTTGTGACCTGCCCCGGTGCTAATAGTGTGGCTCGGTTGACAACGGTAGGCGTTCTCGTTGTTGGGTGGCCGGTTGCTGTTGGTGGTGGTACGACTCCGACTGGGATCGTGAGCGATGGAGCTGGAAATTTGTATGTGACATGTCCCGGGAGCGGGAATGTTGCGCAGGTTACTACTGCAGGTGTTGTCACCCCTGCATGGGCAGGCATTGGTGTTGGTACAACACCGACGGGGATTGTCATTGACCCGGGCATGGCCACCTTGTATGTGACGTGTCTCGGGAGTGGCAATGTTGCTAAGATTGCTATTGTGGGTCCAATAATTACCCCTGTGTGGGTAATTATTGGAGGTGCTGCTAATCCGCGGGGTATTGCCATTAATGCGGGGAATTCATCCCTGTGTGTCGCCAATTCGGGCGACGATACGGCGACACATATTGCGCTTCCCGGTGGTGCGAAGACAGCAATTACGGATTTTGGTGGCTTTAGCAGCCCCTATGGGATTACGTACGATTCGTGGCAACAACGATTGTATGTGACGAATTTCGACGGACGAGTGGTCATCATTAACCCGACGCTTGCGGTGCCAAAAGTTGTTGGCAAAATTACTGATACCGGTTTTCTCTTCAATGGGCCACGCGAGGTTGCGGTCCATCCAACATCTCCAGTTGCCTATGTGACGAATGCGGCGGGCAATAAAGTGAGTGTTGTGGATACGACAACGAATACGGTTACTTCTGACTTGTTGGATGCATCCTTTAACGCGCCCTTTGGCATTGTGCTCAATGCTGCAAATAATCGGGCCTACGTGACGAACAGTGCCAATCCTCCAAACAGTTCTGTAACGGTTATGAATATAACGGTACCGGCAGCTCCTACGGTTCTGGGAATCGTTACCCCCGGGGTCTACCCCTTTGATGCCCCAACGGGTATTGCGCTGGTGGGTACCAAGGGCTTTGTGGCTAACTTTGGTCCCTTGGTGTATGTTGCTCCTAATCGGGTGAGCGTGGTAGATCTTACAACGTCGCAAGTTGCGCAGTACGTACAGGTTCCCCCACCACTACAGCCGCCAACGGACCTGGCTGGGTACCAGGCGGTTATGGGTGATGTGACGCATACCATACAGCCAACCGTTACCCCGACAGTTGCAACATTCTTCACCCAGATTGACTGGATCAATGCACTGACCTGGGGTGCCCCTGGAGGTGTGCCGACGCCGGCCAGCTACAACGTGTATCGTGATGCAGCGTTGACGCAGCTTATTGGAACGGCTCTGGGAACAACGCCGTCGTTTGCAGACCATAACCGGACGCCGGGTGTAATGTACACGTACTATGTTTCGCCACAGGTGCTTGCGAACGTGCTCTCCTGGAATGCGCCAACAAGTGGAACGGCGCCGGCAGAATATCGTGTGTACCGCGATGCGACTTTGAATATCTTGGCGGGGCCTGCCATTCCTGCAACGGCGGTTCCCTTGCAGTTTATCGACTATAACCGGGTTGCGGGTACGCCCGATACGTACTATGTGGTGTCGGCGGATGGGCTTGGGAATAAGTCTACGGCTGTTTCAGTGACGGTTCCAAGCTTTGACTAAAGCTTTTAAGAGAGGCCCTTATAGCTCGCGTGCTGCAGGGGCCTGGTGCCATGCTATGTATCTTCTTACTATCTGGTCAATATCTGGCGCTGGTGTGGGACAGAAAAAACTGAGGGTATTCGGGAATTTTTTTGTGAGGGTAGGACGATGAAAAAATATTTGGTAGGGTGTAGTGCGCTGGTGCTGCTCTGTGGCGTAGCGCTGAAGGCTGTCGATTATACACATGCGTATGTGACGAATTTTACAGGCGATTCGGTGAGTGTCATTGATCTTGCAGCGCTTCCCATAGCCACGGTGACGGGAAAGGTACATGATTTGGTGCCAGCTACTTTTATTAGGCCGTTGGCGATTGGTATTAGACCGAATGGTGCTACGGCATATGTGGTGAATCAGTTTGGCAATAGCGTGAGTATTGTTGATCTTGCCGCAGTTGGCGGGCCAGAAGTGACGGCAAAGGTAATTGACCTAGTGCCAGCCACGTTTGCTCTTCCGCGTGGGATTGATATTACGCCAAATGGTTCTCTGGCGTGTGTGACGAATTATAATGGTGATTCAGTGAGTATCATTGATCTTATGGCACTTCCCCGAGCAACGGTACAAGGGCTGGCAGATCCTAACGGCTTCCCTTTTCATGGACCCTTGGCGGTTGCCATTGCGCCGGACGGCAAAACGGCCTATGTGACGAATTGTGCCATCCCGTTTTATTCAGTGAGTATCATTGATCTTACCGCGCTTCCTATTCCAAAGGTAATAGGCCTGGTAACCGATTTGGTGCCGGCCACTTTCCAACAGCCGTCTGCGATTGCTATTACGCCGGATGGTAAAATGGCGTGTGTGACGAATCAGAGTGCCAATTCGGTGAGTATTATTGATCTTGCAGCAGCTGGCGGGCCGGCGGTAACGAATACGGTAACCGACCTTGTGATACCCACCTTTAACCAGCCTGTTGGGATTGCTATTACGCCGGATGGGAAAATGGCGTATGTGGTTAATCAGGGCGGCGGTTCAGTGAGCATTATTGATCTTGCGGCAGTTGGCGGTCCAAGGGTAACGAACACGGTAATCGGTGTTTTTCATTATCCTCAGGGGATTGCCATTGCGTCTGATGGTGCTCTGGCGTATGTGACGAATTTTACGAGCAATTCGGTGAGCGTTATTGATCTTAACGCGGTACCGTGGCCTACCGTAATGGGGTTGGTAACGGATCTGGTGCCAGCTACTTTTTCGGGGCCGAGTGCCATCGGCATGTTGCGTAGGGCTTTTCCACAAGAGCCGACGGACCTAAAGGGCATCCAGACGGTTATGGGTGATGTGACGCGTACCATACAACCTGCCGTTGCCAAGACTGACGCTACGTTCTTTACGCAAATTGATTGGATTAATGCGCTTGCCTGGGGTGCTCCTGTAGGTGTGCCGACGCCGGTCAGCTACAATGTGTATCGTGATGCAGCATTGACGCAGCTTATTGGAACGGCTTCGGGAGCAACCCCGTCGTTTGCAGACCATAACCGGACGCCAGGCGCGACGTACACGTACTATGTTTCGCCACAGGTGCTGACGAACGTGCTCTCCTGGAACGCGCCAACAAGTGGAACGGCGCCGGCAGAATATCGCGTGTATCGTGATGCGGCCTTGAATATCTTGGCCGGGCCTGCCATTCCTGCAACGACGGTTCCCTTGCAGTTTATCGATTATAACCGGGTTGCGGGTACGCCCGATACGTACTATGTGGTGTCTGTGGATGAGTTTGGGAACAAGTCTACGGCTGTTTCAGTGACGGTTGCGTAATCCTGAAAAGAGTATATATGCAGGCCCCTGTAGGCAGGGTTGACCGGGGCCTGGTGCCATGCTATGTATCTTTTTAATATCTGGTCAATATCTGGCGCTGTGGTAGTGCTGGGATGATTGGGAGAGCTTGGGAGCTTTTAATCGGTGAGGGTAGGATGATGGTGCGAGTACGTTTTGGTTTATTGGCGCTGGCTTGCAGCATGGGCTTGCATGCTATGAATAAGGCTTATGTGAGCAATCGGGGGGTGTCGCCCAATACGGTAAGTGTTATTGATACTGACACGGCGACGGTGATCGGGACGGTTGCAGACCAGGTTCCGGCGACCTTTGGAATTATTAATGTTATGGCCATAAGCCCCGATGGGCGAACGGTCTATGGAGCAAACGATGGGGTGCCTGGTTCTATAAGCGTTATAAATACCATAACAAATATGGTCACGGGGCTGGTGACGGATCTTCCTATTCCCTCTTTTAATACAACTATGGATCTAGCCTTTACTCCTAATGGTCTTAAGGCATATGCGGTTAATTATGGGGACACTATTGATCCAACAACCTCAACGGTGGCGGTTATCAATACAGCGACTAATACAGCAACGCGTCTTGTTGATGCTACTAGTGAGCCCTTTAATGGGAGCTATTACATTGCCATGGCTTTTGACGGAAGCAAGGCATACGTTTCTAATTCGGCATCGAATACGGTGAGTGTGATCGATATAGCGACTGATACGGTGGAGCGCGGCATTCCTGGCTTCACGAGCCCAAATCCCGTCGCCGTTACTTCTGATGGAAAAACGCTCTATGTCGGCAATAACGCCGGTGCGGCCAGTACCATTGGTATTGTTGATCTTGCGACAGATACCATAACGTATGTTGCGGATCTTCTACCCCCAACGTTTAATGATCCCTATGCCCTGGTTATTTCACCTGATGGGAAGACCTTATATGTAAATAATTGGAATGCTGGTAATAATACCCTGAGTATTGTCGATATTGCCCAACAGAGGGTGACCGATGTGGTTACGTATTCCCCTGCTTCGCAAATAGTGTACATGGCCCTGACGCCTAATGGGAAAACGCTCTATGCGCCAAGTCCGGGTTTTCCATCGCCGGTTCCCGCTGGCAGTGTCAGCCTGCTGGACGTGCCAAGCAAGGCCATAACGGATCCTGTCACCGACCTAGCAACACCAACGTTTAATGGCCCCTTCGCGCTTGCGATGCCTCGCCATACGCAGCCCTGGGGGAGCACAGCAAGCGATGTTTTCTTGACCCAGATTGATCACATAAACGTGATCGCCTGGAACGTCCCCATCGGGGGATTGGCGCCAGTGGAGTATCGCGTTTATCGCAACGCGGCGCTTACGGATCTTGCGGGGACGGCTCTAATAACCAAATTTGCTGATCATAATCGCATTATGGGGACTTCGTACACGTACTATGTTGCATCGGTGGGCTCATCTGGTCTCTTGTCTGTGTTGGGAAGCGTTACCGTTGCCTAACGGCTCTTTTTGAAAGGCTTTGTTGTGTTTCAGCGATTTTTTGGCGTTCGTCTGTTTGTGCTTATGGTGGCTGTCGTGCCATTCCTGCAAGCGCGCGATGTGTGGGTTGAGGCAAAGGCGGGGTATTGTTTTGTCACCAACGATGTGACCGAAGATATCTATGGCCGCGGGAGTGGTGTGTACGGCGCTGAATTGACCGGCCGGCTCTGGTGTGAGGGGAATTGGTATGGCTGGATGAGTGCCGATTATTTTACCAAAAAAGGGCACGTTGAAGACCCTGTTGCGGGCAATTACCAGACAAAAATGACCCTGGTGCCGCTGGGTTTTGGTTTAAAATATAGCCAGAGCTGGGGCTGTTGGGACTGCTGGAGCGGCAATTGGTATCTTGGTGCCGGTGTGCTGGCAGCGTATGTCAAAGAGCACGTGCACTCGCCGTACGTGATTCCGGAACGGTCCAAGTGGGGGGCTGGGGGTATTGTGAAGGGTGGGTGTCTGATCGATCTCTCGTGCTGTGTTTTTCTTGACCTGTGGCTCGATTATTCGTTTATCAAGATGCACTTCCATGATTCTACGATCCCTCCCGTTGTGCAAGGGCGCAAAGCAAACGTGAGTGGGTGTGGCATTGGGGCAGGGTTGGGCTATCGGTTTTAATTGAGTTAATGCACGCGTGTTTGAGGGGGCGTTATGAAAAGAATGATTAGCGTGGCGCTTGTTGCGGTTTGGTTGTTCGGTAGTTCGACTCTACGTGCTGTTGATTGCGTATATGTAGCGAATAATCGTAGTAATAATGTGAGTGTTATTAATACGTCAGTTAACACGGTGATGGCGGTAGTACCTGTTGGTGAAAGCCCGGTTGCAATGGCGCTTGCGCGTGATGGGAAAAAATATATGTGGCGAATATTGATAGCAGTAGCGTGAGCGTTATGAGGACGTCAGACAATACAGTGGTGAAAACCATAACAACAGGTGCAAGTCCTACTGAAATCGCGATTGCGCCTGATGGGACAAAAGTATATGTGTTGAATGAGGGTAGTAGGAATGTAAGTATTATTCAGGCCTCAGATGATACGGTGGTTAAAACGCTTGCAGTCGGAAAAATGCCAATTGCGATTGCAGTTACCCCTAATGGGAAAAAGGTGTATGTGGCGAATCGTGGTGGTGGTACGGTAAGTGTTATTAAGGCATTAGATGATACGGTCGTAACAGCGATACCAGTTGGTGAATTACCGACCGCGATTGCGATCTCGCCTGACGGGGAAAAAGCATATGTGATGAATGAGGGCAGCAAGAACGTAAGTGTTGTTAAAATATTGGATGATACGGTTGTCGCAACGGTATCGGTTAGTCAAAAACCGAGTGCAATTGCGATTGCATGTGATGGGGCTAAAGTATACGTTGCGCTTCGGGGTAGTGGTATGGTAAGTGTTATTGAGACGTCCGGTAATACGACGACAACCGTGATGGTTGGCGAAGGGCCTCGTGCAATTGCCGTATCCCACGGGGTTTGCGTGAAGATCTCCTCTGAGAATCTTGGGGAGTTGCTGGAAAAGTTCTCCCAATCGCTTGGTGAGCTTACAAAAGCGGTTCAACGCGTGGGTGTGGTCTGACGAACGCGAAAATGCTACCGGTGAGAGGGTACACCAGTTTTGCTGGGCAAAACCACTACTTCGTAGCCGGTTGTCAGCGCTGGTACCGGGGCGGCATACGCAAGTGCCACTGCAATTTATCGATTATAACCGGGTTACGGGTATCCCGGATACGTACTGGGTTGTGTCTGTGGATGGCCTTGGGAACAAGTCTTCGGCCGTGTCGGTGACGGTGCCGTAACACCCAAAAAAGGCCTCTTGCTTGGGATTTTCTGTTTGCCAAGCGCCTGGTGCTATGCTATGTATCTTCCAAGATCGGGCAAGATCTGGCACCCCGGGGGGCCACAAAAAACCGAGAGAGTTCGGGAATGTTTTATACGAGGGTAGGACGATGAGAAATCTTTTGGTTTGGTGTAGTATTTGTGGGTTGCTGTCCGGTGTAGAGTTGCAGGCTATGAACTGGGCGTACGTGGCCCATAATATGGACCCTGGGCAGGTTACCGTTCTGCAGACTACCAATAATACCGTGTTTGACACGGTACCGGGGCTTGCTGGCCGGAGTGCAAAGGTTGCTTTGACTCCTGATGGCAGCAGAGTGTATGTAACACTAGGGGCCACTCCTGGGGCTGTTGCGGTTATTCGGACGTCAGATAATGAGGTGCTGACAACGATTACGGGCCTTGAAACTATGCCGTGGGGTGTTGCCGTTACACCTGATGGGGCTAAGGTATATGTGACTAATTGGAATATGCCAGGCAAGGTGACCGTTATTCGCACCTCGGATAATGCCATACTAAAGACCATTGCTGTTGCGGACAACCCTATTGCAGTTGCCGTAACGCCAGATGGGACTAGGGTGTACGTGACTCATTGGATTTGGCCTGCTGGGCAGATGACGGTTATTCGTACATCGGATGATATGGTACTTGATACGATTACGGGACTCTCGGCATATCTTGGAGATATTGCTATAACGCCAGATGGGACCAGGGCGTATGTGCCATATTCGAGTGGTGGCGTGCTGGTGCTCCAGATACCGGATAACTCAGTGCTAAAAAACATAACCGGGCTTGATGCCCAGCAGTCTGGCATTGCCATAACGCCGGATGGGACCAAAGCATATGTGGTAACAGCGAATCTTTTTGGAGGTACGCTGACGGTTATTCGGACCTCTGATAATACGGTTCTTAAAACTATTACTCTTGCCACGAGATCTGCAGCGGTAGCTATAACTCCCGATGGCTCCAAGGTATATGTGACAGGGTATGTTACGCCTGGTAAAATTATGGTTTTTCAGACGTCAGACGATACGTTATTGACGACCATCGATGTTGCAGATATGCCGCGTGGTATTGCGACGCTTGGCGGTATGCAACCACCGACAAATCTGACGGGCAGTAAGACGAGTGCTGTCTTTGCGGCACAGATCGATTGGATCAATGTGCTCTCCTGGCAGGCCCCCGTTGGCGGACTTGCCCCGGCAGCATATCGGATTTATCGCACATACACCAATGGGGTATTGTCTGATCTCGTGGGAATAACGATGAATACGTCTTTTACTGACCACAACAGGATTCCTGGCAAGCCATATACGTACTATGTGGTATCGGTGAACTCGTTTGGGATCCAGTCGCTGCCGGTAATTGTGACGGTGCCGTAATACTCAAAAAAGAGCTTGTAAAGAGGCCCTTGCAGGTTATTTGCTGTAGGGGCCTCTTTTTTTCAACGTGATGCGTTGTCCTCTGGTGCGCTTTACTGTTGGGGCTTTTGAGTGGATACTAGGTTGCGCGTGGGGTACATGACGAAAGTTCGGGCAGGGTGAGTTTCTTGTTGCATTCTCGCAGAGCCGTGGTAAAATAAAATCATGTGGGGCTGTAGCTCAGCTGGTAGAGCGCGTGGGTCGCATTCACGAGGCCACCGGTTCGAATCCGGTCAGCTCCACCATCCTGCGCGGCTAGAGCCGCTCCGGATGGCAGGCTCCGCCTGCGCCAAGGCTTCGGCGGACAGGCGCATTTCTCAAATGATTTATAGTTAAATTTTTCTGAAAAAGTAATTTGATACCGGTGAGTTACTTGTATCAATTCCAGGATATAAACTTGCGCTCGTGCGCTTGAATCCTTCGCCCTTGTAAATGCTAAAGCCATTACAGGAGCATGCATGCTCCCGAGGGCAGGCAGGGTGAGCGGGATTTTGGCATGCAAAATTACTTGGTAAAATTGGTGTTATCTCATGTATTATTATGTTTATCTTCTGAAATCAATCCAGAATCCTGACGCTGTCTATGTTGGGTATACGGCAAATCTCAAACAACGTTTTGAAGAACACAATTTGGGCAAATCTCCGCGTACAACAAAGTACCGACCGTGGCGCTTAGAGGTTTGTTGTGCATTTCAAGAGAAAGCAAAGGCCATTTCATTCGAGAAGTATTTAAAGTCTGGTTCTGGAAGAGCGTTTTTGAGTAAGTTTTTCCGCTAGCTGAGCCTGCCCGCCGAAGCCTTGGCGTAGGCGGGGACAGCTCCACCATCCTGCGCGGCTAGAGCCGCTCCGGATGGCAGGCTCCGCCTGCGCCAAGGCTTCGGCGGACAGGCGCATTTCTCAAATGATTTTTATCGCCACGTCGTGGCGTTATTTTTTACCTAATATTAACGTATTTTGTTCTCTGTGCCCCTGTGGGTCTGTAATGCCTAGGGCAAGGTTTGCCGGGGCAGCGGTGTGGGGTGCTCCTGGGGCTGAATAGCAACGTGCTTCTGGTGTGGTAGGTAGGGTTGGCAGAGAGGGGAGACTGGCGCGGGTGCCCAGAGCCTGTTTTGGGATGCTGGGCGATAGGGAGCGGGGCGTTGACTTTAAAATGATTTAATCGCATACTAAAACTAATGGTGAGTACGTAAGTGTCGGCAATAAATTTCATATCTTTATCAGTCCTCTATTGTTCAGGGAATTTGTATGGCAACAAGTAAAACGGGCGGCTCTACATCAAACGGTCGTGATAGTGCTAGTAAGCGCCTTGGCGTAAAGCTCTATGACGGTCAGCGTGTAAGCGGCGGTGAGATTATTATTCGTCAGCGCGGGACGAAGATCCATCCAGGCAAAAATGTCGGCATTGGAAGCGATGACACGATATTTGCGTGTGGTGCAGGAGAGATTCGTTTTCATTTCGGTCCTAAGGGACGAAAGTACGTTTCGGTAGTTTAAGGTAACGAATGCAATGTCATTTTCGTGGAGAGTACTATCATGACCGTCACACGGTATACTATTGATTTCTTGAAGTTCCGTCCATACTGCTATACGTTGTCGCTCTTAATTTTTGCCTCATTTTTCGGGGGCATGTATTATAAGCGCTATTATAGTGCCCGACAGTCGGCATTTTTATATAATGTTGATTTTACCGGTGGTACGCAGGTAATGTTTGATTTTGAAAAACCTGCTAGCAGTGAAGCTATAACGGTTGCTTTGAAGGCTGCCGGCTTTGCTGATGTTTCGATGCGCGAATTCTCGGGTACCAATAAAGTGTTGGTGCGCGTGCAAGACTCTCAGTTTGGTGGTGACGAGAAGCAGGGGCATGACTCCCGTATAATCGTGGATCGTATGAAGGGCGTTTTGCAGCAGCTGATGCCGGACAATAAGCTGACCATCTTGCAGACGGAAAGCGTTGGGCCTGATGTTGGCAAAGACTTGAAACGCAATTCTATTTATGCTGTTTTACTCGGCATCTTATTGATGTTGCTCTACATTTGGTATCGCTTTTGGTCATTTGCGTTCGCCATGGGAAGCGTGGTATCGCTGGTCCATGATGCGGTCGTGGTATTAGCATTTGTCTTGTGGTTTGATTATGAAATTTCAATGACCATTATCGCCGCAGCGCTCTTTGTGCTGGGGTATTCGATTCATGATACCATCGTCATCTTTTCTCGAATTCGTGATCGAATTCATAAAAAGACTGCCCAGGAAAGCATGGAAGATGTGGTCAATATCAGTATTAATGAGACACTCCGCCGAACCTTGTTGACTAGCTTTGCGACAACGTTGGTGGTGGTGGCACTCTTAGTTTTTGGCGGAGAGGTTCTCCATGCACTTTCCATCGCATTGTTGGTGGGGATTGTTTTTGGGACGTACTCGTCTATCTATATCGCGAGCCCCGTCATGCTGTGGCTCTACCGTGAAGAAAAGTGACCGGTGGGTCACGTTCGATTTTAATACTATTTTAATTCCGTTACATCGATTGGTGTAGTGCGTTTTGCAGAGGAATGTGTGCGTGAGAGATCAAGTACTACAAAAAATGAGTTTGGCAGACCTGAATATCCTAGCGCGTAAGCTTGGGATTGTGGGGGCGAGCTTCATGAAAAAAGATGAGCTCGTAGGTCGTATCGTTGAGCTGGAAGAGAATCCTGACAAAGAAGTTGTTGCGGTTGGCGTTTTGGAAAAGCTGCCCGATGGCTTTGGATTTCTTCGCTCGGCGCGAACTGACTATATGTCAGGGCCAGATGACGTCTATGTATCGCCCTCGCAGATTCGCCGTTTTGGGTTGCGGACCGGTGATATGGTCACCGGGGTTATCCGTAAGCCAAAAGAGGGAGAGAAATATTTTGCATTGCTGCGGGTTGATTTGGTAAATGGTGAAGATCCTTCTGAACAGAACGATCGTCCCGGATTTGACCGGTTGACCCCACTGCACCCGGAAAAGAAATTTAATCTGGAGTATAATCCTGAGTTTATTTCCATGCGCTTGATGGATCTCTTTACGCCGATTGGCAAAGGGCAGCGTGGGTTGATTGTGGCACCGCCGAAGACGGGTAAAACGGTCTTGTTGAAAGAGCTGGCGCTCACGATCCCAGCAAACCATCCAGAAGTGCATATGATCATTCTGCTCGTTGACGAGCGACCTGAAGAGGTTGCTGACATGCGCCGAACGATCAAAAATGAAAATACTGAAGTGATCAGCTCGACGTTTGACGAATCAGCTGAGCGACATGTGCAAGTTGCCGAATCGGTTATTGCAAAAGCCAAGCGATTGGTTGAGGCGAAGAAAGATGTAGTGATCTTGCTTGACTCGATTACCCGTTTAGCCCGTGCGTATAACACGACCTCGCCGGCTTCAGGTAAAATCTTAACCGGTGGTATCGATGCGCACGCTCTTCAAAAACCAAAGCGTTTTTTTGGTGCAGCGCGAAATACCGAAGAGGGTGGCTCTTTAACGATTATCGCAACAGCCCTTATTGAAACAGGTTCTCGCATGGACGAGGTTATCTTTGAAGAGTTTAAAGGTACCGGTAACATGGAGATTAATTTGAGCCGCAAGCTCTCAAACCTGCGTATCTTCCCTGCGTTTGACCTTCTTGTTTCGGGCACACGTCGCGAAGAATTGCTCTTGCCTGATGAGACCCTCAAGAAGGTTCACGTGCTCCGCAAAGTCCTGTCGACCATGAACACGGTCGAGGGTATGGAGTGGCTCATCGAAAAGATGAAAAAGTGCAAGACCAACGAAGAGTTTCTTGATCTTATGAGAAAAAATGGCGGCTCATCTGCCGGTGGCTCTGGGTCATCCAAGTAATAAAAAAAATATTTTGTGGCACGTTCCGGCTCGTTAGTGGAACGTGTTTGCAAGGTTCTGGAGCGACGCGCTCAGGCGCTTCAGGGCTCTTTGGGGTGCGCCAGCTATAATCGTGGCGAGTTCGCCCAACAGCGGGTCTTTGCTGCGTAGGTCTTCTTTTGAGAAGCTTATTGCCCAGTGCCTGACCGCTTCCAATACATCCGGTGGGAAAAAATCTTTTTCTGCCCATATTTTAACTCTTTTTTCCATTGCGTTCACGACGTCCTTAAGTGGCTGTTGCGTGATAGTCTGCTCTTGCACCAGGTGTTTTAACTGTACTATGGCAGCAATAGTGGCCCATCGTTTTTTCATGTCACCAAGATCGGTCTCAGTTATGCGTGGCACGTAATCAAGAAGTGCCGTGCAGGCGTTTTGGATAGCGATTTTGGGAGATTGCTTGCTGGTGGCGATCTTTTCCAAGCCAAGCGCGAGCGCAAGAATTTTGGTAAATATATTTGTGTGGCCCGGAATATGCCCAATAATAGCTGCTAGAGATAGCTGTTGGTTTTTAGTTGCAATATACTGGCTGGGTGGCTCTGCCGCGTAGACAAATGCGTAGGTCCAGAGACGCTGCTGTTTTTTTATGCTTTTAGCTGTGTTTTGTATGCCCGTTTCCAGGCTTGCTGCCTGGATCGGATCGTATGCCATGCGGGCCAGCGACATAAAGCATATAAGCGCCCCATCGGTTTTTTCTGCGAGATACCCCTTTGGCGCGCTATCCAGAAAGTCTTTTCGCAATTGTAAAAAATGGGGGAGTGTGTTGAGATAGTCAACGCCGGTAGCCATACGAGCCAGCTGCTCCTGTTCGGGTATGCTCTTGAGCATGCCGTAGAGCCTTGTTCCCATGTCCTCGATAGCTTTTAACTTGTCTTCTGGTGTGGTAGCCTGCAACCAGGCCGCTTGTGCGTTTTCTACGCATCGATTAATGGTATATTCGGTGTCAGGCGTTAAGTGTGTGCATAATAAAATTTTTGAAAAAAAGACAAGCGCTACCAACGTTATACACCTGTAAAATTTCATGCGAACCCCCTATGGGTTTTGATATCTATACGTTTGGAGGTAGCTTGCCACGCCGTTGGCTTTCGTGTCAATAATACCCAAAAACTCTAGCTTCCCAGACTCTTTTTTTTCTAAGCTCTTGCCAGGTAGTAGGGAATCTCTTATAGGGGAAAGGGTTGAGGTATGGGACTTTTTGTTTTGCGTATACGCGCTGTGTGCGCGCTTATTTTTGGCTTGGTCCTGGCTGCGCATCTGTCTGCGTCCAGTCTGGACCATCATCTGGTCGATATCATCTCACTAGACCAAACGTTTGTCTGCGATATTCGCTATGCGACAGCCAATAATTTTACGGGTCAGGTCTTATATCCGTCGACCAGGTGTCTACTTGTCGAGCCGGCGGCCCGCGCACTAGCCGGTGTGCAGCAGCAGTTGAAAGCCGTTGGGCTGGGTCTCAAAGTCTGGGACGCCTATCGGCCACTTTCAGTGCAGCAGCTTATGTGGGATAATTTTCCACAATTTCATGCCTATATAGGCAATCCGGCGGTTGGGTCTAAACATAATCGGGGCGCAGCGGTTGATCTGACGCTCGTCGATTTGGCAACGGGCCAAGAACTTGCAATGCCCACCGGCTTTGATGATCTTTCAGAGCGTGCACATCGTCGCTATCCCCACACGCCACTACAGGCACGTGCCAATTGCTACTTGCTTGAGATTCTTATGGTGGCAGCAGGCTTTGAGCCGCTACCCCACGAGTGGTGGCATTTTAACTGGCATGCATGGGCAGAATATCCTCTGCTTGATGTGGTTGCCGAGAGCATCTAATATTCGTTCTGGACAATTAAGCCCCGCGGTTTTTAGGCGCGGGGCTTATAAAATTATTTTTTGAGCCGTCCTGCGAGTTGCGCGAACGAGTTACTCAGGTTTCCAATCAGTGTTCCAAGCTTTGCTTCTAGCTCTTTAAGCTCTTTGGTAGCCTTTTTTTGCATGATTGCTTTAATTTTTTCTAGCCATGGATCCGGCTTAAGAATTTGTGGTTGCGTTTTCTCAAAATTGCTCCAGACGCTGGTGGCAAGTTTGTCTGATTCAGCCCAGCCGAGAACCATTGTTTCCATTGCAGCAAGAATCTGTTTTGCTGATGCTAGCTTTTTTGGTGTGGTTGCTTGTTTGAAACTAACTATAGCAAGTATATGCTGGTGCTGATCCTTCGCTTCTCCGGGACTGGCGACCTGTGAGATATAGGCGATGATTGCGGGGGTGAGCAACTCTATGGCTGACTCAGTATTGTTGGCCATAAACTCGTTAATTTGTTGTAATGGATTTTCTTTTGGATCGATGATTTTTGGGAAGATTTTCGTTGCTGCCAGCTGGAGTTCTTTCTCTGTTACGTAGCCGCTGGGGGGCAGCGAAGTGAGTTTACTTAAAAGGCTCTTCCATTCGTCGGTCTGTTCCTCGGGGGCCTTTTCGTTGATATCTTTTTCCAAGAGCGCAAATTGTTTTGGGTCTGCTGCGAGATGCTTATCTGTGCCCCTGAGCAACGCTGTTATTATGGGCCGGTCCTTCCCCGCCAAAAGATTATCTATCTCCGTAGCATTGGTTTCAACAAATTTCAGGATATTTTCTCTCAGCTGCGTGAATTCTGGCTTTGTATGCAAAAAATCATAGGTATTTGCTGTAAGCTCTGGAGAGGCTTTTTCTGGTAGAAGCTTGCGAAGTTCAGTGCCCATAGTAGTCAGAGCCTGCAGAGCCGCCTTATCTGCTTTTACTACCTTAGCCCACTCATTGGTGGCGTCGGTAACAAACTTTCCAAGTGCATCTTCGCTGCCTTTATCAAACTTCATGCTCCATATGGTGCCAGAAAGGCACAATAAAACAAGTAGCGCATTGTGTGTATATGTAAACTTCATACGAAAATCCTCCTGAGGGATCAGTGTGTAAATAACCTAGGGCCAGGCTACTACAAAACGTATGGGAATATCTAGAAAACCAAAAACCCCGTTTTCCCAGGCGCGGGGCTTTTTAAAATTATTTTTTGAGCTGCTCTGTTAAGTTGGTGAATGAGCCACTTACGTTTCTGAGCGCCTGCTTGATGGCCGCGCGCTGCCGCGCTTTCTTACTTTCTGCGATAATGCTATTTTCAAGCCATTCGGCATAGGCCGTAACAGTTTCTGAAAATACTGGCTGTTCCCGTAAGTTTTTTAGGATGTTTTGGGTCTTTTGGATATCTTGTGGCGAAATATCGCCCTCTGAGGCAAGCAATTCTACCTGTTCGCGCATCTTCGTGAGCAGTGGTTTTACGTTGTCATTTTTCTTATCCCGTTCTGCCTCAAATACCCGATATGCGCTTCCTCCACCCCATCCAAATGAGATGTCTTGAGCTTGGATGCGGGGAATATACTTTTCTATGGCTTTTTCTACAAGTTCGATTGCTTCTGCGGGTGCATTGTTTTCATTCTCCCAGTGCGTACGGTAGGTAGCCAGAGTAGCGAGAGAACCAAGAATATCGGTGGGTTCAAGAAATTTGACCAGTGGGTCTTGGTAGAGTTTTGGTTGTGCCGCCAGAATATTCTCGACGGCCTGTAGGAGCTGTTCTGCGGTGGTGTAGGGGCCGGGGGTATGCATCTGTGCATTAAGGAGATCAATCCAGTCTAGGGCGGGAATATTTGACCGGGCGATGACCGGTTGCTGAGCCGTAACGGCATGTTTTTTATAGGCAGCAGCCGAAAGCATCTCATCAAAGTCTTGGTTAGGATATTCTGGCTGCCCGAGGCGTTTGAACTCGGTGGATGGCACGCTGCCATAAAACTCAAATATTTTGATGTAGAGGGTGACCAGATCGTCCAGGGTGCTCAGGTATTCGTAGAATGCTATGCGCTCTTCTGGTTTTGAAATATTGATGGCGCCTTGTACCACGGTGTTCACGCTCTGCCTAATTTGATCGAGCGCCTCAAATTTTTTCTCAAGGCTTTTTGATTGTGCATTTTGCCATATTTGTACAACTTTTGGGGCTATGTTTTTGAGATTTTCTTCAACGTTTGCTGGTAACTTCGCGCCCTCTATGGTGCCAGACAGGCACAATAAAACAAGTAGCGCGCTGTGTGTACGTGTAAACTTCATACTCAAAACTCTCCTCAGGGATACGTGGGCAAACATTCTGGGGCTAGGCTACCACAAAACGTGTGGGAATATCTAGAAAACCAAAAGCCCCGCGTTTTGAGTTGCGGGGCTTTTGGGCCGGTTATTTTTTGAGATTTATAGTGAGCTGAGCAAACGAGTCGCTTAATTGGGTAAGCGCTTCTTTTAGTATATTCTCCCTAGATATCTTCCCCTTCTCACGGGCCTCTAAGATCTTTTGCTTCAAAGGCTTGTGCCCACCCTTTGGGAAATTTTCAAGATCATACACTAGCTCCCCCGCTTCTGCCCAGCCAATAAGTTTTTGTTCCATAGCGTCAAGAACGGGCTTTGCTTGTTGTTCGAGACTTCCCGCTGCAAAATCGGTCTGCAAAGAACTTAGCTGGTCAATAAAATCCCCACACTTTTTTTTGATCTCCAGATCATTCTTAGGGGCTGCAAGATAGTTGAGGATTGCGTTGCATATGAGCTTGTACTGAGCCTCGGCTCTTTTTATCTTCTTGTTCTCCACGAGCTTTTTAATGTGATAGCTCAGAGCATCGTCAGATTTTTTAGTTTTTAGAAAGATCGTGTTCACGATCTGCTGGAGTTTGTTACCTTCAATCGTCTCAATTTTTGATAAGACTCGATCTAATACCGTATTCCAGAGTTCAGAGGGTTCTTCTGTCGGGACGTTGTTTTCTATCTTATCAAGCTCCCCAAGTGCGGGGCTTTCGGGTCCGACGATGGCATCTGCAAGTGCGTGAATTACATATCTATGGACCGCCAGAGCATCTTTCCAAAACTCGTTTGCTTGAAACTCTTTAGCAAGTTTAAGGCTGGCGAATTGTTCTTGTACTGTTTTGAAACTGGGGATAGCGGTTAGTAGTCCGATAAAGGGCCAATAATCTTTATCTGTGGTGCTTTCGGGTATGGTGTCGCCAAATTTCTTATAGTCCCTAATGCTGTCCATAATTTTCCTGCCTGCCTGCTGTTGTGTTGCTTGATCATCAGCTTTCCAGTCTTTGACGGCTTGGTCGAGTGCTGGGGTGAGGGTATCTGTTATTTTCTTGGTAGCGAGGTCACCCCGCAGGGTGCTAGAAAGGCACAATAAAACGAGCAGCGCTAAGGTGACCTGTGTACCTGTACCTGTAAATTTCATATGAAAAACCCTCCTCATGGACCAGTGTGTAAATAACCTGGGACTTAGGCTACCACAAAACGTGTGGGAATATCTAGAAATTCAAAAACCCCCGCGCCTGAAAACGCGGGGGCTGTAGGCATAGAAATTATTTGAGTTTTCCGGCAAGTTGCGCGAACGAGTTGCTCAGGCTTTTTAGGGCGTCCCCGAGTTTTTTTTCAAGCTCTTTAAGCTCTTTTGCTGCTTGTTTTTCCACGATTGCGTAGATTGGGGCAAGAAATGGATCTTTTAGTATTCCGTCTAGCTGTTCCTTTGAAGTACCTGCAAATGTAGTGCTGGGGAATTTTCCTGCTTCGGCCCAGGTGATGGCCTGCTTCTCCATTGCAGCAACAACCTGTTTTACTGGGTCTAAGGCCGCGATGGCCGGGAGAGCTGTGTCTTTTTTAAGGTTGTTCATTATATTCCCAATATATCTGTATCCACGCTGCTCCTCGGGGCCGAGGTCAGTAATTTGTGGTAGGTAGGCGATGATTGCGTTGCAGTAGAGCGGGATGGCCCCTGGCAGGAGTGTGCCTTTTGGGTAATCGGTATCTAGTGTTTGGAGGAGTTTGATAATCTGATCGAATGGATTTTCTTTTGGATCGATAGTTTTTGGGAATATTTTATTTGCTGCTTGCTGGAGGATTTTTTCTGGTACGTAGCTGCTTGGCTCTTTGAGAGTGGCTTTCAACATTTCTTCCCAGAAACTAGCTTTATTTTCGTCCGGTGTAATGCTGGCTCTTTTTTCCAGAAGGGCGAATGCTTTGGGGTCTTCTGCCGTGCGGGCCGGTGAGTCAATAAATAACGTACAACTCAGTCTTATTTTATCGAAGTCGGCTTTTGCTTCTTGCAACTCCTTTTCATGGGCAGCCATGAAGCTGTCTGTATTTTCTCCTAGCGCGGGGAATGCTTGCTTGATCGTTGGGTCGGTGGTCAAAAAGTCACCGGCTAGTGTTATGAGCTCTTTGGGCTCTTTTGCTTTTTTGCCGGGGAGCGTTTTGGCATATTCTGTAAGGAGCGCGTTAAGATCCTCGGTCATTTTTACCAGGACATTAAAGTGTTCTAGGGGATCTTTTGCCGTGCTCCAAGTCTTGGTGGTGTCGGTGACCAGTTTTTTGAGCCCTTCCTCGGTAGTTTTGTCAAACTGCATGCCCTGCAGGGTGCCCGACAGACAAAATAAAACGAGCAGCGCGCCCAGTGTACCTGTACCTGTAAATTTCATATGAAAAACCCTCCTTTAGAGATGAGCAAAACTTATTCTGGGGTTAGGCTACCATAAACGGGGGGAAAAGATCTAGAAATTCAAACCCCCTATTTTTTGAGTTTTTCTGCAAGTTGCGAGAGCGAGTTGCTCAGGTCTGTAAGCTTTGTGTCAAGCTCTTTTGCCGCCAGCCATGGTGCCGTGATTGCTTCGATCTCCTCCTGCGTAGCAACACCCTTGAATGTATCAGTTTTTGCCAATGCATCGATAGTTTTCAGCATGGTTTCTATGCTCTTATTGATGGCTGGATGGGCGCTGTCGAAAGCTGCAAGCTCCTTGATCTCTTTTAAATCACTCCACACGCTCTTCTGTATGATTGCGTCGCCAGGCAGGTCTTTGATCCGATTTGTAACATAGTGGTCGAGAGCCGTGCAGATCTTAGTAATGGCATAGTCAGGGATTTTGGATGCCTTGGGATCTTCGATCGTTTTATTTAGCATAGTCAGTAAATCATACAGCTGTTCAAGTGCCAAATGTTCCTCGGCGTGTTCAGGGTTATACATTTTGTCAAAGGGATCTTGATCCCCCGGGCGTTTGAATGCAAGAATATTGTCGAGAGCCTGTTTGTGGGCTGCTTCAGCGAGATAGGCGTTGCTTGGCGAGACTGCGAGCATTAAGACCATGTCCCAACGAGTTTCAGGGAAAATTTTAGTCATATATTCGAGGTATTCTTTTTGTGCGGCAACACGTGGGAGCAGAAAAACACTTGATCCCAATAACGTGAAGGCCAGCATCTTCTTTTTTGGATCCTTGATAGCATTGATTGCATCCAACAGGGCTTGATCCCTGGCAATGTCTGCGAAGATTTTGGGACATCCTGCTTTGTTGAGATAGTCTATTGACGGGATTATTATTTCTTCACCAGTAGAATCTAGGACTGCCCCAAGCTTCTCGCCGATGGGCCCGAGCGCGTCAATCTTTTGCTCAGCGGTTTTTGCTTTCTTCCATACCTCCTGCATTTCTGTCAGAACTTTTTTAAGTGCTTGTTCTTGCTCTGGGGCCAATTTTTGCCCCATCTTCATGCCGTGCATGGGGCCTGACAGACAGAATAAAATAAGCAGCATGCTCTGTATACCGGTAAACTTCATACGAAAAACCCTCCTTCAGGGACCAGCGTGTAAATAACCTGGGCTTAGGTTACCACAAACAAACAGAAGATGGTTAAGGGTTTGCCATAAAAATTGGCCAAAAAGCAAGAGGTTCGCCTTAGCGGGCTATGCAATCAGAACAAGAAGCTTTTGCTTTTGCGTTAAAGAGGACGAGTATGCCAAATAAGAGCGCGCCGCCATAAACGGCGTAGGCAAAATACCCAAACTTCTGGGCGTTGGCAATGGTGGCTGCGTATAAAATTACGCAAGAGACAGCGCTGAGTGCCGCAAGCAGTCGAGGCGCTTTTTTAAGTACAAAACTAAGTTTTAAGAATGCAAAAACACTAATAGTGTACGCCAGCGTTGAGCTGATGGCCGCAATTTGTTGGAGGGGAATAAGCTGCTGCTGCGCAGAAAAAATCGCACCCCAGACCAGCAGGTGGCTCATGGCAAGGTACCCGATCATGACCAGTGCTCCCACCAAGATGCAGGTGTACGGCGCATAATAAGCGTTTTGCTTTTGGAAAAACCAGCCATAGGGGACATGCCCATTGTCGGCTAAAACCTGCAAGTTCCAGACGTTGCTGTAGAGAATGCCATAGCTGGCACCCAGTGCCGATGAGGCGATGCCGATATAGGCGAGGTTTGTCAGGAGCGTTGCAAGGCTTGTTCCGGCGCCAAATAGCTGGGCAAGCGCGTAGGAAAAAGGTTCCTGGAAACTCGTGAGCGTTGCCAGTTTCATGCCCAAGATCCCAAAGAGCCCAAATTGGAAGAGCGTTACGGCTACGAGTACGATCCCATAGGAGATCATAATGGCGAGTGGCCCGTTGCGCTGTGAATTTTTGATATTTTTGCTCAGCGAACAACTTGCCTCAAAACCGGCGAATGCAAAGACGCCTAATGGTAAACAGGCGGGAAGACCTTCCCAGACGACGCTTTCAGGGGTGAATGAGTGAATGTCAAAAAGCCGTAGCGCTGCATATAGGGCGATGGTAATGGGTATGCTTTTCAGAATGATAAACGCATATTGCACGGGGCGACCCGTTTTCAAGTTAAACGTGATGAGTAGGGTAAAGATGCCAATAATAATCGCGTCGAGTAGCAAAGGCGAATAGCCTTGCAGCGCAGGGCTGAACTGCTGCATAAGTTTCACAAAGACGTGAACCCCAACGCCGGCAGAGCCGAGCTTGCCAATAAAGTAGCCCCAGCAACTCAAAAACCCCCAAAAGGGGTTTACCGTTGCACCAAGCTCATAAAAAGTGCCGCCTGGGTAATAGGCCAATAGGTATGAAAACGCGGCGATCAGGGGAAAAATGAGAAGCCCTACCAACGGATAGGCCAGGGCGCCCAGTGCGCCAGCCGCATGGGTCAGCGGAATACTGTTAATAAAAATACCGGTTCCGAGCATAATGTTGACGTTGACCAGAATCGCTGTCGGTAATGAGAGGAGGCGTGCCATACCCAAAAGTTCCCCGGTTTGGTATCAATTAACGAAAAATATAAAGTGCAATAGATCCCGCAATGGCTGCATTGAGACTTTCAGCCGAGCCAGGCATGTCGAGTGTTACCTGTTCATCGCACAGTGCAGCCCACGCTGGTGGTAATCCATGCGCTTCGTTGCCCACGACCAAAAAGCGTTTCCTGCCGCGCACGACCTCACGTTCTTTTTTACCACCCGTGACCACGAGTGCCGACAGAAAGATGCCCCGTTCGCGCGTTTCGGTACGTAGTTCTTCAAAGCTCATCTGCCAGAGCGCACAATGCGCTAACGTTCCGGCGCTTGCCTGGACGGCTTTTGGGCCAAAAGGATCAGCGCCATCAATGATGACGACCTGTTTTTTGAGCGCTGTAGCCGTGCGAATCAGTGCCCCGACGTTCCCAGGGTCTTGTAAGTTCGCAAGTACCACGCCGCCGCTCAGGGCTGGCTGTGAGGTTATTGGCGGATGGCCAAAAATCCCCAGCACGCCACTGGGTGTGACGCAGGTGCTCATTTTTTGCATGAGCGACGCCGGCACGAGGCGACAAAGCTCTTCAGGGGTCTGCTGGGCGATCGCCCAGTTTGCCTGTTCGGGGGTTATAAAAAGGGTAATGAGTTCGTATGGCGAGTGCAAAAACTCTTCGCATGCACGAACCCCCTCAACCAGAAACTGGCGAGACTCTTTACGTTGTTTTGCCTGCTGTAGTTTGACAGCATGCTGGATTAATTTGTTCGTCAGCGACGATATCTCTTTTATCATGCTTTAAAGATACCCGTTTTATTACAAACATGCAACCCAGAGGCGCTGCCTCTGGACTCCGGCAGGGCCGCGCCCTGCACGGCGTGGGGTTGGGCCATTGGCCGGTGCGCCAGCTTTTTGGTATTTATACCAAGTTATACCAATAGCGCCTTAACTCGCGCGTCTAGTTCTTTCTTTTTTTTCTTCATTTCCTCCATATCTCTATTGAGTCCTTTCTCTTCCTGCCCCTCCCGTAGTTCTTGTAGCTTCTTGGCGATTTTTTCCAGTATCGCTGTGTATTCCTTCACCTCTTCAGTGACGGCTTGAACGAGTTTATCGATTTTTGCTATTATTTGCGGCGCATCGTTGCCCTGCTGCAGGAGCCTTTTGATTGCGGCGAGTAGCTTCTCATCGCTCACGAGTTTTCGAATTTTCTGATTGGCCTTTGCCAGTATTGTTGAGGCGACAAGCTCGTTGGTGAGGGTTGACAGTGATGCCGAAAAGTTTTTGAGTGCGTCATCTATGGGCATATTTGCATGTATAAAACTGCATGCCAGTGCGGCAAATAAGAGCCTCTTGTTCATTCTTGGCCTCCGGTAATAGTGCTGTACAATTTAACTAACCAGAGTGTAATTACAAGAGCGACAGAAATGCAAGAGAAAAGCCCTGGGATCAAATCTGGTTTTGTAAGATTTTTTCGCGATAGTCGTTCATGAGCTGCATCATATAATCAAGATTGTGGATGGTCGCGAGCGTGTAGGCTGCCAGTTCGTGGGCTTTAAAGAGGTGGTGGAGATAGGCGGCGCTATAATGCCTGCAGAGCGGTGCCGTTGAGACCGGCTCGTGCACGTGTTTCCAGCGGGAACTGGTGATATTGAGTGGCCCCTGGGCCGTAAGTAAAATGCCATGACGGGCGCATTTGGTTGGGTACGAGCTGTCGAAGGTGTCAATGCCAAAGGGGATGCAGGCCTGAATTGAGGGCAGATCGCCTATTCCTAGGAGATGGCGCGGGAAGGGTGCGGGGAGATGTGGGGTGGTGGCTGCGACCACCTGGGCCATTTCGTCACGCGTCTTGCCAAGGCTGCCGCCGATGGAAAAACCATCAAAGGGGAGCTTACGCAAGATCGCGCAACTTTGTGCGCGTAGCGCAGGGTCAGTGCCGCCGTGAACGACGGCATACATAATCTGGTTAGCAGTGTTCGCCTTGTGCTCGATAAGCGAACGCTCTTGCCATCGGTGGGTCCGGTTGAACGATTGGAGAAGCGCTTGCGGGCCGATGTGATAGGGCGGTAGTTCGTCCAGAGGAATAATAATATCGGCGCCCAGGGCCTTTTGTGCCTGCACGGACGATTCAGGCGTGAGCATAATCGGCGTGCCATCACGGTATGACCGGAAGAGCGCGCCCTCTTCAGAAATTTTAAGCACGCAGCCATCGTGCTTTTTGGTGCCCTTGCTTTTTAGTTCACTATGCACGCTGCCGTAGGCGAGGCTAAAGACTTGAAATCCTCCGGAGTCAGTTATGATCGGGGCGTTGCGCTGCATGAACGTATGTAGGCCGCCGGCGGCCTGGACGACGTCAGCGCCCGGATGCACGAGTAGGTGGTATGTGTTGCAGAACATAAGCTGAATGCCTACTTCGGCGAGTGTGTGTGCGTCGACAGCCTTGATCGCTGCGTTGGTGGCAACGGGTACAAAGTTGGGTGTCTCAATAATGCCATGCGGCGTATGGATACGGCCAACACGAGCGGCTGATTTGGTCGATTGATGAACTAACTCAAACATAGGTCTATTTTCTTGGCTTATTTTTGTTGAGGGAAGATAACTGTCTGTAAGTATAACAGAAATGGGGCCCGATGAGTACCGGGTTTGACTTTCTTTTCCTAGCCCGGCGCTTGGTGGGAAAAAGAATCAAGTGGTCGTTTTATGGCGAGCGGCTCTCGGTTTTTGATAGTCTGGACTGAAAGATGTGAGGTGTAGGCTGGGGGATGTCGTGATGTGTAAGTTTTGGATAGTTTTGCGTACGATAATAAACAGGGGCCCGCGCCTGTTTATGGTTATGCTTGTGCTGCAAGGAAGCTCAAGTAGAGCGAGTTTTAAGACGCTTGATGACATTATTGGCTTGGTTCAAAAAGCATATCTGCCGTCCTGGTTTGCTACGCTTCAGGAGGGAAGGACGCCTGATTGGCATGCATCAATCTCGCAGGACCAGTTTGCGCAGGTTACCGATGCGTTTGTGGACGCTATGCAGCACTTCGTGGAGCAGACCCCTTGGGTTGGGCCTGAAACAAAGGGGCATGATGCGTTTTGTGTGGGATTGCCCTTTGTGCAAAAAATTTGTGTTGACGAGAAGAAGCGCGTCTTGGTTGCCATTATCGGCGATCTGCACGCTGATGTTGCCACAACAGCGGCCTTTTTTAAGCGGCTTCAACGGGATGACTATTTACTGGACGATGGGACCATAAACCCCCAGTTGCCAAATGGGCTGGACGAGTTTAGGATCGTCTGTCTGGGGGATTATCTTGACCGGGGGAGTGACAGCGTCGGGACCATGACGCTCTTATTGCATGTTGCAACCAAAAATCCGGGGCAGGTGATTTTGTTGCGGGGTAACCACGATAATGCCTGGTTGGTCGATTACCGGCCGACGGGTGGCTCTGCGCAAGAACTGGTACAGCGATTTGGCAAAAAAGGGTTTTCGGCCGTCCGGAAACAGCTCAGGCGTATCAAAAACTTTTTTCCATCAGCCCTTTATTTGGGACAACGGGTTTCGGGGCAGCCAACGCGCTATATGGTTTTTTGTCATGGCATTATCGATTTTGGTTTTAATGCACAGCCTTTGCTGGAAAGTAAACAGGATCAGGCTTTTTGCCGGTATGAGATTGATCACAAAGCAGCACTCAGGAGAGCATTCAAGAAAAAGCCCCCGGTTGCCTTTCCAAAAGCGCTCCAGAATCTCTCGCGAGCCGTTAAACAAAATATTATTCCCCAGCTCTTTCATGAGTGTGACCTGGTGCCTGATGGTATGGATGGCTTGGATGCTGATTTTGTGGGAGAGCATCATGGACGTTTATTTATGGGTAAACATGCGGTACAACTTACCATGCAGCTGCAGAGTACAAAAACGGCCACGGTTTCTGGTGCGGGGCGGGGGCACCAGCATGACGGTGGAGCGCGTGCGCAGCCGATGTCGCAGGCAATCTTTGGGGTTACCTGCAATCCCGCCAAGGGCACCTGTATGCCTCGAAACCCCGGGCATGTTGGGGTGAGCAAGATCTGGGGCGACGATTCGTCAAGAAAAAATGCCGTCTGGGACGGCTGTGTCTGTACGTTTGCCGCCGCGCCTGATATCAATCTCGGACACCTGTTGCGCCAAGACCTTGCCCTGTCTGGAATCGATGGGGATTTTGCTGCTTATGGCCTCTTTAACCTGAAAGACTGGACGCTCCAGGCATGGAGAATTTCGCTCGATGAGATCGCGCAACTAACGGGCATGCGGATCAAAAAGTACGCCAATTTGGTACACAAACAGCGCATGCCGGCTAGCGTTATCGCCAACCGGCATGCAGATTAGACCAAAGCCTTGGCGTAGGGGGAAGCTTGTCGAAGGGTCCCGCCTACGCTCTCAAGTTCTAAGCCCCCGCCTGCAACCGCTCCGCCTGCCCTCCGGAGCATATAGGTACTCGATAAAACCTTTGCGATGGCAAGTGCAAAGGACGGGTCCTGAGTGAAATCGAAGGATACGAGTGGGCAAACGCGCTACGGTGGGTAGGCTCCGGACACGGGCGGGCAACCATGCTACGGCGGACAGGTCTCTGGCGCTTAGTGGCCTCTATAGCCGCGTCTGTGCAGGGGTCTTCGGTGGTGTTCGCGGCCACCGATCTCAGGGGCTTCGTGTGGCCTGCGCCCTCTTTCACGCTCTTCTTTTATGCGCCGAGCCAAGTCAGGATGTGCGTCGATCCACACTTTCTGTTGTCTCGCCCACTCAGCTTGTATGGCTTTCCAGGCGTTGCGTGCAGCTTCTCGTCGAGGGTCTTCTCGGCGTATGCCTCTACGTCGCGGGTCATGGAATGGCCTGAATAGCATCTCGTGTCGTGCAAATTCTGGATAGGTGGTTTTCCACTCTTCCAACCTGGCTTTTCGGTCTACCTGTATCGTTTCCCAGCCAGCCAGGGCTTCTTCCCGGGTTGGGTCCTCAACGAGCAACCGTGCTCTTACGTCAGTCCAGCTTGGACCGGTACCATGGCGGCGTGGGGCAATGCCACGGTGCATTCCCTCTCGTGGCCTGATGTCTGGGTGCCGGCGTGGATCAATTTCAGGGCGCCTTCTCTCTATGTCTGGAGCCGGGGGGAGGCAGGCGTGTCGAAGTTCCCGGAATTTTTCTTCCCAATGTGCTACGTATTGGACTGCGAGTTCGTCAGTCACCGGTTTCCACTGTGCTCGTGGCCTATCGCCGTGTCCCCTGCGTTCCCAGGGTCCTCTGTGTCGTGGTCTGCCCCGAAGTTCCCGGGGATCCCTGCGCCATGGTCTATCGAAGTGCTCTCTGCGTGGCGGGCCCATGCGGCGCAATCCACCGTGTGCGTCGACTAGCGCTCGGTTGGCGGTACAGAGGTTTTTGATTTCTGGCAGTTGGGCTGGCCAGTCGCCCGGGTGTGCTCTCAAGACAGCGACAACCTGGTTTAGAAAAGCCGTCCATCGTGCTTCCCCGACGAGGGTATCCAGTGAGCCTGCAAAGCGTCTCAGCGCACGGTCGAGTTCGACATCGTCGCGCATTGCCTTTGCGCTTGGGACGATGCAGAGCGCGAGCGTGCAGAGTAAGAATTTTTTGTTCATACCGTGTTCCTCAAAGTTCCTCAAAAAAATGGTCATTAACCTGGGGGCAGTCTAGACCAAATGTGCGCAAAGAAGCAAGGGTGTGTAGTGGGTTTTCCGGGGAGCAGATATTGGTGTGTTGGGCGTGAAAAAAGCTGGGGGCGGAGATTGCTCCCCGCCCCACCCATATGTTTTATCCTGCCCGCTATTATCTTTTCACTGCCTTTTTTATGTTCTGGAATTCTGCGTAGAGGTCTTGGATCTTTTTGTCATACTCGATTATTTTTTTTGACGCATTCTTCGTTACGTCCGTCGGGAACGCGTCTTTGAGCGTTTTTATCATGAGCTCCAAAGCTTCCTGATGTTTTTTCTCAAGCGTGACCTTAGAGCTTGGATTTTTTACTTGGGTCAATAGAATGCTCGCTTCCTCTATCCAGTCACGCGGTGTCACTCTTGGTGTTGCTTTCCCTTTTATGCCCGGTTTTTTCTCTCCCGGTTTTTTTTCTCCAGCTTTTGGGTCGCCTTTTTTCATTTTTTCTTCGAGCTCCTTTTTCATTTTTTCTTTAGCTGAAAGCTCTTTTTTCTCAGGCTCGTCTTTTTTTTCCTTGCCTTTTTCTTCTTCACCGGTCTTTTTTAATTTTTTACCCCTCCATATGGCTTCAAGCAAAGCAGACCGCCCTTTCTCGCCAGAGGGTTTCTCTTCCTCTTTTTCTACAGAGGCCCCCTCCGCTTCCCAGTTTTTCAGCGCGATCTCATAGTCTTGCCATTCTTTTACGAGTTTCTTGGTTTCTTCTTTGCCGTAATTCTCTAGGTTTTTCTTATAATTGTCTTGTATTTTTGCGAACTGCTCATCGGTCATGGTTTTAGGCTTTGGTGGCGGTGGTATCGGTTTGACGGGTTTTTTCCCTGCGGGTTTTTTTGGCTTTGGTCCGCGTTCTTTCGCCTTTTTCTCTATTTTCTTCTTCTCTGCCGATGTTGAGAGTGTAAACTTTAGGGTTTGCAGCGAGGCCGAGAAGTCTTTGAGCGCCTTATCCATCGGCCGTATCGTCATGATCAGGCACAGCGGCAAGCCGAGTGAAAGTCCAATAATTACCAGCTTTTTGTTCATTACGTGTGCTCCTGTGTAGGGGATTAAACATCAGGGGCATTCTACCCCAGAGATGCATGAAAAATCAAGAGGCCAGGGGGAATGGAGATTCCCCCCGACCCAGCTTTTTGCGTTATTATTATTATTATTATTATTATTATTCCTCTTCTTCTTCAGGTTCTTCTTCAGGCTGTTTCTTAAATTTTTCTTTAAGTCTTTTCTTGAGGCTCTCGTCCACCGGCTTTTCTTCCCAAGGCTTTTTTCTTGGATGAGACTTTCCTTCGGGTGGCTTTTCTGATGGCTTTTCGCCCGCCGGCTTAAACCTGTCCAAGAGCGCTAAGGTCAGGATTAGTTTAGTTGGTTTTTTTGCTGATTTTTGGCCGGTTGTTATTTTGGGTAATGTGGCCGTTTCGATGTAGCGGTAACCGGCGAACTTTTTATCGTCAACCGGCTTGTCTTTCCCCCCAATACGTACGGGAATTTTCTCAAGATCAACCATTTTTATTTCTTGAAGGGCATCTGCGAGGCTTTCGTCCTCTAGTTTTTTAATCGCTTGTACTTCGACTAGTTTTGCCCATAATGGGCCCTTTTCTCCACCCGGGTAGGAAAGAAGCGTCATGCCCATTGGTGCCATTGGCGCCATTCGGGGTGGCTTTGGCTTATCTTTTTCGGGTGGTGGGGGTGGTTTTGGCTTGTCTTTTGGAGGTAGTGGGGGTTGCTTTTTCTTCTCTCTTGGTGGGACTGGTGGTGGTTTGGGCTTGAGTGTATTTTGTAAGGTTTGCAGCGAGGACGCGAAGTCATTGAGCGCTTTGTCCATGGGCCGGATTGCCATGATCAGGCACAACGACAAGCCAAGGGAAAGTCCAATTAACAACAGTTTTTTTTTCACCGTGTATGCTCCTGTGTAGGGGATTAAATATCAGGGGCATTCTACCCCAGGGATGCGCGAAAAATCAAGAGGTTTGACCGGCCCTGTGTTGGCAGGCTTTTACCATTTCCATCGCATTTCAACTTCGCCGCCCCAGTCGCCGCGCGAATCACGTAGGACGCGCAGTGCGGTGTCGTCAGTCAGGTCATATTCGCCTTGGACCATGACGTCTTCCGGCAAGCTAAAGTTTTTCTCGACCGAGCCGCGCAAGCGATCATTAAATTCAACGGTCACCGTCCCTTTAAGCCCGCCACGGCCTTTCTGGTCGGTAAAGCGGGGGATAATTTTTACGTACTTGAGTGGCGAAAAAAGCGTGCCTAAGTACCGGCGTGTCCACGAGGCTGTTTCGCTTGAGCCTATTAGTAGTTGCTCGACGTTTTCCATCAATACCCGTGGGACGGCAATGCCAAGTGCTCCGTCTTCAGAGCCGCTTAACAGGAGAGTTAAAATTTCTTCTCGATCCAACGGTGGCGATGAGTCAAACTCTACGACCGGTGCTTGCGCCGTGCCAGACAGCTGTAGTTCGACGGCATATTTTTTGATGGTATTGCGGGCGACAAGGATAATGGTAGGATCCTGCATATTGTGTGGATCGAGTTTTAACGAGCCTCGTGTGATAAAGAGCGGTCGATAAGGGAATGCCAGCGAGCCTTCGACAAAGTGCGCTTCGCCACCCCAGACAGGGTTTGCAGCGTTGCCGGTGCAGGTTATGCCTGCCTGCACTTGCGCGTCCCAGAATGGTGTTTTCATCTCAATGGGTGTTTTTGTTGAGCAGGAGAGATCAAACTTGCAGCTGCGTAGCCAGTCGGGTAGCTCTTTACCTGGTCCTTCCTGAGAACCCACAAGGGGGAGTGTGCGCACCAGTGCGCGCCGAAATTCTGCAGATAAAAGATTTTCGTTGAGATAGGTGCGATCAAGCACGAGCATCGCATGTACCAGTGGTGCCTGCTCCGCCACATATTCGAGGCGAACAAGCCCTGAAAATTGTGTCCAGGCATGGTTTTTCCAGCTCACAAAATAATTTTTTATCTGGATTGGTAGATAGGCTGTTTGAAGTGCCCATTGGTCATCAAGCGTGATGCGTGCGCGAGACGCCGTTATTTCTCCGCGGGCAAGTTGCACGCGCAGGTCTTTGCTCACCAGTTCACGCCTGCGTAGGTCAAGCAGGGCGAGGCCACCGGCCTGACGAATAACCGTTTGGATAAAGGGCATGTAGATGCGGCATTGTTCAAGTGCCCAGCGAAGCTTGAGCGTCCCGTCAGGGAGCCTGGTTCCGGTTGTTGCCAGTCGGCCCGGTTTTCCTGATGCCTGATTGAGTACGATGCCATAGGCTTGAGCCAGCGGCGCGAGAAGATCGAGCTGAACGGATGCCTTAAACTGGCCATCAAGAGTGCCCGAAAGGGCTATTTTGTGCTGCTTCATGAGCTTGTCGGGGATGTCTGTGGGTGTTACGCCCGGCTTGAGGGCGAGCTGAATGGCAATAGGGGTTTTGTCCCAGCTGCCCGCGATGTGCACCATCTCAGGGCTTATCTGGTAGGTGCCGGAGACCGGTACGGCGGGTGGTGGGGCAGAATGATCTTCTCTCGCGCGCTCGAATCCTTCGACGGGCTTCCCCCTTCGCCAAGGCTCCGGAGGACAGGTAGGATGAGCGGGAAGGTTGCGTGTGGGCGCGAGTGCGACTCGTGCAGAGAAGTTCCCTGCAGCAGTGACTTCTGGTTGCCAGGTGGCGCGAATGGTGCAGGCGCCATCATGAATTTTTATGCCGGGAAGTTCAATAGTGGTGGGTAACGTGACGGTGACGATCCCCCCGTTCCAACTGCCATCAAGTTGCCAGGTGGTGCGAATGGGGCCGGAGCCAGCAGGGATTTGGACGCCAGGAATTTTTAGGCTTGGTGGCGCCTGGAGGCTCAGGTGCCCTTCCAGTGAGTTGTTTGCAAATGTCAGGGACGTCTGGAAGCCCGGAAATTTCTGGTGGGATTCTAGTGATCCTGTTATTTTTTTGTCATGCTTCTGGAACTGGAGTGCTGCGTCAGGTAGGGCGTATCCGGCTATTTGTACTTGGCTGGTGCTGGCCTGGGCATCGACGTTATTGCCCCAGGCTGCAAGGTTACTGCCGGCAGGCAGGGTTGTGGCGATTTGGAGGGTCCCCTGCACGGGATATATTCGTGCGGTTGGCAAGAGATTTGTGAGCACGCCAAATGGGCCTGAAATTGCTGCATGAAGGGTTGTTTGTAATTTGGAAACATCAAGTATTCCGGTTATGGTTATTGCGCCGGTTATTTTTGTGTGACGCTTGTGGACCTTGAATGAGATGTCCGGTACTGGATAGCCGGCGATCTGTAGCTGGCTGATGCGAATGTCGGCGTCGGCGTTTTTGCCCCATGCAGCGCCAGTTACTGGGATGGGTACGGTTGCCGATACGTGCGCATTTCCCTGCGCCGGGTAGGTTTTCAGGGCGGGAAGTAGCTTTGTGAGGGCACTTAAGGGGAATGTGCCGGTTATCTGCAAATCATCTTTTCCCAGCGTTCCTTTGGCTTGCAGGCTGCCGGCATGCTGCTGGATGGTACCGGTCCAGAGCCGGTCTTGCCAGTCCAGTTTTATGGCGTAGGTTCCGGGCAGGTAGTGGGGTGTTGTTGCCCGCAACTCGGCTTTTATGGTTGGGGCCTTTGCCTTATCTGATGGCACCAGCCAGGTGACCTGGCCATTTCGTATGCTGCCCAGGGGTGCGCCGTTCTGGTAACTTACGGCGTCAGTTATGCCTATTACTGTCTCCCAGGCGCCTGGGGTCTCAAATGTTGATAGGAAAAAGTGGCTGGTGCCTGAGTAGCCCTGCTCTGCGCGCTTGCTATTGCATCCTTCGACAGGCTCAGGATGAGCGGGGGGAGCGCGTCTTTGTTTTGGTGCATATGGGCAGGTTCCCTGTTCGAACACATGCAGGGTGGTCTTCTGGAGCGTGCACGAGCTTATGGCGATGGGGATTGCAAACTTTGCCGGCTCGAGCCATTTCTGGATATGGCTCATGATCGGCAGGGCGTCTTGGATGGTTGCGGCTTTTGGGTTGAGGTGTGAGTGCATGACCGCCTGGTCAAATACGAGCGTTAACTTGAGCATCGAATGCGTTTTGAGCAGGTCAGTCCAGACCCATGCGATGGCAAGGCGCGGGGCGTCCCAATGCCAGCCATCGCCCTCAGCATGGACATTTTTCATGAGCAGATGGCCCCGAAAGAGCCGAATGCGAGTTATTGATCCCTGCACCTGGCAGCTGTAAAGCGAGCTTAAAAGCTTGCTTAGTTCACGCTCGGCTTGTTGGATTGCCCACGGGTCTTCTTGGACCCATAGCACCGTTGTCCAAAGGGCCAGTAAGATCGAGAAGACTATCCAGCACGTATTACTCGTGAACTGTCGCAACCGAAAGAACTTCTTCAATGGTAGTTAGTCCTGCTTTTACTTTTCGCATGCCATCTTCAAGCAACAGGGTCATGCCGTCCTGTTGCGCCTGTCTCTGAATGAGGGTCATTTCCGATCGTTCAATGGTTAAGCGCATGATGCCCGGTGTCATCTGCATGACCTCAAAAATGGCCAAACGTCCCCGGTATCCCAAGTTTAGGCAAACTTCGCAGCCGATTGCATCATAAAACGTAATGCCTTTTGCTTGCGCTTCTGAAACGCCAACTTGGCGGAGCATTTCGATAGGAGGATGGTACGAGCGTTTGCAGACGTCGCAGAGCTTTCTGACCAGACGCTGCGCAATTACTACACTAACTGATGACGCTATAAGGTATGGTTCGGTGCCCATATCGATCAAACGCGTGACGGTTGCAGCTGCGCTGTTTGTATGGATCGTGCTTAAAACCAAATGCCCGGTGAGAGCTGATTGGATGGCGATTTGGGTCGTTTCTGGGTCACGCATTTCACCAATCATGATAATATCAGGGTCTTGGCGCAAGAATGAACGGAGTGCTGCGGCGAATGTCAGCCCAATCTGTTCTTTGACTTGGACCTGCCCAATGCCCTTCATCTGGTATTCGACGGGGTCTTCGACCGTAAGAATATTGACTTCTGAGGTGTTTAACTCGCTTAAAATCGAATAGAGGGTCGATGTTTTACCCGAGCCGGTTGGGCCGGTGAGCAGGATAATGCCGTTTGGCTCGTGAATTGCCGACGATATTATATGCAAATCTCGCTCGCAAAGTCCTAATTGTGGCAATGCTCCAAATGTTCTTGTTTTATCTAATAGACGCATGCTGATCCGCTCGCCATAGACGATGGGAAGGACCGATACGCGGACGTCGATTGCCTTGTCTGCTATTTTGATTTGAATACGCCCGTCCTGCGGTTGGCGCTTTTCGGCGATATTTAGGTTTGCCATAATTTTTATTCGTGAAGAAAGGGCGGCCTGAATGCGCTTTGGTGGGGTCATGACGGTGTAGAGAACGCCGTCGATGCGATACCGTATGCGAATCTCTTTTTCAGAGGGCTCGATATGAATATCAGAGGCGCCGCGCTTTACCGCCTGATAAAAAATATGGTTAACCAGCCTGATGATGGGCGCCTCGCTGCCACCCATGCCAATAATGTCGTCTTCTTGCATTTCCCCAAAATCGACGACGCCTTCAAGCGCCTGCTCTTCCTCGAGCTCTTCGATCATCTCTTTGGTGCCCTCGAGGGGATAATACCGGTTGATGGCATCAGTAAGAACACTGCGGGGCACGACGGCGATGGGCGTTTTTTCGCCAAAAATAAGCCTAAGCTCGTCGATTGGCTGGTAAGCGAATGGGTCAGCCACGCAGAGCATGATCTTGCCGTCGACGATGATGGGCATGGCGACTGCCGTGCGTAAAAATTGAAGCGATACCCGTACGAGCACCTCGGGATCCGCCATTTTTTCGGTGATTTGGTCGAAGAGGGGGAGTTCAAACTTTGCGGCGTAGGCGCGTGCCAGGTCGCGGTCGCTGACGAGGTTGCGTTCGCGCAGAAACGTGGCGATCGGCATTCCCGCGTCCGTGCTTTCCTGTTCGTAGGTGCGTCGTGTATCGGCTGAGATGATCTTGAGCTCAACCAATAATTCGGCAAGTGATTTTTCAAGCATTGCAATATACCTTTTGACTACCTTTTGACTGCCTTTTTGGCATAGTTTCCTGCGCAACAATATCAACATAGCACAGACGTTGCTTGCCCGAAAGTGACCCCTGTGATATCTTACATGATGTTTCCGTGCTTTTCCTGTAGCTATTTTAGTGAGTATAACGGTATCATGACCATACAAAAAAAATCTAGTTTTTTTTCTTTAGTATCTCTTTTTCCTCTTCTGATCTGTCTTGGTGTTGGCTGCCGAAAACCGACCCCTGTAAAAAGTGTTCCGGCTGCTATTCCTGCTGCTGAGCCAATTGCTCAGGAGATTTCTAAAGAGGCCAAAAAAGAGCCTAAGCAAGAAAAACCTACGCAGCCTGTCCAGTCGGTACCGGTAGAGGATGTAGGGAGCTATGCGCCGAGCAAAAAAATCAAGACTATGACGCTTGATGAGTTAACCAAGGCGCGTGCGTATTATGTAAAATATGACAAACAGGTGCAGCTTGCCGATACGCTGGAGCGGCTTATTGCGCTTTCGCCGGATCATGAGATTATCCAGCCGTACCTGCGTGAATTTGCTGAGCTACAGTTTAAGCGCGATATTTTTGCCGAATCTGAAGTGCTGTACCAGCGCTATACCCAGCTCTATCCCGGAAGCCCCGATGTTGCCTATATGATGTTCCAGGGGTTGCTTTCGGTCTACAAGCAGCTACGTCCGGCAAGTCATGATCTGACAAAGGTTAAGACGCTGCTCGAGCAGTCTAAAGATTTTCTCAAACGTTTTGGGGAGACGCACCAGTACTCTGAGCAGGTGCAGCAGTTAATACGTACTGCGCAGGTCATGCTCTTAGAGGGCGAATATTTAAGGGCGCTTTCGTCGTTGAAGAAAGATGCTTATGCGCACCGGATAAGTGACCTGCAGGCGGCTATGCGTCGTTTGACCTATATTGAAACAAAAGTGTTGTCGCAATTGCCCGAAGCCCCAGAGGTTCTTGATAGCGAACTTAAGCGTCTTTTGGGTGAACTGAAAACAGAAAAATATACGGCGCTCAGCCCTGACGATGCGGCGACACGCGAAGTGCTTGTTGGAGTGCTTTCTGAAACTTTTGAGGTCTTGGCCCAACTCTGCGAACATTATCGATCATCGCTCAAATACCCAGTTCCCTCTGAAGGCTGGTTTTAATGAGCCTGGAGACTATGGGGGCTCGTAAAAAGCTGGGTTCGCGCGGCGAAGCCGCGGTTGCTGCCTACCTACAAGAGCACGGTTTTACGATCTGTTGTCTCAACTATGCAAGTAGGCTGGGCGAGGTTGATGTGATTGCACAGGGCCGCGATGTTCGGGTGTTTGTCGAAGTTAAGACACGTGTCTGTGAGCAGGTGCCGTTAAGTGCTCTCGTGAATTATCCCAAGCAACGCAAAATTATAAAAACAGCGCTCCAGTACAATCTCGTGAATCCACCCGTACGTGAGTGCTCATATCGATTCGATGTGGCACTGGTGGTCTGGGATGGTAACTCGCCGGTCGTAAATTATATTCCCAATGCATTTGTGCCATCCGGAGAAGAGTACTTATGATCCTATTCATTCGAGATAGCCTGCCAAGGATTATGAGCGTTCCCTATTCTGCCAAGAAGGGGAAGTGGGGCCGTAGGCCCCACAAACTCCCCGATTTTACCCGCAGGGGACCGAAGGTAACTTTGGGGGTTTTCTGTGATAAGTAGTACGAGCATCATGAGAACGCGTACCCTAACCGGGGCCTGCTTTGTTGGCCTGCTGGGTACTGTCTATTTTTGTATGGCGCCGTTCTATTTTTCGCTCCTGCTCGGGCTCATGCTTGCTTATATTTTGGTTTTTGAGTGGGCCGGTTTGCATGCCTGGTTCCTGACGCCGGTTTATCCTGTGTTGCCATTCCTGATAGTAATCATGCTGAATCAGGGGTCGCAGCGCTGGTGGGTTCTGGTGATTTTTGTGCTGTCCATGAGTTGTGATACGGGCGCGTATCTGGTGGGAAGCTGGTGGGGCCGTCGCCCCTTGGCGCCGCGCATCAGTCCCAAAAAAACCTGGGAGGGTTTTTGGGGCGGGCTTCTAACAGCCGAGTTGGTACTTGGCGGGGTCTGGTATTTCGGGGGTTTCCCGGTGCCGGGACTGTTTTTTTTTGGCTATGTCTTCTTGGGTTCGTGGGTTGCTCTTTTTGGGGACCTTTTAATTTCGCTTTTAAAGCGCCGATCTCACCTGAAAGATACCGGGGTGCTCTTGCCTGGTCATGGAGGCCTGCTGGACCGGGTTGACAGTATTCTTGCCGTTGCACTCTACACCCTACCATTTACCTGGTTCTGGTAAAAAAGCTTTCTACTCCGGCGTTTATTGACATACCTAGGAGACTCGGGTACATTTTTGACACACACATATCTGTTCAGTTCGTACAATCAGCAGGGATTATTAGTATGGAAAAGCTTTTTTCAGGATCGTGTTCTCTTTTCTTTTTGGTGTTTTTAGTTTCAGCACAACTCTGCCCTATGAATATGAATGAGACGGTGCAGCCGGTTAAGACGGCCCTGTCGATGCTTTTGCTTGCTGATAAAATTAAGTTGCATGAGTACGAGAAGGTATATCCCCAGGTTGAATCGGCACTCTCGAGGATTGGTAGCACACCAGTAGTTACGAGTTCTCAGCAGCTTCTTTCTACCTACGAAGAACTTTTAAATATTGCGGCGCAGGTTCGTGAAGGGACGTGCACGTGCGGGGATGAGGGGTGGATGTATGTTGGGCAGGGTGAACAGGTCAAGAAGCTTGAAACTGACAATAAAAATTTTCTTTTGAAGCAGTCTGAATTGGCTCGTACGTTCGAGCGGAGCATGGATGGAGTGATTCAGTATTGGGGGGATTTTGTTAACAATGCACCCTCTCCAAAGGATGACGTGCGGGCGTTGGTTCGCTTGGGCAGTGCGTACAAAATGTACGTGGTCTACAATACCCTTGACGCGCTATTTGTTAGTAATGTTTGTGATTTCACCAAACATGAAGATCTATACGGGAGAATTGTACAACATCCTTTTGTGGTGCGCGATCTAATTTCGCCAGAAGGGGCTACTGATTGGAATCTGTGCGTAACGTACCTTCAAGTGTTGGATGAGGTTCGAGGATTTGTGCCACTGTCAAAAGAATCTAAGCAAGTTATTGCTAAAAAATTTGAAAAGTTTGTTTGCAAAGAAACCAAAGATTTTTCTAAAGAAGAGCGGGAAGAAAATAAAAAACGTCTTGCCGAGCTTGCTAGTAGTGTTGTGGAGATGTTACAAAAAAGGCTTTTGCAGGCACCAAAGACCTATGCGCAAGCATTGGTGCGTGTGAGCGGGCCTTATACGAGTCGCTGCAGTGGCAGTTGGCGATTTGATAAAAGGGTGCAGTTTGCAGCCCTGCTAAATCTCGCTCTTAAGCTTCATGCTCTTTTAGGTTCTAAAAAAAACGAATTAAAAGTTGCTATCTTGTCCAATGTAGTGTCAGGAGAGTGCAAGAAATCACAAACAACTCCACAAAGTCCACAAAGCGAGTCTATAAAAATTCCAAAGCGCCTCGAGATCAAGGATCTTTCTGGAACACTGGATTTTTTAAAAAAGCCCAGTGAAGACGATCTTTCCAAGGACACTAAGTCCAAACAAGAGGTGAGTAGGCTTCCCAAGTCCCAGGACAATGAGTCAAATAAGGCGACAGGCAATCACAGCCGAAGCAATAGTGATGGAAGCGCGTTGAGTGATAAATCTGGTGACAAATTTGGTGAAGACGTGTTTGATTTTGACCCTCCTGAAGAAGAGGTAGATAAGACGGTGAACAAGAAGCCAGAGCAGCGGGATACAAAACCTGATCAGAAAAAATAACTAAAAGTTGACGCCGGGGTGGGGCTGCGTTACATTTTTTTGCGCACGCGCCGGCGCATGCACGCCAAGCGGGATGGTATACAAGCGGAGAGGGGGGTGGTATGAAGAGGCGACTAATTTTCAGTTTTATTGCTTATATTAGTCTGCAGACAGGGTTTATTCCGGTTCAGGCCATGAGTCGTTCTTTGCCCCCTGACGAGCAGGTGGTGGTCAAGAAGGCTCTGGGGATGCTGTTGTTAGCGGGAGCTCTTGAGCGTGACCAATATGCAGAATTATATTATTTGATTGATAGAGGTTGTGTTAAGCCCGTTAATAAGGTCGTTAGCTGTGCGCGAGCTTTGGTGGTAGCTTGCACAAAGGCCTGGGAGGCGAGTCAGCTTCTGGCGGGGTCACGTAATCCCTCAAAAGAGGTTTTAGATTCTATACGAATTGTTCTTTCTGAGTATGACCTTATCAAAAGGATTCCAGAAAACATTGAAGAATTTAAGGGACTTTTATTGGGGGCCATGGTCAGATGCTCGGTGCGTTCCCATGATACCTGGCGAGATTTGCTCAAGAATTCTTTCTTCCGGGTGCAGCGGGTTTACGAGAGTATTGATCGCTTGGGGCGGGAGGGTTTTTTAGATCTTCAGGAATCTACAGATCAACAGTTATATGCTCTTGCGGAGCGACCATCTTCGTTTACCGAGTATGTCCTATCGGGGGTGGGGCAGGGGATCTATGAGCATTGTGTTGCGTATCTGCATGGTGATGGGAGTAGTCGGAAGGCCCTTGCAGAACAGTTGGTCAAAGAATTAAGTGATTTTCTGGTGCACGAAGGGATCCGTTTTCCCTTGGACTGCACTGGCCTAAGAGGCTTTGTATCACGCCCAAAGGGGATGATACCTCATCTTGTCATACCGGAAAAGGTCGCAAAGAAAGAGGGTGGAAAAGAGGCCGTAAAGAAAAAGAAAAGAAAAACTGTCGAACTGCCGGTAGGAACCACCTCGTTTCCATTTTCGCTAGAGTTGTCAGATTTGCCATTTTAGCCAATTTGAACCATCTGGTGCCAGAGGGGCGTTAGCTCTCCAGTACCGGCTTTTCTGCGCCAGTATCAAGTGTGCCTATAAGCTCTGTGATGCGGGCAATGCGATCAGCAGGAATCTGTTTTGCTGCCAAATAGGTTGTGATTGCTGTTTTTATGTCCATGTCCTGGTGCAGCGTTGAGCGCTGTTCGCGCTTTGTGCTGACGTATTGCGGGAGAATGCCCACAATATATTGTGCGCTTTCACATGCCTGCTCGACAGCCCTGGCGTCGACTCGATCAGGCGCGTCCGGTGGTAGGTGATATACAATTTTTACGATCGCGTTGCGCAATTCGTGTGCTTTGAGGGCCTGGAGTACCTGCGCTGTCTGGTCTTCGCCCTCTTGTTTTGGTGTTGAGAGTGTGATGTCGACCTGGATAAAAGCGCGTGTTTGTAGGGGTATAAACTCATGCGTTGCGGCGCCTTTAGCCGGTATGGTTATGTGGCAAAAGCCTTTTGTTTCATTACGTTCGCCAAAATCGATACGATCAATAGACCCGGAATAGACGAGTGCGGGGTACCCCCCTGGATTAAGATTTTGATACCGGTGAAAGTGCCCCAGGGCAACATAATCAAAGGGGTGGAGGGCGATCTGTGAGGGTAGGAGTACCGGGTCATCGCCGTACACGGCCCGTTTTTCTGAGCCGGAAAAAATGGCCGTGCTAATCGTCAAATGCCCCGCGAGAACGGCGGGAATTTCTGGATCCAGTTGCTTGGCGTAGTTTTCGATCAGACGCGCCAGATGGGTGCTGATAGTTTGGGGGATTTCGCGCGCATGCAAATTTTGCATGTTAAGCGCAAGCGTTGTGCGTGATGGCCACGGGATGCCTACTATTTGTACGGGCCCGTTTTTTGTTTGCAAGACCACGATTTTGGGTTGCGAAATAACGTGAAAGCCGTCCACTGGTAGTTGGGCAAAAAGATCAAGCGCGTGCGTTTTGCCAAAACTAACGGGGTTATCGTGGTTGCCGACCACCATGATAACGGGTATTTGGGCCCTAAACAGTCTTAAAAAACAATCAAACAAGAGCCGTTGTTGGGTCGGGTTCGGGGTAGCCGTCTTGTAGGCGTCGCCGGCAAAGAGAAAAAAGTCGACCTGACGCGCGATTGCTGCGTCAATGCAGGTATTAAGTGATTTTTGAAAATCAAGTATTCGTGTGTGAATGCCGGTACGTGGGTCTATTCGGCCATAATTTTCAACGCCAAAATGAATGTCAGCTGTGTGGATAAACGTGATCATGCCTGTTTATTCTTTTTTTCTTGGGCGGTTTTTTGGCGTATTCTTTCAGCATACTCTGATTTGTTGACCTGTTCGGCCCGGGCAATTGCCAGAGCATAGTCAGGCACATCTTGGGTAATGGCTGATCCAGCTGCGGTCATAGCCCCTAAGCCTATGGTGACCGGCGCTACCAGCGCATTTAGGCTGCCAATAAAAACATTGTCGCGAATAATAGTTTGGTGCTTGTTGTGGCCATCATAATTGCAGGTAATTGTACCGGCGCCAATATTTGTCCCCGAGCCTATTTGTGCATCGCCCAGGTAGCTCAAGTGCTTCGCTTTACTCTTTTTTCCTATCGTGCTGCGCTTTACTTCGACAAAGTTGCCGATAACGGCCTGCGCGTCGATAGTGCTTTTTTGGACGTGTGCATGGGGCCCTATAAGTGCTTTTTGATGCACTGTTGAGTTTATTATTCTACTGTAGGGCATGATCGTAACGTCTGGTCCAAGAATGCTGTCGATAATAACGCTATACGCGCCAATGCGGCAACCGGTTCCGATCTGTGAGGTTCCCTGGATTACACAGCCGGGTTCAAGCACCGTATCGGGGGCGATAGTAACGGTTGAATCGAGATATATCGAGCTTGGAATCTTGCAAAAAACCCCAGCTTCGATGCACTGATTGACCAGTGCCAGGCGCATGGTCTCTTCTGCGCAGGAAAATTCCTGTAAGGTGTTGATACCACGCACGAGATCAAACGGCACGTTAAGAGTTGCGACGGGCAGGCCACGTGAGCTGGCCGCCTGTATCAGGTCGGTTATGTACAATTCGCCGGTCACACTATTGGCCTGTAACTCAAGCGCATAGGTCTGCAAGAAGCTTGTTTTGAAAATATAAATACCGGCATTTAGTTCGGGGTTTATTCCGGCTTCGCCGGTGTAGTGCCGTGCTTCGACAATGGCTATGTGCCCGTTGTTTTTTACTATGCGCCCAAAGTGCTCAGCGCTGGGGGCATTACTTTGTGTGGTGACAAAACTAGCGGTTGCGTTGGCATGCTGGTGCGTCTGGATGAGCGATGCTAAAAGGGCTGGTGTGACAAGCGGCATGTCGCAATTCATGACAAGTATCTGTTCGTTGTCCCACATTGCCTTAGAGCTCAAGAGTGCGTGCCCAGTACCCCGCTGCTCGGTTTGTTCGATATATGACATTGGGGTGGCCGGGTTTTTACTGGCATTAAGGGCCGCAATTACGCATTCTTTCTGGTACCCGACTACGGCGGTGGTTGGGATCGATAGTCCGGCAAGTGCTCGTGCAGGGTAAGCAACGAGCGGGAGCCCACAAAGTGGTGTGCAGAGCTTTGATCGCTGGCTTTTAAACCGTGATGACTTTCCAGCGGCAAGTAAAATAGCGCGAATTTTGTATTGTGGCATAACCATATTCCTCCCAAAATACCCAGAGTTTCGATCCTTACTAGTTACGTATACGTGTTAAGTATACGTGCTATGACAAAATAATGGGCAAGCTTTTTGATGAATTAATTGCCTAAAACTTGAGCAGGGCAAGCTTCCCCCTTCGCCAAAATCCCCGCTCGGGCTACCCGTCCTCCGGATTCGAGCGCGCGAATACAAATTTATATAACGGGATTAGTCTTAAACAACCTTTTTAATCGCATTCTAGCATGTGATGTCTATATATCCAGTGCTTGGCATGATATACTCCCTGATAAAATAATGGGATAGCCCTTTTAAAAAACAGGGAATCCTTTATTCTTTAATCGTAGTGAGTCTTTTTCCAGGTGCATACTAAATGATGAGCGGCATGCAAAGTAACGTACTGTTTTATACGAAAAAATCCGTGCTCGTTGCGAGCTTTTTGTTTGGGCTGATTGGCGCACGCCAGGCGTGTGGGATGTCTATTGACAACCCTTTTCTTGGGCCGTTTATTGATCGCAAGCTGCTGCTTGCTGGTCCTGATTATCGGGAGACATCTCTCTTTGCCATGCCCTTTATGCTTCTGGCTGACCACTCGTTTAATCAGTACGGCGAAAATGCGCCGTTGTTTGGGTATGGTGACCAGCCATATCACCTAACGGAACTTGATACTGCCTTGCTAAGAACCGGGCGTATTCAAAATCCACTTATCAAGAGCGAGTGGCGTGGGACTCTTTCATCAGGAGCATATGCCATGGCTGGTACGTTTAAGGCTTACGGCTGTGCCTGCGGGGCCTATATTCAAAATAACGAGTACTTTGGTATAGGGGCACGTTGGGCGTTTATGCAGATGCGCAGTGCATGCGAGCTGCGTCGTTCTGAAAAGGGCTTTGACAACGTGTTGCACGGGCCAGGCGATCATCGCGAATTGCAATTATTGCAGGAAAAAATACATGCTAAGTTAGGTATTGAGCCGGCCATTTGGAGGCGCTTCACGGTTGGGGACGTGGAGATTTTTGGTCGCTTGTCGACGCGACGTGATTATGAGTATCTGTGCCATTATCTGGATGCGGGAGTTGCCCTTGGGGTGGTGGTCCCGACCGGATGTAAGCGCGATATAAATAATCCAGCATCGATTTCGGGGGGTGGTGATGGGTATTGGGGAGTATTTTTTGAAGCCAATGTGGACGCTATCCTGAAGCCGGATTTGCGCGCCGAATTTGTAGTGCGTTTACAGCAGCGTTTTGCCCGCGTCGACCAATACCGTATGCCAGCTCTCAACGAGCCGATTCGGTATGGGGCGATTGTTGGTGATGCCTCAGTCGATCCAGGGCTTACGATTGCGTGTACCCCACAGGTGGTTTTTGAGGCCATTCGTGGGGGGTTGGGTGCACGTCTTGGGTATTCGCTGGTCAAGCACTTTGGTGATCACTGGGGAGATGTGCGGTTTTTGCGCGAAGTTCCAATTAATACTGATCTCTTGTATGAGAATTCAGAGTGGGGGGATGAGCACATAACCTGTGGGCTGCTCTACGATTTTGGGCGTGTGATGTCGGCGAGTCGTTGGGGTCCCGTTGTTTCGTTAAACGTTGATTTTCCGATAAGCTTTGCCGTTGGTGAGCGCTCGGCGAAAACATACGGTATAACGGTTGGAATAGAGGCTCATTTTTAATTTTCTTTTCATTGGGACGTCGAGTATATCATGAAAAGTTTTCTGAAGAAATTTGTACCAGATGGACGAATTTTCGGATTTTTCTGCAGCGATTTAGCAATTGATTTGGGGACTGCAAATATTGTAGTCTACGTACCGCATCGTGGGGTCGTCTTGAACGAGCCATCGGTGGTGGCAGTTAAAGCGGGGACTACCCAGGTGCTTGCTGCCGGGCGCGAAGCGAAAGAGATGTTGGGCAAAACTCCTGAGAGTATTGTTGCATCACGACCGATTCGTGATGGGGTGATTGCGAATTTTGAGCTAACTGAGAGCATGCTTCGGTATTTTATTCAGAAGGCGAACAATGACCGCAGAACGCTCTTGCGTCCGCGCATGGTCATTGGCGTTCCGTCGGGGATTACCCAGGTTGAGCGTCGCGCAGTCGAGGATTCGGCGCGCGAAGCAGGTGCTCGTGAAGTCTATACCATTATGGAGCCTATGGCGGCTGCTATTGGTGCGGGTCTGCCGGTGCATGAACCAACCGGTTCGTTCATTGTTGATATTGGTGGTGGAACAACTGAAGTTGCGGTTATCACCCTTAAAGACGTTGTCTTTTGCCGGTCGATTCGTGTTGGTGGTGACGAGATGGATCGTGCCATTGTCAGTTACGTCAAGCGCAAATATAATTTGTTGATTGGTGACCGGACTGCTGAAGTTATTAAAATTCAGATCGGTACGGTGCTTGTTGACGAAGATGTGCAGAGCATGGAAGTAAAAGGACGCGATCTGGTAACCGGTGTGCCGAAAACGATTAGTTTGACCAGTACCGAAGTGAACGAAGCGCTTCTTGAGACCATATCGAGTATTGTTGAAGTGGTGCGCGTTGCACTAGAAAATACCCCGCCGGAGTTATCGTCTGATCTTGTTGATCGCGGTATTACGATGGCTGGTGGTGGTGCGCTTTTGCGCGGACTTGATCGTCTCATTTCACGTGAAACGGGTCTGCCGGTTACCATTGCCAAAGATCCCTTGCTCTGTGTCGTGAATGGGGCGGGAAAGGTTCTGGAAAACCTCTCGTTCTTTAAAGACACCTTAGTGGGTTGATCGAGCGTGTATCATAAACAACCAGAAGCACATGGCATCCCGGTCAAAAAGTACCGGGGCCAGCATTTTTTACGTGATCAAGAGGTGGCCGATGCCATGTGCGCTCGCGTGGCGCTTGAGGGGGCATCGGTTCTCGAGATCGGGTGCGGGGATGGTTTTTTAACCAGTACTATTTTACAGCATCCGGTAAAGGGCCTACAGGTCATAGAAATCGACCCTGAGTGGGTTGCTTTTGTGCAAAAAACCTATCCTGACCCACGTCTTTGTGTGCTTGAGCAGGACTTTTTGCAGTTTTCGTTAAAAACGCTCAAGGGCCAGGCGCCGCTTACGGTTTTGGCGAATATTCCCTATAATATTACGTTTCCCATTCTGGAGCGCCTGCGTGCGAACGCGAGTCTTCTTGCTGAAGGCGTTGTGATGGTACAAGAAGAAGTGGCGCAAAAATTGGTCGCCACCAGTGGCAGGTCGTTTGGATTTTATTCGATTTATTTTAGGCATGTTTTTGAGTGCGAACTCTTAGTGAAGATCCCGCCGACGGCTTTTTTCCCGCCGCCAAAGGTCCATTCGCGCTTGGTCTATTTTAAGCCTCGGGCAACCAGGCCGGTGGTGGTGAACGAAGAGAAGTTTTGGGTTTTTATAAAGGCCTGCTTTGGCCAACCACGGCGTATGCTCAAACATAACTTGCTTGCGGGTGGCTACGACATGACTAAAATTCCCGAAGCAACACTTTTGCTGCGTGCCCAACAAATACCAGCAGCGCAACTTTACGAGCTCTGGGATCTTGTGCGAATGCCCGCTTAGGTTTCTGGCTCGGGGGTCTGGGCTTTGTTCAGAGAGCCATCTCTTGCCGGATCAATTTCGGGGTATTTTTCGGGGCTAGCAAGTAGGTAGGCGCGCATTTCATGCGCGCTTTCTGGTACTTCATAATAGGTGGCATATATGCGCTCATCAAATCCCCCACGCTCCTGATCTTTTTGCGTACGCATCGCCCCAATCTCTTGTTCAGATATTTTGTGTAATCTTGCCAGTGAGCTTACGGCCTCAAGTAAATCGGCGATTTCGCCACAAAGCGCTTCGCGCCCGGTGCTTGATGCCACTTCTTGTGCCTCTTCCAGTATTTTTAAACGCAAGGCTTGATCGAACGCCTGGTCGTCCGCCAGTATGGTGGCGTGGGGTATAGCGCCCTTCTGAACCGCCCGTTTAAGAGTTTTATTGCGAACAAGTTTTTCTATTTTAAAAAATCGCATAAGGCCCCCGTCTGGTATGTTGGTTGAATTTGTTACGCAAGTGATTTAGAGTGCTTTAAATTAGTATAGCTGGCGCGTTTAATTTCTTCTATTTTTGGGGAGTTGCCTTATGAAGCAGATAGTACTTTTTGTGGGATTGTTATTGAGTATCGGGTATACGCATGGCGTACTTGAGGTTGAATTAGGGAACTTTTCAAAATCGCTGAAAGCCCTTGCCGGCACGATAAAGACTAAAGCACTCTCAAAAGAAGAAGAGAAGAAAAAAGAAGAAGAGAAGAAAAAAGAAGAAGAGAAGAAAAAAATCGAGCTCAAGTTGCAGCAAAAAATTGGGGAGCACAAAAAATACAGCTGGAACGCTTTGAATCCGTCGGAATTTAAGCCATGGACTGGTTTTGATCAATGGTTTGTGAGTGTTGGCAAGCTGGGGGTTGGGGTGCCACAAGAGATTAAAGAATTATACAATTCTGCGAGCAATGTGGCCGCAACAATAGCCGCGCTCAAGAAGGCGAGCGAGGCAATTTTTAATGGTTTTCCCGAGATGACCATGCCTGTTCGGAAGGAAATTGAAAAACTTTTTACCTTTAAGCCTGAACAAGAGGTTAATCCTAAGAATGTAGCACTTCAGCTCCTAAAGATAATCCAGGAAAATAAAGAGGCCTTGCTTGGGGAAGAGGGCGAGGAGGAAGAAGCTGAAGAGGAAGAAGAAGAGTAAGATTGTTTTTTATTCCATTGCCCGGAGTTGGCGTATGAAACGGATAGTGCTTTTTGGGGGATTATTATTGAGCGTGGGGTGCGCGAGCGGAGTGCCGGCGGGTGTGGCGAGCGCATTAAGGGACCTTTCCCAATCGTTCCTGATGCTTGCCGACGAGGCAAGGCATAAAATTGTCCCAAAAGAACAAGAGCGTGAAGAAGTGGCTGATCCTGAGCTGCAGAAAAAAGCGTTAAAAGAGCAAGAGCTTAGGGCGAAAGAACTTAAAGAAAAAGAGTTAAAAGAAAAACAGTTAAAAGAGAAAGAACGAAAAGGGAAAGAGCCAGGAAAAAGTGGTTTCCCAGACTATGCATGGGATAGTCTGGTCGTGTCGGAATTTAAGCCATGGACCGATTTTGATCAATGGTTTGTGAGTGTTGGCAAACTGGGGATTAGTGTGCCACAAGAGATTAAAGAATTATACAATTCTGCGAGCAATGCGGCCGCAACAACAGCCGCGCTTAAGAAGACGAGTGAGGCAATTTTTAGTGGTTTTCCTGAGATGACCAAGCCTGTTCGTAAGGAAATTGAAACCCTGTTTACTACCAGGACGGGACAAAAGACCAATCCCAAAAAGGTAGCGCTTCAGCTCCTCAAGATAATCCAGAAAAATAAAGAGGCCGTGCTTGGTGAAGAGGGCGAGGAGGAAGAAGAAGAGTAGGCTTAAAGCGCTTTTTCTCGTTTGCGCTATCATGCCTTTGGCGCGAGTTTTGCCAAATAATAGTGGATCCTGCATACTGGTGCGGCATGCAGGATCCTGCACGTTACTTGTTTGTTGCTTGGAGAGGGCTTTATGGATATTTTTCCTACATTTTCGCAAATTTTGTCCAGGCTTTTAACGGGGGTGCTCTGGACCATTTTTGTTATTTTGGGCATTTACGCAGCTTTTTTGCTCGTGACCTGGTGGTGGCTCTTGGGAGTTTTTATTGCCCTGCCCTTGCTGGTTATTCTTGGTGCCATAATCATCCTGGGAAAAGATTTTTGGTGGCACTGGTTTGACCTAGCGGTTATGGGTTCGCCCAGTTTGGTTGTTGACGAGCGGGGAATTTTTGATAATTCAAAAACAAATGGTGTTGGATTAGTCCCCTGGCAATGCATAGAACGTATTGCATTTGATGAGCAGATGTGGCGCATCGAACTCTACCTGCAAGAAGACGCGCTTGAAGACTGGCGTCTGCAGTGGCCGCTAAAAATTTCGTATGAGTTGTGTAGGGGATTTGCTCAGACTCGCTATCCAATTAGCCTTTCTATGGCTTATATTGGCTATGAACCTGACGAATTATTACGCATTATTCGCGAACACAAGACCACTATTGGATAAACAGAACCAGGATCTTTAATTTTTGTAAGGTACCTATGGTATACTGTCAGTAAGTTACTAGTATGTATTATTGATGAGGACTATATGCCCCGGCAATCACCTCTGGTCATCCCAATGCCCGTTCCCATTACGACACCCGATCTTCTTATACGTCCATTGATGCCTGAAGATGGGCCGGCTTTGCAGGAGGCCTATGCCGAAACCTGGCCACAATTGACCGAGTGGATGCACTGGGCGCATGGTCTTCCGGTACCAACGGTAAAAGAGAGCGAAGAGACAGTCCATCTCTTTTATGCATCGTTTGTTCTGCGCAAAGAATTTCATGCCGCCATTTTTGTCAACGATCGCATTGTTGGAATAGTGGGCTTTTGTGATTTTGATTGGGACGTTCCAAATGGTGAAATTGGCTATTGGTGTCGCACTAGTGCCCAAGGTAAAGGCTATATCACCAAGGCCGTTAATGCCATGACCCGCTATGGCTTTGAAGAGCTCAAGCTCAAGCGTATTCATATTATTTGTGATACTGAAAATGCCAAAAGTTCTGCTGTTGCAGAGCGATTGGGATATGACTTAGAGCTGACAACCCGCTACTTGGTCGACAAGCCCGGAAACAAGGACATGCGTATCAGCAAATTGTTTGTGCGCTACGACGCCAATAACTTGCCCCCTCTTGAGGTGAGCTGGCCTGAGCATGACCATGCATTGGACCAGGCTGTTGAGAGCGAGCAACCGAAAGTATAACCCCTAGCTGAGTTACTATGGTCATACACGAACTTACGCGCCTGGCGCAACTTGATGCGTATATGCAGCAGTTGCCAGGCAATGCACTTATTCTGTGGGATTTTAATTACGTTTTATTTGCGCCGGCTGCGGCCTTTTTTCGGCCCTTGTCATGGGCTGTTCGTAAAGAGGCCCTGAATAGGCGCATCGGGCCTACGGCTGACCCTGAGGCTTTTTGGCAGCTTTATTGCCGCCTGTCTTTGGCGCAGGAATTGGCTCCTGTTGAGCCGGAGACCGTTTCGTATGTACAACAGTTGCTGATTGTTGGCCAGCACCGTATGGTGCTGCTAAGCTACCTGCCGGCTGGCGCGTTGGGTGGATTGGTTGAACGGCAGCGCTGTGATACGCTTGAGCGTGCGCAGCTGCATTTTGATGAGAGGCTCTTTGCAAGTCCCCCGAGCACAAAAGCAGATATTTTGGGGCCACTGATTTCTCAGAAGCACCCGGCGCACGTGCTTTTTGTTGACGATAGCCCCGAGAATGTGTGGGATGTGGGGACTTTAGTCGCTGCTTTGGGAGTGCCTTTTACCGGGATTGTCTATCGGGAGCAGAGTATGTATGGCGAGCCGCCCATTTCGTTGTCTCATGCCGAGATTCAACTTGCTCATTTTGATACATACACAATCTGGCTGCCAGATGTGCAGGTGAAGCGAGAGCACCTCTGCGCGTGCGATTATTGCAAGTTTTTAGAATAAAAGTTTCTGTTTGTGTGCGGGGAAGCTTGCGTGCCCCAAGATCGACAAAGTGGCGAAGTTCCGCTATACTTTCTTAAAGTTGGAGGCGTAACACCTTGTTGGTGTTTGTCCCTTTTTCTAAGATGGGGGCTTTCTGAGTGGAGGAATACACTATGAATATTCGTAAACGCTGTGGGATAGTGGTACTTGGTGCCTGTTTGCTACTGGTTGCTATGCCGGCATCCAGTGCATGGGATGCGTGGGTACCTGACCTTCGTCCGTGGGCAACCCCAAAAGGTTTAGGGGTTGCTGCTTTGGCAGCAGGTTGCTGTCAACTGGCATCGTGGGGATTGCGGCGTCTTGAGGAGTACCGGCTCAATCGAGATACCAACATGCTTCGTAAAATAAAATCTGACGCGCAGGCAGCTTGGGGGACGTATTCTTCGTTCGAAGCTGGTTCTGTTGCGCCACAGGGTATTGCGCAGGGCGATGTTATTGTGTATGCCCTTATTGAACAAAAATTGTCGGTTGACGAGTTTGTTGCGCATGTACGCTCTGATATTCAAAAACTTGAGCAGGCTGTCAAAATACTCCAAGAAAAGGCGACTGCCTGGAAGGGCGCTCCAGGGTGGCGTCGCGACCTGCGGTTGCAGGTTCTGGATCAGCTGGAGCCTTGCGCAGAGAGTGTGCTTGGGCTGTTGGGGCGAATGCGGAAACTTGAGGGTGAAATTATTGTCCTGAAGCCGTACTTAAAGCTAGCTTGTGCCGTTACGTCTATAACAAAAAAGAGGCCCTTCTGTCCAAGCAGAACAAGCGGCCAGGGGGACTATGCCTACGTGGTGGCAGCGAAAGATATTGGGCGTGATCTCGAGACGCTGTGTGCGTGCCTCAAAGACTTTCTTGCGTCGGTTGAATTAGGTATTTTGGATGCCAATGGTCAAGCGTTGTGCCAGGCGGGCAATGATTTGGTGCAAGAGTTGACCAATGCGTACGGTTGGATTACTCAAGGCGAGGGTCGTCCTGTCTATGAAGCGCAGTTGCAGGAGAGTCTTGCTCAGGAAATCAATAGTCTGAAGAGTAAAACCCTAAACCACCACCAGAGGTGGTGGCTTTAGAAAACAACCCCTGAAAGGGGTTTCGGCTAAAGAGTTGCTCCCCCTAAAATATTTAACCTCTAATTTCCGACTGCTTTTCTATTTCTTCTTGGTAACGCACATATTTACGAATTTTCTCCACGTCCAACCCAAGCGTATCGCAACAATACCCCCGAGCCCAAAAATGATTTCCCCAATACCTCTTTCGCAATTTTGGAAACTTTGCAAATATCCGGATTGCGCTTCTACCTTTTACAACCCCAATGTATTTTGAAACCGAAACCTTTGGCGGAATCATCACCACCAAGTGGACGTGGTCCTCTTGCACATTCAGCTCATCTATTTTGCATCCAAGCCATTCTGAATACATTCTGATGGCCTCTTCTACTTCGATCTTGACCTCGTCTTTTAAAATTCTAAACCTATATTTTGGGACCCACACAATGTGGTAGTGACAATACCAAATAGCATGTGATAATCTAAGATATCGACTCATTGTTCATCCTTTAAGTCATGTTGCGGGGAAGCAACTCAACTTAAGTTTGAACGATGGGTCGAAACTTGCATAGCACTTGTTTCTTACCACATCCTAAGGATGTGGTTTATTTTTTTTAATCAAAACAGCCAATTGTCCAGCCAAGTTAGTGGGCTGCACTACCAGATTAGTCAATTGAACTCCCAAGTAAGTTGCTTGCAAGCTGAAGTTGCACGCTCTCGGCTTAATACAAAATAAGCGTGAGTCTTGTGCGCTTGGGCCTCAAAACCAGCCTTAAAATGAGTTTTGCGGGGCGGAAATAAGTTTCCGCCCCGCGATATTTAATATTCTGCAAATCGGTTTGGTAGTTCCTGAAAATCGCTTACAATTCCCTGGGATTCGTACCAGCGCATGAGCTTGATAAATGTGTCTTTGCCGGACGCAGGGACAAAAAATTCAAAGCGCCCCTCGCTCTTTTCTAGGGTGCGATCAAAACAGAGGTGTTCAAAGCCCCTGAGGGTGGCAACAAAGAACCAGGTTTTTTGTTTTATGACGAGCGCCTGAAAATAGTGACAAAAATTATGTGCAGGGTTTGTGGGGGCCGTAGGCCCCATACTCATGCAACTCTCGCGCCCTGCCTCTTGAGAATAGTTACTGATAAGTGTCTCGTGCATACTGGCTTTCTTTTTGGTTTGGTATACTATTTCTATATCTTTTACGTTTTATATATTTTCAGTATACCTCAGAGAGAGCCGTATGACGAACGACCAGACAAAAACTATTGGATTAGCGATGGCCATTACCATTGGCCTGAATGCTGTTATTGGTTCAGGCATTTTTGGGGTTCCGGCAGCCTTACGCCTTGCCGCAGGCCCCGCCGGCATGGTGACGTATCTTCTGGTAATTGCAGCAATTTTGAGCATTGCATTGGCTTTTGCTCGTTTGGCGTCTACTCATCCCACTGAGCAGCTTTTTTATACATATACTGCTCTTTGGGCCGGACATCTTGGTGGTGTCTGTTCGACGCTTTCGTATACTATTGGACTCACGGCAGCTTTGGGTCTTATGGCGACCATTGCAGGAACGTACCTGACGCTTTTTGGGCCGTTTTTTTCGGCCGGCCAATGGGGCGTTATTCTTTTACTGTTGCTTGCATTTTTGAATGCTCTGGGTGCTGCCGTCGCAAAAATGGGACAAGTTATCTTGCTCGTGCTGACGCTTGTGCCTATGTTTATCATAGCCTGGCTCTGCGCCACAAACGCCTCATGGGAGCATCTAGTACCCTTTGCGCCAGCGGGTCTTGGCGGAATTTTTGGTGCAATACCTATAGTCGTTTTTGGTTTTTTCGGCTTTGAGGCGATTCCCTCGTTGGTGACGCATATTAAAAATCCTGCTCGTACGGTGCCCTATGCGGTTATTGCGACGGTGCTTATCACGGGGCTGGTCTATCTTTTGTTTATAACAGCAATCTTTGCGGGCATTCCTGCAGAGTTCTTTCCAGCGGCGAGCACGACGTTGCCGACGGCACTCTTGGCAGTCTTCCCCCAGTATTCCTGGCTGGTTAGCTTGGTGAACTGGACAATTATTATTACCATCGCCGGTACCATTCATGCGATGCTCTGGTCTGTGAGCAATCTGCTCGTCCAGACAAGTACTCGCTTGGGTTTTTGTGAGCCGATTTCAAGTACGCTTGCCCTTAAGCTGCTCACGACCGGGGCCTGTTTAGCCTGCATGTTGGCTACAAACATAGACTTTCTTTTTGGGCTTGTTGCCTTAGGGGTTATGTTCGCCTACGGGCTTTCGATCGTCCCCTTGATGAAAAAAGACTTTATAGGAAGACATCGTTTGCTGGGTTTGTGCGCGCTTGCATCAGCGGGGGTTGTTATCGGGTGTGCAGCGTGCACTATAATGGGGGCGCGCTAGTGGCCCGGCATGTTAAGATGGTGTACCAAAGACAAGTGTGTGATTGCGAAACGCCTACTCCATGATGAGGACAAAAAGGATGGGAATGAAAAAAATAGTGTATACAGCGGAAGTGGTGGTACTAGCGGTAACGGTGTGCGTATCGCTGCATGGGTACAGTAAATTAAACTCAAACGATCCGTATCCTGTTTTTACTGCGCGTAATCCATTAAGCACTTTTACGGCATTTGGTGATTGCTGCCGAGAAAAACGTGCAAGTATTGACGTCTCAGTTTTCCGGCAACGTGCGACCAATTGCATGACCGAAGGTCCGTGGTGGACGCCGCCAACGGCAACCTCTCCGACGCCTACGGCTGCAACGTTAGGGCAGTTTACGGAGATTGGGAATATGTTTGGGCCCTGGAATGTTTTTGGGCTGTTTAACATAGAAAACAACGTAAAAGAAAATCCTACGGTAGCACGTGCGGTTTATACTTCGCTGTTACTTGCTTTGCCATTGCAAGAGATGGCGACCGGAACGCCGCAGCCAGACGACACTACACTGGCCAAGTGGATGACCTTTTTGTCTGAGCGGCGCAATACTGATCCGAAGCAGCTTTTTGGTTTTTACAGTATTCCTATTGATTATCGTAAATATGGCGTACGGTTTGATGTCGACGTTTCGACGCCATTTGGCATAGGTACGCGTATTGACGTCGGGATTTCCCATTGTTCTCAACATGTTAGGTGGGCTGAAGCAGATGATCTAACAACACAATCTGATTGGTATAAAAATCCGGAAACAATTCCCCCAGCGGGAGTTCTTGTAACGGCGGCTGAAGCACCTCTGTTTAGGAGCGTAATGAAATACGGTATCATAGACCAGCTTGATACGATTGCCAAAACGCTTGAGTGGAATTTAGATGATTTTTGTGCCTATGGCCTTGAGCATGCTGATGTTGACCTCTATTGGAGCCGCTGCTATGAGGGGAATATTCGCAATAAAGATGGTCTGCCGCACCTGACGTTTACGCCCTATGTGATTGGTGAATTGCAATTGCCGGTGACTAATAAGCGAAA